>ERZ779791.108-NODE-108-length-34699-cov-8.60547_pt1 | contig 34699 bp, 30 predicted proteins | sample MGYA00511351_ERZ779791 | MGnify/ENA primary metagenome ERZ779791 (study PRJEB29588, sample SAMEA2143745) | human gut metagenome | biome: human gut; feature: human-associated habitat; material: faeces | place: Denmark | collected 2008/2010 ...
GCCCCTGTCATCCTATCTGTTCTGAGGGACGGAGAGCAAGATGACCGTTACAGGAAGTGCGACAAGAACCGTCACGGGTAGCCGGTTGGATTCATGCCACATGATCCGGGTTTCATTCCCCGCATTTATTCCATACGTGCCCCCTTGAGCCGTTCCTCTGCTTTTCATCCCAGTACTTCATCTGAGCAGCATATCTCCCTATATTTATCGGGTGAGCCGTTCTATATCTTTGTAATCTTTCATACCATTGTATTTGTGCTGTATCTCTTTTGTAAGAATGAATAGATAGTTTTGCAAGTGACCGATAGGGGTTGTGCCCATCATTGATCGGGTATGGATTAATGTATGGAGATGCAATGCAGCCTAAAAAATCGAAGTTACCGAATAAAACAGTTATCGCCATGAAAATGAATGCAATCTTTGCGCTGCTTCTGAGCACATTGTTCATGAGTAGCGGAGTGGCTCGAGAGACCGTGTTTTACATCTCAGGTACAGTCAGAGATACGTCCGGCCGGGGTGTCAGGGATGTCGTAGTCAACGATGGAGTCAACTTCACGCGGACAGATAATCAGGGACGGTGGTCGCTACGCACAGATACGGTCGTAAGTAAATATATCAGCATCTCTACACCGGCCGCTTATCGGTTGCCGTCCAGTGACGGTATCGCATCCGGCTTTTACTGTCGTGTCGGACAGGCTATTGCCGGCAAATGCGATTTTACGCTCGAACATCGCAAGACGGTGGCTGATCGTTTTCATTACATAGCCATCTCTGATCCACAGGTGGGTACTCATGAGGATATGCGCCGCTGGCGTTTGGAGACCATGCGTGACATACGTCATTCTGTAGACTCGCTTAACCACGATGCTGAGGTCGTGGGGATAGCGTTAGGGGATATGGTGTTTGACAATATGCCACTCTATGCCGACTATATAGAATCGGTGAAGAATACGGGCATGACGATGTTTCATTGCATAGGCAACCATGATTTCGACTGCCGCTGGCAGGATCTGCACAATATGCGTCTTGGGACGCCGGTTTATGGCGAGATGGAGTATAACCGGCATTTCGGGCCTACGGACTATTCGTTTAATATAGGTAGGGCGCATGTCATCACATTGAAGAATATCGACTATGCAGGCAATAAGAAATATCAGGAACTTATCACTGACCAGCAAATAGCATGGCTCAAGCGTGATCTGAGTTATGTGCCAAAAGGATCGCTGGTGATCCTCAACATGCACGCCACCGGTTGGAATACCGGAGAGGAAAATGACAATATACGTAATGCGCGTCAGTTGGAAGAGGCTCTCAGCGGTTATCGTGTGCATGTGTTTTGTGGTCACACCCATTTGTATCAGAACGTGGAAGTGAATGGCAATCTTTATCAACATAATATCGGAGCGGCTTGTGGAGCATGGTGGAAAGGAAAGATTAACCGGTGTGGGACGCCGAACGGCTATCTGATCGTTGATGTGGATGGAAAGGATGTACGTTGGCACTATAAATCGACGGGATATCCATTGTCTCACCAGATGTATGTCTATAAACCGGGTGAGTTCGCGTCACAACCAGGTTGTGTCGTAGCCAATATTTGGGACTATGATTCGGGGTGTCGTGTGTCGTGGTATCAGGATGGTAAATATATGGGTACTATGGAACGCTTCACGGCAGTAGACGATCAATACGGATCGCATTTTTCCCGTTGCGGTTCTTGCGCTGCAACATCTCATCTGTTTCGTTGCCATCCCCAAGGCAGGTTTAAAAAGATCCGAGTCGTGTTTATCAATCGCTTCGGCGAGCAATATTCGGCATCCCTATATAATAAGGAATAAGGGGATGTGGCACTTGTAGGGTGACACGAGGAAGATCTTATATCATTGCTGAAAAAGTATAGGGAGGATATAGAAGAATGTAGAAGAGGTGGTAACTGATATATTTATGGTTGGGTTATTTATAAGGTTAAGAGAGTTCTAAGGTTACCGATATGTCATAGAGGCATTCCCTTATAATAAGGTTATAAGATAACAGGTGATAGCTCCTACTTTCAGATGTCATTTTAAGCTGTTGTTCCTGCTCGTTTTTGATAGTTTTATATGATGAATTCGTTTCAATATGATAGGATTTGTAATCGTTAAATATCATTTTGAAGAATCGGATTTAAAAAATAAGTGAACTTGTAAAGTTATACCGATAAGATAGTTACAATTTGTCAAGTATATACTTCATTTTTCTTTCAATTTGTTAGTTTTGATATTTATTTGCAGATTTTCGTTACAAATTAGCTCTGTTCATTTACTTTTTCATTAACTTTGCAGTGGAATTAGAACAAAAAAGTTACTCAAAGGGTAAAACGAACAGCAAAATGACAACCAATATACAGTTTACAAAGATGCATGGCGCGGGCAACGATTATATATACGTCAATACCCTATTATATAATGTGCCCGATCCTGCAAAGGCGGCGGAGGTGTGGAGCCGGTATCATACGGGCGTCGGTAGTGATGGCTTGGTGCTTATCGGTGCTCCCTCTGATGAGAAGACAGCCGACTTTTCGATGCGCATCTTCAACAATGATGGCTCGGAGGCGATGATGTGCGGTAATGCCAGTCGGTGTATTGCCAAGTATCTTTATGAACGCGGCATGACCGACAAAACTACGATCCGTCTGGAGACACTTTCAGGAGTGAAGATCCTGCAGCTTCATCTCGACAGTGAGAAAAAGGTGGTGGAGTCGGTGACGGTCGATATGCTTGAACCGGCGCTGGAACAAAGTGAACAGTACACGGGCGTGGATGTGGCACGAAAATATGAGGATATGTGGAAGGAAATGGGAGCGCATGATTCCAAATTCGTCTCTATGGGTAATCCACATTATGTGATTTTCGTCGACGATGTAGAGAAACTGGATATCGCCCGTTATGGTCGGATCCTTGAGAATGACACAGAGGTCTTCCCGCAGCGTTGCAACATCGAGTTTGTCACGCCGGTGGGTGAAGGTCGGCTTCGTACCCGCGTATGGGAACGCGGCAGTGGCATCACGATGGCTTGCGGTACAGGTGCTTGTGCTACAGCAGTGGCAGCTTCTCAGCTTGGAAAAGCTCCAAAGGAGGTGAATGTCTGCATGGACGGTGGCACTCTCCATATCTTCTGGGCAGATAACAATCATGTGATGATGTCCGGTCCTGCAGCCTTCGTTTTCGATGGCAGCATCGCCTTGCCGGAATAATTTGAATAAAGAAAGAGCAAACGATAAACACAATAAGAATACAAAATATGGCATTAGTCAACGAACATTATCTGAAGCTTCCCGGCAATTATCTGTTTGCCGATGTTGCAAAGCGTGTAAATGCTTACAAGGTGTCACATCCTGGTGAGCGTGTCATCAGTCTGGGTATCGGCGACGTCACTCAGCCTTTGGCTCCCGCAGTTATCGAGGCAATGCATAAGGCCGTCGATGAGATGGCTCATAAAGAGACTTTCCGTGGCTATGGTCCGGAGCGCGGATACGATTTCCTGCGTGAGGCCATCCTTAAGCACGACTATCTTTCACGTGGCATTCATCTCGATCTTAACGAGATCTTTATCAATGACGGTGCCAAGAGCGACACGGGTAATATTCAGGAGATTCTCAGATGGGACAATTCTGTAGCTGTTACGGATCCTGTCTATCCCGTCTATATTGACTCGAATGCAATGATCGGTCGTGCCGGAAAATTCGAGGACGGCCAGTGGACGGCTATTACATATCTCCCCTGCACGGCAGAGAACAACTTCACACCGGCACTGCCTGATCATCGTGTTGACATGATCTACCTCTGCTACCCCAATAATCCTACGGGTACGGTGCTCTCTCGTGAAGAGTTGCAGAAGTGGGTGACTTTCGCCCTGCGCAACGATGCGATCATCTTCTATGACTCAGCTTACGAGGCTTATATCAACGATCCTGACATACCGCATTCCATCTATGAGATCCGTGGTGCCCGTAAGTGTGCCATCGAGTTCCGTTCTTTCTCCAAGACAGCCGGTTTCACCGGTGTGCGCTGTGGCTATACGGTCATTCCGAAGGAGCTTACGGCAACGACGCTGGACGGTCGCGAGGTGGAGCTCAATCCGATGTGGGACCGTCGTCAGTGCACGAAGTTCAACGGTACAAGCTATATAACCCAGCGTGCCGCAGAGGCTGTGTACACTCCTGAGGGTCAGGAGCAGATCAAGAAGACCATCGGCTATTATATGGAGAATGCCCGCCTGATGCGCGAGACGCTCAAGCAGCTCGGTTATAAGGTCTTCGGTGGTGAGAATGCACCTTACTTGTGGGTGAAGACCCCCGAGGGCGTAGACTCTTGGAAGTTCTTCGATCAGTTGCTCTATGGTTGCGGCGTTGTCTGCACACCCGGTGTGGGATTCGGTCCTTCGGGTGAGGGCTATTTCCGCCTTACCGCTTTCGGCGACCGTGATGATACGCAGGAAGCTATGGAACGCATCAAGACTAATTTAAAATAATACGAATCATCAATTCTAAAACCACATAGGATATGACAAATTTAAGATTTGACGCAGTGGCTTCGGCCTCACGCAAACGTCCGGTAGAGGTGATCTCACCTGTTGAGCGTCCCTCTGAGTACTTTGGCCGCAAGGTGTTCAACCGGGCAAAGATGTACAAGTATCTTCCTGCAGATGTGTATGAGAAGATGGTTGACGTTATCGACAACGGTGCCACACTCGACCGTAGCATCGCTGACGAGGTTGCTAAGGGTATCAAGCAGTGGGCCGACGAGAATGGCGTGACCCATTATACCCACTGGTTCCAGCCGCTTACTGAGGGTACCGCCGAAAAGCATGATGCTTTCGTAGAGCACGACGGTAAGGGTGGCATGATCGAAGATTTCTCTGGTAAGCTGCTCGTACAGCAGGAGCCCGATGCTTCAAGCTTCCCCTCGGGTGGTATCCGTTCTACCTTTGAGGCCCGTGGCTATTCTGCCTGGGATCCTACATCACCGGTATTCATTATCGATGACACTCTCTGTATCCCTACAATCTTCATCTCCTATACAGGTGAGGCTCTCGACTACAAGGCTCCGTTGCTCCGTGCTCTTCATGCAGTAAACGTTGCAGCCACTGACGTATGTCATTATTTCTATCCCGATGTGAAGAAGGTCGTTTCTAACCTCGGTTGGGAGCAGGAGTACTTCCTGGTTGATGAAGACCTGTATGCTGCCCGTCCAGACCTCGTACTTACGGGTCGTACGCTGATGGGCCACGATTCTGCTAAGAACCAGCAGATGGACGACCACTATTTCGGTGCTATTCCTGAGCGTGTGCAGGCTTTCATGAAGGATCTTGAGATCCAGGCTCTCGAGTTGGGTATCCCCTGCAAGACACGTCACAATGAGGTGGCTCCTAACCAGTTTGAGCTTGCTCCTATTTTCGAGGAGACCAATCTGGCTGTAGACCACAATATGTTGCTCATGTCGCTTATGAAGCGTATCGCCCGTAAGCATGGCTTCCAGGTACTTCTCCATGAGAAGCCTTTCGACGGTGTTAACGGTTCAGGTAAGCATGAGAACTGGAGTCTCTCTACTGATACGGGCGTGCTCCTTCACGGTCCCGGCAAGACTCCTGAGGATAACCTCCGCTTCGTTGTCTTCATCGTGGAGACTCTGATGGGTGTTTACCGTCATAATGGACTTCTGAAGGCTTCTATCATGAGTGCCGGCAACGCACATCGTCTGGGCGCCAATGAGGCACCTCCTGCAATCATCTCTTCTTTCCTCGGCCAGAGCGTCAGCGATCTGCTTGAGCATATTCTCAAGGCTGATAAGAAGGATCTCTTTAAGTTGGATGGCAAGCAGGGCTTCAAGATCGATATTCCTGAGATCCCGACGATCATGGTTGATAACACCGACCGTAACCGTACATCACCATTCGCCTTCACAGGTAACCGTTTCGAGTTCCGTGCAGTAGGTTCTGAGGCAAACTGCGCCAGCGCACAGATCGTGCTGAATGCAGCTGTTGCTGAGGCTCTGACTGAGTTCAAGAAGCGTGTGGATGCCAAGATCGCAGCCGGTGAGGAGAAGTTCTCGGCTATTATTGATGTCGTTCGTGAGGACATCAAGACTTGCGCTCCTGTCCGTTTCGACGGTAACGGCTATAGCGATGAGTGGATCGCAGAGGCAGAGAAGCGCGGACTGGACACCGAGAAGAGCTGTCCTGTAATCTTCGACCGTTATCTTGATGACACATCAGTGAAGATGTTTGAGTCGACTGGCGTGATGAAGAAGAATGAGTTGCAGGCACGTAACGAGGTGAAGTGGGAGACCTACACCAAGAAGATCCAGATCGAGGCACGTGTCATGGGTGACCTTTCAATGAACCATATCATTCCTGTGGCTACTCATTATCAGAGTCAGTTGGCTAAGAACGTGAGCAATATGTATGAGATCTTCGACCGTGACGAGGCTACGGCACTTACAGCCCGCAACAAGAAGCTCATTAAGGAGATTGCAGAGCGTACGGAGAAGATCGAGGCATTCGTAGACGAGCTGATCAGTGCCCGCAAGGTGGCCAATAAGATTCAGGATGAGCGCGAGAAGGCTGTTGCTTATCATGATACAGTTGAGCCGAAGATGGGTGAGATCCGTTATCAGATCGATAAGCTCGAGCTCCTTGTGGCTGACGAACTCTGGCAGCTGCCTAAGTATCGTGAGCTCCTGTTCATTCGCTAATCAACGATATTCGCTTTAATTTCAATATTCATTAAGCAATCTAATTCTTTATTGGTTGTTTAAGTTTGCCGCGGGGCGTGGTCGTGAGATCATGCCTCGTTTTTTTGTATCCGGATGTCTTGAGGTGCGATAGAATAGGGATCCTAATGTTGCAGATGATTTCTGCCATTTTCAATGGTGAGGCGATGGTAAAATGTATACTTCAATTAATAGGTATAGGCAGATATGTTAGTGATAGGAGTGGGTTATGCTTATAGGTGTTAACCTGCTTGAAAGAATTGTATGTAATATGATATAGTCTCTTATTTCTACTTTGGGAAGTACTTTTTGACGAAAGCATCCTGCGGTAGAAACCTACGGCAAGGATCGAACTCCTATACGCCTGAAAAAAGTAATATGGCTTCAGGAGCTCGAGGTTATATATTCTCGGGCATCTGAATATATAATTTCGGCCTCAGTCACCTATATTTCTTTAGTATGGGTAAAAATCCGCTTAGATACAGGTGTAAGCACGTTTCTTAAAGAGAAGAAAGGATGCCCCAAAAGGAAGTTGTTCCAACTTCGTGATGATGGTAACCGGTCTATTATAAAAATATAAGGGACCGGATGTGTTTTGATGATGTTAAGAATAATTTGTCCTTTTATATGGTGTCCCTGTCGTCAGAAAGTATAAGATGACCATACGGCATAACTATGTACGATCTTTCATGACAAGAATTTTATCGGGCCCTTCAGGCGTGATTTGGCTTTCCGCTTTTTGCTAAAGCTCATCCGATAAGTAGTTTATGCCAATAAGATGGATATCGGTCTAACAACTGATTGGGATAAGGCTCTGTGTCGGACTGATCCAAGGTGACTCATATTGTATGGCTTTTGCCTCTATTCTTCCATCATTCCAAACATGTGCGAATGTATGTGACGGAATTGTGAGGGTGTGACTCCGTAGTGTTGCGTGAACAGTTTGCTCAAGTAGCAGGAGTCGGTGTATCCGAGTCGGGCGGCTATCTCCTTTACAGTCATTTTAGTGTTGGTAAGCATGTCTTCCACTATTTTAAGTCTGTTCTTTGTGATGTACTGCTTATAGTCCTCACCAAAATGTCGTTTAAAGAAGCGCCCGACATACTTGGGAGAGATATTGAACTTATCGGCGAGCAGATCCAGTTTCAGTAATTCGGGTTGATGGATATGCCGTTGGATATATTGCAGCATATATTGTGATTTGTTGTTGATAGGATCGTCATATTCTGACAGGATTCCCGACAGGTTGCGTGTGCATAGAAGAATGCTGCAGTTGACATAATGTTGCAGCAGCAGCTCTGACAGATGGCCTTTATTCTGTTTTTCTCCAACGATCAGCTTCATGAGACGGCAGAAGGCGGAACGGTCATTGTCAGACAGATGGATGTGAAATCCTGACCGTAGGCTGAGGCTCTCACCGATCTTGCAGTCTACGTAGTCGGTCAGATAGTTCTGGGTAAAGCGTACGAAGGCAAATTTACTATGTTCCTTTATCGTAAAGAGATGCGGACTGTCGGGAGGTATTAGAAACAGGTCATTAGTATGGTATTCGCACCCTTCCTCCTGTCTCTCTCCAAAGAAATAGGCGCTGAAACTTCCACTACCGTTGAGAATGTATGCCATCTCATAAAAGGAATGCTGATGCTTTCCGATGGGAAAAGTATCATGTTCTGTCAACAGAATTTCTACGGGACGGTATAGATTTTCTTTCCACATGGTCGGTTTCTTCATGAATATGGCGCAAAAGTACAAAAATATAAGATAACAACCTGCTAATTTTGCAGCCAAAATGACGGGAGAACTCTATAATAGGAGATTTTCCGATCTGTTGTCCTTTTGGGCAGGCAGATGAGATCATCTATATATAGTGTTTTCAGGGTGGGTTCCAGCCGGAGCGGATTCAGGATGACAGTAGCGCAAATATAATAATGACGGCTAAAAATCATCTTTCGTTTACACGGACCGACCTGATTATGATGTAATGGATAATAATTAGAACAAATAAAATGGATAGTAATTTAAAAGGGCATGCTTCCATGTTTGGAGCCAATGCCATGTGGGGATTGATGTCGCCCGTTTCTAAATTGATTATGTCAAGTGGAGCAGTAGCTCCGATTGTTATGACCGACTTACGTGTAGGCGGTGCTATGATTCTTTTCTGGATCGCTTCGTTCTTTCAAAAGCCTGAGCATGTCAATCATAAGGACCTGGTCTCTTTATTTTTCGCTTCCCTTTTCGCTATTGTGTTCAATCAAGGCTGCTTTATATTTGGAGTGAGTCTTACCTCACCTGATGACGCTTCTATCATCACTACCAGTATGCCGTTGTGGGCAATGGTGCTTGCCGCCTATATTCTCAAGGAGCCTATTACGGGTAAGAAGGTGTTGGGCATAGCATGTGGTGCGGGCGGCGCCTTGCTGTTGATCCTAGGAAGCCGGTCGGGATCGGGTGGCTCCGGTGCTGCGTCTACAGCGATCTGGGGCGATTTGCTTGTACTGCTGGCCCAGTTCTGCTATGCCTTCTATATTGTATATTATAAGGACTTTGTGAACCGTTATTCTCTCATCACTATCATGAAATGGCTGTTCACCTATTCATTCATCTGCATTCTCCCGTTCTCCTCGTCCAGCCTGCTGGCCACCCGGTGGGAAAGTCTGTCGGCTTCGATGATTGGTGGTCTGGCATTTATCATTATTGGTGCTACCTTTGTCAGCTATATGCTTATTGTTGTCGGACAGAAGCATCTGCGTCCTACAGTGGCAGGAATGTATAATTACATCCAGCCGTTGGTAGCCTGTATCGTAGCCGTAAGTTTAGGTATGGATAAGTTCAATCTTGTCAAGGTGATCGCTGTCCTGCTTATTTTCGGTGGTGTCTATCTGGTGACCATCAGCCGCAGCAGAAAGGAGATGGAGCATTATGAGGCAGAAAAGAAATCCGGTAAGCAATAGAACAGAGAAAGCGTCGGTATTTGTTAAGAAAGGAGATGTCTGAGAATATTCAGAGATGACAAGAGAGCTTGCCATATATCGATCTTTCCTATCAGCAGTTTATAATACGCTGGCTCCCTCGAGCGTTAAATTCAAAATAGCCATACAAAGCTCTTCATGAAGCTCTGTATGGCTATTTTGGTTGTTGAAGTTGTGATTCCTTATTTCTTCATAATGTCATTTCTGTTTTGATACATTATTCCATGATGACGATGCCGCCCATGGGCTGAATCGTAACACGTACGGTACCATCAGCTTTTACCTTGAGCGTAGTCTGTCGTGTGTCAGGTTGTGAGGCCGAGACAATGTCGTCGGGATGACTTACAGCGTTGTCAAGTGAGGCATTGCCTTTCATTTTTATGGTACGCTTGCCGTCGGTGAGGCATGTGACAGTCTTGCCTGCGAGCATAGGCAGCTGTAGTGTGACGGTGATGGGCTTATAGGTGCCGTTCAGACCACCAATGTACCAGCGCCCGGCATGCTGACGTGCAATGACGGCATAGCGTGTAGGGTAGCCGGCGATGAAGCGGGTCTGTTCCCATGTGGTGGGAAGTGCCTTGAGGAATTCTGTGACCGTGGACGACAGTGTGCCGACAACGTTAGGTGTCAGCGCTACACAGTTTATATCACATTGGTTGGTAATGGCTGTTGCCAGCTCAAAGACATCAGTAGTGAAGCGCTGGTGCCGGCTTTGATTGTCGCGGCTCATGTGCCGGTTCATCATCACGCCGCCCCAGTCAAAACTTGCCACGGCATTACGGCCGAAGGGATGCATTGTCATCTCGAATCCTTCTTTCTTGGCATGGTAGTCGGAGAAGTAGACGTTCTCACTGGCCAGACAGCCTTCGGAGGCAATATAGTTGGGATACATGCGTTCCCAACCGCGGGGCAGGGTACATCCGTGGAATATTACGGCTATTCCGTAGTCGTTGGCATCGCTGAGAATGTCTTCGTAAAGCTGAAGCACATGCTGTTTGTCTCCGCCGAAGAAGTCGACCTTTATGCCTTTGACACCAATGCTCTGCATCCAGGCCATGGCCTGTTTGCGAAGGATAGGACGATTCATGATCCCACGCGGTGTCTGCGGTGCATTGTTTGCCGTTCCATTGGAGTTGAACCAAAGCATGAGGCTGATGCCTTTCTCCTTGGCATAGCGGGCAAGTTTCTCAATGCCCTCACGGCCGATCTGCCGGTCCCACCAGTTGTCGATAAGTATGTATTCATAGCCCATCTGTGCAGCCATGTCAATGAAACTCTTCTGGTCGTCATAGTTGATGCTGTTGTCCTGCCAGAGGAGCCAGCTCCATACGTAGCGTCCCGGCTTGTAGTCGGCCTTTGGCTCGTAGAGCGGTTTTACGACATCGTAAGGGATGGTCGTCTCCACGATGGGAGCAAGAGAGCGGCCTACAGTGAGTGTGCGCCAGGGGGTAGAGCCGGGCAGCATAATGGCAGGACGGGCATCACCCCATCCGTTGCATTCTCCTTCTTGTGGGAAAGCGATGCTGTAGCCCTTTCCTGGAGTATATTCCGAGAGTCGGCCACCGACATAGTCACCGGTAACGCCGGTCTCGCTCACCATGAGCCATACATCGGAGAGAGAGGTGTTCTGTTTGTCCTTCGGGAAGACGGATGCTTCGTGGAAAAGACAGGGGAAGGTGTAGCCTACGCCATATTGAGAAGGTGCGGTCAGGGGGGCGTCAGGATGATACTCCTCTTCATAGCTCGGTTTGGAATTTTCCCATCCGATCATGGGTGGGCATTGCGGGGAAAGGAAAGTCGTGGTGGCGTCAGGAAGATTGAAGCTGGTCAGTTCTGTATAGATGATGGCCGACTTGGGCTCTTCACTCTTTGGGCGGGGAAGGGTGTAGCGGAAGGCAATATCGTTGTTGGAGACATTGAATGTCACCTGCATTTCCAATCCTCGGGGTGTCATAAATGTCAGCGTTGCTTGATTGGCCTGATAGTGCACGCGGGAGGTTTTTGTGCGTGTCATGTCGTATGTCCGGTCAATGGTAGCTGTTGTTGTACCTTTCAAGGTGAGACTGTCAGCGAAATTGGCATAGTTGGTTTGCAGGCCCAGCCGGCTGTCATTGAGTATCTTCCGGCCATCGTAAGAGACAATGTAATGAGCCTGGCCGGCATTATCGTTCACCGATACGGAGAGACGGCCGTCAGGGGAGGAAATAGTATAGTCGTTGGCTAAAACGGTGGTAGCGCCCAATAGGGCGGCAGAAAGTAGAAGTAGTCTGTTCATAATAGTAGGTTGAGTAATAGAGAAAGCTAAAAATGCGGATACAGAGGGCACCGTAGCGGTGTGGGTCTGTATCCGCATCTTTATAATAGGATTAGAGCTGGTCTTTCTCAATATCTTTATAGTAACGATAGGTGGCTACTCGCAGCTCATCGCAGGCAGGCTCATCGCAGACGATGATGCCGTGTTGATGCATCTGGAGCACGCTGATTGTCCACTGCTGGGTCACAGGGCCTTCTACGGCGGCCTGCAGGGCACGGGCCTTGTGGTGACCATTGCAGAGGATGAGCACCTCGCGGGCATCCATCACTGTTCCGACACCAACGGTAAGTGCATAGTGAGGCACCTTATTGATATCGTTGTCGAAGAAGCGTGAGTTGGCGATGATCGTATCGGTGGTGAGCGTCTTCTCACGTGTACGGCTTGTCAGACTGGAGCCCGGCTCGTTGAAAGCGATATGGCCGTCGGGGCCGATGCCGCCGAGGAACAGGTCGATGCCACCGGCATCCTTGATCATCTGCTCGTAGTGTGCACACTCGGCTTTCAGATCCTTGGCGTTGCCATTGAGCAGGTGTACGTTTTCAGGCTTGATATCGATATGGTCGAAGAGATTGCGTTTCATGAAGCTGTGGTAGCTCTCGGGATGCTCTTCGGGCAGCCCGACATACTCGTCCATATTGAAGGTGATGACATTGCGGAAGCTCACGCGGCCTTCTTTGTTGGCCTTTACCAGTTCGGCATACATGCCTTCAGGTGAAGAACCGGTAGGCAGACCGAGTACGAAGGGATGCTCTTCTGTAGGTTGGGCTTCATTGATGCGGTTGATCACATAGTTGGCTGCCCAGGCAGACAGTTTAGCATAGTCGGGTTGAATAATTAGTCGCATAATGTTTGGTTTTTATGTATAATGATATTATCTGTCTGCAAATATACCTATTTTTTTGCAGATTATTCGTATAGGTTGCGAAAAATCGAAGTTGTATGGAGAAATAAATATTTGCGGGTGAATAGGTTAGAATGGTCAGATCAAGAAGGATTCCTTATTCTGGATGAGGCCTTTCAGAGAAAGGCCAAGTCGTGAGAAATTGAACAGGCACAATAAAGGGGGAACTCCATGAGATGTTCCCCCTTTATTGTGCATATTGTAAAGTATGGTTACCACCTGTCGGTATCGTACTTGGACTCTATCACGTTTTGGCAACCATGTTATTATCTGGAAATCAGCTTAGAAGCGGTAGCCGAGAGTCAACAGTACTTGTGAACGCTTAAAACTGACGGGTGTACTGCTCACCTGGTTGTTCATTTCTTGTGGTTCAGACTCAGAGGCATAGTAGCTCATGAAAGGATAGAAGTCGCCGTCGGTCTGTGTGTACTGATAGGCCAGATCGACAGTGAAGCCTTTATACTGATAGCCAAGACCACAGGTGAAACGGTTGGTAGCCTTCCAGTTGGTGAAATCGGTGGAGGTAGCGTAGGCCACACCCTGCGACTCTATGCTACCGTCGCGGAATCCTTCGCTCTTGAAGATGGGCGACTGGTAGTTGTAACCTACACGCAGAGCCCATTTTGGAGTAAATTTGTATTCAGCGCCGAGTTTCAGCAGGCTTACGCCTTTCAATGTCTGTTTCGTATTATGGTTCATGGCATTGTCTGACGAACTGCTGTCGTACCACTGACCGTAGTACGCATCGTAGTAGCCACCGTCGATGTATCGGTTATCGATGGTGCTGTAGTCGGAGTATTCGTAGGTGGCACCGAGAGCAAGGCTGTTGCCTATAGTATGTCCTAAGCTGATACCGAATTTCCAAGGTGTATTGACCTTATAGTCGAGTGATGCACTGTTCTCTGAGTAGGTGCCTTCGTCCGTAGTACTGCCGTCAGAGTAGAGAGTTCCCAGTCCGATGCCACTGGTGCCGTATTGCGTGAGGCTGTAGAATACGGGTGAGTTGACATATACGCCGATACGGAAGGGCGAGTAGGCGAAGGGGCGGAAGATGGCGCCGAGCTTTACATCATAGCCAGTACCGTCAATCTTTAAGAGCTCTTCAGCCAGCGAGTAAGCATTGCCCTCAAGATCTTCAGAATAAATGCTGTTGGAACGATAGTTCACATCGTGGATACCCAGTGTGATACCGAGGTAGACACGGTCGTTGATGTTGCCACTGAAGTTGAAGTCGTATTCGCCGATATATCCGTGCTGATATTGTCCGTAAAGATATTGTGTGGCGTTACGGTACTCCATATCCTTGCCGTCAGCTGTCTGGAACATTTCCTGATAGTTGGCGTCGACAGCGTTCCAGGCATTGTCGCCAACACCTAAAGCATACTTGATGGCGCTCAGCTTATTCTGAGAGGCGTTGTCTAGTTTTCCACCGGCATTGAGAATCTGATCGAAATTGCGGCTCTTATGATAGCTGAATCCGAAGTTAAGATATGAGCGGCTGCTTACGCGGTGTGCCCATACGAACCCAATCTGATCGAACGAAGCGTGGGTCTTCTGTCCGGAATAGTTGAGCTGGATGCCGTTAAAGGAAGGTGAGGTCGTCGCATCACCGCCTTGTGTCACCAATCCTCCGGAGACGGTCACCTGGTTCTTTCGGAAGAGGCCGATTCCGGCTGGGTTGGTACTGATGGTCGAGATGTCTGCTCCTAAGGCTTCCATGGCACCACCCATACCTACATAACGGGCTGTACCGTTCAGTTCGTTTTCTACGAGCTTTGTGTCCTGATAGGTCTCCTGGGCCGTGGCTGGGAGAGCAGCCAGGGCCAACAGGAGTATTGAGATAGTTTGCGTTTTCATATTTTTGATTGATCTTTAAATAGGGAATAGATTATCTACGTCCGCCGAAACTGCCGCCTCCGACACGTCCTCCGCCGAAGCTACCGCCTCCGACATGTCCTCCGCCTCCGAAGCTACGTCCGCCGAAAGAGCTGGAGCCTCCGAAGTTATGTGATCCTGTATTGGGCTGATAGCTGTTGGTAGGACGGTTGTTGTTGAACGGCCGCGAATTGTTCGTACGGTTGTTGAAGGTGCGACTGCCGAATCGGCTGGATGTATATGTCGTATTGCCGTTGCGGCCGAACGTACGTCCTCCAAAGCTCTTGCCTGTCGTAGAGGTGTAGCGGTTGGAACCGCTATAGGTACGTGAGCCGGCATAGCCACCTGAGTTGCGTCCGCCGATATTGCCTACGATCGTGCCACCCCATCCTGGGAAGGGATGCCAGTATCCGGGATACCAGGGATAACCCCACCAGCCGGCATAACCGGGATACCAACCCCAGCCATAGCCGTAGAACCAGGGATCATACCATGCGTCGTACCAATAAGGTCCGTACCAAGGATCATACCAGCCACTATAGTACCACCGCCAGGGACTGCCATAGTAGCTGTAGAACCAAGGATCATAGAAACCGTCCCAACGGCAGAGACGACGGGTCCAGTAATAGTCGTTGTCATCATCCTGTATCAGCGGGAAGACACGTGTGGTGTCTACATACATACTGTCGGGATAGTTGCCATAAACAGGGGCAAAGGCAATGATGTCGTTGCCGAGCGAGTCGATGTCTTGTACGCTGCTGCGGAAACGGACACGACGATTATATTCGTCGACATCTCTGTTGCTGCCACTGTAATATGTGGGCTCAGTTGTTTTTGTCGGAGCCGTATCCGTTGTCTTTGCTTCCTCACTCTCTTTGGAGGGAGTGAAGTAGAGGTCATCGTCCTGCGCCCAAATGGGGGTGGACATCAGACCTGTCAATGCTAAAAGAAGAAATAGCCTTTTCATATTTTGCTCTCCTTTATGTTTACTTTGGTGTTCTGTTCGTATTTTTTGTGTTTTGTTACTTGTATCGTCAGATACCTTTTACAGACACTACAAATTTAATACCTATTTCTACGCAAAGTTAAGGAAAAACCCCCAAGGGTGATAGGAATTTCCCTATTTTTTATAATTTTGCAGATAGATTTAAACTTTTATGCTATGAAATACGATGTTGTCGACTTTCATATCTCTTGTGACCCGTCACAGTTGCAGATAGCACGTGACCTTTTGGCAGACGCTACGGCATCTGCCGGTCTGGAGGCTTTCGAGGATACGGAAGATGGTATGCGCGGTTATGTGCAGGAAGAACAGCTTGACCGCGAGCTGTTGGCAGCCATGGCTGCCGATGTCATGCCGGGTGTGACCGTCACGTATGATGTACAGCCGGCAGAGAATAAGGATTGGAACAAGACATGGGAAGACGAGGGCTTTGACCCTATAGATATCGATGGTAAGATCCTAGTCGTGGATGCCCGTAGAGACGGCAAGGGCTGTCAGGACAACGGGACGTCAGAACAGAGCACCGATACGGCGCCGCAAGGCACGCAAGAGCCTATGGAGAATGTGGCACAGACGGAGGGCGTAGAGTCGCCGTTGCGGATAGCGATCCATGCCGTCAATTCTTTCGGGACAGGTACGCATGAGACGACACAGATGATTCTGTCGATGCTCCTCCATCTTGATGTGAAGGACAAGTGTGTACTCGACTGTGGCTGCGGAACAGGTATCCTGGGTATCGGGGCTTCAAAGCTGGGAGCGAAGGAAGTGGTAGGATATGATATCGATGAATGGTGTGCGGACAATGCCAAAAAGAATGCGGAGCTGAATGGTGTCACGAATATGCAGGTGCTTTTAGGAGACGCTCATGTGCTTTCGCACGTATGTGGCATTTTCGATATCGTGTTGGCTAATATCAACCGTAATATCCTGTTGGACGACATGGCAGCCTTTGTTGATGTGATGGCCCGTAGCGGTTCGCTAGTGCTTAGCGGCTTCTATGAGCAGGATATTCCCGTGTTGTTGGAGAAGGCCGCTTCTCTCAATCTGGAAGAAGCCGAGCGGTGTAAGAATGGCGACTGGTGTTGCCTGCGTCTGGTATTTGCCGGAAAATAGACAGGAGGGTGTGTCAAGACTCATTTCCTGAAAATGAGGAACTGATAATTTGAAGTTTGTGCATCCTAAAAGACTAAAGTAAGGGTCGTATCACGCTTTGTATTGAGTAATGATACGACCCTTTTATGTATTATGGTTACAATTCGTAACTTATAGGATTAGTCATTTTAGTTTTGACACACTCTCTTCTATTTCATCATCATTTCGAGAGCATCCAATGCATTTCGCATATCTTGAGCAAAGTGGAGATGATCGAGAAGATAATCGTCTTTGCCCTTGGATAGGAGAGCGTACAATTCTTTATCCATTTGACCGACATAGCTGGCTATAGCATATTCGATATCGTCTTTCTGCCAATTCATGTTGGAGTGTTCATAGACCCGGTATTTCTGATGAAAGAAACAGTAGGCCGACTCGATGCTGTCATGAGTCATATATTGGGTTTTACTGTGTTGTCTCTCAAAAACGTATCTGGCGGAATGATAATGTCCGGCAGCGTCTATGCTACTGCCTTTACCAGGTAGTGGCCTGTCACAAGGGCGATGAATCCGAAGAAGATGCTGGCGAAGAAATAGGCTGCTACCAGACCATAGTTGCGTTCCTGCAGCATGGTGACATTCTCGCTCATGAATGTGGAAAAAGTGGTGAAGCCTCCACAGAATCCTGTGATAAGGATGAGGCGCATGGATGGGGTCAGCCATCGTCCGTCGAAGTTGAAGGCGGAGAAGAGCCCGATCAGAAAACAACCTACAATATTCACGGTCAATGTACCCATAGGTGTTGACTGCCCTATGAGTATTTTCATGAGTTGGGAGACGCCATAGCGTGATGAACCTCCTAAAAAGCTGCCTAGTCCTACGATTAAGAATTCTTTCATCTGTATCTGAGATCAATGTTGTATCAATCAGGGCGACAGAAAATGACTGTGTCGCTCAAGATCATTTTTATAGTCTGACTTTCTCTTTTACTCCCTTGCTCTCGTTCTGCATACGGTCGAGAGCGGTGACAACATAGGTATATTTTCGTGTGTCATCCTTGTAAGGTAATTTGTAGGTGGTCGCAGACGTGATTTTGATAATGTGCGAGGGATCGTCGAGGTTGATCTTTTCGCCTTCGGCAAAGCGGTAGATGACATAGCGCGTCACGATGTCGCCCCATTTTTTCCCTTTAGGCCGTTCCCACGTGAGCATATAGCCGTCGGGCTGCCATTTGGCTTTTACTTTTCTCGGCTTCTTAGGAGCTTTCTTGTCGATCCATGGCATTTGAGGTTGGAGAGCAGGTGTACGCCAATAGTAATTGCGGAGTATGGTCGCATAATTACCGGTATTATCGGCCACGGCTTTTGCATACCAAAGCACTGTGCCATTGACATTCCTCATCTGGCGGTGCAGACGATATTTGGCAGGCTGTTGGTTGGATACGGGATTGCTTGGATCGGCATATTTCACAGTGCGTTCCACATCCTCACCGATATAGAGCGGACGGTTTCCGGCCATTTTGTTCCACCAGCGGATGAGCGTCGCGTAATCGGCAGTGGGATGTCCTATCTGCCAGTAGAGCTGTGGAACACAATAGTCTACCCATCCATTGTTGACCCAAAGGAGGACGTCGGCATAGAGATCGTCATAGTTCTGCAAGCCGCGTGTGGCCGATCCGTTCTTTGGGTCGGATGTTTGATTGCGGTAGATGCCGAAGGGGGAAATTCCAAATTTCACCCATGGCTTGCGGGAGTGAATAGAGTCGGAGAGTTGTTTGATGAACAGATTCACATTGTTGCGGCGCCAGTCTGCCAGTGTGCGGCATCCTTGTGGATTCTGGCGATAGAGTTGTTCATCGGGAATGACATTGCCTGCGGCGGGATAGGGGTAAAAATAGTCATCGATATGCAGGCCGTCGATGTCGTAGCGACTGACAATGTCGTCCACAACATGGCAGATATAGTCGCGTGTCTCTTTTAGGGCAGGATTTAGGATAAGCTGTCCATCGTAAGAGAACACCCAGTTAGGATGTTGTCGTGCCACATGGTTGGGGGCGAGGACCGAGGTGGTCTTTGTCTTGGCGCGGTAAGGATTGATCCAGGCATGGAGCTCCATTCCGCGGCGGTGACATTCTGTGATCATCCATTGAAGGGGATCCCAGGAGGGCGATGGGGCCTGTCCCTGTACGCCGGTCATGAAACGGCTCCAAGGCTCGATGTCACTTCTATAAAGTGCGTCGCACTCTCCCCTAACTTGGAAGATGATAGCATTGCCGCCAGCTCTCCAGATGGCGTCAATCTGTCGGGTAAGTGCTTCGCGCATCTGTGCGGGGGACATGCCTATAAACTGTCCGTTGACACATTGGATCCATGCACCACGAAACTCGCGCTTCTGCGCTTCTGCGCTGACAGCCAATAGCAGTGCCAGCAGGAGAGGGATTAGCTTCTTCATCTGTTATTGTAGGGGTTGGTGTTTTCTTTCTGTTGCGGAATAGCTGATATTATAAGCCTTGGCTTGTCGGAGCGCTTGCTTTACATCGGTTATGATCCCCATGGGAGTTGTCCGGTCGGCTTTGATGGATACGGTCATCTGCTCTTTATCCTCAGGTGTCATTCGGTCGCGCTCGGTAGAGATATAGTCGGTCACGTCGGCGGCTGAAGCGAATTTATCGTTGAGCTGGATACGGTAGTCAGAAAGGGCATTTCCTTGAGATCTATTTGACTGTTTGCCGGAGAGGGAACTGATGGGGCGTCCGATATATACATAGGAGACAGCTGATTTCTTGACGAGTCGGGTAAGCTCTGTGCCCTGCGGGGCCCGGTATTGCACCTTCACGGCAACCTTCTGCATGTGGGTGACGATCATGAAGAAGAAAAGTACGGAAAAGACCAGGTCGGGCAGTGATGCCGTATTCAGTCCCGGTACACGGTGTTCGTGGTGACGGATGAAACTCATTGCATGCCTCCTTTCTGAGTAGAGGTGTTAGTGGCTTGTGCCGTGGACACGGTCGTGCTGCTGTTGCCTTGTTGCGCTTCTGTTGCGCTGTTCTGAGATTGATTTCCGTTCTCACCGGCAGTGCCGTTGTATTGTTCTGCTATGCGCTGTGGGCAGAGTTCCTTGATCTTGTCACGTTGCGCAGGTGAGAGCTTCTTATATGGTTTGCCGTATTTTTGCATTGCTGTCTGATTGCGCCATTGCGTATAAGCGGCTACCAAAGCATTCTGCAGATTAAAATAGGTGGTGTATTCGGCTTGTGGGTTGCAGTCGATAGTGATGAGGTGACGTTGTCCCGTCCGGCGGATCAGTTCACTGATCATCGGCATGACCTGGGCTGTTTTTACCGGTTTCCCGTCTATAAGTGTGTGATTGTCGGCCGTAATAGTGATTTTCATCAGATTCTCTTTACTCACGACACTTTCCTGCGGCTCCTGCTTGGTGAAAGGCGGAAGCTGGCGCGTTAGTCCCTTGTCCACATCCATCGATGATGTGACGAGGAAGAAGATAAGGAGCATGAACGAGATGTCGGCGGTCGACGTCGTGTTCAGCTCGGGTATAAACCGTTTTTTATGTCCAAACATCATTTGCGTCTATAGTAGTTCGTTGCTCCCAGCAAGACGGCTATGGCTGCGGCGATGATGATGATAATGATCGTATTGATGAGCATGTCGGCCGTACGGAGCCAGAAAGCATCTGTATATTCCATGCCATTGATCTCCATGGGATCGGACGAGCCGATCAGGAAGGTGAGCAGTAGAATGACGGCGACACCTCCCGTGATAGCGTAGCTGATCTTTTTAGCCGGAATGTTATTAACTGTCTGTTCGCCTTTCCCACGGATTTTCAGTGAGCGCCAAACGGTCCACAGGCTGATGATGATGGCTCCCAGCACCATGACAAGCATCAGACCGAGGACGGCATCGGTGAATAGAGGAGCATTGAAATTGGGATTGTCCTCAAAGGGACGGTCGTATCCAATGAACCAGAAGAGCAGAAAGATGACAGCCGTCGCTCCGATGATATAGTAGAGCAACCGCGAGGAGATCTTTTCCGTCGGTCTATTCTTCCAATTATTTTTCATTGCGCAACTGTAATTTCATCACGCTGTCGAGCAGGGTGATGGCACTCTCTTCCATCTGGGCTGTAAGATGCTCGATCTTCGAGAGTATATAGTTATAGAACACTTGAAGGATCAGGGCGGCAATGATGCCGAAGATAGTAGTGATCAGAGCAACTTTCATACCTGCCGCTACGATGGTCGGACTGATGTCACCAGCCTGTTGTATCTGATCGAACGAGATCACCATTCCGATCACTGTGCCAAGGAATCCCAATGAAGGGGCTGCGGCAATGAACAACGTGATCCAGGAACAGCCTTTTTCTAGATTGGAGCTTTGTACGGAACCGTAGCTTACCACGGCACGTTCCACGTTCTCAATGCCGTCATTGACACGACTGAGTCCTTCGCGGCAGATAGCGGCAACGGGTCCGCGTGTAGTGGCACAGATCTGGCGTGCTCCCTCAATATCGTTGGCTTCGATCTTCTCACTGATGTCTTTCATGAGTTTCTTCGCATTGATCTCCGAAAGGCTGAGGTAGATAATGCGTTCAATGCAGAATGCCAGACCTAAGACCAATGCCAGAGCGACCAGTGACATGAATCCGGCGTTGCCTTCAATAAATTTTGTCTTCAGTTCCTGATGGAGCCCTGACGATCCGGTAGCGTCACTGCCGGGAGCGATGCCGGCATCTTGAGCCCATGTGGCAGCAGTCATTAACATGAACACAGCCAACAGGAAGAAGCGAGAAATCTTCGTTTTCATTTATCGTTTGAATTAATGCTGCAAAGGTAGAACATTTAATAATTACAACCAAACAAAGAAATCATAAATTTGGTTATACTGTCGAATACAAGAATATAAATAAGGTGCCACGAGACTCACGTCTGGCGGCACCTGGCTTGTATTGCATAGAATGTCTGTGAAAAATATATTAGGCTTGTAAAGAGAGTGGGAATTCTTTCCCCACTCTCAATTTTTTATATCTGTGGAGTTATTTCACCTGAATTACCAGATATTTGCTTGTCGACCAGAAGATCTCTGGATTGCTGATATGAAGCACATACTGTTTGTTGGCATCACGTGTGAGCGAATAGCTGCTTGAGGGGTGAGTGGTCAACAGCTTAGCCGACTTGCTGTAGAGCTTGATCTCTTTGATGTTGCGGATGTCGATCTTCGTGAAGTAGTTCTTGTTGAAGTTGCTCTGCAGCACACGTCCGTTAACGAGGATTCTCTGCTCTTTGAGCTCTTTCTTCGTACCAAATACGTACCAAGCGGTATTGAGCGCCTTGTCCTGCGTGTTGATAGTCTGCGACTTGGAAGCACTTTCTGCCTGCAGGTTGCTCTTGTCAGTATTGAGATTGTTGATAGTCTCATCGAGCTCCATGATATGGATGTTCTTCGCATCGAGCTCTACACGAAGTTGCTGCAGCTCCTGGTCTTTCTGGTCGAGCTGCTTCTGCAGGTTCTCAATGGTCTTGGCCAGCTCTCCGCCTTTGATCTTGCTGGCAGCCAGCTGGTTCTGAAGCTTCTTGATGAGGTCGCGGTTCTGACGCATACGGTTAGAGATGAACTTGATGTTCTCTCTGATCTGTTGTTTGTTGCTGGCACCTTCACCGGTCGTTGCTAGGGTGACACGGTTTTCTGCTTCGTTGATCTCGCGGAAACCTTCCTGTATTTCGTTCAACGTGCCCATCATGTCGTTGATCTCGGTATCACGTTGTGCAATAATACTGTTGAGAGAGTCACGTTGCTCAGCCAGACGGTTATCGGTCGGGTTGGCTTTCTTCTGACATCCTGTTATTGCGAATGCGAATGCCACGAAGGCAATGAAACTTAAAATCTTTTTCATATCTTCGAATTTTTTTGGTTATCTTATTGTGCTTTTTCTTCTTTTATCGGATTACTTTTTCCGTTATTTTTGCCTCCTACAACGATGACGATCTCGCCACGGGGCGCAGTCTCCTCAAAATGGGCGATGACCTCTTCGAGCGTACCATTGACGTGCTCTTCGTGTATTTTGGAGATCTCGCGGGCGACACTTACAGGCCGCTCGGAGCCGAAGAACTCGGCAAATTGTTTCAGCGTTTTTACGAGCCGGTAAGGTGACTCGTAGAAAATCATCGTGCGCGTCTCTTCGGCCAATTGGGTAAGGAGGGTCTGCCGTCCTTTTTTCTGAGGTAGGAAGCCCTCGAAGCAGAAGCGGTCGCAGGGCAGTCCCGATGATACGAGGGCCGGGATGCAGGCCGTGGCGCCGGGCAGGGTCTGTACGGTGATTCCTGCGCGGACGGCCTCGCGGGCGAGGAAGAAGCCGGGGTCGCTGACCCCCGGTGTGCCGGCATCACTGATCAATGCAATGGTCTGGCCGGCCTTTAGGCGTTCTACGATACCGGCTGAGGTGCCGTGCTCGTTGAACTTATGGTGCGACATCAGATGATTCTTGATGTCGTAGTGCTTAAGCAGAATGCCCGATGTGCGGGTGTCTTCTGCCAGGATCAGGTCTGCCTCTTTGAGTATGCGGATAGCCCGAAACGTCATATCTTCCATGTTGCCCACGGGAGTGGGTACAATATATAGTATGCCCATAGTGAAGGCAAATATAGAGAAAAAAATGAGAGGCCCAAAATATATGGATTATTCTTTGTCTTTTTTAAGGATTGAATCGTGGGAGCCATATTATTAAGGTATAGGCAAAAAACAATTGGGGGACCTTTGTGTTATTTGTCGGGTGTACAGACCGGTTAGAATAGTTCCATATTTTTCCTATAAGGGATGACTCGGAGTGGGAGGACACATATTGTACAGTCGTCTTGTCAGCCGGCAGTGTGCATCTTTTTGCACTTGCCGCTGAAAGTCATGATGTCAACGCGGATGATTTCTGTGCGGTGAAAGCTCTTACGGGCATACATGTCTCCGATCTCTTTATAGTCGGGCGACATTTTGCTGATGAGTAAATGAAGAGCATGCATGCGTTCGTCCTCGCTCAGCCCGATATGGGCCTTGCCGAAGAAGATGGCACTCTCATATTCGGTGGTAAACTTACCGGGGAGGAGCTTGACGTGCCCGACGACGCATAGCGATACGTTCTTATTCGCTTTGATGGCTTCTAACTTGCGGCCTTCCGGGGCACAATGGATATAGATGCTATGATCGCCGTCGAATACGAAGTTGACGGGAATACCATAGCCACTACCTTCTGACACCATACTCAGTACACCATATTCGGCGGTACGAAGGAGTTGCATAGCGCGTTTTTCGTCCATCAGCCGGTCTTGACGTCTTACGGTGTTATTGATATATTGCATATTTTCCTCTTTTTGTTTGCAAAGATAATGTTTTTTCCCGATTTTTCTTATAAGGGATATTGTATTATTGTCGTTGGAAAGAACGAGTAGTATGGGCTCTTCACTATATACCTTATTGGAAACATTGGATAGGAATGGGAGGCGGAAGGGGCGTATGAGGCGGAAGTGTGTCGGCAAGACATAGTGAGACGGAGTTTTTCTTGCAGGTTTCCTTTTTTAATGATCAGGAATGGAGAGATATCCCGATTAATCGGTAACTTTGCAGTAGAAACGGATATAATATAAGAATCATGAGATACGGAGTAATAGGAACGGGTGCCATTGGTGGATATTATGGAGCCAAATTGGCACAGGGCGGTCAGGATGTACACTTTCTTTTCCATAGTGATTACGACTATGTGAGAGAACATGGGTTACGGGTTAATTCCGGTGATGGTGGTTTCCATCTCGATCATGTGAATGCTTATCAGGATGTAAGGCAGATGCCGAAGTGCGATGTGGTGATCGTGGCTCTGAAGACGGTGCACGAGCAGATGCTCCGCGATATGCTGCCTCCTCTGTTGACCGACGACACAGTAGTGCTGCTGATTCAAAACGGCATGGGCATGGAGCAGGATGTAGAGCAGATGGTGCCGGGCGTGAAACTGGCTGCAGGCCTTGCATTTATTTGTTGCTCAAAGACACATCCGGGAGTGATCGATCATTTGGATCTAAGTGGCTTAAATGTCGGTAACTATAATGCACCTCAGGAAACGATCGACCGGATGATAGTGGAGATGGTGTCGGCAGATATTGACGCCAGGAATGTAGACTATCTTGAGGCCCGTTGGAGAAAACTGCTGTGGAATATGCCTTTCAATGGCTTGTCGGTGGCATTGCATACAGATACGGATGCGTTGGTAAGAAATGCTGCTACCCGTCGCCTGCTTCGCGCGATGACGCAGGAAGTGATCGAGGCCGCCCATGCAGTGGGAGTGAAAGGCCTGACAGACCGTGATGCGGATGCAATGATTGAGATGACGACAAAGATGCGGCCTTATAAGCCTAGTATGCGTCTCGATTGGGATTATCATCGTCCTATGGAGGTGTATTATCTTTATACCCGTCCCATAGAGGAAGCGAGAAGGGCCGGTCAGGATATGCCTCTGCATAGAATGCTGGAAGCAGAGCTGAGATTTATGGAGGAGGAATATAATCGGAAGATCGAAGTTGTCAAGAGGTAAGATAGCAGATCTTGTGAGAGATTCAGACACTTTGGGGTGCTATGCTCTTAAGTCTGAAATCGTGTTAGTCGAGGCTTCCCTTTAAAATGTTTTCTTTATTCGGACCATTTTGAAGGAAAGCTTTCAAGGCTTTCAATATAAAATTTGTACCTTTGCACCCATAATAAAAAAGGTGATAATAATACATGAGAAATCTTAGCAACGCTGAGTTGGCGCTACTTTTAGACAAAGATATATTTCATAAAATCTCCGAGGCGGCCGACGGACTCGGTCTCGAATGTTATGTTGTGGGTGGCTATGTGCGCGATCTTTTCCTTGAGCGCCCCTCCAACGATATAGATGTGGTAGTAGTAGGCAGCGGTATAGAGGTGGCAAAGGCTTTGAAGAAGATATTGGGCAAGCGAGCCCATTTGAGCGTGTTCCGTAACTTTGGTACAGCCCAGGTGAAGATGGGCGATCTGGAGGTGGAGTTTGTCGGAGCCCGCAAGGAGAGTTATAGTCACGACAGCCGCAAGCCACATGTGGAAGACGGTACGTTGGAGGACGACCAGAACCGTCGGGACTTTACGATCAATGCGCTGGCCGTATGTTTGAATAAGGAACGGTTTGGGGAGTTGGTCGATCCTTTTGATGGTATCCTGGATATGGAGGATGGCATCATTCGTACGCCCCTCGATCCAGATATCACTTTTGATGATGATCCGTTGCGTATGATGCGTTGCGTACGTTTTGCCACGCAGCTCCGTTTCTATATTGAGGATGAGACACTGGAGGCTATCCAACGAAAGGCCGAGCGCATCAATATCATTAGCGGGGAGCGTATCAGCGAGGAATTGAATAAGATTATGCTTTGCGATGAGCCTTCGCGAGGATTTATTGATCTTTACCGATCAGGACTTCTGGAGTATATTCTTCCTGAACTGACACGGCTTGACGTAGTAGAGACAAGAAACGGTCGGAAACACAAAAATAATTTCTATCATACTCTGGAAGTCCTCGATAATCTCTGCAGAATGCAGCTGACACGCGAAAAGGAGCTGACGACTCAAATGGAAGAGGAGGAAAGCGCAGCAGGAACTGTGGCGGCTGACCCGACGGCACATGAGCCTATGGCAACGGCCAAGGAAAAGCTTGATCATCTGCGTGAGCATAAATTGTGGCTGCGTTGGGCTACGTTGCTGCACGATATCGGTAAGACAGCTAGCAAGCGCTGGGATCCTGTGCAGGGCTGGACATTCCATAATCACAACTATTTAGGGGCTCGTCAGGTTCCGGCGATCTTCCGGCGATTGAAGTTGCCTATGGACATGAAGATGAAATATGTGCAGAAACTTGTTGATTTGCACATGCGTCCGGCTACCATCGCCACTGATGGTGTCTCTGATTCAGCCATCCGCCGGTTGGTGAATGATGCCGGTGATGATATAGAAGATCTGATGATGCTTTGCGAGGCAGACATCACCAGTAAGAACGAACAGCGTAAGCAGCGTTTCCTTGACAACTATGAGATTGTGCGGGAGAAGATTAAGGATCTGAGCCTGCGTGACTACAAACGTCTCTTGCAGCCTTGCATAGATGGCAATGAGATCATGGAAATCTTCCATCTGAAACCCTCCAGAGAAGTAGGCGAACTAAAACAGACACTTAAGGATGCCGTCCTGGACAATAAGGTGCCCAATGAACGGGAAGCACTCATGCAGTTGCTTCTTGAAAAAGGTCAACAAATGGGACTTCAGGCATAGTTTAGTACATAGAATACATAGTCCTCAAAAATGAGGACTATGTATCTTTCATTTGCTATAGTGTTTCTAAGTTTTGATTGTTCAATTACAATCTTTGTTAAAAACTCGAGGGTCTTTCTACGGTTTTTGAATATAAATGATTACATTTGCAGCTGTAAACTCAAAATCCGAATTGGGTTTTAAAAGTTCGTTTGCAATGTGATTGGGATAATAATCAGCATAGAATAGAAATATTTTATATAATCTAATTATTTAAAAATAGGTATGAGAACTAAAACATTTTTGTTGGCTGCATTGGCAGCCCCATTGCTCATCTCATGTGGAGGCAAGGGTAGCGGACAGGGCAACCTCGGCAATAATGATTTTGCCGTGCGTACCGTAGAGACGTCAAGTGCTACTACGACTACTACTTATCCTGCAACAATCAAAGGTATTCAGGATGTAGAGGTACGTCCGAAGGTAGCAGGCTTCATCACGAATGTGTATGTGCATGAGGGCGAGACGGTGCACGCCGGTCAGGTGCTCTTCACTCTTGACAGCGAGACTTATCGTGCTGCCGTACGTCAGGCTGCAGCTTCTGTGAACACAGCCCGTTCGCAGATGAATACTACGAAGCTGACTTACGAGAACTCGAAGAAACTGTTTGCTCAGAAGATCATTGGTCAGTATGAGCTGGAAACATCGAAAAACACTTATCTCTCAGCTGTAGCCTCCCTTGCACAGGCACAGGCATCGCTTGCCTCTGCCAAGGAGCAACTTAGCTATTGCACGGTGGTGAGTCCTGCCAATGGTGTTGTCGGTTCACTGCCTTATGATAAGGGCGCCCTGGTTAGCTCGTCAATTACGGAGCCGTTGACAACGGTGAGTGACATTACGACGATGGAAGTGTTCTTCTCAATGCCTGAGAGTACGATTCTTGACATGACAAAGACATCGGGCAATATGCAGGCCGCTATCAATGCTTTGCCTCAGGTAAAACTGCAACTGGCTGACGGTACTACATACGATCTGCCGGGCAAGGTAGTTAAGATGAGTGGTGTGATTGATCCCCAGACAGGTGCCGTGTCGATGATTGCACATTTCTCTAATCCCAAAAAGCTGTTGAAGAGTGGTGGCGCAGGTCAGATCATTATTCCTCGTGCCAGCAACTCCGCTATTGTTATTCCTCAGGAGGCCTGCTCGCAGGTTCAGGATAAATTGTTCATTTATAAAGTGGACAAGAATAATAAGGTACATTATAGCGAGATCAAGGTAGATCCACAGAACGATGGTAATACATATATTGTAACCAGTGGTCTGAATGTAGGCGACCGCTTCGTGTCTAAGGGCATTTCGAAGCTTACCGATGGCATGGCGATTAAGCCGGTTTCAGAGGCTCAATACCAGAAGGAAATCGATGATGCAGCCAAAATGGGTGCCCAGCAGGGTTCTGCCAGCGGCTTCGTAAAGGCTATGACTGGAAAGTAAGCTAACAGCTAACAATTAAAAGAAAGAAAAATGTCATTTAGTAATTTCATCAAACGACCGGTACTCTCTACGGTGGTTTCGATCTTCTTCGTTCTTCTCGGAACGATCGGACTGATCTCTCTCCCAATTGAGCAGTACCCGGATATCGCACCGCCTACTATCACGGTGCGGACTACCTATACAGGTGCCGATGCACAGACGGTGTTGAAGTCAGTTGTGGTTCCTTTGGAGGAACAGATCAACGGTGTGGAGAACATGACCTATATGACTTCACAGGCCACGAACGACGGATCGGCCAGTATCACCGTTTACTTCCAGCAAGGAGCAAATCCTGATATGTGTGCCGTGAACGTCCAGAACCGTGTGCAGCAGGCTCAGGCCCTTCTGCCGTCGGAGGTGACGCAGGTGGGTGTGACAACGGAGAAACGTCAGTCATCTAACGTGATCATGTATTCACTGACAACGGAGGATGGACGTTATGACTCACAGTTCGTAACCAACTATAATGAGATTAATATTGCACCGTTGCTGAAGCGTATTCAGGGTGTAGGTGGTGTGGAATCGCCTTCTACTGCTACTTATTCAATGCGTATATGGCTGAAGCCGGACAAGATGAAGCAGTACGGATTGATTCCGTCTGATATTACCGCCGCTCTTGCCGAGCAGAATATTGAGGCTGCACCTGGTAAGTTTGGTGAGCGGGGTAACACGGCATACGAGTATGTGCTTCGTTATAAAGGTCGTTTGGCCACAGCTCCTGAATATGAGAACATCATTCTGACGAATAATACGACGGGTCAGACCCTTCATCTGGGTGATGTTGCCAAGGTGGAGATCGGTACTTTGATGTACAATGTGAATCTGCTCAACAATGGCCAGCCGGCTGTGATGGGTATGGTACAGCAGGTGGCCGGCTCAAATGCTACGCAGATCGCCACCGATGTGAAAGCAACTCTGGAGGAAGCATCAAAGACATTCCCTCCCGGACTTGAGTATACTATTGAGCAGGATGTGACGGAGTTCCTCTTCGCTTCTATTGAGGAAGTAGTATTCACGCTGATTATCACTTTGGTACTGGTATTCTTCGTGGTATATATCTTCCTGCAGGATCTTCGTTCGACACTGATCCCGTTGATCGCCGTACCTGTCGCTCTGATTGGTTCGTTCCTCTTCATTTGGATCTTTGGAATGACGCTGAACCTGTTGGTACTTTCGGCATTGCTTTTGGCCATTGCCATTGTGGTGGATGATGCCATCGTGGTGGTTGAGGCCGTCCATGCCAAGCTCGATCAGGGCTACAAGAGCGCTCTGACAGCTTCTATCGACGCCATGAATGAGATCTCCGGTGCCATTATCTCAATCACCCTTGTGATGGCAGCCGTGTTCGTGCCTGTGTCGTTCCTGGGCGGTACTTCCGGTACGTTCTATCGTAACTTCGGTATCACGATGGCTGTCTCGATTGTGATCTCGGCTGTTAATGCCTTGACACTGTCGCCTGCCCTCTGTGCAATCTTGCTGAAACCGAAGAATGAGGACGAGACGGATGAAACGAACAAGAGTATCGTAGACCGTTTCCATTCTAACTTCAATCATACATTCAATAAGCTGACCAATAAGTATCGTAAGGGAGTGGAGAATGTGATCAATCACAAGATCATCGCTACCTTAATGGTTGTGGCCGGTATTATAGTGATGGCTGTTCTGATGTCAACGACGAAGACGGGTCTGGTGCCTGATGAGGATACCGGTACGCTGTTCGTTACCATCTCTGCCAATCCTGGTACATCTCAGGCACGCACGCAGGAGATTGTAAATCAAGTCGATAAGATGCTTGCATCCAATCCTGCTATCCGCCGTCGTGAGGCTATCTGCGGATATAACTTTATTGCAGGTCAGGGTTCGGATCAGGCTACCTTTATTATTAAATTGCAGCCTTTCGAAGAGCGCTCTGGTGGTATTACGGCCCGTATCAAGCGTTTCGTCAAGACAGGAGATGTAAAAGAGCTTTTCATCAACTCGATGGAGTCGACTTCTGTGCTGGGTATGATCTACAAGCAGACAGCCAGCATCAAGGACGCACAGATCCTCGCCTTCGCTCCGCCTATGATCCCTGGTTTTTCTGCACAGAGTGGTATTACCATGACTATGGAGGATAAGACGGGTGGAGATCTGAATAAGTTCTTCGAGATTACCAAGAAGTTCATCGCAGAGCTGAACAAGCATCCCGAGATCCAGAACGCCATGACGTCTTACAACCCGAACTACCCTCAGTATATGGTGGATGTCGATGTGGCTAAGACCAAGCAAGCTGGAATTGCTCCTTCTACGGTGCTTTCTACGCTGCAGGGTTATCTGGGTGGTCTGTATTCATCAAACTTCAATGCGTACGGTAAACTTTACCGTGTAATGATCCAGGCTGATCCTACGACACGTGTACGTCCTGATCAGCTGTCGCAGATTTATGTCCGTACTGCTTCGGGTGAGATGTCGCCTGTGTCGGAGTTCGTGACTCTGCGAAAGGTATATGGTCCTTCCAACGTTAACCGTTTCAACCTGTTTACGTCCATCAACGTGAGTGTGACGCCGAATACCAGTGGCGGTTATTCCTCTGGTCAGGCCATGCAGGTGATTAAGGAGGTGTCAGAAGAGACGCTGCCCGACGGCTATAGCTATGAGTACAGCGGTCTGTCACGTTCTGAGGCAGAGAGCTCTAATTCTACAGCTCTTATCTTCATCCTCTGTATCGTCTTTGTGTACTTGATCCTGAGTGCCCAGTATGAGAGTTATATCCTGCCGTTGTCGGTGATTCTCTCTGTACCGTTCGGTTTGGCCGGCGCATTCATTTTCACGAATCTCTTCGGTCATTCAAACGACATTTACACACAGATCTCGCTTATCATGCTGATGGGTCTGCTTTCTAAGAACGCCATTCTTATTGTACAGTTCGCTCTTGAGCGCCGTCGTATGGGTATGGCTATCCGCTATTCGGCAATCCTTGGTGCAGCTGCCCGTTTGCGTCCTATCTTGATGACATCGTTGGCCATGATCATCGGTCTGTTGCCTTTGATGTTCGCTTCTGGTGTAGGTAAGAATGGTAACTCAACCCTTGGCGCTTCCGCTGTTGGAGGTATGTTGATTGGTACGGCATGCCAGATCTTCGTGGTGCCTGCCCTCTTCGCTGCGTTCGAGTGGCTGCAGGAGCGCTTCCGTCCGTTGAAGTTCAACGATGATGCTGATCCAGAGATCATGAGTCAGATTGAGCAGTATGCTCACAATCCTCAGTCAAGGATTGAAACTAAATAAGATTATTTCAATGAAAAAGACAATCATATTTCTTTCCGTAAGCCTTGCACTGCTCTCTCTGAGCAGTTGCAAGAGCATCTATGGAAGTTATGAGCGCCCGCAGGTGAATGCTCAAGGCCTGGTACGCGACTCTGCATCGGTGACAGATACCCTTGTGGTGACCGACACCACAAGCTTTGGCAATCTGCCCTGGCGTAGCGTCTTCACCGACCCGCAGTTGCAGGCACTCATTGAGAAGGGACTGAAGAACAATACCAATCTGCTGAATGCCGCGCTCAATGTCGATATGGCGGAGGCTCAGCTGAAAGCATCCAAACTGGCTTTCTTGCCTTCATTCAATTTCTCGCCACAGGGAACGATCACCTCTTGGGATGGCGGCAAGGCTACGCAGACATATAGCTTGCCGATCAATGCCAGCTGGAATATTGATCTCTTCGGTAAGTTGCGCAATGCCAAGGAAGCCAACAAGATGTTGTTGCTGCAGTCGAAAGATTATCAGGTGAGCGTACAGACCTCCCTTATTGCCAACATCGCCAATATGTATTATACATTGCTGATGCTGGATAAAGAGGTGAAGCTCGTTGATGATATGACCCTGCTGACCAAACAGACCTGGGACATCATGAAGGTGCAGCATCAATTGGGTAATGTGCGGTCGACCGGTGTACAGAGTGCTGAGAACAATTACTATTCTACTTTGACACAGAAAGCAGAATTGCTTCGTCAGATCCGTGAGACGGAGAACTCTCTCTGCCTCTTGCTGAATGAGCCGGGCAGTGTCATTCCCCGTGGCACACTTGAGGAGCAGAGCTTGCCCGAGAAATTCTCGGTGGGCGTGCCTCTGAAGCTTCTTGACAATCGTGCCGATGTGCATGCTGCTGAGATGAATCTGGCCAGTTGCTTCTACAACGTGAATCAGGCCCGTTCCAATTTCTATCCTTCGCTGACGATATCCGGAAGCGGTGCATACACCAATTCGTCAGGTATGGGTATTGTGAACCCTGGTAAGATCTTGCTTTCGGCCATTGGCTCGCTCGTACAGCCTATCTTCCAGAATGGTCAGCTCGTTGCTGCCTTGCGCGTAGCTAAGGATCAGTACCAGCAGGCTTACAACACTTGGCAGAACACTTTGCTCAGTGCAGGTAATGAGGTGAGCAATGCTCTCGTACTGTACAACACGTCAGATCAGAAATCGAAGCTTGAGGCACATCAGGTGGAAGTGCTAAAGAAGAATGTAGAAGACACCCGTGCTTTGATGGGCAGCAGCACTTCTACTTATCTGGAGGTGATTACGGCTCAGTCAAGTCTTCTTTCCGTGGAGCTCTCTAAGGTAGAGGACGACTTCTATAAGATGCAGGCCGTCGTGAACCTTTACTATGCCCTCGGTGGCGGAACTAAATAATTAAAGACGATTTATTATGAGCAATATAAGTGATAAAGCGGTAGTGAGCCCCAAGGCTAAAATTGGTGAAAATGTTACGATTTATCCCTTCGTGTATATTGAGGATAATGTGGAGATTGGAGACAATAGCATCATCTATCCCAATGTGAGCATTCTTAATGGCACGAAGATGGGTAGCAATAACAAGGTTCATCAAGGTACTGTATTGGGTGCCATGCCCCAGGACTTCAATTTCCGGGGTGAGCCTAGCCAGCTCATCATTGGCAATGATAATATCTTCCGTGAGAATATCGTGATCAACCGTGCTACCCACAGTACCGGTCAGACGGTTATTGGAGACAATAACTTCTTTATGGAAGGTGCTCACATTTCCCACGATACGAAGGTTGGCAAATACTGCGTATTCGGTTATGGTACGAAGATTGCCGGAGATTGCGAGATCAGCAATGGTGTCATATTCTCTACTTCTGCCATTTGCAATCCTCATGTCCGTGTAGGTGAGTGTGCCATGATCTCCGCAAACGTTTCAAAGGATGTGCCACCCTATATCATCGCGAATGGCAATCCGGTAAAATATGGTGGTGTGAACACGGCAATGCTTAATATTAGAGGTATTGACGAACGTGTACAGCGTCATATAGCAAATGCTTACCGACTTGTGTTTCACGGTCAGTCCAGTATTTTTGATGCTGTATTACAGATCAAGGAGCAGATTCCCGATGCACCGGAGATCCGTGAGATTATCCAGTTCATTGAAGCAACTAAGATAGGAATCATTACTAAATTATAATTCATACCTATTCATTTTTCACAATGTCAATAAGAAGGGGCTGACCGGGAGGTCAGCCCCTTTATGACTTTTCCCAATCTGTCATTAGAGACCTGAAAGATTTCGTACTATTGACGGCGATATGGGATAAGCCGATAAAATTATGGTCTGCGCTCTGATGATCGACGGAGGTTTACAACCAGATGAGGGCGGATGGAAAGGCTCACCCGATAAATATAGGGGAGATATGCTGCTCAAATGAAGTACAGGGATGAAAAGCAGAGGAATGGCTCAAGGGGTGCGTATGGAATGAATGCGGGGGAATGAAACCCGGATCATGGCGGCATGACTCCTGTCGGCTGCCTGTGACCGTTCTTACCGGACTTCCTGTAACGGTCATCTTGCCCTCCGTCCCTCAGAACAGATAGGATGACAAGGGCGGAGACGCTCATGGTCACCGGTTGCATGGAGAGAACAGACTGTAAATAAAAAACAGAGGTTTTTATCATCGTTTCAGATTGGGAAGGGCATTTC
>ERZ779791.128-NODE-128-length-32228-cov-8.24856_pt1 | contig 32228 bp, 25 predicted proteins | sample MGYA00511351_ERZ779791 | MGnify/ENA primary metagenome ERZ779791 (study PRJEB29588, sample SAMEA2143745) | human gut metagenome | biome: human gut; feature: human-associated habitat; material: faeces | place: Denmark | collected 2008/2010 ...
GACGGAGAGCAAGATGACCGTTACAGGAAGTCCGGTAAGAACGGTCACAGGCAGCCGGCAGGAGTCATACCACATGATTCAGGTTTCATTCCCCGCATTCATTCCATCTGCGCCCCTTGAGCCATTCCTCTGTTTTTTTATCCCCGTACTTTATCTGAGCAGCATATCTCCCCTATATTTATCGGGTGAGCCGCTTTCTTGACAGCGACACAGATACAAATGGAAAAAATAAAAGCGATGCAGATGGATAGATCTGCATCGCTTTTTATTTTGTATCAATTTATGAAGAATGGCTTTCAAGACCGGTTCTTCATCTTCTGTTTATTATCCGTAGATGATATTTCCGTTTTCGTCCTTATATTCATCCAGACCCTTCTCGTAGGTGTTCATGGCGCGGAGACTCATACCGATAGAAGAGAAGCCGCCATCGTGGAAGAGGTTCTGCATGGTCACTTTCTTTGTCAGGTCAGAGAACATGACGCAACAATAGTCAGCGCACTCGTCAGCTGAGGCATTGCCCAGAGGAGACATGCGGTTTGCGAAGTCGTAGAGATGTGTCATACCCTTGATACCCTGTCCGGCTGTTGTCATGGTAGGCGACTGCGAGATAGTGTTCACGCGAACGTGGTGCTCACGGCCGTAAATATATCCGAAGCTGCGGGCGATGCTTTCGAGCAGAGCCTTGGCATCAGCCATGTCGTTGTAGCCGAAGAACGTACGCTGTGCGGCAACGTATGACAGTGCTACAACAGAGCCATAGTCAGCGATAGCACCAAGCTTCTTGGCGGTCTGCAGCATCTTATGGAACGAAAGGGCAGAGATGTCCATCGTCTTGTTCATCATGAAATAGTCGAGGTCATCGTAGCGACGGCCTTTACGGACATTGGGCGACATGCCTACAGCGTGAAGTACGAAGTCTACTGGACCACCGAGTACTTCCATAGAACGACGGAATACATTTTCCAGGTCTTCAACGCTCGTAGCGTCGGCAGGGATCACCTCGCAGTGCAACTTCTCAGCCAGTGCGTCGAGTGTGCCCATGCGAATAGCAGCGGGAGTGTTGGTCAGGGTGATGGTTGCACCTTCTTCTACCACGCGCTCAGCTACTTTCCAAGCGATGGATTTGTCATTGAGGGCACCGAAGATGATACCCTTCTTTCCTTTTAATAAGTTGTAACTCATAAATATAACAATCTTGTAATTGTGTCTACTTTGTTTTACTTGGTGTGCAAAATTACTAAAAAAAGTGGAATCCATGACCATTGCGCGTTAAAAGTTTGTCACTCACCACATAAAGATGATACAGGATAAGAATTTACGGTCGATTTGGCTCTTTTTAGAACATGGGTAGGATAGAATTGCATCTTGTTGTTAATTCTTTCTGCAAATTATCGGTCGGGGCTTCTTCCATAAGGAGTGGGGGCGTTTTTAGGGTATTGCAGTAAAAGGTTGGAGCCGTAGACGTACATTTGCGGACTTTTCGAGGTGATGGAAAAGAGAATGGAGTGCTTCCTTTAGTATTCTATCCGGTTCTATGATCCGTATCGTATGGAGAGTATTGTATCATTTGTGTTTATCCATTATGTGGCACATCTGTGTCAGTTAGAATAAGTGTAAGTTTTACATTTAGTTAATTTCGTCTGTAGGTTGCTGTGGTTTAATTTATTTTGGCTACCTTTGTCATGTTCTTTATGATTGGCACTTCCGGTATGTCCGAGAGGACTCTGATGGAGACTTAGTTTTTGTGAGTTAGAGAGCGGGGGCTCTGATCCGTCCGAACGGTAAGATATGCCAGTCATCTGTTCGCCTATATGAAAAGATATGGTCTTAGATTCGTTAATCAGAGCTAGTTAGGATATGTTACGAATGATGTCAGGCAGAGCATCTGAGAATGCTTTCGATGTCTTTGCAGAGCACATTCCTATTTTCATCGGAATGTTATCGGATAGCATATATTCCGGAGGCGGCATGGCGTATGCCTGAAAAAAAGGAAACATAATACTAAAACCAAATACAACTTATGCGAAAATTATCTATTTTCCGAACATTAGTGCTGTCATTGGCACTGTTGGCAGGATCGGGTGGAGTGTCTGCAGCAACTAAAGGCGGCACGTTTACCACCGGAAATCAGACCTTTCTGCTCAATGGTAAGCCTTTTGTCGTTAAGGCTGCGGAATTGCATTATCCGCGTATCCCACGTCCTTATTGGGAGCATCGTATCCAAATGTGTAAGGCGTTAGGTATGAATACGATCTGCCTGTATGTCTTCTGGAACATCCATGAGCAACGTGAGGGACAATTTGATTTCACAGGTCAGAACGACATTGCCGAGTTTTGTCGCCTGGCGCAGAAGAATGGCATGTATGTCATCGTGCGTCCCGGTCCGTATGTATGTGCGGAGTGGGAGATGGGCGGACTTCCATGGTGGCTGCTGAAGAAGAAGGATATCCGTCTGCGCGAACAGGATCCTTATTTCATGGAGCGTGTGGAGAAGTTCATGTCCAAGGTGGGTGAGCAGCTGGCTCCTCTTACCATACAGCACGGCGGCCCCATCATCATGGTGCAGGTGGAGAATGAATACGGCTCTTATGGTGAGGACAAGCCTTATGTGTCGGCCATTCGCGATATTGTACGCAAGTCGGGATTCACCGATGTGACCTTGTTCCAGTGTGACTGGGCCAGCAATTTCACGCGTAATGGTCTTGACGATCTCGTATGGACAATGAATTTCGGCACCGGTTCTAATATCGACGACCAGTTCCGCCATCTGCGTGAACTGCGTCCGCAGACTCCTCTGATGTGCTCTGAGTTCTGGAGTGGATGGTTCGACAAGTGGGGGGCACGCCATGAGACACGTCCTGCCGAGGAGATGGTGGCCAATATTGATGAGATGCTCTCCAAGGGCATATCTTTTTCTTTGTATATGACGCATGGAGGAACATCGTTCGGACATTGGGCAGGAGCCAATTCACCGGGCTTCGCTCCTGATGTTACGTCGTACGACTACGATGCACCCATCAACGAGTATGGTGTTGCTACTCCTAAGTACTATACGTTACGCAAGACCATGCAGAAATATGCCGATGGCAAGTTGCCTGCTGTTCCGAAGCCTGCTGCTCCGCAGATAAGCGTTCCGAAATTCAATCTCACGGAATATGTGCCGCTTGCCCGTGGTGTGGACAGCGTGCTGTCGTCCCGCAATCCGTTGACATTTGAAGAGTTGGATATGGGATGGGGAACGGTCGCTTACAGCACCAAGCTGCCCGAGGTGGCCGAGTCCAGTGTGCTGACGCTCAATGATGCACACGATTATGCTTTGGTCTATGTCGATGGCCGTTATATCGGTCGGACGGACCGTGTGCGCAATGAGAATGCCGTGGCCCTGCCTCCGGTGAAGAAAGGCAGCGTCATGACGATAGTGGTAGAAGGCATGGGCCGTATCAATTTCGGCAGAGCCATTAAAGATTATAAGGGACTCACTGGTGCCGTGACGATTAGCGCTGATGTGGATGGCGATGAGGTCACTTGGAATCTTAAGGATTGGACCATGTGTACTATCCCCGACAGCTATGAGAATGCTGTGAGGGCACTTGCCGGAAAGACAGGTAAAGTGCCTGCCGAGTTGAATCTTTCCACACGTGCAGGATATTATAGAGGTACATTCAACTTGAAGAAGACGGGCGATACGTTTATGGATATGGAGACCTGGGGCAAAGGTCTGGTATATGTTAATGGCCATGCCTTAGGCCGTTTCTGGAGCATAGGTCCTCAGCAGACGCTGTATGTGCCGGGTTGCTGGCTGAAGAAAGGCACCAATGAGGTGGTCGTGCTTGATGTTGTAGGTCCTAGGAGTCCTGAGGTGTGGTGCCAGAAGAAGCCGGAGCTTGACAAGCTGCAGCTTGAGAAGACCAATCTGCACAACAATCCGGGCGACCGTCCCGATCTTAATTCGGCCAAGCCTGCGGCAAATGGCAGTTTCTCTGCGGAGCGTGGTTGGCAGACGGTTAAGTTCGGTTCAGTGGCAACGGGCCGTTATCTGGCCATCGAATGTCAGAGTGCCCAGGATGGTGGTGATGTGGTGTCAGTGGCGGAGCTGTACGCTCAGGATGCCAATGGCAACCGCATCGACCGTAATTCCTGGACAGTGAAGTATGCCGACAGCGAGAATGCAGTTGGTGGCAATCATACTGGCGATAAGGCATTCGACCTTCAGGAGTCCACCTATTGGAGCACTGTCAGCGGTGTGGCACTTCCCCACTTGCTGGTGATCGATATGGGCAAGGTACAGACGGTAGGAGCCGTAGAGTATCTGGCGGGTGCGACGCAGACTTCCGTCAGTGGCATCAAAGGCTATAAGATTTATGTTTATTAAGCTAAGGACATGGAGAGGACATATAAATGGGTCCTCTCCATGTTCTGTCTTATTGGGAGAAAGTGGTTTGGCGTGAAGGGTCTTCTCCGGTTGGATAGAACAGCCTATTTCTACTGTTGGTTCCAATCGTAGAGACTGTGGCACAGACATCGAAAACTTGACTAGTATATAGTGATAAAAATGAAATATCGTATTCTTACTTTCTTTGTACTGCTTGCTATAGCAGTAAGGCCTGCCTTCGCATCGTTGATAGACGAAAAAGACTATGCGGGCTATTTGTTTGTATATTTCACAGGCAACAATATTGACGAGGAGGCTATCCGTTTTGCTGTGAGCACCGATGGCTATGAGTATTGGGCCCTCAATGACAATAAGCCAGTGCTCGACTCCAAGGTCATAAGCTCGACGGGCGGTGTACGCGACCCGCACATCTTGCGTTGTGAGGACGGCCACACGTTCTATATGGTTGCCACCGATATGGTTTCCGCCAATGGCTGGGATTCCAATCGTGCCATGGTGCTGCTTAAGTCTACCGATCTTATACACTGGACACACTCGGTCATCAATATCCAGAAGCGTTATCCGGGTCAGGAACAGCTGAAGCGCGTGTGGGCTCCACAGACGATCTACGACCGTGAGGCCGGCCGCTATTTGGTCTATTGGTCCATGCAGTATGCTTCAGGCCCCGACGTGATTTATTATGCTTATGCCAACGACGATTTCACCGACCTTGTCGGTGAGCCTAAGCCGCTCTTCATTCCGAAAGACAAGAAGTCGTGCATCGACGGCGATATCGTTTACAAGGACGGCGTTTATCATCTTTTCTATAAGACTGAAGGTCATGGCAATGGCATCAAGGTGGCAACGACACGTTCGCTGACGTCAGGACAGTGGACGGAGAGTCCCGACTACAAGCAGCAGACCAAGGAGGCTGTGGAGGGCGCCGGAACATTCAAGCAGATTGGGCAGGATAAGTATATACTGATGTATGATGTATATATGAACGGCCGTTACCAGTTTACTGAGACTTCCGATCTTGAGCATTTCAAGGTGATCGACAGTGAGGTCAAGATGAACTTTCATCCCCGTCACGGCACGGTGATGCCTATCACGGCTGCTGAGCTGAGAGCCCTCACCGCTCAATGGGGAAAGCCCGAGGGTATCGGTGAGCTGTCGCAGAACCCAGTCCTTCCCGGCTTCCATGCCGATCCGGAGATACTCTACTCACACAATACGGGCCGCTATTATATCTATTCCACCACTGACGGACAGCCTGGTTGGGGCGGATGGTATTTTACAGCCTTTTCGTCTGCCGATCTGAAGAATTGGACCTACGAGGGTGTGGTGCTTGACCTCCGTTCTCCGCAGGTGTCATGGGCCAATGGCAATGCGTGGGCTCCGGCTATAGAGGAGAAGCTCATTGATGGAAAATACAAATATTTCTTCTATTACAGTGGCAATCCTAATGACAATTCCGGCAAGCAGATAGGGGTGGCAGTAGGCGATAGCCCGATAGGGCCGTTCAAGGATATGGGTGCGCCGATAGTGACAAAGTCGCCTGTCGGGGGCGGACAGCAGATCGATGTTGATGTGTTTACCGATCCCATGTCGGGCAAGTCCTATCTATATTGGGGCAACGGCTATATGGCCGGGGCAGAGCTCAACGACGATATGGTGTCGATCAGGCAGGAGACCGTCAAGGTGCTCACTCCTAAGGGAGGTTCACTCAAGGATTATCAATATCGTGAGGCACCCTATGTGTTCTATCGTCATGGCAAATACTATTTCATGTGGTCGGTCGACGACACTGGTTCTGCCAACTATCATGTAGCTTATGGAACGTCCGACAGTCCGCTTGGAAAGATCAAGGTGGCAAAGGATCCCATTGTCACGATTCAGGATCCTGCCAAGCAGATCTACGGCCCTGCTCATAATTCTGTTGTACGTAAGCCCGGCACTGACGAGTGGTACATCGTTTATCATCGCATCAATAAGAACTATATTGGTAAGGACCGTCAGCCCGGCATACACCGCGAGGTCTGCATTGATCGTCTGGAGTTCAACGATGACGGTACGATCCGCAGGGTCAGCCTTACGAAATGATAAGTGCATGTTGTCATCTGTCGGCATGGTACAGTGTTGACGATAAATGTTCATACTATGATTCTTCAGAAGAAAACAGTTATCACGGTATTGGCGGTGATGTTATTCACATCGATAGCAGCCCAGACCGACAGGCATTCCAATTTCAGAACTTCGATACCGCGTGACTCGATATTGCTGAGCGATCCCTGTATACTTGCTGATAGGGCTACGGGAACATACTATATGACGGGCACCGGAGGATTGATGTGGACAAGCAGGGATCTTGATACATGGGATGGGCCGTATATCGTTGCTCATCCCGATCCTCATTCCTGGACAGGAGCCAATCCTCAGATATGGGCAGCAGAGATACATCCCTATAAGGGGAAATATTATTACTTTGCTACCTTTACTAATGATTCTGTCATGATAGGACGTTTTAAAGGAATGGATATTCCTCGGCGTTCTACACAGGTATTGGTGAGTGATAGCCCCGGAGGGCCTTATCTCCCGATGAAGGATGCGTCATTTCTGCCTGCCGATAAATGTACACTGGATGGCACATTCTGGGTCGATACCAATGGCAAGCCATATATGGTATATTGTCGGGAGTGGATACAGAACTGGAACGGAACAGTGGAGAAGATAGAGTTGAAACCTGATCTTGACGGTTCGGCAGGTTCAGCCCAATTGCTTTTCCGTGCAAGCGATTCTCCATGGAGTCGTGAGGTTGTAGAGGGAAAGGATGGTCCTAATCGTGTGACTGATGGTCCGTGGCTGTTCCGTACAGGTACAGGACGTCTTGGGATGTTATGGACAAGTTGGATATATGATGTTTATACCCAAGGAGTTGCTTATTCTGAGAGTGGCACGCTTGACGGGCCTTGGACACAGGAGCCCCAACCTGTCACACCGCCGAATTATGGTCATGCTATGCTGTTCAGAGACTTCAAAGGCCGTTGGCTGATGTCGCTTCATAGTCATAAGGTGGTAAACGGACAGTATATTCGTGTGCCACAGCTTTTTGAGGTGGATTTGTCAGGTGACAGGCTGGTCGTGGGACGCCATATCACCGGCCTTGCCGATGCGGCTATAAAATAAGAAATGGAAGCGATTCCGGCATATTTCAAACAGGATTTGGTGTTTCATAGATCCCGGTCTCTCGATGAACAGATAAAAAAATAAGTGCCGTTGCAGACAATACTGATTCAGTGATCTGCAACGGCATATTTCATATATGTAAGGAAATCTCTTACAGTTGTCCTGCTTCTACTTGCCGTACTACACGTTCGGTGAGACGGTCGACGCCATTGGGGTCGTATTCCTTCTTTAAGGAAGCGCCGAAGACCCATGCGAAGGCTTGGTAGAAGCCGGCTCTCACAGGCCCTAGGAATGCCTGGATAAGGTTGTAACTCGACGAGTTACACTCGCGGTAGACAAGCTTGATGAGGAGTTTGCCCTGTTGGTAGTTGAGCTTTTTCATCCGTGGCGTGTATTCTTTCTTGATGGAGGCTTCCACACGTTTCATGTGTTCATCCTTTGCCTTCTTGTTGGGTAGGGTCTGAAGATATTCGTAAGTTTCGACAATGATTTTGTTCACCTCCTTAGCGATGGGCAACACTTTCTTTACGTTATACACCAACCGGTTGTAGGCGGCCCGCTGTGCTGCGTTCTTGAAGACGGGCTCAGGGTAGATGTAGAGGTTGTTCAGCTCCATATATTGGATGGAGTCGCCGTCTATAAGCACCTTTCCCACTTTTACCATAGGTACAAAAGTCGGACTGTCCATGTCCACCTCACGATCTTCAGGGTTGACATAGCCGGGACGTCCGCTCTGTGCCTGTACGGCGGTTGAGAGCGAGAGAGCCATCAATATCGTGAACAGCTTTTTCATTACGCTGCAAAAGTACAATGCTTTTGTTTTATGGCAAAGGAAAAAGATTATTTTTAATATTGCGGTCCGCTAAAAAAGCTTTATTAAGCCAATCGGCTTCTTTGTCAGTGTTGTAGATGGAAAGATGGGCCTTTTTCAGTAGGGTTGAGTATGTTGTTCGTATAGGGACTGCAATGTCTTTCTTGTTTGGAGGATTGAAGGATGATGGAACGATTGTGTTGAGCATAGTAATTTGAGAAAATGAAGTGGGAGTCACACCGTATGTTGTGGATCGGACTTTGTTATGGCTGGTAGTGTAAGATCATACGATACAATGTAGTCACGTTCTATAAGCTGGGAAAAAGTGCAATAGACAATGTTTGATATAATCATGAGCGCCTTGATATTTTGTGTCTTTGTCGCCGATGGATCGTCATCGGTCAGATTCTGTGAATAAGGGTCTTTTTTGAATAAGACTTTTATATTTAGTGCAGACTCCTATATTTTGCGGATTATAGCCCATATTGGAGGAATAGAAGACTAGGTCCAAGATTTATAAATTGGCCCAAGTTATATCCTAAGCCCTCTGAAGTTATATTACTTTTTTGAGACATGTAAGGTCCTGGCCGTTGCTCTATATTTCCTGCATTGCTACCAGTGCAAAGTGGATGCTGGCGATGGCTTGCCAAAAGTGATTGAAGGAAGTGTATAGACAAGAAAATAATATTACATTGTATTGTAGAAGTTGTGTGACATCATGGTTTCCCATGATGCTTATCAAGAGATGCAAAGACATCTATTGATGAATCTCTTGGTAGCCGTTGCTGTGTATTGCTGTTTTTGTAAGAGATGGTCTGTCATTATACCAGAGACTATTGATATATGGCTTACTTTATTTTTATTCATTGAATTCATGTTAAATAGAGACAATGCTGTCCTTACTTGTTCTTTGTATCTGCCAAATCCATACACATATTTATTCATGTGCGCCTCTTTATCTCGATTATTTTCTCTAAATTTGCAGATTGTAAGACTGAACAATCAGATATGGAAGAAAATAAGATACACAAGGAGCAGATCTTGATCTCTATTACAGGGCAGGATCGCCCGGGTCTGACAGCTTCTGCGATGAGTATTCTTGCCGCGCACGATGCACAGATCCTTGATATCGGCCAGGCCGATATCCATTCTACGCTCTCTTTGGGCATCCTTATGCGCATCGACGAACGACAGTCGGGCCAGGTGATGAAGGAGTTGCTTTTCAAGGCCACAGAACTGGGTGTCAATATCACGTTCCAGCCTGTTACCGATGAACACTATGAAAACTGGGTGGGCCAGCAAGGCAAAAACCGCTATATCCTTACCGTCATCGGCCGGAAGCTTACGGCAGCCAATATAGCTGCTGCAACGAAAATCATAGCAGAACAGGGTCTCAATATAGATTCCATTATCCGTCTCACGGGTCGTATGAGCATCGTTCATCCTGAGCGTAACGTACGCGCCTGTATAGAGTTCTCTCTTCGTGGCAATCCTAAGAACCGTGCCCAGATGCAGGCCGATCTGATGAAGCTGTCGCAGGATATGGAGATTGATTTTTCTTTCCAGCGTGATGACATGTATCGGCGTATGCGCCGTCTCATTTGCCTGGATATGGATTCAACGCTCATCCAGACAGAGTGTATTGATGAGCTGGCCGAACGGGCCGGTGTGGGCGAGGAGGTAAAGGCGATTACGGCCAGTGCCATGCGTGGTGAGATCGACTTTAAGGAGAGTTTCACACGTCGCGTAGCCTTGCTCAAGGGATTGGATGCGAGTGTGATGAAGGACATTGCCGAGCACATGCCCATCACTGAGGGTACTGATCGGTTGATGAAGGTGCTGAAGACCTGTGGCTATAAGATAGCGATCCTCTCCGGAGGATTCACCTATTTTGGAGAGTATCTGCAACGTCGCTATGGCATCGATTATGTCTATGCCAATGAGTTGGAGATCGGTGAGGATGGCAAGCTCACAGGCCGTTATGTAGGCGATATTGTTGACGGCAAGCGAAAGGCTGAACTGTTGAAACTCATTTCTCAGGTGGAGAAGGTGAATCTCGCACAGACTATTGCCGTGGGCGATGGAGCCAATGACCTGCCAATGATCTCGGAGGCCGGTCTTGGTATCGCTTTCCATGCCAAGCCGCGTGTGAAAGCCACGGCAGAGCAGGGTATCAGCTATCTCGGCTTGGACGGCATCCTCTATTTCCTTGGTTTCAAGGACAGCTATCTGGGAGCACAGGGTGAGCTTTGAGAGAAACGGTATGGCGGTTGCGGTCTCGTATCCGGGTATCGGATTGGCATAAGCCAGGACTATCCCAGGCAATGCTTTTATAAATCAAGATGATTATGGCAGACATAAAAAAGATAGTACTCACAGGCGGTCCATGTGCCGGTAAGACGACGGCTTTGGTGAAGGTGATGGAGCATTTCAGCTCACGAGGCTTTAAGGTGTTCACTCTCCCCGAGGTCCCGACGTTGTTCTCTCAGGCGGGTATGGACTATCTGACAAAGAACAAGGAGTTCTTCTATAAAGGTGAGGTGGCTACGCTGAAGATGCAGCTTATGCTCGAAGACGAGTTCATGCGCATGGCACAGACGCTTCATGAGCCAGCGGTGATCATCTGCGACCGTGGTACGATGGACATCTCTGCCTACCTCCAGCCGGAGGACTGGGAGAAGATCATCACCTCGCAGGGATATACCGAGCAACAACTTCGCGCACGCTATGATGCTGTGCTTCATCTCGTGTCAGCGGCCGATGGAGCTGAGGAGTATTACACCACGACAAACAATAAGGAACGTACGGAGGGATTGGAGCTGGCCCGTGAGTTGGACAAAAAGATCATCCATGCCTGGACGGGTCATCCCCATCTACGGGTGATTAACAACCATCGTAATTTCGACAATAAGATCAACCGTGTGCTTAAGGAGATTTCCAATGTGCTCTCTCTGCCGCAACCTATCGAAGAGGAGCGTAAGTATATTGTTGAGGTGACGGGTGAGGTGCCCAATGCCATAGAGTGTGAGATCATCCAGACCTACCTCGTGGCTGAGCCGGGTGTGGAGGCACGCCTTCGCCGTCGCAGCTGTGACGGTCATTGGCTGAATGTGCTCACAACGAAAAAGCCGGTGGAGAATCATGAGATGATAGAGACCGACCGACAGGTGAGCAACGCTCTCTATGAGACGATGCTCCGTCAGGCTGACCCCTACCGTCATGCCATCCATAAGCATCGGCAGAGCTTTATATGGCTCGGACAGTATTTTGAGCTGGACACCTATCTCGACCAGCTGCAAGGGCTTGTCATTCTGGAGACCAAAGGTGTGGCGCAGAGTGAGAGGGTTAATTTCCCGCCCTTTCTCAAGGTGGTGGCCGACATCACCGGTGATCAGCGCTATTACAACTATAATCTGGCTTTGACAAAACCAGGACATTGAATATTTACTCTGTGTTGGTGGCCTTCATGGCTTGCCGCGCAGGAAAACAGACTATTATGTACATCGCAATAGCAGGTAATATAGGAAGTGGTAAGACAACGCTCACGACCATGCTGGCACGCCATTATGGTTGGAAGGCCCACTTTGAGAAAGTGGCGACCAATCCCTATATGGCCGATTATTACAAGGACATCAGACGATGGTCGTTTCCCATGGAGATTTTCTTTCTCAAGGAGCGTTTCCGTGATCTGTTGGCCATCAACCATTCGGCAGAGCCTATCATCCAGGACCGCTCGATCTTTGAGGGCGTTTATGTCTTTACGGCCACCAACTATGCCATGGGCAATCTTTCCGACCGTGATTTTAACACCTATATGGGTCTGTTCGAGTCGATGATGATGGTGGCACGCGAGCCGGAGCTGATCGTTTATCTGCGTGCTTCCGTGCCTCGGCTGGTAGCCCATATCCATGAGCGCGGACGGGACTATGAACAGAATATATCCATCGAATATCTGCGGCAACTCAATCAGCGTTATGATGATTTTCTCTTCCGACAGTATCGGGGGCGGGTGCTGACGATAGAGGTGGATGATCTTGACTTTCGTGACTCACGTGACGACTTCGCATCCATCGTCGCCCGCATCGACAAGGAATTGGCGCAGATTGAAGGAGCCCCCACACTTTTCAGCGGACAGTGAATAGCCATAGGCTGTCAGATGCCGGTATGGTGTGGCAGTCTTTATGTCTTTCATGGTTCATATTAATTATCACGCATTTCATCACTACGTATAAAATATTAATACAATGCATATCGCCATCGCAGGAAATATAGGTAGCGGCAAGACAACGCTCACCCGCATGCTCGCCAAGAAATACGGCTGGATTCCCCGTTTCGAGCCGGTAGACAATAATCCTTATCTTGAGGATTTCTACAGCGACATGCACCGATGGGCTTTCAATCTTCAGATCTACTTCCTTAACAAGCGTTTTAAGGAGGTGGTGGAGATCTCACAGAGCCCTGAGACGATCATACAGGATCGTACTATCTTCGAGGATGCCCGTATCTTTGCGCCCAATCTTCACGAAATGGGTTATATGTCTGATCGTGACTTTGCTAATTATGAGGATCTTTTCGATCTGATGATGAGTCTGGTGAAGTTGCCTCAGTTGATGATCTATATTCGCTCCTCCATCCCCACGCTTGTCAATCATATTGAGAAACGTGGCCGTAACTTCGAGAAGTCGATATCAATCTCTTACTTGTCTGGCCTGCAGCAGCGCTATGAGGATTGGATAGCCTCCTATAAGGGCAATCTGATCGTTATCGACGGTGACAAGCTCTCGTTTGAAGACTCACCTGAGGATTTCCGCTCTCTCACCGACATTATTGATGCTAACCTCTACGGTCTCTTCCCGCTTGAGGATAAGAATAAATAGTAACACAACATTCTAAAATTCTAAATTATTCAGCTATGAATATTACCATTGAAAAAGAGATCACAACGGCCGGCGTGAACACCCTTCAGGAGGCCACGCTTGATGGCAAGCCGGTGCTGCTTATCGGTTTAAAGGCCACTTACAGAGAGAAGCCCCAATATGAGCGTGACTTGAGAAGACAATACGAACGTTGTAAGGAGTTCGACTACCAGTATTTGATGAAGATGACCGCCCTTGAGGAGATCGATGGTCAGGGACCATGTATCGTTCTTGAGCGGGAGGCAGGACGCACGCTGGATGCTTATATCAAGGAAGGACATACGGAGGAGGAATATCATAGTGTAGCTGTACAGTTGGCGGAGGCACTTGATTATATCCACCGCAACGGAGCAGTCCATGGCATGGTGTGCCCTCAGATGATCTACATCACGCAACAGGGAGATCAGGTGCGGTTGGTACCCTTCCGTCTGTATCTTACCGACGCTTTGATGGAGAGCCGTGCCGTAAGTCGTTATGTGGCCCCGGAAGCCGAGGATGGTACTGTTGCGCTCGATGCGCGTGCCGACATCTTCGCATTGGGACAGATACTTAAGGACATGCAGCTCACGTTGCCTTACAGCAATGTGATTAGTTGTGCGACGAGTTTTGCACGCAGCGAACGCTATATTGATGTTGAGTCTTTCTTGGCCGATTTCGACCATCGGCGTAGTGTATCGAAGGGCTCGCCACGATCAATGATATATGTATTGGCAGCTATCGTTGTTTGTCTTGTCATCGGTGCTGTGATTATATTTATGAAGAGTCGGTCGGAAGGCAGTGCTCCCTCAGGAGAGCCGGCTACGGAAATGGCGGACTCGACCCAGCAGTCCGACACTCTGACCCAGCAAAGTGCAGCTCCACAACCGGTTGATACGGCGTCACAGATGCCCACTGCCAATACTGCTCAAGGTGTACAGGACCAGCCTGACTTCCTGACTTCCCTTGTGCCTCAGATGCATGTTGATATTGACAAGATCTTCCAGCCGCTTACAGTCCAGGGGCTTTCTCCTGATGCCAAGGCTGCTGTCGTCAAGCAGGTCAATACACGTCTCACGCGTTATTATAAAGGTCTTATGCGGTCTATCCGCAATTCACATGGTGCATTGTCTACGGAGGATCAGGCTGCATTTGATAAGGCTTATCTTGACTATGTGAATGCTAAGAAAGCACAGTTGATGAAATAGCTTGTCGTATTTATCATACATACAAGTGACTTCAATGGCTCGTTGGAGCTACTTCTATTTTCTGAGGGCTGAGGGCTGTGGTTCGGACATGATGCCGACTGCAGCCCTCAGTCTGTTTTTCCAGATAGTTGCATACGAAACATCCCCTGCAAGCTGTTGAGCTTACAGGGGATGCTGTGTTTGTATATATATTTATATGAAAGTGTATATATACTTTTGTATAAGAGCCAGCTGGAAATATTAGTTTCTTATTTTATATTTCTCAGAATCAAGGCTTTATCTGTCCTGTTCTATAAGGATCCTATCCATTCGGACTTATGGATGTCCTTACGGGTATTATTTGTCCAGACAGGCGTCAAGCTGAGCTTCTATGTCCTTGCGGTCCATATTCTGACCGATGAAAACGATTTTTTCCATACGGTCACCCCATTTCTCATCCCATTGCTCGGCGAGCTGGGGATTGCGTTCGAGGAGGGCATCCAGTTCGTTCTTGGGCATGCAGGCATACCATTTCCCGGCATTGCGGATGTTGAACTGCTTGCCGGCCTGCTCAAAGACATAGCATGTGTCGAGCTCATCGCGGAAATAGCAGATGCCTTTGGCGCGGATGACCGATGACGGCCACTTAGTGGCCACCCATTCATCGAAGCGGCTAAGGTCGAGGGGCTCGCGACGTTGCCATACGAAGGTACCGATACCATATTCGAGGGCTTCACCGCTCTCTTCGTTCTCTAAAGAGTGCTCATGTCCGCCATCTTCCTCATCTTCTATGGCCTCAATCCAGGCTGCCGATGTCGATACTTTTTCAAAATCGAAGCTGTGGGTATTAAGGATTTTGTCGAGATCCACATCACCGTAGTTGCATTCAAAGATCTGAGCCTGGGGCTGCAGGGCGCGTACGATGGCGTGGATATGGGCGAGCTGTTCTTTAGACACCATGTCGGCCTTGTTGAGCAGAATGATGTTACAGAACTCAATCTGCTGGATGACGAGAGAGGCTAGGTCTTCTTCGTCGTGCTCTTTCTGCAGATCGTCACCCCCTTCAAACTCGTCGAGCAGGCGCTTGGCATCTACGACGGTGACGATGGCATCGAGACGGGCTGCACCGTTCTTGAGCAGCTCCGGGCTGATGAGTTGTGAGTAGGTGGAGATGGTATTGGCGATAGGTGCCGGCTCGCAGATACCGCTGGCCTCGATGACGATGTAGTCGAAGCGTTTCATGTTGATGATGTCATTGAGCTGCTTCACCAGGTCCATCTTCAGCGTGCAGCAGATGCAGCCGTTGGAGAGAGCCACCAAAGAGTCGTCACTCTGACCTACCACACCACCTGATTCGATAAGTCCGGCATCGATGTTCACCTCACCGATGTCGTTGACGATTACGGCAAATTTAATTCCTTTTGTGTTCTTGAGAATGCGGTTGAGCAGCGTTGTCTTGCCGCTGCCCAGATAACCCGTCAGAAGGAGTACGGGAGTTTCTTTCTTATTCGTTTCCATGATTAAACATGTCTATTTTCTTATCGTCTCACCCTGTCTGTCCCCTATGTCTATTGTTTTCTGGCTGTTATCCTCGGTATGATAAGATTGCCCGATGATGAGGGGAAGGGAGGATGGGCGTGATGGACTTTACCTATTTGAACATTGATACGATTTCGTCGATGAGCTGACCGATGCCCGATGAGGTTGCAGAGTCGGTCTGTTCTTCCACTTGTTTCTTTACTTCTTCTCCCACTTTTGTCGCCACGGCAGAGCCGATCTGCTTGGTCATGCGTGTGGTGATGCTTTTTACGGAGTCACCGACAGCCGTCTCGATGCTGCGGGTCATGGTAGCAGTTCCGTCAGGCGTTGTCTCAGAGTTCTCTTGTTTCTGTACAGTGACGATTTCACCGATCTTTTGTGTGAACTGCTCCTCATCAGCTGTGAATACGTGTCCGAACATACCAAAACTCGACATATAACTCTTGTTGTCGAGATGGAAAGTGGTCTTGGAACAGATGATGTAGTTGTGATATTCGAGCATGGAGTCGAGCCCTTGATTGAGGACGCTGAGTGCTACCATGCGTGCCATACCGCCCATCATTTGCGTGAAGAAGCCTCCTTGTTCGTCATTATCCATACCCAGATTCTTATCGATAGCTTCTGTGATCTGTTTACGGATGGCTTGTTTGTGGTCGTCTGACGAAGGATTGCTCACAGCCATGATGATCAGCAGTACGATGAGGATGGCACCGATAATCTTTCCCCAGGGCTTACCTTTCGGTTTCTGATCTGCAACGAGTTCCTGTCCAGAAGCCAGTGTGGTATAGGGATCCTCTTTGAATGGTTGTGCGTCTTCGGACTGTAGTCCGTCGACTCCTGCTTCCGTTGTATATTCAGGAGGAATGGAGCCTGGTTGTGTATTACTGTTGGGAATGGGCGGTGGTGTAGCCGTGCCGCCGTTGGCCTGTTGCCGGAGCAGTGGACGGAGTTCTTCTACCTTCCAGGCTGGCTCCCAATCGGCCATGCCTTCTGTCCATACGAGCGCTTCGCTCTTCAGTCCATGCTGCAGCAGTTCGTGAGGGGCATAAGGACCCTCCTGCTGTCCGTTGTTGAGAATAAAATAGTTCATGTTATAGTCTAATACGTTAATAATGCAGCAATCAGTATGCCAAAGGGTTAAGTCTGGCATCTTTTTGCTGCAAAATTAGCGTATTTCTTCCAATTCAAACAAGGAATTGGAAATATTTAATAGGTAAATTCCACGTTAGACCATTCGTCATCGGTCACGAGCTCGAAGCCTTGATCACCACTCTCGCCGCTGGAACTGGTTCCTCCAAAAAAATTGCCGCGTTCGATAGTAATCTGGTTGCGTTTCACAGGCACGTCTTCTAGTACGGTCTCTTTGATGATTGCATCTTCACTGTCTAGTGCCTTGACAGTGAGTTTTATGGTCTCTTCGTCAGTGTGTGGAATGGTGTAGATCTCAAACACGCCTTTGCCCGGTCGCATGTCGTCGGTGACAATACGAGTCTCCGTCTGTCTTGAGTTTACGCATCCGTAGCCAGTCATGCCGTTGATGGTTGAGCTGCCGCCTGTATAGTAGAATTCCATTTTGGCAACGTTGTCAGGAATCACATCATTGATGACAAAGCGTACCATGGCCACGACACGGTCCATCACGATGTTTTGCGTCGAGCTGCCGTCAACGGTCAGTTTACCGTCGGTATGGAAAGTATCGGTCACTTTATTATCCGGGAAACTTATTTTTTGGATGTCATTTGCTGATGGATTTCCTTGGCAGCTGTGGGCAAGAATTACGTATTCATAGCTGCCGGGGTTGAGCGATACGGAGAGCTTGCCGAAATTGTTGTCGGTTGATACGCTGTTCACTTGTTTCACTTTCGTTCCATCCTGATACACCATTAGGTTGATGTGGTCGCAAAGTTCGCTAATAGGTGTCGACCGTGTGACGGCTCTGCTTTCTGCATCCTCAGCCTCTGCATTACTAAAATTGGTCTGTAAAGAGTTGCCTACATCAAAGAGGATGGTGAAGGCGCCTTCTTGTGACGTCGGTTCTTCATAACCGCTTTCTTCGAGGGCTACTTTTTGGCATCCGGTCAGTGAGGCCAAAAGGATAGCAGCCAGGGCACAATGTCCCATAAAATTCTTTTTCAATTGTTTATAGATCATAGTTTTTAGGTTTTGAATTATCACAAATGTAGGGCATAATATATATTATTGTTATTGTATGATCTAATATTTATGTTTGTTTAACGTTTGACTCTTATGTATTCAAGACTCTGATTATGTACTTCTGTGTTGTCTTCATTTTAGACAGGACATCGGACATCCGGCTGAAAGCGCTTTCTAAAATAGAAAAAGACATGAAATTGTAAGGTTTATTTATGTACCATTATTTTAGGCAGATTAGAACCCGTGAGCATGATGTGTCCTGGCACAATGCGTATCTGTGAGATTGATGAAACATTGGAGAGGCCTTCCGTCACAAAGGAAAAGCCGGAAAGTGAATATGATCTTTGTAATAGGTAGTTGTATATAACCTCAGATGAACTTACTCCGTAGAACTCGCTAAGTGGATGCTCAAGGACTGACGTGATTTTGTATAAATGGGGCATTGAAGGTCGTTTCTGCGACAAAAATAAGAATTCTCGTTCTGAAAGGCGCCTCAAAAATGACTTCTGTGGTCATGTGCGACAAAATAAGGATTTGTCTTTCTCTTCATGAAGACAGTTACGGGAGGTAAAGATTACATCCAGATGTTCCCCTTTTGTACAAAATTGTCATTAGGCTGCAAACTTTTATTTTAATTCTTATGGCATTGCTCGACATCTTTCGTCTTTCTGTCGGCATCCCGTCTGTCACTTTATCCTGATATCGCATACAATGCCTTTGATAATAGTGACAGACGGACTGTGGGGCAATAGGACGGAAATCTTCGGGTTCCTAATGACTAATGGTGTTATGATAAAACGATTATGTGGATTTTGTTTCTGGTATTGCCAGTGATCTTTTTGCGATCAGTCGTTACCTATGTCTATTTACAGATGCCATTTATATTTCTTTCCGGCGCGTTCGGGTGTCATGACGGGTGCGCCCTTGAAACCGGAAGGATTGGAGAAACCGGGACGGGCACCGCCTCGGTATTCGGCCCATCGGGAGCGGATGCGGGCTACATAGTCGGCGGTCTCATTACCGCGCATATAGCCATAGCGCACAACGGGATCGTTGTAGTAGTGGGGCTCGCGCAGTCCGAGAATGTATTGTTCCACATCGGCCCATCGGTGAGGTGATTTGCCGTATTTGCTGGCGAGGGCCATGGCATCACGCACATGGTTGTAACCGCCGTTATAGCTGGCCAGGACAAAGAAAATGCGTTCCGATGCCGGTACGTCTCTGAACTTGCCGCTCAGCATGCTGATATATCGGGCTGCTGCGGCGATATTGGCTTCCGGATCTTCCATCTGCTCTTCCGGCAGACCGAGCATTGCTGCAGTGGCAGGCATCACCTGCATCAGGCCACGGGCACCGGCCCACGAGCGGGCATGAGGGTCGAAGGCGGACTCCTGATAGCACTGGGCGGCGATCAGTCGCCAGTCCCAACGGGCCAGCGGTGCATATTTTTGGAAAAGGTGGTCGTAGTGGGAGATGACACCGCCTGAGCGGTCAAGGTAGGGCGAATAGACGTGACGGACAACACTGCGTGTGGAGAGCAGGAAGTCTTCCTCCTTAATAGTCTTCTCGATCATTGCAGGACGGAACCAGCGATTGAGCGAGTCGGCCAGTTCCCGGCTGGCATTGTTCACTGCCCATCCGTTGCCGTTGCTGTCCTTGAGTCCGGCGAAGCGTACGCCTTTCATCGAACGGGGGAGGGGGAAGGCGATGATGTCGCCCTCACCCTTTTCCAGACGGCGTACCATCTCTGTCGTGTCCTTGCACACTTCCACACGCAGCGAGACGCCAATACGCTGTGCGAATTTCTCCGCCAGCATATAGTGCATGCCGAGCCCTTTGCCATGATAGTCGAAGTAGGTCTGAGGGCCCGACATGGTGAGTACGATCATCTCGCCGTTGCTTTGTATGTCCGATAGGGCCAGCGCTTCCGATGTGGGGATGGAGTCGCTCTCCTCGAGCGCAGTGCCCCAAGGGGTCAGTTCCTGTTGCTTCTTGTCGGAACAGGCGGTGATTAGTAAAATACAGAGGAGTGTTATGAACGTGCGTATATTTGCAGGATAGTTATTCATCATTGATTATTTGTCTGCAAAATTACAACTTTTTGTGGCTTTATTGCTTGAGAAATGCTTAAATTTGCAGCTGATTTAGATATATTTTGTAAGAACATTCCTATTATAAACAATTGCTTATGTTGAGAATAGCAGTTCAATCTAAGGGTCGTCTCTACGACGACACGATGAATCTCCTCTCTGAGGCCGATATAAAGGTGAGTTCCAATAAGCGGACTCTTCTGGTAGAGAGTAGCAATTTCCCCCTCGAAGTATTGTATCTGCGCGATGATGATATTCCTCAAAGCGTAGCCAATGGTGTTGCCGACATCGGTATCGTTGGTCAGAATGAATACGAGGAGCGGCAGGAGCCCGTGCAGGTGATCTCTCACCTCGGATTCTCCCGTTGCCGTTTGTCGCTGGCTATTCCCAAGGCTTGCCACTATGGCGGTCTGGAATGGTTTGAAGGTAAGAAGATTGCGACGAGCTATCCTGGCATTCTCCGTCGTTTTCTGGATAAGAACGGCATTCATGCCGACATCCATATCATCACCGGATCGGTGGAGATCAGTCCGGGCATTGGTCTGGCCGATGCCATTTTCGACATCGTGTCATCGGGGTCAACGCTTGTGCAGAACAACCTCAAGGAGGTGGAAGTGGTGATGCAGAGCGAGGCGCTGCTCATCGGCAACCTGCAGATGGATGATGAGAAGCATAAGATACTCAATGAGATGCTTTTCCGTTTCGAGGCCGTGCGCTCGGCCCAGGATAAGAAGTATGTCATGATGAACGCGCCGAAGGACAAGATCGAGGAGATCACGAAGGTGCTTCCCGGCATCAAGAGCCCGACGATCATTCCGCTCTCCGACCCCGACTGGTGTGCCATTCACACCGTGCTCGACGAAAAGCGCTTCTGGGGCATCATCGGCCAGCTCAAGGCTCTTGGAGCCCAGGGCATTCTTGTGACACCTATCGAAAAGATGATATTGTAAGAGCTAAAACATTCAACGAAATATGAACATCATCAGATACCCTCAGGCATCGGAGTGGCAGTCGCTCACGCAGCGTCCGCATATCGATGCCTCACAGCTCAACGCTACTGTAAAGGCTGTGCTCGACGATGTGCGCGGGCATGGCGATGAGGCTGTGAAACGTTATGAAGAAAAATTCGACCACGTGCAGTTGGATAGTCTGGCTGTCACGCAGGAGGAGATCGACAAGGCCTTGCAGTCGGTGTCGCCCGAACTGCTGGAGAGCCTGAAGCTCGCCTGGCATAACATCAGCGTGTTCCATGAGTCGGAGCGTTTTGAGGGTCATCAGGTGGAGACGGCGCCGGGTGTCGTTTGCTGGCAGAAGAGTATCGCCATTGAGCGGGTGGGCCTTTATATTCCCGGTGGTACTGCTCCTCTGTTCTCCACCGTGCTGATGCTTGCCACGCCGGCCCGTATCGCCGGCTGCCGGGAGATCGTGCTTTGTACGCCGCCCGATCGTACGGGACATGTCCATCCTGCCATTCTCGCCGCTGCCCATATAGCGGGTGTGAGTCGTATTTTCAAGGCTGGAGGAGTGCAGGCTATCGGTGCCATGGCCTATGGCACGGAGAGCGTCCCCAAGGTCTATAAGATCTTCGGCCCCGGTAATCAGTATGTTATGGCGGCCAAGCAGCAGGTGTCTCTTCACGATGTGGCCATTGACATGCCTGCCGGACCCAGTGAGGTATGCGTAGTGGCCGATGCGACGAGCAATGCCACTTTTGTGGCTGCTGATCTGCTTTCTCAGGCCGAGCACGGCATGGACTCGCAGGTGTTCCTCATTTGTACTGATGAGCAGAAGTTGTTGGATATCAAGGGCGAGATCGAACGTCAGCTCGCTGTGTTGCCCCGTCATACGATGGCGGCTGCGTCATTGGATAATTCGAAGCTTGTGCTGGTGCACGATTCCGACGAGGCCATCCGGCTGGCCAATGTTTATGCTCCCGAGCATCTGATCCTTTGTACTCAGGACTATGAGCGTCTGGCCGGAAAGGTGGTGAATGCCGGGAGTGTCTTCCTCGGTCCGTGGGCATGCGAGAGTGCCGGCGATTATGCCAGCGGCACCAACCACACCCTGCCTACCCATCAGTATGCCCTGGCCTATAATGGGGTAAATCTCGACTCATTCTGTCGTAAGGTGACCTTCCAGCATCTGACGGAAGAGGGCATCCGTTCGATCGGTAAGGCCGTTGTCTGCATGGCGGAGAACGAACAGCTCGAGGCACACGCCAATGCCATGCGGCTTCGTTTGGAATCTCTAAAATAAATCGGTTATGAAAGCACTTCAAGAACTGGTACGTCCTAATATCTGGCGCCTTGCGCCCTATTCTTCGGCCCGCAATGAGTATGCAGGTCACGAGGCCCATGTGTTTCTCGATGCCAACGAGAATCCATATAATCAGCCTTACAACCGCTATCCCGATCCTTTGCAGGAGGAGTTGAAGGCGAAGCTGTCGGTTATTAAGCGCGTGCCGACAGAATGTATCTTTCTTGGCAATGGCTCTGATGAGGCCATCGATCTCGTGTACCGTGTGTTCTGTCGGCCGCAGATCGACAATGTCGTGGCTATCGAACCGACCTATGGCATGTACAAGGTCTGTGCGGACATCAATGATGTGGAATACCGCCCCGTGCTGCTCGATAGTAAATACGAGATGAACGCCGATGCTTTGTTGCAGCGTTGCGACCGCCACACGAAAGTGATCTGGTTCTGCACACCTAATAATCCCACGGGCAACAATCTGTCAGCTGTCGAGATAGAGAAGGTGCTGACCCGTTTCCCGGGCATGGTGGTGATCGATGAGGCTTATAGCGATTTCTCCACGGCGAGGGTGTTCCGCACACGGCTGAAGGAGTTCGACAATATGATCGTCCTCAATACGATGTCGAAGGCATGGGGCTGTGCTGCCATCCGGCTTGGTATGGCGTTTGCGCAGAAAGCGGTCATCGACTTGTTCAACAAGGTGAAATATCCCTATAACGTCAATTCGCTGACGCAGGAGCAGGCTCTTGAGGCATTGGGCGACCGTGCGCAGGTGGAGCGTTGGGTGTCAATGCTGTTGCGTGAACGGGCGGCTGTGATGGATGCGTTTACACTCTTGCCTGTTTGTAAGGAGGTGTATCCTTCGGATGCTAATTTCTTCTTGGCGCGAATGACAGACGCACAGGCCATTTACGACTATCTTGTGGAAAAAGGTATCATTGTCCGCAACCGTACGCGCGTGAAGCTTTGCCACGATTGTCTCCGCATCACCATTGGAACGGAGAAAGAAAATCAGCAGCTTCTTGCCGCCTTGCGCCAATATAAATAGGTTGTCATCGGAGCGCTGGCAATCATCGAAGCGTTGGCAATGACGCCAATAACCCTTATGCGTACGATCCTATCCGGGTGTTGATGGGATCGTACGCACAAGGGTTATGATATTGAGGCATATAGGAAGATGTAGGATCAGATAGAATGAATTCACCGGTAGCTCCTGAGTTACAAGAGTCTATGGCTTCGATATCAATTTATTGGAAAAGTATTTTACATATTACGACAGTCTCCATGTCATTTTTTTATAGGTCTGTCCGACATATTTCTATTCTCGTGTCAGGCTGTCCGTTACGTTGTCTTGGCATGGCGTCTTTTCCAGATTTAAGTAGACGGTTCTTCTCTTTATAAACTGGAACAGTGGACATCTTTCAGAGAACCATCCTAAAACAGTAGACGGTTAAGAAAAAACTGTACGATTCCCTTTGATGGCCGACCATAATTTCCCCTGATATGACTACCGAGGTCGGTTGATGTTTGATAAAAGGAGATGGAGTGGCTGTCCGATGACGGTATGAAATCCTTCAGATTTTTAAATGGCCGATGCTCTTTTAAGACCTCTGTCGTGATAGGGATCCCATCGGTTGGGGAGTAATGGTACCCTAAAATAAATGCCCTTCTCCGTCTGTATTCTCCTCTTCTTTTTGTACCTTTGCGGTGTACTTAATATTATAATATGAAGGAATTTGTAATTTCCGAGGTGAAGGCCGAGACAGCTGTCCTCGTGGGACTGATCACTCCCCAGCAGGATGAGGCCAAGACCAAGGAATATCTCGACGAGCTCGAGTTTCTCGCCGATACTGCCGGTGCACAGACCGTGAAGCGTTTCACGCAGCGTGTCAATGGCCCTAACAGCGTCACGTATGTAGGAAAGGGGAAACTCGAAGAAATCAAGCAATATATTCACGATGAGGACGAGGCCGACCGCGAGGTGGGAATGGTCATCTTCGATGATGAGCTGTCTGCCAAGCAGATCCGCAACATCGAGAAGGAGTTGCAGGTGAAGATCCTCGACCGTACGTCGCTCATCCTCGACATCTTCGCCATGCGCGCGCAGACGGCTGCGGCAAAGACGCAGGTAGAGTTGGCTCAGTATCGTTATATGCTGCCTCGTCTGCAGCGTCTCTGGACCCACCTTGAGCGTCAGGGCGGTGGCTCAGGAAGCGGTGGCGGAAAAGGGTCGGTAGGTCTGCGTGGACCGGGTGAGACCCAGCTCGAGATGGACCGCCGTATCATCCTCCAGCGCATGTCGCTGCTGAAGAGGCGGTTGGAGGAGATCGACAAGCAGAAGACTACCCAGCGCAAGAACCGTGGCCGACTGATCCGTGTGGCCCTCGTCGGCTATACCAATGTAGGAAAGTCGACCTTAATGAATCTGTTGGCCAAGAGCGACGTCTTTGCGGAGAACAAGCTCTTTGCCACTCTCGACACGACGGTGCGCAAGGTGGTGGTGGAGAATCTGCCGTTCCTGTTGGCCGACACCGTCGGCTTTATCCGTAAGTTGCCCACCGATCTGGTCGACTCGTTCAAGTCAACGCTCGATGAGGTGCGTGAGGCCGATCTGTTGCTCCATGTGGTGGATATCTCCCATCCCGACTTTGAGGAGCAGATCGAAGTGGTCAACCAGACCTTGAAGGAGTTGGGAGCGGCCGATAAGCCGTCAATGATCATCTTCAACAAGATAGACCAGTATCAGTGGGTGGATAAGGAGCCCGATGATCTGACGCCGTCGACGCGTGAGAATGTCACTCTGGATGAGTTACGGCATACGTGGATGGCTCGCCTGGGCGACAATTGCCTTTTCATCTCCGCACGGGAAAAGACCAATATCGACGAGTTCCGTAATGTGCTTTATCGGCGCGTGCGGGAGCTTCATGTGCAGAAATATCCTTATAACGACTTCCTGTATCCCAGTGAAGAATAAAATAATCCGGAGTTATGGCGTATCGAAATCTGACAGATGAGGAGATTGCTCTCCTCGAAGACAAGAATTGTTGGGCTGAGGACTGGAGCGCGGTTCAGGTAGCCGACGATTTCCGTCCCCGTTATATGCAGAATGTCCAATTGTACGGCGATGTCCGCATCGGCGTGTTTGAGAGCAATGTGGAGGTATCCAAAGGCTTCCTCAAGCATTCCGGCATCAGTAATGCCACCCTGCGCAATGTCACCATCGGCGACAACTGCCTGATCGAGAATATCGGCAACTACATCAACAATTATGATATCGGTGATGACTGCAACATCTCTAATATCTCGACGATAGAGACCACCGAGGGTGCCACCTATGGACAGGGCAATCTCGTGAGCGTGCTCAATGAGGTAGGAGAGGGCAATGTGGTGCTCTATTCGGCCCTCAGTGCCCAGCTGGCCGCTTTCATGGTGAGTCATTTCCATGACCGTGAGCTGAAGGACAAGATCCGCAAGCTCATCCGTGATTATATCGACACGTATGTGCCTGAGCGCGGAAAGATCGGCAACCGTGTAAAGATCGTCAACACCAAGGAAATCACCAACACTCTGGTCAGTGACGACTGTGAGATCAATGGAGCCGCACGTCTGTCCGACTGCACGCTCCTCTCCACGGAAGATGCCAATGTCTATATCGGTACGGGAGTCATCGCGGAGAACTCCATCATCTCCGACGGCTCGTCGCTCATCAACTCCGTGAAGATGCAGGACTGCTTTGTCGGCGAGGCTTGTCAGATCTCCAACGGGTTCACCGCTTCCCAAAGCGTCTTCTTCGCCAATTCGTATATGAGCAATGGCGAGGCGTGTGCCGCTTTCTGTGGCCCGTTCTCCGCTTCCCATCACAAGAGCTCGCTGCTGATTGGTGGCATGTTCTCGTTCTACAACGCCGGATCGGGCACCAATTTCTCCAATCACGCTTACAAGATGGGCCCCATGCACTGGGGCGTCCTGGAGCGGGGTACGAAGACGGCGAGCGGTGCCTATCTGTTGATGCCTGCCACCATCGGCACCTTCTCTGTCTGCTTCGGCAAGCTGATGCACCATCCCGACACGCGGGCCTTGCCGTTCTCCTATCTGATAGCCTATGGCGACACGATGTATCTGTCGCCCGGTCGCAACATCACCACCGTCGGCCTTTACCGTGACATCCGCAAGTGGCCGAAGCGTGACCTGCGGGCGAAAGGATCGCAGAAGAGCATTGTCAACTTCGACTGGCTCTCGCCGTTCTCCGTGGGAGAGATCATCCAGGGCAAGAAGATCCTTGAGCAGCTGCGCGAGGCCTCGGGCGAGGATGTGTCGACCTATAATTTCCATGAGTATGTCATCCGGGCCTCTTCGCTGCAGAAAGGCATCAAGTACTACGACATTGCCCTGCGCATCTATATGGGTGCGGTACTCAAACGCATGCTGAAACGCGATCCCACGCTTCAGCCTCCTGTGTCGGATGAGGGAGTGGGAGAGTGGAACGACTTGAGCGGACTGCTCCTGCCGGTCTCAGAAGAGCAACGGCTCGTCGACGACATTAAGGACGGAACACTCGACAGCATCGAGGCGGTCAACGATCGTTTCGAGGAGATCAATGCCGGTTACCGGCGTTATCAATGGGCCTGGACCTACAAACTGATCCTCGATTATTATGGTCTCACGGAGCTCACCCTCGACGATGTGCCCCGCATTCGCGAGGACTATGTCTGCGCACGCCGTGCATGGATTGCCGAGATCCGTAAGGATGCGGAGAAGGAGTATCGTATGGGCGACGTGGAGCGCGAGGTGCTCGACAACTTCCTCGAGAATCTCGATCATGAGGTAGACTACGAAAACTAACATATAAAACGAAGTAATGAAGATGAAGAAATTTATTCTGGGACTTGTCCTGCTGGCCACGGCCGTCTCGCCGGCACTGGCTCAACAGTACAAGTACACAGAGGTGGCGGGCGATCCCATGCACACCCGCATCTACACCTTGAACAACGGGTTGAAGGTGTATCTGTCCGTCAACAAGGAGCAGCCGCGTCTGCAGGCCAATATTGCCGTGAAGACCGGATCGCGCAACGACCCGCACGAGACGACGGGACTGGCCCATTATCTCGAGCACCTTATGTTTAAGGGAACCACCCACTTCGGCAGCAGTGACGTGCAGGCTGAGGCTCCGCTGCTCGCCGACATTGAGCGGCGCTTTGAGGCTTACCGTAAGCTCACCGACAAGGCTGCCCGTAAGAAGGCTTACCACGAGATAGACTCTGTGTCGCAGCTTGCCGCCCGCTACAACATTCCCAACGAGTATGACAAGATGATGGCCTCTATCGGCAGCGAGGGCTCCAATGCCTATACATCGAACGATGTGACCTGCTATATAGAGAATATCCCGAACAATGAGATCGAGACGTGGGCACGTATCCAGGCCGACCGCTTCCAGAACATGGTGATACGCGGATTCCACACGGAGCTGGAGTCTGTCTACGAGGAATACAACATTGGTCTGGCCAGCGATGGAGAGAAGGAGTGGGTAGCGCTGATGAAGAAGCTCTTCCCCGGTCATCCTTATGGTACGCAGACAACGATCGGTACGCAGGATCATCTGAAGAATCCGTCGATCACCAACATTAAGAATTATTTCCGGCGCTACTATGTGCCCAATAATGTGGCCGTCTGTCTGGCAGGTGATTTCGATCCCGACAAGACGATAGCCATCATTGATAAGTATTTCGGCCAGTGGCAGTCCTCACCGACGTTGAGCCGTCCCGAGTATGCTCCTGTCCCCGTGCTGACCGCTTCTGTCGACACGACCGTTGTCGGCCAGGAGGCTGAGAATGTGCTTATGGGCTGGAAGACGCCGGGTGCCAACACGCTTGCTGCCGACACGCTGAATATGATCGCTTCCCTGCTGAGCAACGGTACGGCCGGCCTGATGGATCTTGATCTCAACCAGCCGATGAAGGTACAGTATGCCAGTGCCGGCGTGGAACTGATGCACGACTATGGCATGTTCATTGCTGAAGGAATGCCCCGTCAGGGACAGACGCTGGAGGATGTGCGGAAGCTGATCCTCGGTGAGATCGACAAACTGAAGAAGGGTGACTTCGACGAGAGCCTGCTCACCGGCGTGGTGACCAATCTTCGCCTTCAATATAACAAGGGCCTGCTTTCCAATCAGAACCGTGCTTCCCAGTTTGTCGACGCCTTCATCAACGATGAGCCGTGGGAACAGCAGGTGAAGACCATCGACCGGATGGCTGCGATCACAAAGCAGCAGATTGTCGCTTTTGCCAACCGCTTCTTCCTCGACAACAGTGTGACGGTGTATAAGCGTCAGGGCAATGATACGACGATCCATAAGATTGAGAAGCCCGAGATCACCCCGATCCCTACTAATAACGACAAGCACTCTGCCTTCCTCGATGAGGTGGTCAACATGAAGCCGGAGCCTATCCAGCCCGTATTTGTCGATTACAACAAGGATATGGTGAAGGCTACGACGAAACAGGGACTTACCTTACTTTATAAGCACAACGACCAGGACGATCTTTTCGATCTCGCCTTCCGCTATCCGTTTGGTGAGACGGCCGACACACGTTACAACTATGCCGCCGAGTATCTCTCCTATGTCGGTACAGACAAGATGAGCAATGCCGACTTCAAGAAGCAGGCGTTTGCTCTGGGTTGCTCCTACAACTTCTCTGTAGATGATGATGCGGTGACCCTTCACATCAGTGGTCTGAACAGTAATCTGTCCAAGTCACTCGCACTGGTTGAGAATCTCATCAAGAATGCGAAAGGCGACAAGGACAGTTGGAACAAATATGTGGAGGCCGTGGTGAAGTCGCGCAAGGACAATAAGACCAACCAGCGTGCCAACTTTGGAGCGCTGCGTCAGCTCGGCCAGTATGGCAAGTGGAGCCGTCAGCTCAATGTGATGACCGAGCAGCAGCTTCGCGATGCCGATCCCCAACAGATGCTCGCCCTGCTTCCTGCCCTCGATCACTACCAGCACATGGTGCTCTATTTCGGTGCCTCTTCACAGAAAGAGCTGGAGGCGCTTGTTGCCAAAGAGCACAAGACACCTAAGAAGTTCACGGCAGCGCCTTCTGCCCGTCCTTATGTTGAGGAGGCGACTCCGAAGAATGAGGTGTGGATCGCTCCGTATAAGGCACAGAATATCTATATGACGATGTACCATAATGAGGGTACGAAGTGGGAGCCTTCACGTGCTGCCATAGAAGCGCTCTTCAATGAGTATTTTGGTGGCGGCATGAACGCCATCGTCTTCCAGGAGCTGCGCGAGGCCCGCGGACTGGCTTATTCGGCCGGTGCCGCCTACCTGCGTCCTAATGATGTGAAGGCCGGTTCAGAAGGCTTCACTACCACGATCATCTCGCAGAACGATAAGATGATGGACTGCATCCGCGAGTTCAACGCCCTGCTCGACTCCATGCCCCGCCGCGAGGCCGGTTTCCGTCTGGCAGAGCAGAGTCTGATGAAGCAGATCGCCACGACGCGTACGACACGCTTCAATGTGCTCAGCTCTTACATCCGCGCCCAGGAACTTGGTATCGACTACGATCTCAATAGCCGCATCTACCGCGAGCTGCCGTCACTGACGCTGCAGGATCTTGTTGATTTCGCGACACAGAGTATCGCTAAAAAGACCTATCGTTATCTCATCCTGGGCGATGAGAGCCAGCTCGACACAAAGACTCTTGAGAAGATCGCGCCTATCCGTCGCGTATCCACAGAAGAAATATTCGGATATTGATTGTTTAACATATTAAATCTAACAAAAACATTATGGCAAAAGAACCTGAGTTCAAGTATGCTCCCATGTTCCAGACCGGAAAGGACGACACCGAGTACCGTCTGCTTACCAAGGAGGGAGTGAGTGTAGGTACTTTCGAAGGTCATGAGATCCTGAAGGTGACTCCCGAGGCCCTGACGCTGCTGGCACAGCAGTGCTTCCACGATTGTGAGTTCATGCTCCGTCGCAAGCATAATGAGCAGGTAGCCGCCATCCTGAAAGATCCCGAGGCCACAGAGAATGACAAGTATGTGGCTCTGCAGTTCCTCCGCAATGCCGAGACAGCCGTGAAGGGCGTGTTGCCTTTCTGCCAGGACACCGGTACCGCCATCATCCATGGTGAGAAGGGTCAGCAGGTATGGACCGGCTTCGAGGATGAGGAAGCTCTCTCCCGTGGTGTTTACAATACCTATACACAGGACAACCTGCGCTACTCGCAGAACGCTCCTCTGACGATGTACGACGAGGTGAACACCCGTTGCAACCTCCCCGCACAGATCGACATCGAGGCTACCGAGGGTGCTGAGTATCGTTTCATCTGCGTGGCTAAGGGTGGCGGTTCGGCCAACAAGACCTATTTCTACCCCATGACCAAGGCTACGATCCAGAACGAGGGCACGCTGCTCCCCTTCCTCGTAGAGAAGATGAAGAGCCTTGGAACGGCTGCTTGTCCTCCTTATCACATCTGCTTCGTCATCGGCGGTACATCGGCTGAGAAGAATCTGCTGACCGTGAAGCTCGGTTCGATCAAGTACTACGACAACCTGCCTACCACAGGTGATGAGACCGGCCGCGCTTTCCGCGACATCGACCTGGAGAAGAAGCTCTTGCTCGAGGCCCACAAGATCGGACTCGGTGCACAGTTCGGTGGCAAGTACCTGGCTCACGACATCCGCGTGATCCGTCTGCCCCGTCATGGCGCTTCTTGTCCTATCGGTATGGGTGTGAGCTGCTCGGCTGACCGCAACATCAAGGCTAAGATCAATAAGGACGGTATCTGGATTGAGAAGATGGATACCAACCCCGGAGAGCTGATTCCCGAGGAGTACGCACAGCCGGGTGAGGGTGCCAAGGGCATCTCCATCGATCTCGACAAGGGTATCGATGCCGTACGTGCTGAGCTGACCAAGTATCCCGTTTCTACCCGTGTGAGCCTGAACGGTACGATCATCGTGGCACGCGACATCGCACACGCCCGTCTGAAGGCCGCTCTCGACAAGGGTGAGGAGCTGCCTCAGTACTTCAAGGATCATCCTATCCTCTATGCCGGACCGGCCAAGACTCCTGAAGGCTATGCCTGCGGCTCTATGGGTCCGACGACAGCCAACCGTATGGATCCTTATGTGGACGAGTTCCAGGATCACGGCGGCTCGCTGGTGATGATCGCCAAGGGTAACCGTACACAGGTCGTTACCGATGCCTGCAAGAAGCACGGTGGCTTCTATCTCGGTACCATCGGCGGTATCGCAGCCGTTCTCTCGCAGGAGTGCATCACCTCTATTGAGTGCGTGGCATATCCCGAGCTGGGTATGGAGGCCATCTGGAAGATCACCGTTAAAGACTTCCCTGCCTTCATCCTCGTGGACGACAAGGGCAATGACTTCTTCAAGCAGCTCAAGCCCTGCAACTGCACTTGCTGATAATCGTTCCATCCGTATAGGGTCATGTCCTTTGGGGCATCGGCCGTATATGTTCTTTCATAGCGGTGTGGATCCTTTGGGATCCGCACCGTTTTTTGTTTGTCTAGTGGTAGTGTCTCACTGAGTGTGTCTGAAACAAGTCTATCTTAGGAGTGATGAGGTAAGGTTAATGGATAATTTAATGTCTTATGTCAAAATCTATTGCTGTCCGGTAAAACTTTCTGTAAAATTAGAAATTAGAGGGTGTATCAAATTGCAATGTATTTGATGCACCCTCCTTTTCATTTTGTGAGG
>ERZ779791.136-NODE-136-length-30803-cov-6.94705_pt1 | contig 30803 bp, 22 predicted proteins | sample MGYA00511351_ERZ779791 | MGnify/ENA primary metagenome ERZ779791 (study PRJEB29588, sample SAMEA2143745) | human gut metagenome | biome: human gut; feature: human-associated habitat; material: faeces | place: Denmark | collected 2008/2010 ...
CTCATCCGGTTGCCAGTCGCCTTCTTCTCTCCTCTTTTCGGCATCTAAACCGGAAAGAATACTGGTGCTCGAAAAAATAAGTATTGGTTTTAGGGAAAGTTAGTACTGGTTCTAGAGAAAGTTAGTACTGGTTCTAGGAAATATTTCCATTGGTTCTAAAATCAAGTAAATACTGGTCAAAAACGGTACTTATTCGGGACTTTACAGCAGATTTCAGGCAAGAAGTCCCATTCGGCGCTTTTGCCTCACGAAAGTCGTACCTTCTCCATCGGGTGTTCCCTATCCTACCCGGCAACGTGTGTAGGCTTCTACGCCCCCGAAGTATTGTGTGTTAAATAAAAATACTTTCGTTTCCCTTTTGCTCCCAGCCTCCCCCGGCATCTTCATCCCGATGTCCTCTTCCTCTCTTCCGTGTTCGGCCTGCCACCGGACGCACTCGGATGAGAGGTGTCAGCAGCAGGTCTTCGGACGGCAGGCAAGGATGCCTTTTCAAGTAGCCATATACTACTTTGCCAATGAGTATTATGCTACTTTGCCATCGAGCATTATGCTACTTTGCCCTTGAGCATTATGCTACTTTGCCATCGAGTATTATGCTACTTTGCCATCGAATATATATTCCTGTGTTCCCCTGATCTTGCCAACCGGTTTCCCACCGCATAAACTGAAGCAACAGACACCTTTCAAGAAGCCGTCCTAAAGAAGTAGACAATTATGAAAAAATCGTACTGATTCCCTTGACAGCCAACACCTCGATGGAGCACGCTTCAGTCAACATCCGGATGAGAGTATGCAGAATGTGGTTACGAAGGAGAACAGAACGTATTTACTCTATTAGATCAATAACTGGAATTTTCATTTTATAAATATCCGAGGACTATCATCAGGATCAGCCAAAATGACACCCTTTAATATATCTCATTTCCCATAGACTCGAGAATAAACTAGCATTGTAATACAGTTTTCAAAACGATATTCACTGAAATCAAAATATCATTTTTCATAAGGTATGGTTAGAGATGCCATAAACTTACTTTATATATTTGGCCTCTATAAAACTATAGAGATACAAAATCTTGAGAAAATAGTCTTTTTAAAGAACTAGTATATAAAAACATTCCTTTTATTTTCTATATAATTTATTATATTTGTACTTTTGTATAAGTCTTTTGGCATTTGCTAAAAACGGATGCCGATGTTACCAGTATATTTTAAAGAACTATTTTTATTTAGAAAAATGGACAAAGAAATATGTCTCTTGAGAAGCAATAAGCAGACTCTCTATTTAATCAAAAGTGAAGACAAATATAAAAATATAAAAAACGGGGAAAGTATTCTTCCTTTACCTGAGGACATACGCAACAAGAAGGGTGAAGATAGTTCAGATGCTATCTATAATTATGCACAAAAATTAAAACGTAAAACTTATAGTAAAAAACTGAATTATCAGATTGAAAATCTTATCTTCTTAACAGGAGCTGGATCCTCTTTCAATATTGGAAGTAATAATCGGAAGGGAATGCTTATGTCTGGTCTATGGGATGCTGCTGTTTATATTCTAAAAGGTGAACAAAATATGAGTCTTTTTTGCCAAAAGATTAAGTACAAAGATAAAGATGAACATGGATATATCAAGAATCTTGAAAAAGTACTTTCTTTAGCAGAAAGGGCCAAAGAGTATATTCAAGAAGACTTATTCAATATAGATAATGAGCCATGGAATATATGTAAGGTCATATATGAAATCAAAAAAATGATCAAAGAAAATTGTGACCTTCGAATTGGATCATCTAACGAATTTACACATGAAATATTCTTAAATAAAATCACAAAAAGAAAGAGTTCTCTACCAAGAGTAAAGCTTTTTACGTTAAATTATGACACTTTGTTTGAGCAAGCAGCAAGAAAAGGAAATTACACGGTAATAGATGGCTTTTCATTCTCAATACCAAGGATCTTTAGTGGACGATATTTTGATTATGATGTTGTAATTAGAGATAAGAGCCGCATAAAAAATGAAGACAACTTTGTTCCTCGTGTATTTCATCTGTATAAGCCCCATGGTTCTGTTGATTGGAAAAGACAAGGCAATGCCATTCTTCAGGATGATGCATCCAAAATAGACGTTAATGATTCATTAATGATTTTTCCGCAAGAAGACAAATATGAGCTTTCTTATGAACAACCGTTCTTTGAAATGATGACAAGATTTCAGGCTGCATTGCGATTACAAAATACAACATTAGTAACTATTGGATTCAGCTTCGGAGATAAACATATATTATCAATGATACAAGAAGCATTAGAACAGAACCCAAGCTTTCAACTGATTATAATTAATTATAATAAAGATGGGATATCACAAAATGATACATTCTTTACAGAAGCTGGAGAAAGAGGAAATATAACTATAGTCAATGAGAAGTTTCAAGATTTCGTAAGAGCATATCCAGACGTAAAAATTTATGATCAAACAGACGAATATCGATTAATTAAAATAGCTAATAATGAAACATTATAATAATCCATTTACAAATGACCTCTTTATTGGTTTTGTGAATCAAGTAACCCCTGAAGGAGTAAAGATACATTTCCCATCTTCAGCCTTATTGCAACCTTTTTTTCGAATAGGAGAGTTGTATCATGGTGGCTTAGTGGGTAACTATGTTGTTATCGAAGGACACCAAATGGGATTCCTAGGGAAAATACAAGAACTTGAATTACCCGAAAAGGAACGTTTGGAATTAAGTGAAAAATCATTTGAGACAAATGATATGCATCCTATAGGTCGGGTTGAAATACTATTGTCATTTAGTTTTGATGAACCAGAGATTATACAATATGGCTTGAATACCTTACCTCCTATCGGAGCTAAGACATTTGTTTGTTCCTCTAATTTTATTCAAAGTTTCTTTAAACGTTTTGGTGTTAAAAAAGAAGAGGCTAATCCTTGTTTAATGAGGCTAGGAATTCTAAGTCAAGATAAAGAAACACCCGTGGAAATTTCTCTCAACGCTCTTTTTGGACGTCATTGTGCCATTGTCGGTACTACGGGTGGAGGTAAAAGCTATACTACAAGTAAATTGCTTGAAGGGCTCTCTGACTCAGGGGCGAAGGCTATTATAATAGATCCAACTGGAGAATATTCGAGTTATGACAATAATTCTTACGTAGAAAAGGCTATTATTAATAATAATGATTATTTTCATTATTCACGTTTATCTGTAAATGATTGGTTTGCCTTATTTCGTCCAGCAGGACAAGTACAACAACCTAAACTGCTTGATGCAATAAAATCTTTAAAAATCGCCTATTGTATAGATAAGGATACTGTACCATCAGATGGGAGACTTCTACATCCGAAGAAAGATAAAGAATATATAATATATCAAAAGGGAGTTATTATAAAAAACGGGAGTTACAAAGAAGTATATTGGCATTTTGAATCAAAATATAGAAAACAACTAGAGAAAGATAGTTCTGAATTTAACTTACATAATTTAGTATCTCAATTGAGAGCAGAAGCTGTATATGATCAAAACGAAAAATGGCAAGGTGAAGACAAAAAAACATTAGATAATCTTTCAAGTCTGATTATCCGAATTTATAATAAAATAACAGATAAGTCATTTCAGAATATTTTTGGATTAGACAAAGATCCCAAGGATGATTTATGTACAAAAATTGAGACTTTTATACATAAACCGGAAAAACATATTTTACGAATTGGATTCGAAAATGTTCCTTATGATTTACAAATAAGGGAAATATTAGCTAATGCAATAGCCAAATTTTTGTTGAATCGGGCACGGGAAGGTGATTTTAAATCAGAACCTCTTGTATTCTTTGTAGATGAAGCACATCAATTTTTAAATAAAGAAGTCAAAGATGAATATTTTCAATCTCTTAATTTAGATGCTTTTGATTCTATTGCAAAAGAATGTAGAAAATATGGTCTATTTCTATGTTTAGCAACACAAAGACCGCGTGATATTCCATTTGGAACTTTAAGCCAGATAGGAACATTTATAGTTCATAGACTTATTAACTATAAAGATAAAGAGGCTGTCGAAAATGCCTGTTCTTCTGCTAATAAAGCCTCCCTAGCCTATTTACCAATATTAGGAGCTGGAGAAGCTGTTATTTTAGGTGTTGATTTCCCTATGCCCGTAATACTAAAAATTGATTTTCCTCGGATAGAACCAGACTCACATACACCAAGATTTATAAACAAAAAAAACAATGATAACAAATAGATTCTATTTTTATCTATGATACTCCCACAAGTTGTAGATTGTAACTATCATACAAAAAGGGTCGTATCATTACTCAATACAGAGCTTGATACGACCCCTTCTTTATTCTTTTAGGATGCGCAAATTATCAGTTCATCATTTTCAAGAAATGAGTTTTGCCCCCGGAAATCTTTTGACTGTCAGTGTAGGAGCTGCCATCTTATAGAAGAGCGGCCCTTCTGCAAAGCTAGTGTTGCCGGCCGGATAAATAAAAGAACAATGATTTGGGCTAAAATACAAAATTATCCATTAACTTTGCATCATCACTTCTAAGGCAGACTTGCTTCAGACACACCCAGTGAAACACAATCCTTTATTTTTTTCTGATTGTTTTCCATCATTATTATATTTTCGAGTCAGCGTTTTATTGTTTATCTTTAAGCATAATTATCTTGTCGTAGATGATTATTTTCTAATGACCATATTGATTATGGTCATCTTTTGATAGTTATATGATATAAATTAGACACAGTTCGCAATGTTACAAACAACACATGAAACACACCTCCAATAAACATAGTGTTACATACCCCTGCTACAACCTCACCAACTCCTATTGGGAACAATGATGCAAGATAATATAAGATGCAGAGTATTGTTTCGCAAATTATTAAATAAGAATATAGAACTACCAAAAACTCATACATTGTTATGGCATTACCTCGGATTTTTCTCTCGGTTGCAAAATTACGAGTCTTTTCTTCTATTCTATTATTTGACAATAGAAGAGTTAATGCAGCTAAAGTAAAACCTAATAAAGTCCCAATAAAAGGCAATACCTCTTTTATAAACTTTAATTGTACAGTGTCATTACCAGAAATAAAAGTATAAATTAAACTTATAATAGCTATTATTGCCGGAATCCTTAATTCAAATCGTTTCTCATTTTTCTTTAGTACATCAAAATACGCTAATATAATATATAAATATTCACTCCACATTCTAAGATTCATATTCATTTGAAAGTAATAATAATTGAGAAAAGACATTTGCAGAAATATATTCCCCTGTATCAGGATTTTGTTGTACTTCAATAATTTCTTTTTTAACTATAAAATCTGTGTCAATTATATTTGCATTTCCATTTGCACTTTTACCTGTTATGCGAATTCTTCTAATTTTTGATCGAGCGCTATTATATCTATCTACAATATCATATAATGTTTTCTTGATACTTTTCTTACGTTCTGCTTTTATAGTGAGCAGAACATTTTCCTTTACTTGTTCTGAATAGTTTGAAAAATTTAACATTTCAGATCCTAATACAGATTTATCTATAAAAATTTCCGCACATAAAACTCTATCCATACTTTGAAGAACTTCTTGGAAATTATCACGAGCAATCATTTCAAATGAAAATTTTCCCAATATTCTTTGTTCATCATTCTCCTTAAATTGTGAATTATATAATAATAATGCCTGATTCAGATAGCTTACAATATTTCCACATGTCAACATATTACTACCTGTTTCTAAAAAAATAATCGCATCTCCATCTTTGAATTTAACAAGGGCATGAGTTTTCATTTGTTCCCCTTCTGTCATTGTCTTAGGATTTTCTCTTGATTTAAGTGTATTTTTATCAAGAAGTGGAGCCCGATAACTATGCTTGGCACTTTTGAATAATATTTGCATTGTATGATATTTGCTGATTTTGTCATAATTGACATCATCTAAAAATGTAATTTTTTCATTGTTAATATCCTGCTTTCTATCTACTTTTTCTTTGGAATTAATATAGTCTATAATAGTACTCAGAGCATCCTCTATAGGTTGTTCTACTTCTCCGTTTTTTAGGAATAGATAATTATAACTTATTTTTCTTTTAGCCATATCTTATTAAATTATTATTTGTTTTTTATTATATATTCATCCAGCTCACCAAAAGTAGTGTCTATAAACGTGAGATTGCTCATCTTGCTTGTATTAATAGGTTGAATGCTACCATATTGTTTACGGCTATATCGTAGTTCAAAGGCAAGACGAAGGTCATTGGTATCCTCCTCTCCATCTGTTTGCTTCACTTCTTTAGCAGTGATAGTTCTTATCCTTACAATCTCATATACATCACGAATACCCTCACCTTTGAAATAAGGCATAAAGTAATGTAAATTCTGCAGAGTAATAGTCGTTGGAAAATGACTGCCAGTATAATAGAGTGTGGCATTACCATCCTTAAAGCTTTGCAAATATCCTCTACGACTGCTATTTGTAACAAGGCCAATGAGCACTCTATTTCCTACTTCTACAAATGTTCCTTTTTGTGGTATTACTTTGGATATTGTTTCAGATGACTTATTTTGAATAAGTTCCTCTATAAATTGCTCCAAAAGTAATCGGTTATGTGTGTCTTTTGGACGGAGTTGAAAAGCACCGATATTTACTTCATCTATAGTCTTGCGAAACTTAGACACGGCAACATCAGTTGGTACACCATCACCGGGAAAAAGAATATAGCCTCCTATAACTTCTTTTTTCAATGCATCCGATTTGTGATCTTTGTAATAGATAGCATCACGGTATCTGTGCATTTGGTTTATTGCATCTTCAGGGGGAACATCTACACCATTTCTGTCTTTTCCATCAATGCGATATTTCGCATCAAACAGGTAGGTCATTTTCATACCTTCCTGCAAATCACTTTTGGTAAGTTGCAGGATGATGTCTGGCTTCTGAGGTACGGTTGGAACCACTAAATCTGTTATGCCAACAGAACTATTTTCGTGTTCCGAACTTTTAGGATTATAGATGAGTTCTGCCAGTTCCACATTGTCTTTCTTAAAAAGAATACGTGAATGTTCACCTTTTCCTAGGTCCCACGTAAACAAGCCATTCATTTCCATACGGTTTCTATGATCTATATCCTCATCGGACAAATGTAGCTTCTCTTTTATTATATGACTTACTTCAATGAAACACCATATTTCATACAGTGTTGCTATATTTTTGGTTTGTAAACGATATATACCATCATTTAAAGAATAAGAACGCAGGAGCAGATTCCATATACGATATACTTGGCTATATCCAGTAGCCTTTTGCAAAACCAAACTTTCCTGATTCATCCCTTTATAATTTCCTATTGTACGGAAAAAAGGATTTCGTTGCAAATGTTTCAGCGTTGCCAATGTGACCTGCATATCCTCTTTCATTACATCAGATGCATTCTTTATCACTTCTATACGCTTTTTCAAGGCCTCATATTTATTAGTAATTTGTCTAAGTGCAAATTTCAAGAATCTATTTTCCTGGGTATCATTTGTCTGTACACGTTCCTCAACACGATATAAATGTGAACTGTCAGCCCTATGTTCTATCAGCTCGTTTTCTATACAAGAGGGAACAAAAGTTAATCTATCTGCACGTTTATATGATGTCTTTCCTTGAAAGCGATGTCTTGGACGGCCAATAATATTTTTGCATGCTCGGATAAATTTCTTTTGCTCATTAGCAAAAACACTCCACCAAATTATTTCCGGTGTTTCGCCACTTATATCAGGAGAAAAACTATGAAAGGTTCTTCGCATATAGTCCAGCGAAAGCATTCTGTACTCCTGCTCGATATCCTCTATAATAGCTTTCCAATGCTCGTGATAATTAAGTTTTGTACTCAATACTTCAAAGGAAAATACAAAATTGTGAATTTCTGCTCCTACTTGATAAACAATCCGTATTTCGCTGTGTCCAATCTCATTGCCATAATTCAAGAAACCGGCTAATATTTGTCTACGAAAAGTGAATTTATCATTTTCATTTTGAAGGATGGAACCGAATCGTGCTTTTTTTACATAGTCTTTAAACTCAATCCAGATAGGATAGTCTGTATTTTCAAAAAAGACAGCAGGAGCTTTTTGGTTATTCACAATTGTAATTTTTTCTCCAATATGGTTGCTTAGAATAACAGACGTTACTCCCTCCGACCAAGAATAAGTGGAGTATAAGTTTTCTTCTCCCACATTATTCTTTGCTTTATACCAAATGTTATCGAATTTTGTACATTCGACTATCATTTCAAAATCTCGATGTTTTATGGTTAGCAGCTCCATCTTCTCTTACAGATTTAATAATCCTAACTCCAAAAACTTGTATAACCAGATGATAATAAACGTTCTTGCATTTCTTTCAGTTTGGCTACAGATATAGATTCTATCTTCTTTTCTTCTCCAGTCAACACTAATAATTGTGTTTCGATAGTGTTAATCAATTTCTCAAAAAATGAATGTCTAATTTTTGTATCATCTCCTTCAATACGAGACAGAATTTTCATACTTGTTATTTTGTCCAGCGCTGTTGCTATAATTTCATCCTCACTGAACTCATTTCCATTCTCATCCTTGTTATAGGGCAAGTTATTTACCACATAAAGCAAAAATTCATTTCGTGTACGATAAGCTATCTTGAATGGTGTGCCATCAAGTACATCATTTACAGCTTGCAAATAACTTAATACTTTATTACAAACCTTCTCATTGTCAGAATATATATCTACTCCTTCTACGGCTGTACCAATAAGCATATCGCTATTTAATTTACCAATACGCTCCTGTTTATTGTCCAATCCGGCATACAGATCCACTTCATTCATTTCTATGGTCATAGCACGATCAAGTACCTTATGAGAGAAAGAAAAGGTTGTTTCATCCATATTCACAGTACCCATTACAATTAGATTTTGTGGAATAGTGATACCTTCTTCCAAGAATTGATTTCTTAATGTTTCATTGTTCCCTGCCAGTTCTGCAGTTAGCACACGATACCAATCTTCTGTACTTTTCTTTAAGATAGGATCAGTTATAATAGTACCATCTTCTTTACTTTTACGAGATTCTATTACACTAAGATACTCTGCGAAATATTGTTCTACTGGGGCAAGATTCATTTCATCCAGACAAAGGAAATAAGGTACATCCAAATTTTCCCAAGCTTGTGTAATAAATCTTAAGAAATCCCCAATCACATATATAGGAGTTCCACTGACACGACTTACATATCCAATAAGTTCCGTAGAGTCGTGCCAATTAGGTTTTACTTGAATAATCTCAAAATTTTTAGGTTTTTGAGCTTTATATTCGATGTTATCTTCGTTCCAACACGAACGAGCAAGTTCACGTACAATGCGGCTTTTACCTGTACCAGATATTCCTGCAAGCAAAAGAAATGGTTTGGTTTTAATGGCGGTAATGACATCTATATATTTTATATGCTCTGAATCTATTTTTAATTCGTTTACAGTTTGCCTACTTACATTATTAGTTGAGTTTTGATAAGGTCTTGAATCAAAAATGTTAATAAAATTTTCAAAAGTTGTTTTATCTGGAGCACTAGGAGAGCCTATATAAATGAATGACGCTTGGTTAATATCTGCCCTATAATTGGAACGAGTACATTTAAGAAACTTTCTTTTATTTAATTTCTCATTAGCATAATCGTAAATACTTCTCAAATCTCTTCTAGACCCCTCTGTATCAAGATTTGTTTCTATGGAGATAATATATTCTTTGGGATTGAAATTGTTCAATCCCCTTGCCATACTATCCTCCTTTGTGAAAATTGAAAATAGATAATAACGTAATTGATATTTTTTTGCAAAATAGAAAGGCTCCTTATATTCATTAAGAAAAACTCGAAGTTGTGGTTTAGCGCGATCTGTACCAGTAATACTAATATTAGTATATGATATTAATATTACCTCTTCATTATTTATTTTATATAATTCGTTCAGATCATCTCTAAAATCAATACTATCTTGAAATTCAGAAAAACTTATCTTTTGCCAATCTGGAAAATTATTTTTTATAAATTCTTTAATACGTGTAACAGAATCCATTTTATCCTTATTTGTAATTTGTGATTATTAAATGTGTAGCTTCCGCTTGAAATCTATTTCTAATATTCACAGCATATTTTTTACCATACCTTGCTATGATATTATTTCTGTATAAATCTCGAATTAAAGGAGTATCACCTATTACCATTAATGATTTACATCCTAAATTATAGAAATCTTCAGCCAACTGTCTATGATTCTCTTCATTAAATCCATCTTGATATTGTATATTTCCATAATCTGAAAAAATACAATCATAAGGTGGGTCTAAAAATACGAAATCGTCTGGGCCTACCAAATTAAATATATCACTATAATCTTTATTATGAATTTCCGTATTTGCTAATAAAGCATGATGTGCTTCAGTAATAATTTTTGTATTGAAATTTTTATATCGACCATAAGGGACATTATATTCTCCTTTTGTATTAAAACGAATCATTCCAGAAAAAGCTGTTTTATTAATAAAATAATATAAAGCAGCATCAGAATAAGTTGACGGTATTAAACCATTATACATATCTCGTAATTGATAATATAAAAATTCATTTTTATCCGGTATTCTATTTTCAGGATGAAGTTTCTTCAATTTGTCAAATTCCAACCGATTACTAGTGTAAATATTTTCTAATTCCGCCAATTCCATACTTAATTGCGTAAAATTTTGTTGTACACTTCTATAAAAATTTATCAAGCGTACATTAATATCATTAATTATGGCATTTTTGGGTTCTAAGTAGAAGAACATAGCACCTCCACCTAAAAAAGGTTCCACATACCTTCCCTCAAATTTTGGTATATATTGTTTTATTTGTGGGATCTCTTTCGATTTCCCACCTCTATATTTTATTATAGGTTTCATATACTATATATAAATCATTTTTGATTTGAATGTTACTTTTATCTTTTATATATCACTATAAATCCATAACATCTACTTCTAATATTTTTACAATCATAACTTAAGAATGTCTCAAAGTTAGATTGTATAGTATTAGTACGCCATTTCGAAATAGTTACTGGATTTTTTTCTCAACTGTTTTGCTAACCATTTAGTGGTACGTTTATTTTCTGTTAGAATCATCTTAAAACGATCAATATCTTTATTCATACATTATGTTTTCAAAAACAAAGATAATCATTATAATCGAAAATTATTTCGATTATAATGAATATATATCTAAAAACGCTTTTTATATTGCAATATACTTCAATATACGCATATAATTGATTTTTCTCTCTTCCTTTCTTTTACCTTTTCCAGCCTAGCTTTTTGATATGTCCAGATCCCTAATAGGACCAAATGACTTAACTGTTAAGTGCTCGTTCATATATCTTACTTTCTTTTATTCTATTATATAACCTGCCACACAATGGTAAACAAGTATTCTTCTTTTGCTGACTTGTTAAGAGAATTGTCTATTTCTGCAATAAGTTCGTTACGGTGTACCATAATCTTATCCTCGACGTTAAAAAGATCCCTTCGCTTTTGTTTCAGAGTGCGTTGAAGAGAAATTACTTCTGATTGCAATTCACGACGGCGGTGGTCATCTTTTTCATTTCTAAATTCACGCTCACACTCCTTGATTTGTTTCTTCACGTTGCGCACTTCTTCTTCAAGCGTAAAGGTTTGATCTTCTGCCCACCGTTCTATTTTTTCACTCTCATCATTGATAAATTCCTTGTCGCGTAGGGCAATGTGCTCACTGACAACATCCTGCTTATGATCCATTTCCGCCTTTAAGCGTGAATCGTCTATCTCTGGAAACGTGACATTTGTGATACGCCCACTGATGGACAAAAGCTTCTCAACAAAGTCGTCGGGCATTATTTGCCCTTCATCATTCATTGCCACGGATATTATGCAATCCTCCTCATCCTTTTGTGAATGGTAATGTATGACTTTAGCTGATAGAATACTTTTTTTGCCTACTTCATTTTCAATTACAAACATCTTTTCCGAAGAATCCGTATAGTCAAACACTATGCAGGCCTTCTTTGATGTATCTTGCTCTGAGAAAAAAGCATAAAAGTCTTAATTTTGCATTAAATCATCCTGCAAAGGCATTTGTAACTCTATTCACAAAGAAATTCAAAACCTCATCATAATGTTCAACAGAATGTAAGATCTATCTCTATCTGACAGAAGGCCATACTTTCTAGTCCTGCAGGCGCATATATCTTACTGATACGCTTGCAGTTATGAGGATCGCCATAAAAAGTTCGGGAATTGTTCCCGGTATTGTCCTTTTCTCCATTCGATGCCGTTTAAGGCTCTTGCTCCGCTCACGAAGGTATCTCCTTGCATCAGTATGCGGCGCAGCCCTCCATAGAGGGCCGCTTTTAACTACAAAAATAAACATAATAATCGAGAAAAGGGAGAAGGGACACGAGGAAAAATAAAGGAAAAGATACAGAAAAAACAAGAAAGAGAGGCACAAGGAAAAACAAAGGCCGGATTTCAGCCGGCTAACGGGACACGCCGTGGCGACGGCACGGAACTTGACATACGCCGCCAGCCGAAGAAAAGTCATTTGGGGGAAGCCATCGACATTCTTCCCCGCAATATGTTGTATTCTACCGACATCAATGTGACACTCCGGATATCAGCAGGCAACCAACAGAATGGCAAGACGGTGAAACTACGTAATCGCGAAGCACAGCAAGAGACTATCTATGCAAATTCTGCACATACCAAGAATGATGTGTCAAGTTTGAAAAATCCTACTATGTATCCACTACATAACACAGACACATACAATTCTTTCCGTTCCCTGATTCTCAGAAAAACTAAAATTTAATTACTGAAGAATTGCTTTTCTATAGAGCTAGTTTCATCAGCTGGATAAAGAAAGAAATAATAATTCTGACATAAAATATTTGTTGACGGAATTAATTTAGTGCATACTCAATTCTATCAATGGACTTGTTGTTGATAAGGTTTACATATTTCAGGATGGTAAATACACTAATTTTCTTAGCAATATTCTTGCGTATTTCTTCACACAAGCCTGTGATTTTTTCCTATGAACATTAAAATGTCTCCTGGATATGGAATTTAAGATCTTGAATTTGTACTCAAACAACCATTTCTCGATATCAATGCTCTCTGTTTCAGCTGTCAAAGACAAAGCTGTCACTTCCAAATCCAAAAACTTATAAACTGGGCCGCGACGAGGTATATTACTATGTTCATTGACGAGATACTTAAAGTATTATTTGCATATTTCAAGTATTTTTACGACCTTTGTATAAAGGTTGTATATGCGATGATTGATACTTAATGTTTTTAAATCACTAAGTTATTAAGAATCAACAATAAATACAACTCTCCACTCATATTTATCAACGTACATTAATTTCACCAATAAGTAATATTTTGTAAAATTATGAATATATTATATATTATAGGAAATGGTTTTGATGAAGCTCAAGGAATGAACACATCATATCCAGATTTTTATAAATACCTTAAGACCTTGCCGACAAATGACAATCCTTTATTAGGGAAGTTAATTAATAGTATTTCAGATAAAAATGAGTTGTGGTCTGATATGGAAAAAGGCTTGGGCTTATTTACTAAGGAAATAGTAAATAGTGAAGATTTTGACACATTATATTTTGATTTAAGTGATAAACTTCAGGAATATTTGAAAACAGAAGAAGATCATTTTGCACCATCAGAACACTCGAAAAAGAAATTTCAGAAAGATATTTTCTCTATTAGAGAGAATCTAGCTGATTCTGATAAATTAAGGTATGATGCTTTTTTAAATAATATTCATATGAGTGCAAGTTTAAAAGAAGTTTCTGTCATGACGTTGAATTATACCAATACACTAGAAGAACTCTTTTCCGTAGCAAACAGGAACTTTCCATTAGTGTATTTTAGCAATTATAATATCTTGCGTAAGATAATACATATTCACGGCATTTTGGATGATACCATAATATTGGGTGTTGACAACGAAGACCAAATAGGCAATGAAGATTTTAAGAATAATTTAAAGATAAAAGACTACTTAATTAAAAGACAATCTTATGAAAGTATAAAAACAACTAAACATATAATATGTAAAAATTTAATCGAAAACGCTAACATTATAGTATTGTATGGAGTTTCATTGGGCGATACGGACAAATCATGGTGGAGAATAATTGGAGATAATCTTATTAAAAGGAATAATCTAGCATTAATTCAATATTTATATGCACCTAATACAATTCCTCAAACAAGAAAACAGAAAATAGCTCAACTTGAAAGAGAGCAACAATATAATATTATGAGAAAAATGGATATAGATCCTTCCTTGTTTAATGAATCTATAAAAGAAAGGTTATTCTTTGTCGTAAATTCTAAAGCATTTATTGATAAATAATTAATGGTACAATTAATTGGGCCAAAGGCATAAATAAAACCTGATCATATAAATGGTTCATCTAATATTTCGTATGATGTTGTCATCATTTAGTGCAAACAGTCTAAGTTTAAAGTATTGTAGTACACTCGACAAGACATAAGGACAGCGGACCCATCGGCAACGGGCTGTCCTACCGGGACGCCTGCGCCGTGATCGTCCTCACCACCTCCAGATCGGCCGGTAGCCAGTGGACGGCGTAGAGCTGACCAGCATCCAGCCAGGCCGCATTCTCATGCTCCTTCAGCACCAGCCTGCCGGAGACGACGGTACACCGATAGCAGTGCATCGTGAGATGGAACGACGGGTAGTCGCACTCCACCGTGGTGAGGAAGGCATCCACACGGATGTCGGTGTCGAGCTCCTCGCGTATCTCACGCATCAGGCCCTCTTCCCTACTCTCGCCCGGCTCCACCTTGCCTCCGGGGAACTCCCAATAGTCCTTGAACTCACCATAGCCGCGCTGCGTGGCGAAATACTTGCCGTCGCGAACGATCACCGCTGCCACCACCTCGATGCGCTTCCTCACCTCACGGCTCTCGCCCTCCCTGGAGATGCACCAGAAGGGCACGGACTTCTCGTCGGCGAACTCCTTCATGCGCCAGGCCGAGCGGAAGCCGACGGTCACGAAGTGCATGGGGACGAGAAGGCCGACCTGAAACCTGTCGAGGAACTGGCGGGCTCCACGCGTGTAGCCGTTGCCGATGCGTCCGTCTACGGGGAACATCGCCACGTCGAAACGGCCGGTCAGCTTGCGGATGTCCTTCAGCTCGCCCAGGAAGCGCTTCTCCTCCTTGAGGGGATCGACGTCGATGCCGAAGTCGGGACTGTACACCAGTCCACCCTGATAGTCGTCGGTAAGGAAACGGGCATACCAGTTGTTCAGGTCGCCGGCATGGAACAGGCGCATGCCGCCGGTCTCCACCACCCACGACACGCCGCTGTCGTTGCTACCCGTCACCGTCACGCGGACGAGTGCGTCCTCCCACGTGGCACCCTTGCCCAGCCATGCGTCGGCATCCTCCTTCCGGGCCCGGCGATGCCTCAGGATGTCCTTGGACAGGACATAGCGGATGTTGTCCTTGCGCTCCCTCCACGTGAGGATCTCCGGCGTGAAATGATCCTCGTGGAAATGGCTGGCAAAGACATACATCGGCTTGGACGACTCCAGATAGCGGGGCAGAACGCCCGCGGGATCCATCCAGTAGTCGAACACGAGGATGCACTGGTCGGTCTCGAACACGAAACCGCTATGGAAGATGTAGGTGAGTTGCATGAGTGACAAGATGATTGCGGTCCTTTAGCGTTATTTCTCACAAAGGTACAAAAGATATGTCAACCGGCCGTGCAAATGCCCCGATAATTTCGGCACAGGCACGCACGTGGCCCGTCCGTCGGCACTCCTAACGACGACACAGGGCCATACGGGTACAATACTCAGAAATCATCTGCAAGTAAAACCATAAGCAAGGGGACAAAAACAGACGAGGTTGATCAAGCACATCATCGATATGATTCCATCTATATTCATGACCTTTTGAAGGACTTACCTTGCACAACCTGTCCATCGGCGACAAAAAAGTGAAATCCAGAGATGGCAATTTCACCATTTTCCTTTCCAAAGGAAGCTGTCTTGAGGCAAAGAGCAGGGGACCTTTACCGTCGGCCTATTTCCTTCATCCGTTCTCCCATGACATACAGATAGGATATAAAGCGTCGCTTCGCATAGATAAGGTCGTGACCAATAAAAAAAGAAGAAGAACCTCTATCTTTTCAATCTCTTTTTATATCTTTGCACATAGCTGACAGTGCGGTCCTGCAGATAGTGGATAAAGAAAACTCGCCGTGCAGTTACCTCTGCCTTATTGTCGTCTAACCTTTGGATAGCGTGATCTATCTTGTCCAATGGCTTTTCTTATGGCATCCCGATTGGAATTTGGGATTCGATGGGCGGACACTGTTCATTATTGAGGAATTAAGATCGTAGAAGATGATAGAGCAAGTTCTGATAAAGAATTATAAGTCCATAAGAGACTTGACGCTACCCCTGCACAGCCTGAATGTGCTGATCGGTTCGAACGGAGCTGGTAAAAGCAATTTTATCTCGTTCTTTGAACTGGTCAAATCCATCCATGAGCAACGGCTGGGCAGCTATACCTTGGCTAAGGGAGGCATCGACAACTTGTTATACCAGGGAAGGAAAGTGTCGGATTCCATAAAAGGCCTGCTGGATTTTGATGATACCAATGCCTTTTTCTTTGAGATCCGCCCGTCCCAGTCCAGTAAAGGCTATCTTGAATATACAGGCGATTATTTTAACAACTTTCATAAGTCTGGAAAGAAATACTCAGAGTGGAACAGAACGCTATGGGACTCCGCCGTGGACGAATCCTCATTAGCCGACAACAAGCGCTGGAGAGCCGACTATCTGAAGAGATATTTGAGCAGCTTCACGGTCTATCATTTTCACGACACCAGCGCGAGCTCCCCGATGCGTGGTGCTTGCAATATCAATGACAATGCCTACCTGCGCGATAACGGTTCCAATCTGGCGGCATACTTATACCTGCTGATGCAGACCGATGAGAAGTCTTTCCGCCTAATCGAGGGAGTTGTCCGTTCCGTGGCTCCTTATTTCAAGAGGTTCAAGCTGCATCCCGACGCCAACGACAACAACAGAATCCGTCTCGAGTGGGAGGAGAAAGATACGGATATGTATCTGGACGGCTATAGCTTTTCCGACGGTACATTGCGTTTCATTGCCTTGACAACATTATTGTTGCAGTCGAAGAGACCGGAGGTGATCATCATTGATGAACCGGAGATTGGATTGCACCCTGCCGCCATCAACAAGCTGGCAGAGCTTGTCAAGACGGCTTCCCGCAAGAGTCAGATCATCCTGTCCACGCAGTCCACCAATCTCGTCAATTGTTTTGATGTCAAGGATGTAATCGTCGTGGATCGTGCCGACCATCAGTCAGTGTTCCGCCATTTGTCGGGCGATGAGCTGGAACGGTGGATGGCCGATTATGACCTTACCATCAGCGACCTGTGGGAAAAGAACATGATAGGAGGACAGCCATGAAGCGGTTATATATCGTTGTGGAAGGGCAGACGGAGCAAGAGTTCGTCAACGAACTGATGGCTCCCTATCTGCAAGATTCGGGCATTTATAGTGTCACCCCTGTGCTGATACACACAAGCAGGAGTGGACGGGGTGACATGGTCAATTATCAGCATTTGTACAACACGATAAAGATATTGCTCTGCTCCGCGAATACCGATTTCGTAGTCACCACCTTCATTGATTTCTTCAGGTTGCCGAACACGATGCCGGACTATGCTCAGTGCATGGCCATTACGGACAAGATCCAGTGTGTGGAGGCACTGGAGGAGTCATTGGATAAGCACATCGACGACCGACGCTTTTTTTCCTACATACAGTTGCATGAGTTTGAGGCACTTTTGTTTTCAAGCAATAGGGGCTTCGAGTATTATTTCTCTGAGGCATGTGCCCAAAAGACGGCGGCCATCATCTCTTCTTACGCCAATCCAGAGGACATAAATACTTCTCCTCAAGGTGCCCCATCAAAAAGGATCCTGGCTATTAAGCCGGATTATAACAAGGTGATTGAAGGCAATCTCATCGCGTTGGAAATAGGTATCAACACCATCCTAGACAATTGCCCTCGGTTTGCAGCCTGGGTAAACCGTATAGTAGACTGCTGTAAGGATTAGGCTGATGAATCATTTAATATTATAAGGTATAATGAAAAATAGATTTTCCATAGATGATGTTTATCGGGCTTATCAAAAATTCAAGTCCTATATTCATTAAGAATCATTTTTCAATAAAATATCGGTCACAAGGCCTGAAGAAGATATATATCATTTCCGAATTATATCCCGTTTCCTGCTTTCTTATTTGGGAAAGGGCATTTATCCTAAGTCATATAAAAACAAGAACATAAAGGCTTATATTGGACCAACCTATATCCGGACGCACCATAGTGCGTCCCTACAAATCGTGCACCATCCCTACCAGTCACACAGGGCGTAGAAGGATGTAGTGGCTCACCCGATGAATATAGGGGATTGTTTAGCTTGGGTCCGAAAGAGACATCAAGACCGAACGACAAGTCTGAGATGACGCTGAAGATGTGCCCATAGGCACAGGCATAAAAAAATGCTCCCGACTTGCCTCCATCGGCAAGTCGGGAGCACAAGGCTATAATGATTAAAGAGAAAATAGAAGTCGGAATCAGGATCAGAACGGCAGGCCGATGGCGAAATGGAGGCTCTGACTGTCCTTGAAGTTGTCGAAATTGTAGAAGCCGGGCTTATAGGGCAGGTGCAGACCGATACCCCAGTCGACACGGATCATGAAGAAGTTGAGGTCGTAGCGCAGTCCGATACCCGTGCCGAGGGCCATCTCCTTCAGCACGTTCTTGAACTCGAACTTAGCCCCCTCACGTCCGTCGTCGCGCATGCGCCATACGTTGCCCGCATCAAGGAACACGGCTCCATAGAGATTGCCGAAGAGACGCGGACGATATTCGAGATTGGCCACAAACTTCAGGTCGCCCGTCCGGCCGAGGTTATACACATCGGTCGAACCGGCATTGTCGTAGCTTCCCGGACCGACGCCACGAATGGAGAAGGCACGGATGCTGTTGGCGCCACCCACATAGAACTGCTCGCTGTAAGGCGCCTCCTTGGAATTGCCATAGGTCCACACGGCACCCACATTGACATGGCCTACCAGGGAGGTGTGCGTGCTCAGCGACCACGTCTTCACCAGGTTGACCTCCAGCTTGAGGAACTGCGCATAGGGATTCTTCAGCAGGGTCTTGTCCTTCGTGTTCCAGCCCTTTCCCGCCGCCAGATAGCCCAGTGAGAGGATGTTGCCCGCCTCGCTGGCCGTCACCTGCAGACGGATGGGGTTGAGGTAGGAGGCCGGCGAGGAATAGGAGAAGACATACTGCATCTTCGGGATGAACTGATCCTGCATCGTCATCAGCAGATAGGGATTGGCCGCTACGATGGAATCGTAGGTGGCGGACGAATTCACCGTGTACTCGTAGGACAGCGTGAGCGGTGAGAACTGGTGGCGGACGGTGGCCTTCGGCTGATAGGTGTACATCCATTTCGCCGACACGATGTGGCGCTTGAAGTACTTGGCACGGTTGACCACATCGCTTGAGATCTTCAAAGTGGTGGACGGGGTGGCATAGTTGCGGCGATGGCGGCGGAACCGGGGCGTCCACGGCAGCACGAGCCGCGGGAACTCCACCGAGGCGGAGAAGCCATACTCGTAGCTGTTGAGATGGTCGCTGCTGCCATCCGCGTTGTGTCCCGTCTGCCACTCATAGCTGCCATAGGCCGACAGGTCCAGCGTCTCGCCTCCCCGGAACGCATTGCGCTTGGTGAGGCCGATCTCCGCACCGGGACCGAAATAATTGTTTGACTTGCCCGTCAGGTTGGCGGAGACATAGAAGTCGTAGGGCTTCTGAAACACGCAGTTGACCGTCACGTCGAGCGTGTCGCACGTGGCCGTGGTGTCACGGGGCGTGAACTTGAAGTCGACCATGCTGAACAGTCCCGTCGAGGAGAACAGGTTGGCCGTCTCCTGATAGTTGGCATAGTTGAAGAGCTGTCCAGGTCGGAACCTCATTCCCGACATCACGACACGGGGACTGATCGGCATGCGCTTTCCGTTGAACCGGAAGATGTAGGGACGGGCCTTGCCCGTGCGCCGGTTGTGGCGCTGGATGGAATCGGTGAGCGGCTCCATGATGGTGCGGCGGAACTGCAAGGCCACATTGCCGATGTACCACTTGCGTCCCACCTGCGGCGGCAGATTGTCGGGCACCTGCAGATGGAGCTGCACCTTACCGGCCACGGAGAACGTGTCGGCCACATAAGAGGCGTATGACGGCTGGTAATAATAGTAACCGTTATCGCGGAGGAGCGTGGAGGGACGTTGCCGCTCACCGTCGAGGGTGGACACGTCGAAGGCACTGCCCGACGTGATCAGCGCCTCGTCCTTGTGGGCCTCCATCAGGCTGTCGGCCGAGGGGGGAAACCCGACATACTTCAGCGTGTCGATCGTGAACAGATGGCCCATATTGACCGTGTAGGCGATCTTCGCCTTCTTGGGATTGCGCTGGGGGATCACGTCGTAGGTCACCGTTCCCCGCATATAGCCGTGCTGACGAAGCACCTCCTTGGCCACCGAGGCGCGCAATGCCGGATTGACACGTGACATGAGCACCGGACGGGAGCCGAAGCTCTTGACCAGCCAGCGGCTGACGGCACTGCTGTCGTTGGCAAAGGCGTTCCATATCCACAGGCCCACCTGCAACGGGTTGCGGAAAGCGCTCGATCCGAAGAGGGAGCCGTTGGGAGCCGTGGCAAGGGCCGCATCGAGCTCCTCCACCACCTTGTCGTAGTGGGCACTCTTTTCCGGCGCATTGTACTGCGTCTTCTTCATGCCGATATAGAGCTGGTCGCCATCGGGTATGCCGCTGGTCGTCGAGCAAGCCACAAGCAATGCCACGACCAGCACCGTCAGGGGGATTATATAGAGTCGTCTGTTCATCATATCATGCTTATTATCGTTCGGCCGGCAGTCCGTGGGGCACCTGCCGGCTCCTCTTGTAACGGGAGGGCCTTACTCCTTCTTGTCCTCCCCACCCTTCGTCGCCGTCGTGTCGGGCTTCACCACAGGGAGCTGATCCTCGGGATCCTTGCCCCAGCGGAAGATGTCCTTGAGACGACGGACGCTCTTCTTCCACGTGAAGCCGACACCGTACTTGGTGATGTTGCCTTCCAGCCAGTCGTAGGCATTACGCTCGTAGAAGAGGTTAAGATACTTGGAAGAGGTGTCGCTCAGGCGGTATTCGAAATTGACATTGTCGAAGAAGGTCTGATCCTGTATCGTCACATTCTCGCCCGACGAGAACTTTCCGCCCACGACAATGCGCAACCGGTTGTTCCAGAAACGCTTGGCGAACTTGAAGTTGTAATCGGTCTGCATGCCCGTGGCGGTACGCGTGTTCTCCATGCCGAAGCTCAGATCGAGCGAGCGCAAGGCGGAATTGGAGATCGAGTTGATCTGACTGTTGAGGAAGGCGCTGAGCGCCGAGTTCATCGAGAAGGAGGACATCGAGCCGTCGGCCAGCCACATGCCCGTGGTGAGCATGGTCACGGCGAGCTTGCCGCGCGCCTCCTTCGACATGGCCATCAGCTGATTGTGAAGGCTCAGATCCTCCGGCGCGTCGATCGTGAACTCAAGACCCATGTCGTCGAGCGTCTGGGTCACCACGACACCGCAGAGGAACTCCACCGACCGCTGGTTGGCACCCTTGCCGACGGTGGACTTGGTCTTCTCGTTGGCGGTGATGTTCAGCGTCGGATTCATCGGATCGCCCTTGAACTCGATGTAACTGCCATTCTCGATCGTGAAGGTCTTCAACGGGATGACGGGCAGCGAATACTTCATCTCTCCATTGTCGATGGTGTAACGGCCACGGAGCGTCAGATTGTCGGTGGCATTGTACTGCAGGCGCATGGTGCCGCCGCCCACCACATTGAGGTAGTTGGTGTGGTCGGTATTGAGGAAACACTCGATGCTGGCGCCCTCGTCGATGTTCACGCTCATGTCGACATCGAAGCCCGTAAGGGGCGGACGGGTGACGGCCGTCGTCGCGGAGTCGCGGAAATCGGTGAACTGTACCAGCTCGTCGAGCTGATTGTCCGTCGACAACGGCGAGTCCTTCAGATTGTATTTCAAAGAGGTGGAGCCGAGCACGTCGACACGTCCGCGCATCTGCAGGTTGTCGAGCTCGCCGCGCATCATGCCGAACACATTGACATACGCCTTGCCGTAGGCCTCGCTGCGCACGTTCTCCTTGGAGTCGATGAGCAGGAAGTTCTCGGCCTGCATGCGGGTGTCGAGGGTGATATGATCGAGATCGGAGAAATCGCAGGAGCCGGAGATGTCGAGCGACTGGTCGTTGTGGGCGAACATCTCGAAGTTCTCGAAGAGCAGCTTGCTGTTGGAGATCGTCACGGGATCGTTGGCGAAACGCATCTCCACGCCGTAGGGTGCGCTGAAGACATAGGCCGAGTCGAGATAGAGCTCACCGTTGACCACCGGCTGCGATAACGATCCCTTCACGCTCAGCGTGCCGTCGCCCTGGCCGCGGAAGCCGATGATCCGTCCGGGGATGAATCCGTTGACCAGCTGGAGCGGCGTCTCGTTCAGGTCGAGCGAGGCGTCGAGATTGCCTCCATCCGCATCCGAATAGGTGCCGGAGAACTGTGCCACCTCCCTGTCGTTGTTGGCCAGCGTGCCATAGAGATAGTGACGGCCGTTGTTGAACGGCATATAGGTAAAGTCGGCGGCCACGTCGCCCATCTTCCAGCCCTCATAGGTCATGTCGCTCACATTGATCGACGAGGCGACGCTGAGATCCTCGGGCGTCTTGATCACGTGGAAGTCGCCGTCGAGCACGCCCGTCAGCTGAGGCGCATAGGGCAAGAGCGACAGCACCTCGCCGATGGAGAACTGATGGAGCGAGAGCGTCAGGTTCTGAAGGGCCGTGGTGTCGGCATCGTTGGAAAGCAACTGGAGCGCCATGCCGTCGCTGGAGCGCAGCTTCATGTTCGCGCTGACACGCCGGTCGTTGCGCATATAGATGTAGTTGCTGTCGTTGACCTCAAACTCCTTATAACCCAGAATAGGATTGTCGTCGAAGAGATGGATGCTGATGCCACGGGGCCACATATCGGCCGAGAGGTTGACACGGATGCCGAGACGGTCGTTCTTGTCAAAGACCTGCGTCTTGAGGAAGGTGCCGTGGGGCTGCAGGGCTCCCTCGAAGAGGGCATTGAAGGTGTGCTGCGGATTCATCTTGCTGTTGCGCACCTGGGCATAATAGTGCGTCGTCGTGGAATCGCTCGCCAGCTTCATGCGAATGGTGTCGAGCAGCATGCTGTCGGCCACCAGCGAGTCGATCTCCATCGTTCCATTAAGGCCGTACACCGGCGAGGACGACAGGTCCATCGAGAAATTCTTGACTGTATAGCGATAGCGCTGCAGGAACTGGAACAACATATTGTCGTGTCCGCTGCGGAAGGTGATGCGCATCTCGGGCAAGCGCTCGCGCAGGCGGGCCTGGTCGATCGTCTTTTTGGTCATCTGCTGACGGGCTTCGGCCATCACACGGTCGAAGCTCGACAACAGCTGCTCGTAGCCGCCCTGTGCGTCCATGTTGAGATAGAGGTCACCGCTCGACACGATGGCATGGGTCGTATCGCGACGGGAGATGACATCCATCCGGACATCGTCGGGACGGTAGGTGCGATGGGCATCGACAAGGGTGACATCGCCCACGTCGCCCATGATCGCATGACTGTGCTTCAGGTCGGAATTGATATCGACATGCGCACACATACCGACGACGAGGGGGGCGTCGACCAGACGCAGGTTGTACAGATCGACATGGTTGACATCGGCCGACACCGTGGCACGGATGCCGTGGCGCTGGGCCAGCGCGTTGAAGTCCACTATGCCCTTGAAAAGCTTGTTGTCGCTCTTCACATGAGCGCTGATGCGTCCGTCGGCAATATTGGCGGCAGCCGTGAGACGGTCGAGATTGTAGGCACCATACTGGAACTGCGTGACCTGTGCCTTCGCCTGCAGGCGCGTGCGGGGCGAGAAGATGTCGGTGCCCTTGCCCCGGGCCTCGACCAGTCCGGAGAAGGGATGCAGGTCCATGCCCTTCACAAAATGCTGGACAGGGAAGCGGGTAGCCAGCAACTTGGCATCGTAGGCCATCCGGCTGACGTCGATGGAGGCCCTGCCCGTCAGCGAGCCCCGCCCCTGGGTGGCGCGGAAATCGGACGCATACTTCTGACCGTCTATCCTCACGCTGCCGTCGAAGCCGATGTCCTGCGGGATCGCGATGGTGCGGCGCATCTCCTTATCGAGCATGGCGGTGATGAACCCGAGGTCATAGGTCTTGGCACTGACCTTCAGCTCGGCCTTCATCTTATCGGGATCCGTCACGCCGGCAACCCAGCCGCTGGCCTTCACGTCGAAGGCATGCGGAATGCGCACGCGGACGGCACGGAGGCGGGCACGCTTCAGATTGCCACGCAACGTGGCATCGACATAAAGGGGCTGACGCGGCCAGTTCCTGACAAGCGCCTGCGGAGCGGCTCCGGACAGGAACACCATCAGGTCAGCGCGGCCTATCTGTCCGCGGAGCGTGGCATTGAGGGCTCCGGGATGGCGGTCGTCAAAGGCGTTAAGGTCCATATCGACATCGGCACCGAGGGTCGTCGTGGGTGTGGTCAGGACCATCTGCCGCAGATGAAGGCTCGTGGAGTCCATCGAGAACGGACCCTCGAGACGCGTCACCTGGAGACCGCTCTTCTCGCGGAAGCGGGCCTGCCGGATATTGATCTTCAAGAGATTATCGCAATAATAGAAGGAGTCGGCCTTCAAGGTGAGGCCGGACAAGGCGAGATGGGAAGGATCGAAGCCCGACTTGGCACGTGCCACAAAGTTCTGGTCGTAGGACACCCCACCCTTCTGCCAGTCGAGATGCTTCACCTGATAAAGTCCCTTATAAAGGTCGAGATAGACTTTCTCGGCCTGGGCGTCGTCCAACAGGGCCGCCACGCTCATCGTGTCGCCTGGCATGTGAAGTGTGAAATGCGTCCGCCGGATGTCGAGCTGCTGGGCATAGATCTTCCAGAAATTCTTCGAAGGAGCCGTGTCGGGCGGCACGGTGTCGCTCAAAGCCAGGTCGAGCCGGGCATCGTACAGCTTCAGGCTGGGCACCCGCACGATCTCATGCTTCCAGTTGACGATGCCCTGCCGGTCGAGGAACAGATGTCCCACGCTGCCGCTGATGCGGGCCGCAGGGATCAGGCCGTCGGTGTTGACCTTCATGCCCCGGAAATCCAGGGAGGCGATATCCACCTGACTGTGCAGCAGCGGCCACAGCTTGACATTGACGATGATGTGACGGGCATCGATGATCGTGTCCGTACGCGTCTTGATGGAATCGTTCGGCTTCAGGACCTTCACCCCATCCACGGAAAGATCGAGGGGGAAGGACAGGGACACCTGACGGATCGATATGTCCATGCCCGTCTGCTCCGATGCATACGCCGTCGCCTTTTCCACCAGCCAACGTTGCACGGGTGGAAAATAAATCAAAAGAGCCAGGATCACAAGAAGTGCCGCAAGAATCCCGACACCGTTTCTTATCCATCGAAAGACTTTATTCATGAAGCAGTGTACACATTATTAATGCAAAGAAAAGAAAAAAAATCGAGAATAGAGAAGATATGCCCGGAAAAATTAAGAAGGCACCGGTCTTCAGACCGCTATTTACCATTATTTCGTTGGCCTGCCTGACGTTCTACGTCCTTCTGCCGGCGTTCGCCTACCCCCTTCTCACGACATAGTTCCGTCAAGCCTGCAACAAAGACGGCAGACCGACGGTCCGAAGATAATGCGAAATTTCCTCAGGTCTAATAATAAAGAATCTTGGAGTAAAGCATCCCGTATGCATACCGGCCATGCAGGAATAAAAATAGGAATAAGGAAAGGGCGATGATCCGTGTCAGTCCCTTAACAGCTGAGCCGCCGGAATATCCAGCGAGCCGCGCCCTACAGAGAGAAGGCCGTCGGCGGCGAGTGCCCGCAACGTGTTGGAGACGGTCAGGCGGGAGGTGTGCAGCTCCTCGGCCAGACGCTCCATCCGGATCTTGAATACCTTATGGCCCGCGGGGTATTCGAAATGGGAAAGGAGAAAATGCGCCAGACGGTCGCGCATGTCCTTGGGCGCGTTGGCCCATACGGCCATCCTCGACTTCTGCAAGGACGTGGAGAGGATATTGAGCAGATTGATGCGGAAGATCAGCGAGTCGCTGCAAAGCTGCTGGAGCTCCGTCTTGCTGATGATCATCAGGTTGCACGGCGTCTCCGCCTTATAGGTGCGTGTGAACCGCTGCTGCCACCCGAAGGCACACTCTATCTGGAGCAAGGCCGGAGCATGGAGATATTCGGTGACGCTATAGTCATAATCGGCGGAATAGGCCGTCGTCGTAAAGGTGCCGCCCACGACCATCCACAGACTGCCACTCCGGTCGCCCTGCGAGACGATCGGCTCACCGGGTCCCACTTTACGATAGAGGCACTTGACACGGGCGAGGATCTCCTTCAGCTCCATGTCGCTCATGCCCATGAAGAGAGGCAGCTGCCTCAGTGTGGATACGATCGCCAAATCTGTATTGACTGCTGTCATCGGCTACTTTATCCGTTTCGGAACGGATCAGATCTCTATCTTGTCCTTCAACGAGGGCGAATACCATACGGCATACTTGCCCTGCTTATCCGTATAAATAAGGTAGACCATCAGCTCGGGATGCTTCTTGAGCACCTGCTGCGCTCCCTGCATGCCCATCACCATGAAGGAGGTGGCGTAGGCGTCGGCCGTGGCGCAGTCGTTGGCGAGCACCGTGGCGGAGAGGATGTTGTGCTGGACAGGATAGCCCGTCTTCGGATCGATGGTGTGGGCATATTTCCGACCTGCCTTATAATAGAAGTTGCGGTAGTTGCCACTCGTCGCCATCGCCTTGTCGGTGACGTTGAGGATGGTCTGCAGCTCGTTCTCGCTCTGGGTGGGATCGTCATGGGGCTTGGTGATGCCGATCTTCCAGGGCGTGCGTTTCTCGCTGATGCCGCTGGTGACTACCTCACCACCGATCTCCACCATGAAGTTGGACACTCCATGGCTACGCAGATAGTTGGCCACTACATCGCAGCCGTAGCCCTTGGCAATGGCCGCAAAATCGAGCATGACATTTGGATTGGCCTTCACGATGCGGCGGTTTTCCATTCTCACCTTGTCGAATCCGATGAACGGCATGATGCTGTCCACAGCATGCTTGTTGGGCTGTTGGCCCTGCTTGAAGCCGAAGCCCCAGAGATTGACCAGGGGAGCCACCGTGACGTCGAACGCGCCGTGGGTCTCCTTCGACACTTTCTCTGCCAGATTATAGACATAGACAAAGGAATCGCTCACGCGGAAATCCTCATTCTTATTGATACGGCTGATCTCCGACTTGGGATCGAAGGTGGAGAAGACACTGTTCACACGATTCATCTGCTCCTCGATCTCCTTCTGCATGTCCTCATCGCTCTGGTAGGTGATGTGATACTCCGTACCGAAGATCAGTCCCGTGTTCTTCTGGTAGGGCATATTGCGCTGCTGCGAGACGATGATGACCGTCCCGACGATGAGCACGAGCAGGAAGGGCACTTGCCAGATGAGCTTTTTCTTCTTCTGATCCATAGACTAAATTTCTATCATTACATTAAACGTACCGCCCAGACGGGAATTACCCTGCTTGCCGTATCCGGGCACGTACCACACATTGCCCATCGTACCATCATCGTGGAAGAGACGGCGGCGATAGCGGAACGACCAGCCCAAGTGGACCGGCCCCCATATCTTCGCGTCAAGACCGAAGACACCTTCCAGCCAACTGTAGTAGGCCGGCACGCCATACGCGGAAAACGGGGTCGTGCCTCCATAGACCGGATCGATGACATCGGGACGCTCGTAGTCGGCCTTGAAAGAGGTATAGGCAAAACGGACGCCGCCATAGAGGCGATAGATGTCGTGCTTGTTCTTCATCACATTGAAGTCGATGCCGATCTTGCCATAGGGCGCGCTTGTCTTGTAATGATTGCCGGTGGTAATCTCATTGTTGTCGGCCCGGCCGATACCCAGCTCCAAGACCGGGAAATAGCGATCCTTCAGGTTCACACGCACGCCTACCTCATACTGTCCGTAGTTGCTGAACGCCAGCTGCCCCAGTCCGATGAGGTCGGTCATCACCTGGAAGCCCCTGAACAGGGGAATGGAATCGTCCTTCACAGGCTGATCGACCATTGTCCGCTCCTGCTGGGCGTGCGTGGAGAGGCCGTAGGTCAGGAAGAGGGCCAGGACAGCACACCTGACAAGCAGACGGCTAATAGCGGTACTCCTTGAAGTAGATATAGACATGATTTCGCGATACATCATAATTCACTGAAGGATAGTTGATAGTGAGCGAATCGATATAGTGATGGGTGGAGCGTATCCCAGTGAGCTCATGGAAATAGTTGACACCACAATCGACCGACTCGAAGTGGGGCTGGTTGGTCTTCTGCACCCACACCGTATCCCGGTTGCCCTTGAGCTCGAAATAGAAGACATCCTCCTCTCCTCCGTAGCTTACCGGCAACGAGAAACTGTCCGTCGGGGTCTGACGGTTGATGATCACCGAGTCCGTGCCGTCGTGCCGGACGGTGGAGATCGTCAGCGTGTCAGTGAGCGAGGTGACTGTTCCCATCAGCTTCCACTTCATATACACGGTGTTGTTCAACGGGCAGTCGATGCTGGAGCAGGCAGCAAAGACACCGAGCACGCAAAGGGCTATGAACACTGTCCTGAGTCTCATATCTCCGTCTCTATCTGATAGTTGTTGCGGTTGGGATCCTCCCGGCTGACGAGATCGCCGATGAAGCCGGCGAGGAAGAACTGCGAGCCGAGCATCATAGCCGTCAGCGCGATGTAGAACCACGCCGAGTCGGCCACCATGTGACCATAGTCGCCATTCTTCAGCTCAATGATCTTCTCCACGCCTAAGACACAGAGAGCGATAAAGCCGATGAGGAAGACCACACTGCCGAGCAAGCCGAAGACGTGCATCGGCTTCTTGCCGAAGTTGGTGAGGAACCAGAGCGTCAGCAGATCGAGATAGCCATTGGTGAAACGGTTGAGGCCGAACTTGGACTTTCCATACTTGCGGGCCTGATGGTGCACCACCTTCTCACCGATCTTATTGAATCCGGCATTCTTGGCCAGATAGGGAATGTAGCGGTGCATCTCGCCATACACCTCGATATTCTTCACCACATCCTTCTTATAGGCCTTCAGGCCGCAGTTGAAATCGTGCAGGTTGTGCACGCCGCTGATCCGGCGTGCGGTAGCATTGAAGAGCTTGGTGGGAATGGTCTTCGACAACGGATCGTAGCGCTTCTGCTTATAGCCGCTGACGAGATCGTAGCCTTCCTCGGTGATCATCTTATAAAGGCCGGGGATCTCATCGGGCGAGTCCTGAAGATCGGCATCCATGGTGATCACCACGTCGCCTTCCGCCCGCTTGAACCCACAATAGAGCGCAGGGCTCTTGCCGTAGTTGCGACGGAACTTGATGCCCTTCACATTGGGATCTTTCTGCTGAAGCTCTTCGATGATCTCCCACGAACGGTCGGTGGAGCCATCGTTGACAAAAATAATCTCATAACTGAAATTGTTGGCCTTCATCACGCGCTGAATCCAGGCGTGAAGCTCCGGCAATGACTCGGCCTCATTGTAAAGAGGAACGACAACGGATATATCCATATTCTATAATTTTCTGCTTGATTAATTGCTGTTGAGATATAAAACGATAAAGTTGAATTGTCATACACGACGGACGGGCGGCACGCTGCGGCGAAAGATGAGAGCCACGACAAGTCCCAGCACCCATCCCATGAAGATCGTCTGCATCATGAATGCGAAGACCAGCTCTATGACCGGCATACCCGCAATGAGGTTAAATGCCTGTGTCAGCTCTTTCACGGAGACGCCCTGCTGCTCGTAGAGCGGCGCGATCATCGACAGGCTGTCCTGCATCACGCTAAAGAAACGGCCTCCATCGATGAACTGGAAATAAACATACTGGATGACGGCAAAAAGCAAGGCCGCATAGAACACGACATAGACCTCGAAGGCGAAAGCCCGCCGAAAAGAGATCACTCCTTCGAGCGCCCCATCACGAAAACGAATGAGCACCCACGCCATCATGATCGGCGTACAGAGTGCCAACAGTCCTCCAACCGAAGAGGCCGGCAACGCCACAACACCAATAAAACTGACAGTCCAAAGGGCCGCCAGCCACAAGGCATACATACGTGCGAAAGCCTTCAGCTGCACCAATGCATTAATACTGCGATTATTCTTCATATTCCCTGCAAAGGTACACAATAAATTGATAGAAGCGGAAAAAGGACTTACTTTTTTTGACACGATAAACAAAAAAGAGCCGCTTCCTCATCAGAAGCGGCTCCGTTGTGGTACCTCTTGGAGTTGAACCAAGGACACATGGATTTTCAGTCCATTGCTCTACCACCTGAGCTAAGGCACC
>ERZ779791.138-NODE-138-length-30357-cov-6.95855_pt1 | contig 30357 bp, 17 predicted proteins | sample MGYA00511351_ERZ779791 | MGnify/ENA primary metagenome ERZ779791 (study PRJEB29588, sample SAMEA2143745) | human gut metagenome | biome: human gut; feature: human-associated habitat; material: faeces | place: Denmark | collected 2008/2010 ...
ATAGAATGTATACTATATTATATCACGCGGGAGTACATTTTGCCTAGTAAATTTATCAAAACGTGGTTTTATTTGTCTATAATGACGATTTTTACATCCCTAGACGTATTTTGTCTGTAATCAGGGCAATAAACTCCGAATTGGTAGGCTTGCCCTTACCATAGTTTACAGTGTATCCAAACATGGAGTCTATCGTATCCATCCTGCCTCTGCTCCATGCCACCTCGATAGCATGCCTTATGGCTCTCTCCACCCTGCTTGAGGTAGTCTTGTACTTCTTTGCAATAGTGGGATACAAAAGCTTTGTGATAGAGCTAAGCATTTCCATATCCTCAACGCACATCACTATCGCAGTCCTAAGATACTGATATCCCTTTATATGAGCCGGAACACCTATCTCATGAATGATATCCGTCACCTGTGTCTCAAGGGATTTTTTCTCCATATATGTATCATCAAGTGGCTCAGTGTCACCGGATGCTCTCTTTACATACACAAGTACCACATCAGAACCGGCATTACCGTTTATCATGTTGTATGCTTCATCACTACTTCTTGCTGTTCCTAAAAACTCCATGCCCTTTAATAAACTCTGCATGTTTTTCTTTTCGTCTGCTACTGCGACATTTAAAGTGCTCATCAAACTCTCCTATGCCGCCAATTACTGTCATGTCAAAACAAATTGTATGCTTTTATGATAACACATTTTGTCGAATTTTGTCGAGAGCGTATTTTTTTTTAATTTTATGTAACCATTCAGCCCACGCATATTCGCAAAACTGCACGATACCCGTGCTTTCTCTATTCTTCAAACTGAGAGTTATACAGCTCTGCGTAAAATCCGTTCTTTGCAAGAAGCTCATCGTGTGTACCCTGCTCGATAATGTCTCCGTCCTTCATGACAAGAATCATATCGGCATTCTTGATAGTAGACAGCCTGTGGGCGATGACAAAGCTTGTTCTGCCCTTCATCAGATTGTCGAGTGCCTTCTGGATACGGATTTCTGTACGTGTATCGACAGAGGATGTGGCCTCATCAAGGATAAGGATTGGATTGTCTGCAAGAATGGCTCTTGCTATTGTCAAAAGCTGCTTTTGTCCCTGTGACACATTGGATGCATCCTCGTTGAGCTCCATATCGTAGCCACCCGGCAATGTCTGGATAAAGTGATGCGCATGTGCTGCCTTTGCTGCCGCGATGACCTCCTCATCTGTGGCATCCAGACGGCCGTAGCGGATATTTTCCATAATGGTGCCCTTAAAGAGCCATGTGTCCTGCAATACCATGCCGAATGCATCTCGCAGATCGGCTCTGTTGTAATCCCTGATATCATGTCCGTCTACAAGAATGGCACCTGAGCTTACATCATAAAATCTCATAAGAAGCTTGACCATGGTAGTCTTTCCCGCTCCTGTCGGTCCAACGATAGCAACCTGCTGTCCCGGCTTTACCTTTGCAGAAAAATCATTGATGATGATCTGGTCAGGATTATAACCAAAGTGTACATGCGAAAACTCTACACTTCCCTCGATATGGTCTGGCTTTACAGGATTTTCCACTGTTATATCCTCTTCCTCCTCATCGAGGAACTCAAATACACGCTCAGATGCAGCCGCCATCGACTGAAGCTGGTTTGCCACCTGCGCTATCTGCTGGATTGGCTGTGTGAAATTCTTCACATACTGTATAAATGCCTGGATATCACCGATTGTGATGACATTCTTTATGGCAAGTATACCACCTGAGATGGCTACTCCCGCATATCCTAAGTTTCCTACAAACTGCATGATAGGCATCATAAGTCCTGAAAGGAACTGTGATTTCCATGCGGATTTGTAGAGCACATTGTTGGCCTCCTTAAAGGTCTTTACAGTCTCTGCCTCTTTATTATATGCCTTTATGACGAGGTGGCCTCCGTACACCTCCTCGACCTGTCCGTTTATGTGTCCCAGATACTCCTGCTGCTGTCTGAAGTATTTCTGTGAATGCTTTATGACAAACGAAATAAGTATCATCGAAACTGGCAGGATAACGAGTGAAATCAGCGTCATGAGCGGTGAAATAGACAGCATCATGACCAGTGTACCGACCAAAGTGGCAACAGATGTAATAATCTGTGTGATACTCTGGTTCAAGCTCTGTCCGAGTGTGTCCACATCGTTTGTGATACGCGAAAGTACCTCACCATATGTCCTTGACTCGAAATACTTCATCGGCATACGGTTGATTTTGCTCGTGATGTCCTTACGCATCCTGTAGCAGGTCTTCTGCGTGATGCCTGTCATGATAAGTCCCTGGGCAAACATAAAGATGGCACTCACCACATATAAAGCCAGCGTAAACAAAAGAACCTTTGCAATATAATCAAAATCTATGCCGCCTGTTCCTGCAATCTTGTTCATGAGTCCCTCGGCAAGCGCAGTGGTGGCTTTACCCATGACCTTCGGTCCTGCAACGGAGAAGACAGTCGAAACTGCTGCAAAAATCATAACTGCAATGATAGCAGCCCAGTATCTGCCGAGATACTTTATGAGTTTCTTTGTAGAGCCCTTGAAATCCCTGGCCTTTTCTGTGACCATTCCGGGGCCACGTCCCATTGGCCCTCTTGGCCTCTTAGGAGGCATCTTAAACTGTTCGTTATTATTCTCACTCATCTTACATGCCCTCCTTTTTGTTATCATCAATTCCAAGTTCCCTGGCTGAAAGCTGTGACTGTGCAATCTGCATATATACATCGCAATTCTTAAGAAGCTCCTCGTGGGTGCCTTTTCCTACGATTTTACCGTCATCGAGCACGAGAATCTGGTCAGCATGAATAATCGTGCTGATACGCTGTGCCACGATAATAACGGAAGCACTCTCTGTAACCTCTGCTAAGGCTGCACGCAGACGCGCGTCAGTCTTCATATCGAGTGCTGAAAAGCTGTCATCAAACACATAAATATGAGGGTCCTTTGCGATAGCTCTTGCTATGGCAAGCCTCTGCTTCTGACCACCTGACACGTTTGAGCCGCCCTGTGCGATTGAGCTTTCATACCTGTCATTCTTTGTCTCGATAAACTCAGAAGCCTGTGCGATATCCGCAGCCTTTTTTATCTGCTCATCACTCGCGTCTGCTTTACCAAAGCGCAGGTTTGAGGCGATGGTTCCCGAAAAAAGAATACCCTTCTGCGGAACAAAGCCTATTGACTCGCGAAGCTCGCTTAGTGTGTAGTCTCTGATATCGTGTCCATCAAGCTCTATTGAGCCTCCAGTCACGTCATAGAAACGCGGAATCAGGTTTACAAGTGTAGACTTTCCACAGCCGGTACTTCCGATGATAGCTGTGGTTTTGCCCGGCTCCGCCACAAAATCAATGTCTGAAAGCACATCCTCCTTTGCTCCCGGATATCTGAAATCCACATGGTTGAAACGGATAACACCTCTGTGATCAGCCTCAGTAACAGGCTCTTTTGGATCATTTACAGTGCTGTTTGTCTTTATAACCTCATCGATACGCTCTGCCGCAACACCAGCTCTCGGAAGCATGATGGACATGGCTGAAAGCATGAGGAATGACATAACAATCATCATGGCATATGTAATAAACGCAGTCATGGTACCTACCTGCATGGAGCCATTGTCTATTCTGCCTGCTGCAACCCACACGATACCAAGTGTGATGCAGTACATGATCATGGACATACCCGGCATCATAAAGGTCATGACACGGTTTGTAAACAGCTGTGTGCGTGTAAGCTCACGGTTAGCCTCATCAAACCTCTTTTCCTCCTCCTTCTCACGGCCGAAAGCCCTGATAACGGAAAGACCTGTAAGAATCTCACGAGAAACAAGGTTTACCTTGTCTACAAGACTCTGCATAATCTTGAACTTTGGCATCGCAATGCCAACCAGTGTGAAAATAAAAACCATGATGGCAGCAACCGCAATGGCAATCACCCACTCCATGCCGGATTTGGTCTGTGCCACCTTGATGATACCACCGATACCAACGATTGGCGCGTAAAGCACCATACGAAGCATCATAGTAGTAACCATCTGAATCTGCTGTATATCGTTCGTGCTTCTCGTAATCAGTGATGCCGTAGAGAATTTGTTAATCTCGGCATTTGAAAAACCTACAACCTTTGAAAAGGTCTTCTCCCTCAAATCCCTGCCGACAGCGGCACCGACCTTTGAAGCCGCAAAACCTACAACACATGCTGCTATAAGCATAATAGCTGCAAAGGCTGCCATCTTGGCGCCTGCCTTCCACAGATAAGCAACCTGATTGGCATCCACGTCGATTCCTGCATTCTCATCACACTTTGTCGCAAAAGTTACACCCATGGACTTTAAAGTAGCTGAACCCACCGCATCGATTTTTTCCTGCACCTTGCTTCTTATCTGCTTTATCATGTTATCATCGAGCGCTACTCCCTGCGGGATAGCCGATGCATCCACATCCATCTGCTCACCCGACTGAAAAGCCTGATATGCCATGACAAGAGGAACCAAAAGCTCCTCATCCAGCTTATCAAGTGTGTCCGAATCAGCTGTCAGCTTGTATTTTGCCACACCGTCATCAGATTTTGAAGCATCCTCTGCCTCATAACAGTCCGTAAATTTTTCTTTCTCGTCAGACAGCATAAATGTCTGTGCCATCTGATAATCCTCCGATGTAATCTCCTTTGGCAGGACATGCTCAATGCCATGATCCTGGATACCCACATCAATGATGTCAGATGTGTACGCAGGCAAAGCCAGATCACAATAAGCCTGAGCAATGAGAAAAACAAAAATTAATATGATCCATCGCCAGTATGGAATCAGATTCTTGAAAATTTTACTCATAAATTTTTCCTTTCTTTCCGGTTAATTTATCCCCCATCCACGAATGCAAAAAATATCCGCAATCGTGCGCATACTATTTATTTTATCAATTAGCGTGGATAATTCAATAAAGAAAGTATAAAGAAACAGTAAAAAAACAGAGACTATATAAATGGTTTATATAAATCTCTGTTTGATAAATTGTGCTTAATCGAAAAGTATGTGATAGCTAGGAGCCTTTGAAAACTAATCCAAATCTGCAAGACCTACACGCTGTATCTGGAAGGTCTTGTATGCCTTTGCTGTTGTAGTTTCTTTATCACCACCGCTCACCTGTGACTGGTAAATCTTACTATATCCTACGGCATAAATCTTTATAGAATTAGCTCCCTCCGGTAAAACACTCAATGGTACCTTTACCTTATATGTCTTGTTATTTTCAAAGAAGTCCCTTGGATCCTTATTTAATTGACTGTTTTCTTTACTGTTATTTATCTGTTCATTTTCTGTTCCATCATTATTCAGTGTATAGATATCCCAGTCCACCTTCTTTAAGTAAATCTTATCATTTCCGGTGCCAATCGTTTCATCATTTGGATTTTTTTGCGGATCCTCGATATAAAAATCCAAATAAACAACAGTTTTTTCATCAATCTGATTTCGCACAAGGTTTGAATCCTTTACCGTAAAATAAACATCCTGCGTACTGTCTGCACCATCTAGTCTGGCATCCGCTTTATTAGCTGCTTCTTCTTCAATGGCATCATCAATAGTTGCATATAATGTAGTTATGTCATTTGAATCAGTATCTGCATTCTCCTTAAGATAAATTGACGGCTCATGAACTGATGCACTATATGCAGCAATCATAGTGTTTATATAAAGTTTCAATTCATCATCATTATTTGAGAAATCGGAATGTCCTACACCTGAGTATGTTACATTTCCCATTGTGTAAATATAATAATTATTTCTTACATCCTTTGGAGACTGCTCATAAATTCCATGGTTTGACAAGGTATACCATACAACAATATCACTCTCACCATCACCATCAGCATCCTGATTCATATCCAGCTGGTAGTACTGCTTATGAGTGGTAGCTATATTTATTTCGTCAGCAATCTTAAAAGGATATGTGGTAATCTGTCCTGAATTAACCTTGACTGCCTTATTAGTCTTAGCTTCAACATCATTACCATCTAGCCCTGAATACAGCCTGTACTCGCCATGATCGTTACCATTATCTTTCCACTGATACTGATTTAAATCTGCATAAGTAAATCCCTGATTCTGTCTGACAATAACTGAATTATCAGATTTTGGCTCATATGCAATATCAGTATTATTCTTTTCAGCAGTCTGTACAGCTTTATCAAAATCCTCATCAGTACTCTTTAATGTATTGCCCTTCTTTAAATACTCATTTGACAGGATTCCATACCTGTCCAGTCCGACAGTATCACGAATTATAGAGTTAAACTTATATCCCCAGACATTATTCTCTCGCGTATCATTTTTATTATTACAAAATGATGTTGTATCATGAGCAAACAATACCGGTTTTCCTGACTGGATATATGCTTTTATTTTATCGAGATGATTATTTGTATTATCAATATCATAACAATCACCAAATCCAATCACAAGCATATCGTATGTCTGCAGCTTATCACATACCTCATCCATTTTAGGTACGTTGTCATAACGAACTGTTTCTATATCCAGGTCAAAATCCTTCACTTGACTAAGTAATTTATGAAACTTTGTATTGCTATCATTCTTCTGCGTCTGCATATCAAAATTTCCCCTAAAGTCCTCATTATGCTCCAACTTTGAATTAATCTGAAGAATCTTGACTTTTGTAGGACTGCCTTTTGAATTTTTGACATACACATATCCGGATTTCTGATCATATCTGTAGCTATTTGTAGCCTGACTCACACGAAGCTGCCAAGGCATAACTCCTACAAATCCATTCGGCAAATCATAAACCAGTTTATAATTATAATTGCCTGCATTCAGACTATACATATATTTACCATCATCACCCATTACCGGATTCACAATAGTACCATCACAATATAGTTTTATTTTATTTGCAGCTATTCCTTCATTGGTCGTCGAAAACTTACCATCAGAATTTGAATCCAAGAACAGCTGTGCATTAAAACTCGCTTTAGAATCCGCACCACCTGCATTGTTTATTGAAAATTCCAATGTAATCTGATTATTACTAATCTCAACATAATCTGTATCTTTTACTTTTTCCTGCTCCTTGAGTAATATTTCAGGTTTTTCAGTAGTCAGGTAGGTAACAAGGTCAGCTGTCTCATTTGACTGTTTTTTTAAATTTCCCTTGCTGTCCACTTTAAGAACATTGTCTTTATCTTTTGCATAACATAAAAGAGTAAAAACATTTGAACAGTTGTCTATATACTCCTCATTAATTCCTCTGCCATAAACAGTAGAGAAAAAGCCATCTGAAAAGACGACAGGAAAGCCCGCCTTTATATAATCCTCCAATTCTGAAACCTTCTGCTTAGTAATATCATTGCCTGAGCCTCTGTATGTGTTTGGAGCAGTTAAATAATCAGCATTATTTCCATTATTTCTTAATGTAAGGTTAGTATTAAGCTTCGTTCCATCATTTATATAATCAGTATCCAGCAATCCCGCATGACCATTTTTGAGCATATTATATCCCCAATAGTTTACATAATCATTTGGATTTATAACAACAATGTCACCAACATTTGAGTATTTAAGCCCATCCATTTTCCAATCATTATATACTGTATGACCATCTCTATAATTCAGATTATCGGCTACAAGTCCCATATATATCATATCATAATTATTGAGATCCTCTATTCTTCCAATAAATTCTGCACTCGTAACCCTTGTTATTGTAACCTTTTTTTGCTCCGGACACCTTGTTCCAAGCCACTTTTTAAGCTTATCATAATTTAAAGCGTCAGACTCATTTTTTACAGTTCCGGGCTCTATATCCAGTATGTTCAGACTATCTGTCGGATTTATAATGTCTCTTTTATCGGCATACGATATGATATAGCTTAAAACTATCGCCTTTGAAATCTCCTTGTCATAGTATGCATACTCGTCCTTTCCAAGAGTATCATTTTCTTTTTTCCTGCTTGTATTCTCTGAGTTGATATACTCTGCTATCTCGTCAAAATTTTCATTTTTAGCTGCTTCGACAAATTGAGTTTCATCTTCATTTGCAATAAATGCAGAAGCAAAATCATCTCTTAAAACAAATGGCACATCCGTACTAGGATTATAGTTTCGTGGAATGACATATTCGTTGCCAATTACAAAACCTTTTGTATGGGTTTTACTGTCAACTTTATAATACTTTATGTCATTATTCCAATTAATAAAATTATCAGCTGAGTCCTTAGTAAAATTCAGCGAGCTGAAATTGTTACAGCTCAAAAGACCTGCAAGCTTTTTAATATTACTTGAGTAGTCTGCACTTGAAGCAGGCCACACAATACCATTATCCACTATAACAGGCATCATTATACCACTCTGGTGCACACGCTGGACTATCTGCTTTACCTTGTCCCATGAAATGTCATTATCAGGTTTATATGTTGCAGCATCGTTTACTAAATCATTTGAAAGGACGGACTTTGAGCCGGAAAGATAGAGTAAATCAATTGTTGATACATCTATCTGCTCAAGCTCCTTGGGTGTGACCGTTTTTACATTGAAGGTCATATTGGCAGTCTTATCAGCATCGCCTGTCTTGCCCTCCTGGTTAAATACACCTGTTCTGAACCAGTTATTGTTCTTGAAACCACCCTTATAATATATGCGTGTGGTATTTACAGGATAATCAAGCGAGCCGTTTTTATCAGCCTCCATTATATAGTCACCTTTTCCCTTACCCACATAGGTATATGTCTGGCTGTCCTTAACTATATCAAAATATCCGTCTGTATCAGTGAGGATTACCCTGCCTGTGTTACCATCATTATTCTCTGTAGCAGAATCAGCTATTGAAGCGTCATCTGAAATATCATCTGCGCCGGTCTTACCTGCCGGCTGATTGTCCTGTGTGCCATCATCTATCTTCTCGTATGGATTCTGTGAGTCAAGCACTGCTCCATACTCGCCGGTCTCATCGTAATTAAACTCAATAGGTACCTCAGTGTCCACCTCGTAGTAGGTCTCGTCATCAGTGATTTTATCTGCAGGCACATACTCCATCTCAACCGTACAGTATGTATACTTCTCATAATCCGGCTTACTGCCATCAGGCAGACTTGCCATCCGGTCAGCTCTTGCAACAAATTCATATGGTGATGTGATATCTGAATTGTCTTTTCTGTAAATATATGCCTTCGGGTCATATTTTGCTATGTTTTGCATGCCCTCAGCAGAACCAATGGCATATGCGCTCTTTATAGAATAAACCACATGCTTGTCTGATGTGTCATCTGCTGTGCCTGTATCTGTCGTATTGTCTGTGCTGCTATCGATATTACCATCTGTACCGCTGTCTGTATTTCCATCAGCTTTCTGTGAATTATCAGTCCCTACCAGATACTGTGTATTTGTCATGCCATCCGGCAATTTGACTGCAGTAAACGCAACACTGTAGTAGCCTCTTTTTCCTGTATCCACAGATTCAGAGCCATCTTCTGTCTCATCCTCGCCCTGCATGAAAACATAATGGTCAACATTCTGTCTGTAATGACCTGTAGGCAGTCCCTCTCCATTTACAGCAAGCTGGTAATCGGTATTGAACTTATAATCTCCCTCCGCCTGCTCTGTCATCTTATAACCGGTGGTACCCTTGTTTATTCTGTCCATATCTACAAGGGCAAGCTCACTCCAGTCATCGTCTAAACTGACATAACTCTCCTCATACGGCTCATAGTAAAGAGGCTTTGTGTTATCCTTTTTCTCGGTAGTAATAGGTGCAAGCTTTGTTTTCAGACCTGACATATAGTCAGCCCTTTTTTGTACACCGGCACCCTCTGTGTCAGACATCTTTGACAGTGTACCAAACCAATTGTCAGGCTCCTGACCATCAATCAGATAGCCAATGGATGCCATTTTCTTGTCAGGCACCACCTCCACTATATTGAAGGGCTTGTCCTTGCCATGTGAGCTGACTATATCAGATATTCCATTGAACGCTACATTTGCATCGACCTTTGTTAGGCTGTCATTCAGCACAAAAGCTGCCACAACGAGACATCCTGTAAGTGTGAGCGATATTGGAACCACTATTTTTTTTCTTAATTTGCTCATTGCGATTGCTCCTTTGTAAAAAACTACTTTGTTTAATAATATGTGTAAAACGTAATTGTATTTGACTTAAATCCCGACTCTTCCTCAAGTCCAAGCCAGACGCTGATATTTAATTTTTCTCCGACAAAAAAATTTTTTCCGAGAGTGATATGCATTTTTTCATTTTGATTACCATCTACAATATGATAATTAAGATAGTTCCTATATTTAGGATCATCTTCATGACCTTCTGCTCCGGTTTCTCCGGCAATCTCCTTTGAACTAAACTTAAATATTCCATCAGGCTCACCATTGCCATCAGGACCATAAATCAGCTTACCATCATCGCCCATTTTAAAGGATATATCTCCCTTGTACTCGGTTGCACCCGTTGAGCTGACACTTTCTACCTCCATATGCCATACAAAATCCTTAATCTGATATTTGCCATTTAATGAAGATTTTTTTAACTCCCCTTCATCAATAAACAATTGATGCGTCTGTCCTAAATCGAAATGCTTATCTGCATCACAATGCAAAATATTGATTGGATGTGCTATGTTTACAGTTACCTTTGCCGTCAATGACGGATCGTCTATGGATGTTACGGTGATGACTAATTGATCTGTAGTTTCATCGCTCATCAGTTGTACATCATATACATCACCATTAGCATTAAAGTTTCCACCATTTTTGTTTCCTGAATGATCCCATGTTACGTTTTTTGAATCATACTTTCCACCAAGTATCTTATCAGTAAACTTTAAATTATTATTCGTTTTCTTCATCTCATAGTATACTGTTCCGTTGGTTACATCCTTGCCTTTGTAATATATCCTTATTCCTTTAGGTTCTGCCGGTGCCACATACTCCACATCTGCCCCAGTCGGCACCTTATTGCGCATAGTGAAGTTCTGCTTTGAAGTATACTTCTTGTCCCCTGCCTTAAAGTCCACGACAATTCCGACAGAGTTCTTGCTTTCTGCCTCGCTTAAATCAGTGGTAAATCCTGTGACATTTTCTGCCATAAGAGATTCCTTGCCCTGACCATCTGCCTTCACCGCACCTGTTGCAGGATCAAGTGTATCCTTTCGCAGATAAATTTTGTGCTCTGACGGTCTGTATATGATATTGTATGTACAATCCTTATTGTAGATAATCAGCTTGCTGTCGGATGATGTTTCCTCAGATGATGCTTCTTCGGATGACTCTTCTTCCGCTGATGCAGTTGCAATATAACCAGCCTCAGGGTCTGCTGATGCCACCTCCACCGGCGCTGCCACTGTAGCAGGCTCATACTTAACCCCCTTTTGCGCATCAATTATCAGGTCTCCTATCTGATTCATCGTAAGCTGTGCCTCATACTGTAAATCTACATCCTTTGAAGCATACTTATACTGCTTCGTGCTCGTACCGATAAAGCCTGCAACAGCCAGACCCAGTATTCCCATTATCGCCATGACAATGACAAGCTCAACAAGTGTAAAGCCACTGTTTTTCCTATTATTTGATTTGTTCATGCGCCTTAAAAGTTTCATGGTTCATCTTCCTCTCCGATTTCATCATACAACCTTATAACAGCCTTGCGTCAAAATAAAATATTCATCATTAAACTATATAAATTACTCACATACCACCTTGCCGGTCTCCTTGTATATCGTGATAACCTTCTCGGTGCTGTTTTTTTGAATCCAGATACGGCTGCAGTACTTACCATTGGCATCAGGCTTTTGTGCACCTGAGCTTCTGTCAAACTGAAGCACTATACTGCCTGAACTGTTCAATTGTGTCTTATCACTATAATCATCCTTCATGGAATAATATACATCAATCCTGCTCTTTCCTATTTTGCTAGGAGCAGATACTGTACCATTTATGGTCGTCTTATAATAGTAGGCACCATCTGATGCATCCTTATATATCTCAAGAACTGCGCTGTCCTTTCCCATAGTGGTGACCCTTGTTTTATTAATTATCGATTCAATATTTCTGGCACACTGCTTCACCTCAACACCCATGACCGAGCGAATGGATATGGTTGCCGCACCTATAAGTACGACAGATATCGCTATCACTACTATAAGCTCTACCAGAGAGAAACCACCATTATTCTTTTTTTCTTTTACAGACATATTGGATTCCTCCCTTGTATATATCGTCAAAATTTGTCAAATATAAATATTTCGCAGCTGTTTTGCGCCTTAAAAGCCGCTTGTTTTCTACTCCTTGGTCCAGTTCTGGTATGTAATGAGCGTAGCATAATCTATTTTTGTATCTGCCTCTTTCTTATTTGAAAAAGAAGAAACATTACCCAGATAGTTGGCACCGTCCATGAACACATCATACAGGTGCAGTGCATCGTCTGCATCACTTACCTTTTCAAGAAGCAATGCCTTAAATACCTCCTGAGTACCATTATCAATCTCGCACTGGTCTTTGTTTACAATTATCCTGCCCTTTGCAACTATGGTACCTGTAAAGTCAGCATTCAGTGTCACATCTCCCGTAGCAACAATTATATCCACATTGTGTGATTTGTCATTTGCATCATAGGTGTAGTTACCGTTTTTGACAATTGCCTGGTATTTTTTCCCCTGATACTCAGTCTCAAATATATGTTTATTACCGGAATTTGGCACTATTTTCAGCAAATTGGTATTGTTAACTATATTTGTAAAAAGCGAAACACTTGCTGCATTTGTCGGTAAATCTGCATAATTTGTCAAAAGCTTTGAGTTTAGTGCAGTATACGTGTGCTGTAAGGCATCTGACTGTGCATCCATGTCCACACCATCAGCTATGCCCTTCAAAAGGCTTAAATTGCTGCCATCGTAGATGCTGTAATTGCCGGCAGTATAGATGCTTGCTGCCTCATTTACCTTTATGCTGTCAGTATAGAACTTAGTGTATCTATTGAGCTTGTCACTGTCTGCGCCAAAATAGTCTCTGTAATACTCAGCTGCCTTGTTCGTTGGCAGATTTACATAATAGTATACAAGTCCATCATCACTATTATCAGTAGAAGGAACAAAGACCTTCTTTATACAGTTGTCGATTGTCTTTTTCTCCGGCAGATATGCCGAGAGAGACTTACCTGTCTTTGTGCTGACCACATTAGCATTAACTTCAGTATACTTTGTCTGATCCTGTCCGGTTGCCGTGATATCCTTGTACTCCTTATAGGAAAGTGGATTCTTGTTGTAAAGCGATTTGGCATCCGCACCATCTCCACTTGTGCCTATGCACTCAGGCGGCACAAGGTATGCTATCTGGTCACCCTTTACAGAGATTGACTCACCCATGCCCACATTGCTGTTTTGTGTACCCACACTACTTGAGTTTACAATAGCCTGGGTATTGATATATGCGGTTCCTGCTAACATAAGCTCCCTGATATTTGACATATCAAGAGATGCCTCCCTGCCGTTTATGATAATAGCAGAGCTATCGCCTGCGACAGGATTTTCCTTGTCAGCACCTCCGTTGCCAAAGCCGACGTACTTCGCATTGTTATTCTTATTATTCTTGCCAAGTGTAACCTTTGAGCCTGTACCCTTTAAGGTCATGTCATCTGCCACATATGTCATGCCATCTAAATTGACTGTTGCACCATTTACATTTATGTTGCTTGTCCACAGCTGGCACTGTGAATCAACAGAAAGTGTACTGTTATTGTGTACCCCCGCCATATTCTTTTTTATTGTACCAGTATCTTTTCCGGCAAAGTCTCCCACCTCTATATCGCCCTCTGCAATCATATAGCTGGTATCCTTTACATCAAGTGTGGCATTGTTTGGAATGGTAACACTCGTAGTAGAAGTCCCTGTGCCTGCCGCATTTTCACAGCCGGCGTAGAGATTACCGGATAGATTCACTTTATTAAGTCCTGATATAATATCCAGTCCTTCATTTCCGACAAGAGAATATGTAAAAAGCTCCGGAACTCCTCCCGATGCTGTAAAGCTCATGGATGGAACTCCCAGAGAAATATCTGTTTCTATTATTGATTTAAATCCCTTTTCATCGGTATACTCTACCCTGATGCCATTAATGACTGCGCGGCTGTTGTATACCTTGAGCAGTCCATTTCCATTTTCATCGGCATTTACCGCCTTGACCACAGCGTGTGGCTTTGAGTTTTCGTCTGTGAGCTTACTATCCACATAGTCTTTAAGCTTTTCAGTTTTATAGTGCATACCGGTATTGTCAGACTCAAGACTTCCCTTTAAGCTCTTTAAATACTCCTGCGCAAATATACTCTGTCTGCCGGCCTCATTTATGCTGCTGTCAGAGTAATTCTCCATAACCTTTGTATATCCTGCTGAGTAAGCCTTGGAAATATCTCCCTGCAGACCGGTACATATCTGATCCAGCACACCCTCTGCCGAGTAAAAGTTGTCTGTATTTTTTTCGTCCGTCACCTTCATCTGGAGGTTCATAAGCGCTATCCACAGCACAGTCACAGCTAAAACAGCCACTATAGCCATTGCAACTACAACCATCACAAAGGAAGCACCACGGTTATCATTACGCTTCATAATTAATACCCCATGCTTCCGGTCATCGTAACAACCGGGTCTTTATCCTTAAATATATCATCCAGTGAAGCCTTGCTCTCGTATACAGCCACCTTCACATCATACAGCCTTTCAGATGCATTGCTTTTTGTCAGATTCTTTATATCGACAATTGCCTTTACATCATTCTGAATTACATTGTTATTAAAGCCATATATAGCTTGATCGGGCTGTAGTGGATTATCCGGTGCTCCCATATTTACATTCAGATTGGTGGCTATATGAGTATAAGCATGACCTGTACGATTTCCCGGCTCACTTACCTTCACATATGCCTTATATGTACTCTCCTTCGTGCTCAACTCTGACTGATCCGATATAGTCTTTTGCTTTACAATGTTTACCGTGCAGTCCAGCTTGTCCTTATTATTGATTATAATGACATCGTTGCAGGTATTGTAAAGTGTTCCTGTAGATGTGTACCATGGATTGTAAAACAGATAGACATTCCTTAGATTATGGTTCACAGTATCTGAAGAATTATCATAAATCACCATGGTATAATCATCCTTCAGTGCACTATTCGGATCCGGAAAAGTCTTTCTTACTCCATTCTTATTGATAGAATATGAATACGACACCGTAACCTTGGTAGCCTTATTACTCGAAGCTCCATACTTTTCTATATCTATGGTGATAGTTCTTTTGATATCCTGCTGAGTGATGCCGCCTACACCAGGCATATTATTAAATGCATATATAATATTTGTAGCAGAATACTTGTCTGCACTCATGCAGTCAAAATTTGCATCCATGGCCGACATATCCGCTACCTCGTCCATGTTGTACTTTTTAACCTTATTGTCCGACTCTGCGTCCGATTTTGCATCCACTGTCACAAGAGCATTGTATTTCTTTGTGCCTGACTGCACACCAGACATATAGAAATAATACTTGTGCGCATCCGACTCCCTGAAATTCCAAAGCGATGTATCGCTTATTTTGGCTGATGCATCAGTCTTGTGGATACAGCTAGTGATGACATCGTCCTTGTTTACAATCTCAGCACTGATATCCTCAAGCCTCTTTACATTATCAAACTTACCCGACTTCTTAAGAAGCTCACATGCACTGCTTCCATCTGATATATTAAAGCCGTCCGCCACGTCAAAGCCCTCAGATGGATAGTTGAACTGATATGCCAGTGTCTTCATGGAGTTCTTTTCAATACCCTCCATAATGTTTGTCGCCAGATGTGTAGCATTCATCTCGTTTTTTGCCTTTACATTGGTCTTTGTAGCTGTCACAAATGAATTCAAAAAAGGAAGCACGATTATTGCGAGAATAGCAATCGACACAATAATCTCCACAAGTGTTACTCCTCGATCATCGTTTTTTAGCTTTCTCAAATCTGCTTCCTCCCCTCTTGTATTTTGTTATCTCATAACTCAATAATCTAACATTTGATATTTATCACTTACGGTCTCAATAACCCGCTAATCTAATAATCTAATATTATAATAATCAATTAGTTTGTTGTACCAAACAGATTATTTGTACCATGTGGTACTGCCGGTATGTATGGTGCCTCATATGGCTTATCAAGTCCATACAGGAAATATGAATCCACAAGCATCTCACCTGTCAGCTTACCTGTCGAATCATCAAAGCTCACATTGAGCGTGCTGATAGTTTTCTTCTGTGATGAACCAATCACCTCGCCGAGCATAGCCTTAAGCCCATGATACTCTGTCTTGAATGCCATAACTGTGCTGACATCATAAAGCTGATAGCCTGTAACCGTAGACTTTGCAGAGCTTGATGATGTGCTGCCATCAGCTGCACTGCCGTCGCCTGTCTGTGACTGAGAGCTGCTGCCATCAGCGGTCTGAGAGCTCTGCGAACTGTCTGCATTACTGCTATCCGTGGTACTGCTGTCTGAACTGCTTCCTGACGAAGAATCTGTACCGGCTTCACCTGTCGGATTATTCACATCAATAGCTGTCGGTGAGCCGACTGTAAGCTCTGTAATATTTGTATTGGTAGATTTCTCTATAGCAACCGCATCCATGATGCCGTTTTCAATCTGTAAATATGAAGGAAAATTGTCATATACCTGCTGCATAGCATCAGACATATCCTTTGTCTTCTCTGTGTAGTCATCCGCCTTTGCCGCAAGGGCTGAAAGCTGATTGTACTGTGATTTCAGGTTCATGTTTTCGCTCTTGAGTGAATCCCTCTTATTGGACTGTGGAATAAAAATCAAAAAATATGTCAGTGCTAAAATGGCAACACCCGCTAATATAATAAGTAACTTTTTATCTCTCGTTGACATCCTAACACCCCCTACTGATTTGTACTGTCTGTATCTGATGATGAATTACTATCCGTCTGTGCCTGTGATGACGCATCTTTTGATGTATCATCTGGCTCACTGCCTGTGCCATCTGCCGATTCAGAAGCAGCACTGTCATCAGCCTTTACATATGTGCAATCTACTGTGAACTGAACCTTTGAAGCACCGGTCTCATCAACCTCCTCTGTAATGGTTGACACATTGGATACCATGATACTCTCAAATGTACGAAGCTGTGCAATCACATCAGCCGCTATATCCTTGCTGCCTGTCTTTATGGTCATCGAAACACCATCAGTCGTAACAGACATATTCACAAGCTTGGCCTCTGACGGAAGCTTCTGCTCCAGCTCATCCACGAAGCCCGTTATCTCATCATTCTTGTTGGATGAGGCGCTCTCAAGAAGCTTAGTCCAGTCATAGTCCTTCTTGGTCTGGTTGTACACATCATATATATTCTGTGCATATGATAAATCAGAAACACGTGCTTTAAGCGTCATATTGTCTGAAGTTAAAACAAGATTTGAAAAAATGCTGTATGCCGTGATACCAACTGCAACTACCACACACAATCCAAAAATGAGAAGCTGCACCGCAAAAGAAACAGGCTTTTCTGCTTCCTCCCCTGCCAGTACGGGAAGAGGCTTCCCATCAGGACCGACAGGTGGTTTTCCCTGCATACCTGCCTGTGCACCGCCGGGTGTCATAGCACCTGCAGCTGTTCCTGCCATAATCGGAGCACCGATTCCCTTGTTTTTCTTACTGTCAAGTATATCAAGCGGGCTCAGTGAACATCCGACACAGTTGAAATACTCTGCCAGCTTTGCCTCTGCGAGGTTTATGCTCTTTGCCACATGTATGCCGTCAAACTGCTGGAGCGGAACCACCTTGACATTGAGCTCATTGGTCAAAAGCTTTGAAAGTCCGCTGAAATCAGCACCTAAGCCTATGAGGAAAATTCTCTCAATAGGAGTATCTGAGTTTCTCGACTGATAGTAGTCTATTACTCGTCCAAGACTGCTTATCAGATTGGAAAGTGCATATGAAACATTCAGACGAAGCTTCTTAAAACGCTCCGAATCAATCTCATGCCCCATAGGATCCATTACACTGCCTGCAGGCTCATCCGGCACTGTACCATCAGGCTTTATTGCAAGGCAGGTCTTTCTGCGTGCCACATCAACTGCATCGGTAAATGACAGATACTCTCCAAAAAGCTCACTATCCTGAATCGCCTCAATAGCATCAGCAAGTCCATGGTTGACATTGCGCTGCAGCTTTACCATGCTTCCATCCATTACAGTCAGTGTGGTAGAAACCTCATCCACCTTGACAGTCACCTTCACATCTCCGGGAATCTCTCTTCTCATGAGCTGCTTGATGGCATTTCCACTATAGTCAAGTGCTACAAGCTGCAGCCTGCAATCAGCTGCAAGAGCACCATACGACAAAATAAGATCATTAGGCACAGCAATAACCGAAAGACGTAATTTCTTTTCTTCCGGTCTGTCAATCTTCTCTATAATCTGATGTACCAGCTTGTACTGGCTCAAATCCACCGGAAAATAATCCGATGCATTCATTGCAATCATTTCCTTAAGCTGTTTTTCCTTAACAAGCGGAAGCTCAATATCTCTGCTTGCTATACGCGCTGAATTTAAAACAAAAACAGCTTTTTTGGTGGAAATCTTCTTTTCCTTCAGCTTACTGTATAAGATAGAACGAAACATCCCATCCGGCTGTACCACTCCATCATTAATCATCCCCGGTGGTGTCGGAAAGCCGAACATATTGTAAATCTTGGGATTTTTTGCTTTGTAATCAATCTCAACTACTCTGGTAAGGTTCTCCCCTATTTCAATACCGAGTACCCTATTTGCCATAACCTAGTCCTCCGTGTTTATCTTTGTTTTACACTGTATACATCTGTAAAACATTCGTAACTGTTCAGTTACAAACATTCTATATATATATTTCGGCATATCTGTGTTTTCTCTGCTTTTGTCTCACTGCTTGTCGTACTACCTGTTTTATATTAAGTACGCTATATTATAACACGTTTTTCAAAAGCCTGCGAGTGTCAAATATGCCGATATCATTTTCTCACCCCATAGCATCGAAATAAATATTCCGGCTGCCAAGTACGGTCCCATCGCAAGCCTGTTGCCTGCGTTTGTTACTTTCATACGAATCAGATGTATCACGGAACCGATGATGCATCCTAAGAAAAATGCTAATGTAATATTCTGCCAGCCTATCGCAAGACCTGCACATGCCATGAGCTTGACGTCTCCGCCACCTATGGCTCTTCCTCCACTTACAAGAAGAAGGATTTCAAGAAATAAACTGACACAAAAGAATCCTATCACATATTCAGACCAATTATCATGGTCTAAAAACACATGCAGGATTCCAAGCACCAGTATAAATATATTGATTCCTAATGGAATTTCATATGTCCTCCAGTCTATAACACTCAGAACTATGAGTGCAGATGTAAGAAAGCAGTAGATGATACTCGTAAGTTCAAGTCCATTTACTGCAAATACTACTATGTATAATATACCGTTTAACGCCTCAATAATAGGGTATTGAGGTGATATCGGTTCTTTGCACTTGCGGCATCTGCCGCGAAGAAACAGCCAGCTGAAAACCGGCACCATATCGTACCACGCGAGCTGATACCCGCATCTCATGCAGTGGGACCTTTCGGTCACCACTGTCTCATGCTGCGGTATGCGGTAGATACAGACATTTAGGAAGCTGCCTATAACTATACCGAATGCAAATATTAAGATGTAGATGGGTATCAGTTCTGTGGTCATGGTTAAAAGCCTCTTTATATATTATTTATGATTTAGGGCCTTTTTTGAACTGATCTTTGTCTGAATGGTAATATGGAGAATCTCCTGTATATGTAATAGTTCCGTCTGCCTTATTATATACAATTGTTATTTTATCACTAGTCCACTTTGTGCCTTTAATTTTCGCTTTTGTTAATCCGGCATCTTTAACAGCCGTATCAGCAACTGTTCCTAGCTCTGTCTTACCCAATGTAACAGTAACCGTAGTAGCAGTAGCCGAAGCCGCAACCTCTTCGTCTGCATAATATGTCTTTAAAGCTGTAGCAATATTATCACATGTTTGGATATCTGTAGCCTCTCTAGACTTCTCAACATACTTGATAAGCTGTGGAGCAAGTACACCTACAAGCACTGCCATGATGGCGATTACAACAATAAGCTCTACGAGAGAGAAACCTTTGTTGTTCTTCTGTTTCTTTCCTAACTTTTTAAATACATTCTTTACCATAGTTCTTTTCTCCTTTTCATTATAACATGGTTTTTGTGCAAAGAGCTGTGCCCTATCAGCATCTCTTTGGTTTGTATGCGCTCATTGTACCATAAATCAAAGCATAATGCAAGTTATTTTCTAGTACAATAGTATCATTGCCGTATAATTTTTTTCGCCTTTTTTAGCAATTTTAACCAAATTTCAACCGATTTATTACATTTAAATCATATTTTTTCAAAGAAATAATCTCCCAGGCTGTATTTTGGCACAGCGTGAGGGTCTTCACCCCATGTGACCAGCTAACGCATACACTCTCGTGAGAGCTACGCTACACTGCCAAGATACTGTAGGAATTATGCTTTTAGATTTTCTATGCTTGACGAAACCGTCGAAACGCGCCGTCCGTGGCACGGTTCTCCTTGCCCATTATTGCTCACACCATCAGTGTGACCAGTAACGATTACAGCCCATTAAAAGTGCCTCTACGAGGCAGGGGCTGTAATCTGACAATAGTTGATTTATTGGCGCATAGCTTGACAGCGTGGTGTCAAGCTTGCGTTTGAACAGCAACGATATATTACATCCCAGTGGCAGTTCATTTCTGTGTTTCATGTGCATAATTCAACAGTATCTAAGCAGCTCCGCTATTCGCTCACCCGAGAGTATATTCGTCAGCCGTTCGTAGAGAATGAAGCCCCATCCTACTGTCAGCAAAAGAGGAAGCAACCTCCGAGTTCTCGCCCAAAGATTGCTTCCTCTAATTTACATTTCACTACAATATTAGCTCACAAGCCATTTTTTTACAGTTTCCTCATCAAAATCCACACATTCAGCTATATCTTCTATTGAGTGACCTTTTTTCTGAAGTTTCAAAGCTGTTATTTTTGCCTGACGAATTCTGCCTTCTTCTCGACCTTCTTCTCTGCCTTCATTTTTCTGTTCTTCCCACGCCTTGCACATATCAATCACCTCTTCTTTCTCATCTATGTCTATATTCGTTCCTGCAAACAGGTTGATTGCCTCGACTGTCTCTCTGTCCACATTGCTAAACTTTTCGTCATTCTGCAGCACTTCCTGCATTTTTTCCTTATCATAAGCATTCTGTAATACCTCGAAAAGCTGCCTGATTGAGGTTCTGAATCCTGTAAAGTCGGTTATCTCCCTCGGAGCCAGCAGGTTAATCCTATAATCCGGTATGAATGGCAGAAGCTCCTCGTCCACATCACCAAACATATCTGACAGCCTCCTTGGTCCATCCCATTCCTTTGTCCCGAGATACACTGTAATCGTAATTACTGGAATCAACTTATCCTCTTTCGTAAATCCCGAGAGAAATTCATCAGAAGTTGCGATATCCTTTTCCCTGCGGTGCTTTTTGGCTGTTTCCTTTACCTGATTGCCATATGCCATGACATCATAAAACATGTTTTTTACCGGAATGGAATAGTGTATATCCGACTGATTTTCTACTCCTATCAGTACCACATATGATTTGCCGGTATATTTGATGCTGGCATTTTTGAAAATATCCCTCAGCTTCTGCACCGCTATGGTCTTTTTGTCAAGCCCCAGTGCGGTCAGCACCTCTGTCATGTCCCTTTCCTTAAGGTTTTCCGGCAGGATGACCTCTCTTCCTCCATACAGTATATTGTTGCACAGGTCAGCAAACCTGGCATTGTCAGCAAAGTATTCCTTTGCCATTGAGTCTTTTGCGCTCAATCCTTCTCCTCCTGTTCTCTTGTGTGAGCAGGAAAATTTGGTGCCAATGAGGGTATAGTGGTACAGTTTACAAGGTATACCTGTGCTGTTCTTCTTTAATATTTACGCACGGTATACAGTTCATCCGCCTTTTGACTACATTTTCTGCATTCTGTCTACATACGGCATTTCAATTTTCCTGCTGTTGATTGGTAAATAAAGCATTGAAAACTTCCATGTCCTTTGTAGAATAATGCGAAGTGGTCTGCCCTCTTCAAAGTGGTGCGCACCTGAAAAACTGTTATGTGGTGCCGCTTACAGAAATATAATGCTTTGAGTTGATTGTAGCATAGAGGTGGTGTTTTGTCATCACATTTTTTCTTTTTTGCCACAGCGTAAGGGGCTTTATCCCATGTGACCGGCTGGGCACACTCTCCCGCGTGAGCGAATAGCGAAGCTGCCTAGATACTGTTGAATTATGCACACGATACACAGAAATGCCCTGCCACGGATGGCAGGGCAAGGAGAACCGCGCCACGGACGGCGCGTTTCGACGGTTTCGTCGGGCATCGTAAATCTTTAAGGCATAATTCCTACAGTATCTTGGCTGCGTAGCGTAGCTCACGTGAGAGAGTGTGCACAAGCCATGGCTCATGGGATGAAGCCCCGTCCTACTGCCAGTACCTACAGTTGCTATGCCAGCTTCTTATTTTTCTCAAGAAGCTCATAGATTTTCTCAACATCATAATCCGGCTTCATTGACAATGCCGCTTCGTAAATTGGAGCGATAACCTCCTCTTTTTCTTCCAGGTCATCTGCTATCTCTGCCACACTCTTGTCCTTTTGCAGCTTTTTTACAATCTGAGAAATTATCTTTTGTCTTTCTCCTAATTCTCGACCTTCTTCTCTGCCTTCATTTTTCTGTTCTTCCCATGCCTTACACATATCAATCACCTCTTCTTTCTCATCTATGTCTATATCCGTTCCTGCAAACAGGTTGATTGCCTCAACCGTCTCTCTGTCCACCTTGCTAAATTTTTCATCGTTCTGCAGCACTTCCTGCATCTTTTCCTTATCATACGCATTCTGCAGTACCTCGAAAAGCTGCCTGATGGATGTCCTGAATCCTGTAAAGTCTGTTATCTCCCTCGGTGCCAGCAGATTAATTCTGTAATCCGGTATGAATGGCAGAAGCTCTTCATCCACATCACCAAACATATCCGACAGCTTCCTTGGACCATCCCATTCCTTTGTTCCGAGATATACTGTAATCGTAATCACCGGTATCAGCTTATCCTCTTTCGTAAATCCCGAGAGAAATTCATCTGATGTTGCTGTATCCTTTTCTTTTCGGTGCTTTTTTGCTGTTTCCTTTACCTGATTTCCATATGCCATGACATCATAAAACATGTTTTTTACCGGAATGGCATAGTGTATATCGGACTGATTTTCTACTCCTATCAGTACCACATATGATTTGCCGGTATATTTGATGCTGGCATTTTTGAAAATATCCCTCAGCTTCTGCACCGCTATGGTCTTTTTGTCAAGCCCCAGTGCGGTCAGCACCTCTGTCATGTCCCTTTCCTTAAGGTTTTCCGGCAGGATGACCTCTCTTCCTCCATACAGTATATTGTTGCACAGGTCAGCAAACCTGGCATTGTCAGCAAAGTATTCCTTTGCCATTGAGTCTTTTGCGCTCAATCCTTCTCCTCCTGTTCTCTTGTGTGAGCAGGAAAATTTGGTGCCAATGAGGGTACAGTGGTACAGTTTACAAGGTATACATGTGCTGTCCTTCTTTATGTTTTCTATATGTTTACATTATGATTATCACACTGTATACAGTTCATCTGTCTTCTGACTACATTATCGGGCTTCTAACTGCCCTCTGGCTGCACTTTCTGTATTCTGTCTACATACGGCATTTCAATTTTCCTGCTGTTAATGGGTAATTAAAGCATTGAAAACTTCCATGTCCTTTGTAGAATGATGCGAAGTGGTCTGCCCTCTTCAAAGTGGTATGCACCTGTAAAAAATTGTTATGTGGTGCCGCTTACAGAAATATAATGCTTTGAGTTGATTGTAGCATAGCGGCAGTTCTTTGTCATCATAATTTTTTCTTTTTTTGCCACAGCGTAAGGGGCCTCATCCCATGAGAACGGCTGGTACACGCTCTCTTGCGTGAGCGAATAGCGAAGCTGCTTAGATACTGTCGAATTATGCAAACGATACACAGAAATGAGCTCCCACGGATGGGAGCTCAAGGAGAACCGCGCCACGGACGGCGCGTTTCGACGGTTTCGTCAAGCATAGTAAACCTATAAGGCATAATTCCTACAGTATCTTCGCAGCGTAGCGTAGCTCAAGCGAGAGAGTGTGCACCTGCCTGTCTCGTGGGACGAAGCCCCGCCCTACTGTCAGTCCCCTCAGACAAAGAGGAAGCAGCCTCCGCGCTTTCGCTCAAAGACTGCCTCCTATCGATCTTTTTTCAACTACAGCTGCTATGCCAGCTTCTTATTTTTCTCGAGAAGCTCATAGATTTTCTCAACGTCATAATCCGGCTTCATGGACAATGCTGCTTCGTAAATTGGAGCGATAACCTCCTCTTTTTCTTCCAGGTCATCTGCTATTTCTGCCACGCTCTTGTCCTTTTGCAGCTTTTTTACAACCTGTGAGATTATCTTTTGTCGTTCTCCGATTTCCTTACCCTCTTCTGTTGCAACCTCTTCCCAGTAATCACTCACATTACACATCTCGCTCATCCTCCCTTCGAGTTCCATGCTCATTTTAAGTCCATAATCTTCTTCAAGTATCTTCTTTTTCTCGATAAACTCTGACTTTGAGAACAGCTCTTCCAGCATTCCTATGAGTTTATTCTTAGACTGCTTTTTATTTTTTGTTGCTCTCGTCCGGACATTTATCAGTGCACCATTTAATTTGTCAATCTGTGGTATTTTCTTTATTTTACCATAAATCAGGCTGGATTTCATCCCAAATTCGATTATTGAATCCTCTGATTTTTTCGTATCCATACATATCCATATAGTATATACGGATTTTAAATCATCATAATTTGAATTTACAAACTCCGTTCCATTCTGCTCTGATATCATTCTGCCCATGTAATAGGCAATCCTGTTTTCCAGCCGGTAGCCCAGCTTTGATTTTTTGCTGCTCTTCTGGGCTTCAATATTGATGATAAATTCTCTTCTTTTTCCATTATAATACAAGGGAAATTTGATGTCGTAAATAATTTTTCCATCATCCTCATCAACTGACTCATTATTTACGTTCTGGATTTTAACTCCAAGCCTTTCCGGAAATCTTAGCATTACTGTCGGCTCACCAATGCACGGAATTATTTTCTCGGCTTCCATTTCCTTAAATTCCGGCACGAGCGCCTGAACTATATAGGCTGCTATCTGCGGATCTGCCAGAATACACTTCACGTAGTCGTCACTGGTTGCCTTGTCCTGCTCTATAGAGCTAAGAGTTCTGGACAAATTTGTCTTCACTTTTCTGTATATCATACACTTCTCCTGTTTCCACATGAAATCTGCATACATATCATTTTTTATAGCCCCATTTTTTGTGCATACATAATTTCAAATGATAATAACCCTTTATATTCCTCAAATAAATGCCCGCCACGCATAGAAACGAATAGACTGGTACTTTAGCTGATATTTATTTTTAACACACAATCGGATTTGTTGCTGACACAGCATGATAAATCAACGGGTAAAGAACATCCCCGAACCATGTATTCGAATTGTAGCCTATTGTATAACAGTTGTCAATGTATTTTTTCGCCACAGCGTAAGGGGCTTCATCACATGAGACCGGCGGGGGCACGCTCTCTCGCATGAGCGCATAGCGAAGCTGCCTAGATACTGTTGAATTATGCACACGATACACAGAAATGAGCTCCCACGGATGGGAGCTCAAGGAGAACCGCGCCACGGACGGCGCGTTTCGACGTTTTCGTTAAGCATAGTAAACCTATAAGGCATAATTCCTACAGTATCTTGGCAGTGTAGCGTAGCTCACGCGAGAGAATGTGCACCAGCCAGGGCTCATGGGATGAAGCCCCGTCCTACTGCCAATGTCTCTGCACCAAAAAAGCAGCCTTTGAGCTTCACACTCAAAGTCTGCTTCTTTTTTATTTTATAAACTGTCCATAGCCTGATACATGGTAAGCATAGGAGCCATAACGGCTGCCACAAGTACACCAACAATAAGTGCCAGAACAAGGATAATCATTGGCTCAATAGCTGCCATAACTGTCTGGGTAGCCAACTCAACTTCCTCATCATAGTAGTCTGCCAGTCGGGTAAGCATGCCTTCCAAGTCACCGGTCTCCTCACCAATTCGCGTCATGTGTGAAACCATAGGTGGAAACAATCCACACGCAGTGATTGGCTCAGACAGTGGAACACCCTTACTTACTTCTTCCCTTGCATTTTTCAGGGCTTTTTTGTAAAGCGCATTCTTCATGGTGTCAGCAGTGATGCCAAGGGCTTCAATCATCGGAAGTCCGGAATACACAAGTGTGGAAAGTGTACGCGCATAGTTACTGGCCGCTGTCTTGATGTTTAGCTTTCCGAAAACCGGAAGCTTTCTTGCGAGATTACCAAAGAACATCTGGCCGCTGTCAGTCTGCTTATAAAGCTTGATGGCTATAACAATTGCTGCTATGACAGCAATCACAATATACCAGTATCCGGTGACAAAATCACTCATCGCAACAACTGCCTTTGTGATGCCCGGCAGCTCTGTTCCCAGGTCATTGAACATCTCCGAGTAGCTTGGGATGACCTTTACAAGCATTACAATAACAACCGCAATAGCCACAATCACAACGATAATCGGATAAACTGCCGCTTTTTTTATCATGCCGTTAAGCTTTGCTGATTTCTCGAAGTGTGCAGACATTCTGTCAAAAGCTACATCAATCTTGCCGGATGCTTCTCCTGCCGCAACCATGCTCACCATGATGTCAGGGAAAACATTCGGGTATTTTTTCAGACCATCCGAGAGAGTCTCACCTTTTTGAATCTCGGCATGAACACCTCTGATAGCTTTCGCCATAACCTTATTCTCAGTCTGATCGGATAGCATATCCAGCGTATCAAGAATCGTAACACCGGCATTGACCATACTGGTGAACTGGCGACAGAATACCGATAGGTCTCTCGGCTTTACCTTTCCTCCTACACTGAATGAGATTTCCTTGGTCAGTGCTGTTGCCTTGGTGAGGCTTATGACCATGTTGCCATCCATCTTAAGCTTATTTTTTGCCTCTGCTTCTGACTCGGCTACTATATTTCCTTTTCTTTCTTTTCCGCTCTGGTCTATAATCTGATATGTCCAGTCAGCCACTTTCTTCTCCTCCTTATCCCTATTCTGTGCAACCTCCAGATAAATTAAATCATAATTTATTAAGGCTTCACAACATTATACCATAACAGTAAAACACATACGATTATACCATCAATAGTAAAGGTGTACACGGCTAGCCATGCTTACCGGATCATGTGCATATGCAACTGCAGTCTCCGGCGCTATAAGGCCCTGGCTGTAATACTGTAAAATACAGTCATCCATCATCATCATACCCTCTCTCTTTGAGGTCTGTATGATAGATGGAATCTGAAATGCTTTTGCCTCACGAATTAAGTTTCTGATGGCATTGTTTGCAAGTAGCACCTCAAATGCTGCAATTCGTCCGCCATTTACCATTGGAAGCAGATGCTGTGCAACAATTCCCTCTAAAACTCCTGAGAGCTGCACCCGTATCTGTTGCTGCTGGTGTGGTGGAAAAACGTCAATCATACGGTCAATTGCGTCGGATGAACTGTTGGTATGCAGTGTAGAAAATACAAGATGTCCTGTCTCCGCCGCTGTAATAGCTGTAGATATAGTTTCAAGATCTCGCATCTCTCCTACAAGTATTACATCCGGATCCTGTCGCAGTGCAGCTCTTAGGGCTGCAGCATATGAGAGTGTATCCTTTCCAACCTCTCGCTGTGCCACTATAGAGCGGCGCCTTGAGTGCAGGTACTCGATAGGATCTTCAAGCGTGATTATATTTTTGGAATCTCTTGATGCAATGACATCTATAAGACTTGCCAATGTGGTCGACTTACCACTTCCTGTAGCTCCTGTCACGAGGACAAGTCCTCTCATCTTTGTGGTGAGATTGACAACCGACTGTGGTATGCCAAGCTGCTGCGGTGTAGGCACATCATATGAGAGAATACGAAGTGCTGCTGCATATGAACCTCTCTGTCTGAACACATTGGCTCTGACTCGTGAAAAGCCCTCCACCGAAAAAGCAAAATCAAGCTCTCCATTTTTCTTTAGCACATCTTTAAGCTCCTGCGGGACAATTGGAGAAAGCAGGTTGTCCGTCTCAACATTGGAAAGAACCTGATTTCCCTGCGGTACAAGCATTCCGTCAATTCTAAGCATAACCGGATTTCCCGGTGCGATATGTATATCCGATGAGTTCTGTTGCTGCGCTGCTTTTAAAATGTCTACTATCTGCATTTTCTTTTCCCCCTTAGTTTTCAAACGTGGTCTTTAACATTTCCTGGAATGAAGTAACTCCTTCGAGTACAAGCTTCTCTGCACTCTGTCTAAGTGTATGCATGCCCTCATCACATGCAGCCTTGTTTATATCCTCTATATCAACACCTTTTGAAATAAGTGACTTTAGCTTTGGTGTTATGGTCATTATCTCATATATACCGATTCGTCCCTTGTAGCCTGTATTGGCACATTTTTCACAGCCACATGGCTCATAAATCTTTACCGGACGGAACGCCGGTATATTCATAAAGGCCTTTTCCTCCTCTGTCAGCAGATGCTCTCTCTTACATGCCGGACAAAGTCTTCTTACAAGTCGCTGTGCAATGATTCCCTTTACCGAATCCGCAAGCAGATAACTTTCAACTCCCATGTCCTCCAGTCGTGAAATAGTACTTGCCGAGCTGTTGGTATGCAGTGTGCTGACCACAAGATGTCCTGTGATTGACGCCTGTACTGCAATCTGTGCTGTCTCCTGATCTCGAATCTCACCAATCATAATGATGTCCGGATCCTGTCGCAGAATGGAACGAAGTGCTGATGCAAATGTCAGGTCAGCTTTATTATTTACCTGTACCTGGTTTATTCCATCTATATTGGCCTCGACCGGATCCTCAACTGTGATGATATTTACATCCTCCTTGTTGAGCTCTGAAAGTGCCGTGTAAAGCGTGGTTGACTTACCACTTCCTGTAGGTCCTGTAACAAGGATGATACCGTTTGTATTCATCAGTATATGATCAAATGCCTTAAGCTCTTCGTCTGAAAATCCCAGCTCCTTTTTATCTCTTGTAAGTGCCTTTTTCTGCGCAAGTCGCATAACGCATTTCTCACCGAATACTGTCGGAAGGATTGATACTCGGATATCATACTCTATCTTGTCTATCTCCATAGTGATACGGCCGTCCTGCGGCTTACGTTTCTCGGAAATATCCATACCACCTATAATTTTAAGTCGTGTAATAATTGCAGAAAGCAGATGTATACTATATGCTGCCTTCTCATAAAGCGCACCATCTATTCTGTATCGCACCCTGACTTTATTTTCCAGTGCCTCTATATGTATATCTGAGGCCCTGAGTCTGGCTGCCTGCTCAATGATAGAGTTGACAAGTAAAACTACCGGCGAATTGTTGACATCCTTGCTGGTAGCTTCCTCAGCCTCGGCATTTTTCTGCTCACGCTCTTTTCTCTCCCTCGCATACTCCTGAGCCGCTTTCATAGCCTCTGTATCACCGTAATATTTGTCAAGCGTCAAAAGTATGTCTCTGCCTGTCGCTACTGCAGGCTCAGCCTGTAGATTGGTAACAATTGAAAAATCATCAAGCGCAACCATATCCATAGGATCAGCCATGGCCACATGCACTACATTGGCATTATTCTTGTCAAATGCATATGGTATCATAACATGCTTTCTAAGCACTGTCTCACTGACAAGGTTTTGCACCTCCTCAGGTATGTTGATTGCGCTCACATTAACAAGCTCCAGTCCCAGCTGCTGCGACAATGCCTTTGCTATCTCAAGCTCATTGGTGAACCCAAGCTCAATGAGTGTTTCTCCTATCTTCTTATGCTTTTCTTTGGCTATAGGCAGAGCCTTTTCCAGCTGCTCCTGAGTAATTACATTTTCATTTATAAGCATATCACCGATACGCTTTTTCTCTCGTCTAAAAGCCATAGTGGCTCCCCCTCTTTCATCATTTAGTAAAATACTACCATTATGATGGCTGTATTTCAAGGGTATTTATATAAAATATACAATAAATTTATTTCAAAACTAAAAAGTAACGATTCCGAGTGCCTGCAGCAACAGTATAAGC
>ERZ779791.139-NODE-139-length-30333-cov-8.26726_pt1 | contig 30333 bp, 23 predicted proteins | sample MGYA00511351_ERZ779791 | MGnify/ENA primary metagenome ERZ779791 (study PRJEB29588, sample SAMEA2143745) | human gut metagenome | biome: human gut; feature: human-associated habitat; material: faeces | place: Denmark | collected 2008/2010 ...
CCGCTGCATCTGACATGATGCAGCGGGGCTTTCATTATTATACGATAGAAATCTGATTACTTACCCATTGTCTCCTTGCCACGTTTTTCAGGAGGGAGATGGAATGTATAGTTCTTTGAGAACACATCCTTCACCAGATTGATCTCCAGGAAAGTGGCTCCGCTCTCCTCACCCAGTGTACCCGACACATAAGCCAGACGGTCGTCATCACAGAGATAGCCTTTCTGACGAAGCATACGAAGTGCCGCGAGGAACAACACCTGTGCATTGATTGAATCCTTCTGATAAACAGGGATGATACCATAAGAAAGGTTGAGCCATCGCTGTGTCTTCTCGTAATAACAGATAGCCAACACAGGGTTGGGTCCGCGGAAAGAAGCCAGACGACGTGCCGTCTCGCCTGTACCGGAATCGGTAATGATACCTTTCACTCCCAACATACGCGTAGCATCGATCGCTGCATGAGCCAGGAACTCGCGCTGATCGGGAGTCTCCGACATCGGCACTTCCTCAGTGTGACCAAAGTGGTTACGGTCACGCTCAGCCTGCTCCGCAATGGAAGCCATCGTCTTCACGGCCTCAACGGGATACTTACCCGAAGCCGTCTCTCCCGAGAGCATCAGCGCATCGGTATTCGAATAGATGGCATTGGCAATATCCGTCACTTCCGCACGTGTAGGACGCGGATTATTAATCATCGTATGAAGCATCTGGGTAGCCACGATTACAGGCTTCGCCTTCTGCACACACTTGCGAATGATGGTGCGCTGAATACCGGGAATGCGCTCAATGGGAACCTCTATACCCAAATCGCCACGTGCAATCATGATACCATAGCTGGCATCAATAATCTCATCGATATTGTCCACTCCCTCCTGGTTCTCGATCTTCGAAATGATCTTAATATCAGAATGGTGCTCGTCGAGTATCTGCTGTACAGCCTCGACATCTGCCGCAGAACGTACAAAACTATGGGCAATGAAGTCGATATCCTCATCGATAGCCAGCAGAATATTGCGTTTATCCTTCTCCGTAAGGGCAGGCAGATCGATATGCACACCCGGCACATTGACACTCTTGTGCGCTCCAAGCACACCCTCATTCTCCACGCGGGCAATGAGCATCGGTCCTATATTATCCTCCATCACCTCCATGGAGATGGCACCGTCGTCAAAAAGAATGTGATCACCCTTGTGCACATCATGCACAAAATCCGGGTAGGAAACATTGATGATGTCGTGCTCCGTGTCCATCTCCGGGCGGCCGAAGATCTTCACCACATCACCTACTTTATAGTAAATGGGCTCCTTCACATCGGTAGTACGCACCTCCGGACCCTTTGTATCTATAAGAATACCGATATGAGGCGAAACGGCACGCACATTGCGAATGATCTTACGAATACCGTCAGGAGTGGCGTGAGCAGTATTCATACGTACCACGTTCATTCCTGCTAAATACAGCTGACGGATAAAGTCAACCTCACAACGCAAGTCGCTAATGGAGCATACTATCTTGGTCTGTTTCATAAATATTGAAATGATTTATATTCCTACATGCAAAGATAACGTTTTTTTCGCAATACCTGCCAGAACGTCATGTTATATTTTTCTTAAATTCCATCCTGTCTCCCCTTTTCACACTCATATTCCCGACTTTCCAAGCCGTCTGGCTCACAGCATTCTTCCTGCTGACCTTATAACAACACCTATCTAGCATTTCTCAAAAGCTGGTCGTCATTTGCAAAGACTTCTTTCAAACTAAACACGGAAGAACGGCCACTATAAAAACAAATAATAAAAAAACTGCGAAAAAACACAAAAGGTTCATATAAAATCTGTAATTTTGTAACACGGCACAACCTTTAAAGATTTAAACAAACGATTATGAAAAAACAAATTTTATCCCTCCTGCTGGCTGCCACCTCGCTAACAACAGTTCAGGCCCGAGAACCGCAGGCCCCAGCCTGGCTCAACAACGTCAAGCTGTCCGGCTATGTATTGACACAATACCAGTACTCTGGTAAAGAAGGTGCCAAAGCCAACTCTTTCAATATCCGCATGGCCCGCATGGCACTTGACGGGCGCATCAAGAAAGACTGGTACTGGAAAATTCAATTCCAGATGAACGGCGACAACTCCAACTATTCCAATGATATCCGCTTGGTTGACGTCTTTGCAGAATGGCAGAAACTTGAATTCCTCAAGGTGAAGGCCGGTCAGTTCAAACGTCCATTCACTTTCGAAAACCCGATGAACCCCATCGATCAAGGTTTTATGAGCTATAGCCAGAATGTCAACCAGCTGGCAGGATTCGCCGACCGTAACGGCATGCGTGCCAGCAACGGACGCGATATCGGTCTGCAGTTGCAGGGCGACTTCCTCAAGAACGCAGCCGGCCGCAACCTCGTGCACTATCAGGTGGGTGTCTTCAACGGCCAGGGCATCAATACCAAAGATGTCGACCAGCAGAAGGATATTATCGGCGGCTTGTGGATCATGCCAGTCAAAGGCATGCGTATCGGTGCCTTCGGATGGGAAGGAAGCTACAGCCGTACAGGAGCTGACGGCATTGTCAAACTGCCTCAACACCGCTATGCCCTCTCCGCAGAGTATCTCTTCAACGACTGGACAGTGCGTACCGAATACGTACACGCTACAGGCAAAGCCTTTAAAGACAGTGAAGACAAGAAGACGGTGACCATCAACGATGCCATTGGCTCCAAGAGTGACGGTTACTATGCTCTCGTCATCGCTCCTGTCGTAAAAGACAAATTCTACCTCAAGGCTCGTTATGACCTCTACCGCCCGTCAGCCTCATGGCGTGACAGCAACACACAGTGGGAAGCCGGATTCAACTATAAGTTCTCCAAGAACATCCAACTGAATGCCGAATATGCCCTGATCAATAACCGTGCCCTTGCTGAACACAATTACAGTATGATCGACGCAGAACTTGACTTCCGGTTCTAAACCCCGAACAGTATCTCTACATAATCAAAAGCGACGCGCCATCCCTTGCGAAGTGCAAAGGATGGCGCGCCGTCGTATAGAGAGATATTGTACAAATTCATCAGGCGTCGTTTATCTCCGAATCGTCAAGGGCCTCCTTGGTGATCTGTAACCGATACTTGCCGTTGTAGGCAATATGCATCGTATGTGGCTGGCCTGTCAGCGACTTCTGAATACCCAGCGCCACATGCCCCATCGTGTTCCGCAAGTTAAGCTCCACACACGGATGCAACAGATGACTGTCTATATTGTCAGGACCATCTGACGGACGAACCACCATGGCATCAATACCTAACGGACCGACATAATGATCCAACAATTCATAGTTCATCAGTTGTAGCAGACGGTCGATGACCCTTCGCACCAGCCCCGTATCAATATAGCGGCCCAATACTTTCCATTTTTCTTCCTCCGTGTCTATCACATTGCCAGTATAAGCTCCATGCACCGTACGGAAGAGTGACAAACCACAATATTCCACCACGGCCTCTTCATGCACATAGAACTCCAAGCCGAAATCCAACACCTTATTATAATAAGGCTCTACGGTGACCGCTCCCTGCTGTTCGACCGTATGGCGCAGCCATCCCTTCAACGAAGGGGTCAACTCTTTTTCTAACGAGCTACGTGAAGGATGCAGATAGCGAACGCCCCGGCCACTAGAGCTCCAGGGAGCTTTCAACACCACATCTCCCCAACGTTGCACCCAATGTTGCAAATCAATATACGAACGCACCGTAACAGCCTCGCCCACAGTACCTTCCACTTCGCGCAACGGCTTGAGCAGCTTCCTAGCCGCCCAATAACGATGACTCATCACACGCCAAAGGCGCAGTTCCTCATCAGTGGGAAGCCAGCGGGGATTGACTCCATGCCCCCTAAGCCACTCGCGCAACGGAAGATCCCAACCCCACGGGTTGATGTGTACAGGTGTCTCGGAAGATAAATAACGCACATAGCGTGAAAAATCATTGTAGTTCATCAGCCTCCCATGAAGGGGGACACGCAAATGGCGCATAGACTCCATGCAGGCCTCAGGATCATCAACTAATATATAATCACCCTCATCAGCCCACACCATAGGCAAATATCCAAGGTCATGACGCAGTTCCCGCCCTGCATGAGGTGCAGTGAAGCGCTTGACATTCGCAGCAAGTGCCATCTCGTGTTCAGGATTGAAGATATGAATGTTCATATTTGAATATCCCTGTCTTTAAAATTCCATTAATCTCTGAAGAAACAACGCATCCGAAAAAGGATACTTGAGTAAGCGGATGCAAAGGTAAGAAGAAAAAATCAGACCCTCTTGATCCTTTAGGGCGAAAGGTGCAAAAAAAACTAAAAACACAACTTTCTGCTATCTGCGGTTTGCAAATATAAAAATAAATGGTAACTTTGCAGAACATAAATCAATACGTATAAACCGATAACATGGAGGCATTTTTCCGCACTCACGCCTACCTGGTAGAGCATACCCACGCACCGATCCGCCGCACCCTGATGGATGAGATCGACTGGAACGACCGTCTGATAGGCATCAAAGGCTCACGGGGCGTCGGAAAAACCAGCTTTCTGCTGCAATACGCCAAAGAGAAGTTCAGCATCAATGACAGGACGTGTCTGTATGTCAACATGAATGACTTCTACTTTCAAGGTGTGGGCATCTACGATTTCGCAGCTGATTTTGTGCGACAAGGAGGACGCGTATTGCTCATTGACCAAGTATTTAAGCGCCCCACATGGAGCCACGAGCTACGTCGCTGCTACGACACATTTCCTGAGTTGCAAATCGTATTTACCGGTTCGAGCGTCATGCGTCTCAAGGAGGAGAACCCCGAGCTCAATGGCATCGTGAAGAGCTATAACCTCAGAGGCTTCTCCTTTAGGGAGTTTCTCAACCTGGAAACGAAAAAACATTTCCGTCCTTACTCTCTCGATGAGATTCTCCAATACCATCAGACCATCATCAACCGGCAAATCCTGCCCAACGTTGAGCCGCTGAGGTACTTCAAGGATTATCTCCACCACGGCTACTACCCCTTCTATCTGGAGCAACGGAACTATTCGGAGAATCTGCTGAAGACGATGAATATGATGGTAGAAGTAGACATCCTGCTCATCAAGCAGATAGAACTGAAGTATCTCACAAAGATCAAGAAACTCTTCTATCTTCTTGCCGTCAACGGACCGCAGGCACCCAACATCAGCCAGCTGGCACAGCAGATCGACACCTCGCGTGCTACGGTAATGAACTATATCAAGGATCTCTCCGATGCACGACTTATCAACATCATCTATCCTCCCGGACAACAGTTTCCAAAGAAGCCGGCACGCGTGATGCTTCATAACTCCAATCTCATGCACGCCATCTATCCCGCACAGGTGACCGATCAGGACGAGATGGAAACCTTCTTTGTCAACACCGTCTGGAAAGATCACGTGGTGAACAAAGGCAACAAGCCGGGATGCTACATCGTTGACAACCAGAGACGCTTCCGGGTCTGCGACGGACAAACGCTATCCAAGATGCGCATCAACAGCGATACCATCTATGCGCGCTACGGTACCGATACCGGTGAGGGCAACCAGATACCCCTCTGGCTCTTCGGATTTCTCTATTAACCGGGCAGTCCCGACAAAAAAGACACCCGCACGACAAACCGATTTATCTGTAGAAATACAAAAACAGTATATTACTTATCATTTAAACAAAATGGCAAAAGAAAAGAAATTCATGACCTGTGATGGTAATACCGCTGCCGCCCATGTGAGCTATATGTTCACTGAGGTTGCTGCCATCTACCCCATCACTCCGTCTTCGCCCATGGCAGAGCACGTGGACGAGTGGGCTGCCAAAGGCCGTAAGAACCTGTTTGGCCAGACCGTTTCAGTGCAGGAGATGCAGTCTGAGGGTGGCGCCGCCGGTGCCGTTCACGGATCACTGCAGGCTGGTGCACTGACTACCACTTTCACTGCTTCACAGGGTCTGTTGCTGATGATCCCTAATATGTACAAGATCGCCGGTGAGCTTCTCCCCTGCGTCTTCGATGTGTCTGCCCGTTCACTGGCCAGCCACTCACTGTGCATCTTCGGTGACCATCAGGATGTGATGGCTTGCCGTCAGACTGGCTTCGCCATGTTCTGCTCAGGCTCCGTACAGGAGGTGATGGACCTCACTGCCGTGCCTCACCTGGCAACACTGAAGACACGTGTGCCTTTCATCAACTTCTTCGACGGTTTCCGTACCTCTCACGAGTATCACAAGATCGAGGCCATCGATCAGGACGAGGTAGCCAAGCTGCTTGATCCCGCTGATGTAAAGGCTTTCCGCGACCTGGCTCTCTCTCCTGAGCGTCCTGTTACTCGCGGTACTGCCGAGAACCCCGAGACCTTCTTCACACACCGTGAGGCTTCTAACGAGTACTACGATAAGGTGCCTGCTGTTGTTGAGGATCTGCTGGGTAAGATCTCGACGATCACCGGCCGTGAATATCACCTCTTCAACTACTACGGTGCAGAGGATGCCGAGAATGTCATCGTTCTCATGGGATCAGCTACAGAGGCTGCCCGCGAGGCTATCGACTACCTGGTAAAGCAGGGCAAGAAGGTAGGTATGGTGGCTGTTCACCTCTATCGTCCTTTCAGCGTAGACTTCCTGAAGAAGACTCTCCCCGCTACTGTAAAGCGTATCGCCGTGCTCGACCGCACAAAGGAGCCCGGTGCAGAAGGTGAGCCTCTCTACCTCGACGTGAAGTCGGCCCTCTACGACGATCCTCGCAAGCCGCTGATCGTTGGCGGACGTTACGGTCTGGGATCAAGCGATACCACACCTGCTAAGATCATCGCCGTATTCAACAACCTCGAGCTCCCTGAGCCCAAGAACCACTTCACCGTGGGCATCGTTGACGATGTTACCTTCACCTCTCTGCCTGAGGTTGAGGAGATCCCCATGGGTGGCGATTCGCTCTTCGAGGCTAAGTTCTACGGTCTCGGTGCTGACGGTACTGTAGGTGCCAACAAGAACTCTGTACAGATCATCGGTAACAACACCAACAAGTACTGCCAGGCATACTTCTCTTACGACTCTAAGAAGTCTGGAGGCTTCACCTGCTCTCACCTGCGTTTCGGTGATGAGCCTATCCACTCTGCATATCAGGTTAACACGCCTAACTTCGTGGCATGCCACGTTCAGGCTTACCTCCACATGTATGATGTGACACGCGGTCTGCGCAAGAACGGTACCTTCCTGCTCAACACGATCTTCGACGGTGAGGAGCTCGTAAGCTTCATTCCTAACAAGGTAAAGCGTTACTTCGCTAAGAACAACATCAAGGTTTACTATATCAACGCCTCCAAGATCGCACAGGAGATCGGACTGGGCAACCGTACCAACACGATCCTGCAGAGTGCATTCTTCCGTATCACCGGCGTCATTCCTTTGGATCTCGCTGTAGAGCAGATGAAGGCATTCATCGTGAAGTCTTATTCTAAGAAGGGTCAGGATGTTGTTGACAAGAACTTCCAGGCTGTTGACCGTGGTAACGAGTACAAGGAGCTGGCTGTTGATCCCGCTTGGGCTAGCCTTGAGGATGACGCACAGGTAGAGGACAATGCTCCTGAGTTCGTAAAGAACCTCGTTCGCCCCATCAACGCTCAGGCTGGTGACCTGCTTAAGGTGAGCGACTTCGTAAAGAACGGCACCGTTGACGGTACCTGGCAGAACGGTACCGCCGCTTATGAAAAGCGCGGCGTAGAGACCTTCGTTCCTGTATGGAATGCAGAGAACTGTATCCAGTGTAACAAGTGTGCATTCGCTTGTCCTCACGCTACCATCCGTCCGTTCGTTCTGACCGACGAGGAGCTGGCTAAGGTTGGCAATGTTCAGACGCTGCCTATCATCGCTCCGAAGGAGCTCAAGGGCATGCACTTCCGCATGCAGGTATCTGTACTCGACTGTCTTGGCTGCGGCAACTGTGCCGATGTATGCCCTGGCAAGAAGAACAAGGAGACCGGCGAGGTGGAGAAGGCTCTGAAGATGGTTCCTTTCAACGTAGATACTCCCGAGATGAAGCAGGAGGCCGAGCTGTGGACAGCTATGACCACCAATGTGAAGTCAAAGCAGGATCTCGTCAACATCAAGCAGTCGCCTAAGAACTCTCAGTTCGCACAGCCGCTGTTCGAGTTCTCTGGAGCTTGCGCTGGTTGCGGTGAGACTCCTTACGTGAAGCTCATCTCTCAGCTCTTCGGTGACCGTGAGATGATCGCCAACGCTACGGGTTGCTCTTCTATCTATTCTGCTTCTATCCCCTCTACTCCTTACACCAAGAACGAGAAGGGTCAGGGTCCTGCCTTCGACAACTCTCTGTTCGAGGACTTCTGCGAGTTCGGTCTGGGTATGGTACTCGCCAACAAGAAGATGAAGGAGCGTATCGTGATGCTGCTCAACGAGAAGTGCGCTAACGAGGCTACAGCTGCTGACTTCAAGGCTGCCGCTAAGCAGTGGATCGACAACAAGGATGACGCTGACGGCTCTAAGGCTGCCGCTGCAGAGCTGAAACCGCTCATTGAGCGTGACGCAGCTGCAGGCTGTGGCGTTGCCAAGGAGTTGCTGACACTCAGCCATTATCTGGTGAAGCGTTCACAGTGGATCATCGGTGGTGACGGTGCTTCTTACGACATCGGCTACGGTGGTCTCGACCACGTTCTCTCTTCTGGTGAGGACATCAACATCCTCGTACTCGATACCGAGGTGTACTCTAACACAGGCGGTCAGTCTTCTAAGTCAACTCCTCTGGGTGCCATCGCTCAGTTCGCTGCCCAGGGTAAGCGCGTAACAAAGAAGGATCTGGGTCTGATGCAGACGACCTACGGCTACGTTTACGTTGCTCAGGTAGCTATGGGTGCAGACAACGCACAGACGCTGAAGGCTATCCGCGAGGCCGAGGCTTATCACGGACCTTCACTCGTCATTGCTTACGCTCCCTGTATCAACCACGGTCTGAAGCGTAAGGGCGGTATGGGCCGTTCACAGCACGAGGAGGCTCTGGCTGTTGAGTGCGGTTACTGGCATCTGTGGCGTTACAATCCCGAACTGGCTAAGGAGGGTAAGACTCCGTTCCAGCTCGACTCCAAGGCTCCGCAGTGGGATAAGTTCCGCGAATTCCTGCTCGGTGAGGTACGTTATCTGTCTGTACAGAAGGCTTATCCCGATGAGGCTGACGAGCTCTTCACAGCTGCAGAGAACGCTGCTAAGCGCCGTTATCAGTCTTACGTACGTAAGTCACAGGAGGACTGGAGCGAGATTATCTAATCATTCGCTAAGAATGTCTGTCAGGAGCGCTTGACGCTCCTGACCTATACATACAAGCCCGACGGACACTGATGATCCGTCGGGCTTTTTACATTGACATTCGACATCCCGTCTACACCCTACAAGTATATCTCATAAGCATCAAGGGAACAGCCCTTCTCCGAACACTGCCAGAGAGCAGGCTAATACTATCCTTACTACTATCACACGACTATCAATCCGAATCATATTAGACCGCAAACATTTAGTCTATTTTATCGGCTTACCTTATTATCATCTAATAATAAATAATCAAAAAAAAAGTTTCTTATTTGTCCTAACCGTCAGGAAACCGTATATTTGCGACGTAAACCCAAAATAGCCCACACTTTTATCGTACGACCTTCCTTGAAGGCAATTATTCATTTTAAACCATAACAGATATGAGAACTTTCATCCTTTTGATTTCCTCACTCCTCTCGCTCACAACTTGCAACGCAAAGCAGAATGTGAAGAACCCGACAACTATCAATGTCACATCTCTGACATTTGATACCCTCTCTGTCATACGCTCCAGCAATATCGACACCTTAGCCTTTTCCATACTGGCGGTGAGCAGCACAGACGGACGCAGTCCGGCTGCCAATTCCATTATGGAACACTTCAGTGAAACCGTTGGCGGCACCTTTGCTGGCAACCCTGTCACCGAAGCAAAGCAGATGCTCGACTACTATGCCGATTCTACCCATCAGGAGCTTCTCCACCACCCCAACCTGCCCTACCTGCGCGAAGGAATTAAGTTCTTCCGTGGTCTGAAGATGACAAAGATAGCAGAAACCGCATCTTACATAACCATGTCGATCCTCTCAGAAAGCTATGACGGAGGCGCTCACGGTATGGGAACCTCGGAAGGATTCACCGTGCGTAAAAGCGACGGACGCATTCTCGGTAACGAAATACTCCGGCCTTTTAAAGATGAGCAGCAAAAGGACGCATGGAACATCATCATACGCCAGCAGCTGCAAAAGGAGCTGAATGCAGCTACGGACGAGGAGCTGACACAAATGCTTCTTATCGAAGATTCCCTTGTTCCCATGCCCCAGTCACGGATCTATCTGACTCCGGAGGGACTCCATCTTGTATGGCAACCTTATGAGATCGCACCCTATGCTGCCGGCATACTCCATGTGACCATACCCAAGGAGACCGCCATGCCATACCTCAACATCACGGGACAACGGCTTCTTAATTCTTTATAATAAGGAAGTAGGACTACCTCTCTTTTAGACTTAATTAGCCACAACGGGAAGAAAGAATCTTGCTTGTGAGGAAAATAATACGTAACTTTGCATTCTGATAAGAATACATAGAATACAAACAATACAGATTATGGATCCCATTTATCCCAAACTGATCACCGACGCTCTGTCAACAGTGATCTACCCCGGAAATAAGAAAAATCTCGTCGAGAACGAGATGGTAGCCGATAATATACGCATCGACGGCCGCAAGGTGAGCTTCTCACTCATCTTCCCCCGCGACACCGATCCTTTCATCCAATCTACCGTAAAAGCTGCCGAAGCTACACTGAAGTACCAGCTCGGCAACGACCTGGAAGTGACAATCAATAAGGAATACCGGTCAGCTCCCCGGCCTACGGAAGACAAGCTCCTGCCAGAAGTGAAGAATATCATTGCCGTCAGCTCCGGCAAGGGTGGCGTGGGCAAGTCGACGGTAGCTGCCAACCTGGCTATCGCCCTCGCACAGCAGGGTTACCGTGTGGGACTGCTCGATACCGACATCTTCGGTCCCTCCATGCCCAAGATGTTCGGCGTGGAGGATGCACGCCCTTATCTCGTGGAGAAAGATGGACGCAAGCTCATTGAGCCGGTTGAGAAATATGGCGTCAAACTGCTCTCTATCGGTTTCTTCGTCAATCCTGACACCGCAACGCTCTGGCGAGGCGGTATGGCCACCTCAGCCCTTAAGCAGCTCATCGCCGATGCCGACTGGGGTGCCCTCGACTATTTCATCCTTGACACGCCTCCGGGGACAAGCGACATCCACCTCACTCTCCTGCAGACACTGGCCATCACTGGTGCCGTGATCGTTACGACCCCACAGGAAGTAGCACTGGCTGATGCACGCAAGGGCATCGACATGTACAGCAACGACAAGGTAAATGTCCCCATCCTCGGACTGGTGGAGAATATGGCCTGGTTCACACCGGCCGAGCTTCCCGAGAATAAATACTATATCTTCGGAAAAGACGGTGGCAAGAAGCTGGCCGCTCAGGCAGGCTGCCCACTGCTCGCACAGATTCCTCTCGTGCAGAGCATACGTGAGGCCGGTGACGACGGAGCACCCGCAGCCACGAAGGTCGACACTGCGACAGGGCGTGCTTTCCTCACCCTCGCACAGGCTGTCGTCACCGTGGTCAACCATCGCAACAAAGACTTACCTAAGACGCAACGCGTGCACGTAAACAACCAATAATTCAGAAATCCTCCCCGCCTCATCGACGGGGAGGTCTCTTTTTCGGCCACATACCCGCCGTGGCCGTACAAAGAGAGACGGAAAGGCGGACGATACGAATAATCCGTGATTGATGCTCCACAGACTTTTTCTCTTGCTTCTCGTGATAGCTTTGCTCGCTTCCTGCGGTGCCGGCCGCGACATCAAACGGGCGGAGAAAGCCATGGCATTGGGCGAATACTACGATGCGGCACTCGCTTACCGTGCCGCCTACCGTAAGACACCGGCTAAAGAGCGTGCGACACGCGGAAAGATAGCCCTGCAGATGGGCGGAGCATACAGCAAAAGCCTCCAGACAGCCAAGGCCATCGGAGCTTACCGCAACGCCATACGCTACAAGCAGGCCACAGCCGACAACCGCCTCGACCTGGCACAGTTGCTGATGAAAAACGGTAACTACAAGGAAGCGGTAAAGGAGTTTGAGGCCGTACTCGATTCCATGCCCGACAATCCAATAGCACGGACAGGACTGGAAGCTGCCCGCACAGCACCGGAGATTAAGGAACTGGGATCACGCTACACCGTGAGACGCATGGACGTGTTCAATTCGCGACGCGCCGACTACTCACCGATGTTGTTGCCCGGTGACAGCACGCAACTCTACTTCTCCTCCACACGCAATGAGGCCTTGGGTGACGAGCTGAGTGGCATCACCGGTACGAAAGCCGCTGATCTTTTTGTCAGCACGATGGACAACACCGGCAAATGGGGTAAGCCCGAACAGGTGTCCGGTGGCGTAAACACCTCCTACGAAGAGGCCACCTGCTCCTTCTCGCCCGATGGAAGCGAGATGTATCTTACCTGTTGCACCACCGATCCCAACTATCCCCGTTATGCCCAAATTATGAAGTCGGCCCGTGCTGACGCTTCATGGGGCAAAGCCTCGGACATCAAACTGACGGCCGACACGCTGTCAAGCTATGCCCATCCGGCCATATCGCCCGACGGGCAATGGCTCTACTTCACATCCGATATGCCCGGAGGGAAAGGCGGGCTCGACATCTGGCGCGTGCGCATCACGTCTGCCGGTTTTGGAGGAGTAGAGAATTTGGGAGCACCCATCAACACACCGGGCGATGAAGAGTTTCCTACCTTTCGGCCCAACGGTGACCTCTATTTCTCTTCCAACGGACACGGCGGACTCGGAGGACTCGACATCTTCATTGCCAAGATCGGAAAAGACGGACAATACCATCTCTCCCATCCCGGCTATCCCCTCAACTCATCGGGTGACGACTTCGGCATGACTTTTATAGATGTGCATAACCGTGGCTACTTCAGTTCCAACCGCAACGACGGCCGTGGCTACGACCATATTTACTCGTTTGACAATCCTGAGATTATCCAGACCATCACCGGATGGGTCTATGAAGCCGGAGGCTATGAGTTGCCGGCAGCAGAGGTACGTATCGTCGGCGACGACGGTACCAACCAGAAGACAGGTGTACGCTCCGATGGCTCGTTCCGTATTGTGGGCAAACCTGGGGTAAGCTATCTACTGATGGCATCATGCAAAGGATTCCTCAACCATCAGGAACAAGTAACCCTTGACGCACATCCTAAGGAATCCAGCGACACGACATTGCAGTTTGCACTGGCCAACATCTCCGCGCCTGTGCTGATCGACAATATTTTCTACGACTTTGACAAAGCGACTCTGCGTGACACGTCAAAGGTAGCTCTCGACAAACTCGTCGCTACGTTGAAAGAAAATCCGAATGTCACTATCGAATTAGCCGCCCATTGTGACTATAAAGGCTCGGCTGAATATAACAAACGTCTCTCGCAGCGAAGGGCCGAGTCCGTAGTCGACTATCTCATCGCGCATGGCATCTCTGCCGACCGCCTGACGCCTGTCGGCTATGGTAAGGACAAGCCCTGGAAGGTATCGAAACGGCAGACTGAACGCTATCCGTGGCTCAAAGAAGGTACAGAGCTGACCGAAGCGTTCATCACAGCCCTTAAGGATCAGAAGCAACAGGAAATCTGTAACCAGCTCAACCGACGGACAGAATTCTCCGTCCTTCGCACCACTTACGGCATGTTCGATGAAAAGGGTCGTCTCAAGAATCCGCCCAAGCAACGCAAGCAAGAGACACTATCCGACGACTCAGAATTTTACTTCGGGCAATAAACAGCAATCCTCTACCCTTAGGGATGCCACTCTTTGTATCGGGTAGATACGCTAACAGAGAGCGTCCCATAGTGACTAACAATAAAGGGAAGCACCTCACGTTACAGGTCCTTCCCTTTATTGTATTCTATTCCATAATACCCGATGACGTAACAGGCTACCTTATACTATCGGTCCCTCCATGTCGACAAGTTCCCGATAGAAGCGCTGAACAGGGAAGCCCATCACATTGTAATAGCTTCCACGCAGACCGGTGACGCCCACGTAACCGATCCACTCCTGAATGCCATAGGCGCCAGCCTTGTCCATAGGATGGTACTGCGCGATATAATAGTTGATCTCCTCCTCTGTGAGTTTCCGGAAATCGACCTCTGTCGTGACGCTGAAATGCCGTTCATCCTTAGCCGTCTTCATGCAGACACCCGTGATCACATGGTGCGTGCGTCCGCTCAGCTCACGAAGCATGCGTCGGGCGTCATCTTCATCCTTTGGCTTTCCCATGATCTCATCACCCAAGACCACGACCGTATCTGCCGTAACGACCAGCTCATCCTCAGCCACGCTATAAGCAGCCGCCTTCTTCGACGAAATGTACAATGCCACCTCAGAAGCCGGCAGATCGTCAGGATAGCTCTCATCAATACCCGGCAGGAGACGTACCTCAAAAGGGAGGCCGAGCCCGGCCAGGAGCTCACGACGGCGGGGTGACCCGCTCGCAAGAATCAGTTTCTTCTTCATTACCATCCAAATGCTTCAGAGTCGCTCAGCCATTTGCCCTGCGCACGGAGTACCTGCTCCACCACATCGCGGGCACAGCCATAACCACCCTTATAATCAGAAATGTAACAAGAGACAGCACGCACCTCCGGTGCTGCGTCCTTAGGACAACAGGCACATCCCACCCGTTGCATCACCTGAAGGTCGGGAATGTCATCGCCCATATACAACACATCAGCATCGGTGACGCCATACTTCTTCAGAAGAGCCTCATAAGTCTGCATCTTCATGCCGGCACCCATGTGGATCTCCGTCATGCCAAGATACTGATAACGTTTCTCGACAGCCGCTGAACGGCCGCCGGAGATGATCGCGATGGGCAGCCCTTTCTTCACGGCCAGCTGTATGGCATAGCCGTCTTTGATGTTCAGCGTGCGCAAGGGCATGCCTTCACTGTCCATGCCGACGGTAGAAGCACTGAGCACCCCATCGACATCGAAAATAATGAGCTGGATGCGACTTAAATCGTAGTTGATCATTATTCTCCGTAGACCGTTACGTTCTCCCACTTCAGATCATCCTCACTATGCTCAGGCATTTCATCAGCAGCATGGCCGATGGCGATGATGCAATCCACCTGATGACCTTCCGGCAGTCCTACGATACCCCGGATGATTTCCGTCGAAGGCACACCATCCACATTGTACTGACGCATCTGTGCCCAGCAGGAGCCCAGTCCGAGATCCTCCGCCTGCAGCTGCATAAATGTAGCGGCAATGGCACTGTCCTCAATCCAACATTCATTCTCGTCTGGATTGACACTGACGATGATGGCAACGGCACAATCTTTCACGAATGTGGCTCCGTGGGGCTTGGCCTCAGAAAGCTTCTCCAGCGTAGCCTTGTCATCTACGACCGTGAAATGCCAATTCTGGCGGTGACGGGAGGTAGGGGCATAAAGAGCCGCACGAAGGATCAGTCCCAACTCCTCGGCTGTTACGGGTTGGTCGGTAAACTGGCGATGTGAACGCCGACGCTGTATCAAGTCTTTAAAGTCTGCCATAATCTAATGTTTTTAATGGTTATATCTGCAAAAGTACGAATAAAAAGTGATAAATAAAAGGATGCGGCAAAGTTATTGGCAGAGAATTTTTACTGGAAAAAAGACCCTAAAATCCATAAATAAGCGAAGATACCAAAAGCATTCGAGAACACCCATCGTAGCACGAAGATCCTTATATATTCCTCCTGTAATTTACCAAAAGTGTTGCAAGACGACCTATCCTTCTTACCTTAAATGGAATGACAAGGTAAGAAGGTAAGATTAGGCCAGATCCTCCAGTCCTCATGAGTATCCCTATCTGGCCTCAATGCCTATGCAATCAGTGCGTCATCCGTCTACTCACACGATTCTCTGATCTTACGGATAAGACGTGCCGGCACGCCACCCACTATCGTATTGGATGCCACATCCTTGGTCACCACCGCGCCGGCCGCCACGATTGCGTTGTCACCGATTGTCACGCCCTGTAAGATCGTCGCGTTCGATCCTATCCACACATTCTTTCCAAGTCGGATAGGTGCCGGTAGAGTGTAGCGTCTTGCGTCAGGCGACTCACCATGATTCAAAGTAGCAAAGACCACATTGTGACCGATCTGGCAGCCGTCGCCTATCGTCACGCCTCCATGATCCTGGAAATGGCAGCAGGCATTGATAAACACATCACGACCAATCCTAATATTCTTACCGAAGTCGGTATAGAAGGGAGGAAACACACGCAAGGTAGGATCCACCTCATAACCAAACAAACGGGAAAGGAGTGCCCGCACCTCTTCCTGGGTATGATAAGCTCCATTCAACTCAAAAGTGATGCGGCGGGCCTCATCACTCATTCGGTCCATGAACTCCGCAATATCCGGGGTACACAATGGCTTGCCCGTTTCTACATAACACAAAAAATCATTCAATGTCATCATTTTCTCTATTCATTTAATTACCTGCAAAATTGCAATTTTTTACGGAATATCATAGTAGACAGATTACAGATTTTATTCCCTAAATCTCTGTTTTAATATTTTTATCAACAGGAGAATGCCTTTTCCTGAAACAGGAGATGAGATCAGCCCCCGTCACCCATCCACAATTCAGACTGACACTTATCAAAAAGAGACGCGACCCATAAAATCATACTTTCCTTCAAACGAATCTCAAGAAAAAAGATTATATTTGTATCCACAACAGCAATTGCAGACGCAAGGAAATATGTTGGTACTCCAATCGCTTTGTAAATACATGTCACTATGAGAACGATCAATCTGGAAAGCATCAGTCAGTATAATGCATTATATGGTTTCGACACATTGCACCCTCTCATCACCGTTGTTGATCTAAGAAAGGCTACCAAAGCGCTCAATGATGTGCAGATCAACTACGGAATCTATGCTATGTTCCTCAAGATGTATAAGACCTGCGACCTGCGCTACGGCCGGCGGCCATACGACTATCAGGACGGCACCATCGTGAGTTTCGCTCCGGGGCAGAGTGTCACCGTGACCAATTCCTCACAGGTCTCCCAACCTGTCATCGGTCTGCTCTTCCATCCCGATTTGATCCATGGCACTTCTCTGGGTAGAAATATCCGGAAGTATTCCTTCTTCTCTTATGCCTCCAACGAGGCGCTGCATCTGTCAGAAGAAGAGCGGCAGATCTTTCTGGATTGCCTGAAACATATCCAATCCGAGCTCAAAAGCGCGACGGACAAGCACAGCCGTTCACTCATCGTCATGAACATAGAACTGGCTCTCAACTACTGCCTGCGTTTCTATGAAAGACAATTCGTCACCCGTCAACAAGAAAGCAATGACATCCTCGTAAAATTCGAAGAGCTGATAGACAATTATTTCACGAGTAAGAATGCCGCCACCAACGGTCTGCCCACCGTCAAGTACTTTGCGGACAAGATCTGTCTCTCACCCAACTATTTCGGCGATCTGGTCAAGAAATTTACCGGCAAGACAGCCCACGATTACATACAAAGCAAGGTCATCGACTTCGCCAAGGAAAGGATTCTTGGCTCCCAAGCCTCTCTCAGCGAGATCGCTTACTCATTAGGATTCCAATATCCTCAGCACATGTCCAGACTATTCAAGAAAAAAGTAGGGTGCACTCCGAACGAATACCGATTTACCAAGAACTGACCTCCTCGTCCTAACACCACTTATCAGAACGATGGCAGAACCGGACACCCTTTCCCCATCCCGGTTCTGCCATCGTTTTCTTCTACCCTATGTCATAAAAAGTCTGATCTCCTACACGCTCCCCCACATTCCAAGACAATGTCGCTATTTTTTTAGTCATTACTTTTGCCAGCCTTTCCTTCATTCTTCCTCCCGCTTTCCCATCCATCTATCTTTCCTAAAAGAAATAAGCCCTTGAGGTGTTCCGACAATTTCCTAATAGTCGTAGGACTTCCCCTTCTACCTTACTCCTAATAAAGTGCCTTCTTACTGATAATCTTTCCCGTTTTTTGTCGCCGGGTATCAACTCTTTTTCATTTTTCTTTCGATATAATACTCAAAAATGATTATTGATCTCGACTCTTGCTCCTACATCTCTGCCTGATAAAATACCAATTTTTTGCTATTGTACATATTTTTATTTGCAGCTAATTTTGCAGTGCTTTTATTAATAATAAAAAACATATCAAGGTGGAAATTAGCAGATTAAAATTTGTGACAGTTCTTATAACGATGTTGATGCACCTTTCCGTGCAGGCAAGGGCCGATGGTAATGGTATGATCTCAGGAAAGATCCTGTCAGGTCACAAAAAGGCCGTTGACTATGCTACGGTACGACTCGACGGCACGTCCTACGGTTGCCATACCGATCAGCAGGGCATCTACCATATCACAGCTCCGGCAGGAAATTACCGTCTCATAGTTTCTGCCGTGGGTTACAAGACCATCGAGCACGACATTACCATCAAGACTGACTGCCGGGAGAAAATGAACTTTACCTTACAGGAAGATGCCATACAACTGGGCGAGGTGTCGGTCGTATCGACAGGGATCAACCGAGTGAAAAATTCCGCCTACAATGCTGTGGCCGTAGACACCCGTGACATGCTCAACACCACCAAGACACTCAGCGAGGCTCTCGCCAAAACACCCGGATTAAAGCTCAGGGAATCCGGAGGAGTAGGATCGGACATCAATCTGATGCTCGACGGATTCAGCGGCAAGCATGTCAAGGTATTCATTGATGGTGTGCCGCAGGAGGGCGTCGGCAGCTCTTTCGGATTGAACAATATTCCTGTCAGCTTTGCCGATCGCATAGAAGTTTACAAAGGTGTCGTACCGGTCAACTTCGGTACCGATGCCATCGGAGGTGTCTTTTGGCATCATTATCACCTTAATATGTTTTTCAGGTGCTATGCTCGTCTTTGAAAATGACATCGTCAAGGTGATAAGACACGACCAGCTCTACGTTGCCAGTCCAAGCCACACCGTATTGTCAATAGATGAGATTGTAAAAAAAGTGGAGCAGACGCTTCCCTCTGATGTTAAGGTGACAGACGTGACCCTGTTTTCCGATCCTGAGCTTGCCTGCAAGGTGAGTCTCTCTAAGCCCAACAAGGCCGTCATGTATGTGGACCAGTACACCGGACAGCTGAAAGGCATGTACGAGCGACCGGCCTTTTTCGACACCATGCAACGGCTTCACCGTTGGCTGCTCGACAGTCCCGGTAATGGTGGCACATTCTGGGGCCGCATCATCGTAGGCACCTCTACCATCATATTTGTCTTGGTGTTGCTGTCAGGCATTATAATATGGTGGCCACGTACCATGAGAATACTACGTAACAGCCTGAAGATCAAAGTCTCCAAGGGAAGGCATCTGTTATGGCGCAGCCTGCACATTGCCGGTGGCATGTACGCGCTCCTGCTGCTGTTGGTCATGGCGCTCACCGGCCTTACCTGGTCCTTTTCCTGGTATAGTAAAGGATTTTACGCCTTGTTCGGTGCCAACAAAACAGAAAAGAATACTACTCCAACTACCGAAAAGACAGCAACGGCAAGAAACGAAAAGGGATCGACCGAAGCTACCAACGCACAGACGGTCATAGCCTATACTAAATGGCAGGCCGTGTACGAGACATTGCGTGCAAAAAATGCCGGCTACAGCCAGATAACCGTGTCTGACGGTACAGCTAGCGTAGCTTTTGACGGATGGGGCAATCAGCGGGCCGCCGATAAATACACATTCAACCCATCCACTGGCCGGATCACATCGACCGCTCTCTATGCCGACGGCGACAACTCCTCAAAGATCCGCGGTTGGATATTGTCCGTTCACACAGGCAGCTGGGGCGGCCTGCTCACACGCATACTGTGGTTCATCGCAGCCCTTTTGGGTGCGACACTGCCGCTTACGGGTTACTATCTCTGGATACATCGGCTCCGCCGCCGCTTACATTGACAACCTTTCCTGTAATGCGATATAAGGAAAGCGGCTGCCAACTCATACCCTGTTAACCGGCAGCAAACTTGTCCGATGCCTTCGCACAACGATGACATAACGGACCTAAATCCCTTACATACTTCGCATAAGGAGCATCAAACAAAACCGAGAAGACCGTTCTTCTCGGTTTTGATTCACTCTTTCTGATACAAATATCGTACTTTTCTATTCTATACTTTCAAACAATATTTCGGTGACCATACCATGTAGACCGTTGCCGCCCTAAAACATTATCCACTTTAAAAACATATTCATACTGAGAAATAAGTTTAACATCTCATATTTTCAAAGATAACCATAAATAAAATAAAAACGTATTGTTAAAATGACAACAATATCACTATTCTGCTTATTATAAATAACGTAAACAAAACAAAATATAGCTAAAACGCTGTAACCCCTATGCAATATTTGTAACTTTTATGTATTTTTATTAAAAAACGACAAACATGAAAATTAGCTGTGTCATCGTAACATTCAATCGCATACAATTACTCAAAGAGAATCTGACTGCAATCATGTCACAAACGTATAAACCCGATCATATATACGTAATCAACAATCATTCGACTGATAACACAGCTGATTATCTTTCTCAATTTAAAGATCTTCCGTTCTTTACCATTTGTAACCTCGAGAAAAATATTGGAGGCTCAGGTGGGTTTACGTATGGTATAAAACGTGCCGTTGAGGATGGTTGCGACTATGTCTGGATCATGGACGATGATACGATTCCTCACTCAGATTCTCTCGAGCAACTGGTAAAAGCCACTACGCTTTCATCCCACATCGGTTTTCTATGTAGTAAAGTGGTATGGATAGACGGTTGTCTACATAAGATGAACCGATGTGCCATTTATCGCCCTATGCGTAAGGTGACCTCGAAAGAGAATCCTGACGTATACGGTATCTCATGCAACCATTCCACCTTCGTGTCGACGATGATAAGCGCAAAAGCTGTCTATGAAATCGGGTTGCCTTACAAAGAGTTTTTTATATGGCACGATGATATCGAATATACCGAAAGAATTTCCCATCACAATTACGACTGTTTCTATATAGAGACAAGTGTCGTAACACATAAGACCGCAAAAAACTATGCCCCACGCATATTGGACGCAGAAAAGAAAGACCTGTGGAAGTTTTATTATCAAGCACGCAACACCACCTTCCTCGCACGGAAGCGAAAAGCCAATAAGCTATTTTTCTATATATCTATCTTGAATAAATATCGTAGATATATAAGGAAAATCAACCACATCGAGGATAAGGAACTACGCCACGAACTGCGTCACGAGGTGAAAAAAGGATGTCTTGACGGATTAAAATTCAGACCGAAAATAGAATATCTGAAGATTCCTAAAAAGTAAATATCACCTCCCTTGGAGGCAATAAAATGGACGTAAAGCAGGACTACCTCTCAGCATCGGATACTCTTCTGACAAGCTGATTGCCAATATAATGGAATCTTTGCAGCTTTGTATGGACATAAAATATATATCCAACTGCCCGAAAGAAAAAGTTCGGGAGTATTAAGAAATTAGTCTGTTTGACAAAGGTGTAAGATATTTCTGGCATTACACCCGATATTCCATTTACGGGGTTGTAGGAAGGTATCCTGCCATCTGTGTTTACGGGTGGTCGGTTGGACATAATGGCGCATGCACAGACGTGCCATTATGTTCAGATTGTGTACCGCATTCCTGCGTCCCCTGCCTCTTTAGTCGGGTGTGTCGCATGATAATTATATATGAATATCAGGAAAGGCATCCCTCGCATCCTCATTGAGCATTACAATTATCTTATACGGGTATCTGTAGTTCTGGATGTATCCTATGACAGGCCGACATTCAGGTAGCAAAATGAAGAAGATGGACATTGGGATAGTTGTAGCGGGGAGAAAAACAACTATATTTTTTATTTACAGGCAACTACTCGAGTATACAAAAGTCAGTACATACTGTCGGAAAGGAATTGGAACGTTCACAGGAGATCTCTGATTTTTGCGAGTCAAAGAGCCTGGTCCGTATCTTCCCTCGATATCTGCTGTAAAACCTCAAAAAAGTGCCATTTTGGGACTAAATTGGTAATATTTCCTAGAGCCAATGCTTACTTGCCCTTCGAACCAATGGAAATTCTCATAAATCCAATACTTATTTTGTTTAAATCCAATGCTTACTTTTTCGAGTATCCATAGGTCTGATGTCTCCTATCGAATCGAAGGACGGCAAGATAAAAATAGAAGTACTAGAAACTCGAATGAAAGTCATCCCAGAAAACGGATAGCAATGATTACAGATTAATTTTTATTTACACATGACAATCCCAGGACTAATTTCTACCACAAATTTAAACGTCATTTGAGATCCAAAGGATTTCGTACTATTCTAACGCAGGCCATCTGACACCATTCCAAAAGTGTACCTCGCTATATCACGACGAAGCGACGAACGTGATACCGGAAAAAGAACTGCAAACATTAGGTAAGCTATTGAAAAGGGGACACGCTGCATCACGCAGCCATCCCCTTTATCGGCATATAGCATCCGTCTTCTTAAAAAATAAAACGGCATTAAAAAAAATACAGATAATTAACCATTCGCGATGGCGTGGATTCGGTATGGTATCCTGTTTTTCATTCCTGAATTACATTAATATATGTGACTTATCACCTAAAAAGGTGCCATAAGCAAGAGGGTGCCAGGACTCAAATGATCCTCCGAAAAGTCGTAGATCGTAACCACAATCTCTGATAGGATTGTATCGATATCTCTATGAAAATCCGCTTTTCTCCTTCGGCTGTTGAGATACTCGAATTTCAAAGTTCATATTTTCAAGAATCGAGTTTTGGCACACCCTTATAAGTCTCTTTGGTTTCACCGTATGTCATCTCCTCATTCGGCTTCCGAACGGCTATTACTCAGTAGTTACCACAATGGCTCCATCTCGTGCCTGCTCACCAAACTTTTCAATCGCTTTTTCACCTTTAAGCACCACTATTTCCTTGATTTTGTCTGCGCTGATCTTTTTTACTTCGGCAGCATCAACATGAACACCATTTATAACATAATAGCGTGTATCTTTAAAACTTATATTAACGTTATTATTACCAGAACTTATTTTTACGTTAGTATTATCATTGCCAGCTCCCGTCGACTGGACTTTCCCTGATTCACCAGTAAGTCTAAACGTCACCGGTAACGTGTAGCGCACACTCACTGCCTTTCCGTCCTGATATCCCGGCTGCCACTTGGGCATGGCAGAAATCACCCTCAGGGCCTCGGCGTCTATGCTCTTGTCCACACTTCTTACAATCTTCGCATCTTTTACCGTACCATCCTTGTTTACTACAAATGATACCACCACACGACCCTGGATGCCTGCCTTATGGGCCTCTACCGGATACTTAATATTACTGCTCAAATATTTCATGAGCTCAGCTATACCGCCAGGAAACGCCGGCATCTTCTCTACCACCTCATAGACATCATCATCCGTAGATGTCATACGCTGGATTTCATTGGCAATGAATGTGTCATCCGCTCTACCCTTGGCATTCACAGTCTCCTCGCCACTCGTCTTTCCTTGTGCTACGAGGGCTGCCTTGTCTGATGTACTTTTCACTACTGAGCTTACGATGGCATCACTCTCATGCTCTATTTCTCTACTAAGGCTCTCTGCCTTCGGCGTGGCAAAAGCCACTACGGCAACAGCCGCAACAGGAACGGTCAACAACACCTTGACACGGTTCCATGGATTGGATCTTTTTGTCAACATCATAGTTATTCGTTTTTTAAGTGAGTTATGATTTAGATTGTTTGCCATACTGAAAAGCCGTTCGCCGACGGCCTTGCGTATCAGGAGAAGCTGATATTCTGCTGCATTGGCACCGCTGGCAAGCACCGCCTCATCGGCCTCGTACTCATGTATGTTACGCAACTCGCGGCGCAGCAGCCACACTGCCGGATTAAACCACTGGAATATCAGCAGCACATTGCATAGTAAGATGTCAAGCGAGTGATGATGCGAGATATGCGCCATCTCATGTATGAGTATTTCCCGGCGTCCACTCTCGTAGTCGCTCCTGCTGATCACGATGTTGTTAAACCAGCTGAAAGGAGCCATGTCACCATCGATCACAATGATGCGGATACCGTTATCGATCGTCACATGATCTCTACCGGAAATAAGTTTGTACAGTCCGGCCAACGAAACGATCTCATGCCCAACCGACACGACCACGCCAACCATATACACCATGAAAAGTACCTGGACGAGCGTCAGGCTTGCCGGTTGGATATCCTCTCCCGTCACGCCTGCGACAAGCAACTGCTCCACCTGCACCATTCCGTTATTGACCACCGTTGGCTCGTCTATTGACAGACTGACAAACGGAAGCACAAGCGACAGCAACATAAGCAGCAACAATGTAGCACGGTTGAACGCATGAAACGTGTCACGGCTCAGCAGCAGCTTGTAAAAGAGGTAGAATGCCACCAGGCATATAGCCACCTTTATCGAATATATGAAAAACATTCCCATGATGTCGTCGTTTTGTCGTTATTATCTATCCACCCATCTGCCTCATCTCCCTGGCTTGGTTTTCTACGCCTGCTTGTCCCTATTCATAAACGAAACGCACCCGGCTCTCTGCCTGATCGATTCAGAGATGACATTGAATGCCATCTGATCTGGTGAAGAACTCGTCTCCACAGGCTGACTGACCATGTCAAACGGGAGCTCATTAAGGAAATAGCCGTTTATCAGATATTTGGGCAGCTGTTCGTCATTTGTTCTCCTCCACCTTCTCTATAAGCTCTTTCAGCTCGTCGAGTGATATTTTCTCCTCTTTCACCAGTGTTGACACTACACTGAGATACGACTTACCAAAAAACTTGTTGATCACATTGTTGAGCGAACCACGACTATAGCCTTCACGCGATATCTTCGGGAAATACGTATAGGTGCGGGTTTTCAGATTACGATGCGACAGGAATCCCTTCTCCTCAAGGATATGTACTAGCGTTGAGAGGGTATTCACATGGGGTTTGGGATCATCATAAAGCTCACGAAGCTCACGTATCTGCATCTCCCCCTTGTCCCAATAGTGGTTCATGATCTCCTCTTCCTTTCTTGTCAATGTCTTCATAATGATTATATTTAGAATTACAACGCAAAAGAACTAAATTGCTTAGTTATTTGCAAGGAAATAGCAGTTAATAAAACTAAAACCACCCATTCTTTAACTAAGATAAATAGTTTATTGCGGTTTATATAGTTCTATTAACTAAAATAAGTAGTCTAAATAATATCTTGGAATTAGATTCTGCAATTATGAAGCCTTCTGTTAATATTCACAATATGTATGTCGGCAGGCAATCCCTCCCTCTGCCTCTTCATGTAGCAAGTATCTCATGCTCCTTAACGGGCACGCCCGCCGACATTCATTCTTGTTAGTCAGCTCTCATTTCGCAAGGACAATCACGGCATAAGGCCCCACCACATAAGTCTTATATCCGGCAAACTTGTCCGCATACTTCTTCTTTGTCATCAATATTGACGCATGTCCGGGAACGGTTCCCGGAATACTATCCTTAGGCACTACAACTACATCGTGGCCCAGATAGACATCCATGTTCTCAGCCCTATTTATCTGCCATGTGCGGAAATCATCTGTCCCTATAGCCACTGCCACTTTTCGTGCCTGTCCGCAAAGTGCTCCATAGCCTATATAGGCTCTTAGGTCACGCAGGTTCCATCCCCCTGTAAACACAGCCAGCAGTATTCCACCTGCCATGACAGAGATTGCCTTGTGTATGTCCTTCCGCCTTCCATAAACCACAATGAGAGTCAACACTCCACTTGCCGACAATATACCCGAGGCCAGATAGAGCAGTGGCAGTTCCAGCCATCCCGTCCCGCCTATATGTACGGCTATCGCAAAGGCCGGCAACGCCAGCACCAGGATGGCAGCCGGTATGGCTATCGACAGTCTGAGCCATTTGGATTTTTCGTATTCGGACATCATCATTGCCGCCAGATAGATCATGAACGGGAATGCCGGCAACAGATAAATGTGTATCTTCGAACTGAAGCACGAGAGCATCACGAATGTCGTCACGATTATGGTTGCGAAATATTGTTCCAGCTCCGACCATGAGTGCTTCCTGAATGTCGCCACAATGATCGTGCCCAAGACAAGCAATGACCAGGGAGCAATGGAATACCATATCGATATGCCGTAGAAATAAAAGGGCCGATCATGCGTGAATGCGTTCACTGCCCTGCCAAATGTCTGATGGAACAACATATTGTCAAGATACGCCTGACCACCTTCTGCATAGGCCAGACCGAACCACGCCGCACACAGCAAGACCAGTACGCCCCATGTACGAACACCCCAGTAGTAGCCAACCTGCCTTATGTCCTTCTTATACACCAAAAAGACGACAGATGACAACAGTGGCAACAGTATGCCGATAGGACCCTTGCTGAATATGGCCAGGAATACGTAAATCGGAAACAACCATCTCTCCGCCTTCGTACGGCCGTCTAGCATATGGCCGTCCTGCCCCGACCTGTACAGTCTGTAGAATGACCTGAGGGCAAGGACTATGAACATGCACATCAGCATATCCATTCTGAGCGTGACTGCCATGCCTGCAAACAAGGCGCTTGTAAGCAGCATCAGGCGGGCCGACAGGCGTCCCCGTCCATCCAGCTTGCTACCGCACCATCGGTCGAGCACGTCGACGACGACCAGCGACGGTACCAACGAGGCCAACGCAAGGAACCACATCTGATGCGATCCTAAGAGCCACTTGCCTAACATCACTATCCACAGATAGAGAGGTGGCTTATCAGCATAAGGAATCCCGTGGTTCGTAAAGGTAAAGAAGGTATTGCTACGTATCGCTTCGTCAGCAATGCTCAGATACCTCAATTCATTATCAGGAGTAAAGTCGCGAAACAATAAGACGGGCAATAATGCAATGCAGAAAATGGCATAGGGGATGTATCTCTTCATAAAACAGATGTTTCAGATAAAAGTTGTCGATCTGATTTTGATTATACAAGACATTTCCTCGCAAAGTTAGAGAATTTTGTCGGTTTGCCAAATGTTTCCCGACCAATAAAAGTCATCCATGGGTCCATCCTTCGGTAAGGATCATTTCTGTTAACCCAAACCAGGTAAATCGATAAAATCAATATTTACCGTCTTATAACGTTTTAGGGAGATAATATCCCGGCGAAAAGATATAGGAGGCTCAGATCATTCTACACTATGCAGTCTATACCATTTCTTCCATACGGAATCTTTATACAGAATGTCTCTTTCCCTCTCCACGTGCCAATTCCGCCCTTATCCTACTGAGCGACTGTGGGGTGATGAACAGATAAGATGCTATATATTTGAGTGGGACATGCTGCAACAGTTCCGCCTTCTCGGCCAGCAGCGTCTCGTATCTGTCGCGTGCCTTCGGTGCCCCGCTGCCGAGCAGCCACCGTTCCACCTCAAAGATCTCCTTCTCATATAGCCTGCGGCCTATGCGCGCCGCCTCTACCGACGACATGAAGAATTCCTCAGCAGCCTCACGGCTGATACCGTAGACCACACTGTCGCTCATGGATTCGAGCGTAATCATCGACGGTACATTGCCTACAAAGCACCACGAAGAGAACAGCAGATCGCCCTTCGAGGCAAACCAAAGGGTGATGTCGTTGCCGTCAGTATTAATGTACGACGCACGCCAGATGCCCTTCACGATGATATAGATATTGGTATTGCGTCCGCCCTTGCGTACAAGCGTCTCGCCTTTTTGTATCTCCAAACGTGTCATGTGCGCCTTGAGAGCCTCTACCTCTTCCATTGTGAGACCGCTCCGACGGCACAGACACTCTTCAAATGTTTCCATAATCACCCACTTTTAAACACATAATAGATCAACGTTCAAGTCGAGGAGCCGCACCGGCCGGTGCGGCTCCTTCCTTCGGACAAGCTACGGCCTTGCCTCTATTGACGCCTTCGCCTTGAATGCCTTATGAACACCGCATCCACCGTCAGGCTCCTATCTGATTGCCGTTGACAGCCTCACCTCCGGCTACGGCCATCCCTCTATCCGACGCAAAGGTAATAAATCCCTTTCTACTTCTCACATACATCATCAATATTAACAAGCTGGTAAGCACTTCTGCCACCGGCACCGCAAGCCATATACCATTCACCCCTGCCAGCTTTGGCATGAGCCAAAAGCTCAGAAGCATCAGCACATAGCCACGCATGACGGTGACGAACATGGCCGAGGCATCATGCTCTATGCTCTGATAATAGCCTATTGCCACGATGTTCACGGCAAAGGGGATGAAGCCGAGGGCAAACAGCGACATGCCGTTCACTGCCAGGGTGTTGGCCGGGAAGCCCGATGGTATGAACAGCGCGATAATGTCCGACACGAAGAAATGTGTGATCAGCAGAAACATCACCCCACTGCCGACCGCCGTCAGGAGAGCCAGACGGAAGGCCGTCCGCACCCTTTGCGACAGACACGCACCATGATTATAGCTCAGGATGGGCTGTGCCGACTGTGCTATGGCATTATAGACCATGAATATGATCGGGAAAATATAGCAGGCTATGCTGTAAGCGGCCACGCCGTCCTCTCCCAGATAGTCGATGAACACGTAGTTGCCTGCAAACATCATCGATGCTATGGCTGCCTCACAGAGCAACGAGGGAAAACCGAGACGGCAGATGTATCCCACGTTGCGGGCCGTCATGCGCAGGCTGCGCGCATGGGTCTTCACACGACAAAAACGTATTGTACGGCCCATGAAAAACATATACCACAACACCATGCCCGCACCGGCGACATAACCGAGACTTGTCGCAATACCGGCACCGATGACACCCCAGCGGAATACAAAGATGAACAGATAGTCGAGTATCAGATTCAATACAGCCGGAACTACATTGCACATCATCGCATAGCGTGGGGAGCCGTCAAGACGTATATAAAACATCCCGGCACTGAGCATCGCACTGAACACGAAGAAAGGCACCGCACCATAAATATATTCTACCGCCGGAGCAAGCAGACGGTCCGAGCTTCCCAACAGGCGCGACACCTCCGGCGCTCCCAATACGGAGAGCATGCTGAACGTCATCACGACAAGGCTCAGCGCCATCGCTGCCTGTGTGATGTTGATGCGCGCCGTCTTGGGCTTACCTTGCGACAGATGGATCGACGCTACGACCGATGCGCCGACGCCGAACATAAGTCCCAGACCCGTATTTATAAGAAATAAGGGTGCTACGATATTAACAGCCGCCAAGGCATCGCTGCCAAGACCACGTCCCACAAAGATGCCATCGGTGATAACGAAAAGAGCCGACGACACCATGCCAAGCAATGTCGGCATAAGCAATTTACCGAACAAACTGGACACCTTTGTTGTTCCGAAATCAATCTTATCTTTCATACCACTTAATCGTTATATATTTATTTCTATCGGGGCGCAAAATTAAGTGTTTGGACACGAAATGCAGTTAACAAATGGTAATTTCTAAGATGCGCCATAAAACAGATGCATAAAAAGTATCCTTTAGGCATATTGGCTTCTCCTAAGAAAATATTTGTCCTATCACGGATAACGTTTACAGGATTCTATTCCCAAATTATATAAATCAAATCGTCATTAGACAATTTGCATGAACAATTTCCCTATGAATTCATTACGCCACATATCACTTAAATTTTGCTTTCCTTTTTCACTTACCCTACAAATGCCAGCGCGCCCGCAGGATCATTCACCTAACGTTGGATTTTATACGATTGGACTCCGACGGACCATCCTTCCCTAAAAAGTTAACGGCTTCGAACTATATTCACACCCGGACCTGTCAGGATATCCTGGATACATATTCAAGCTATCCACCCCTCTGGCAACGATCCAAAAATGTCCAACGAGAAAACAGGAAAAATCATTTCTGATTTTCTTTTGAGCAGTAGTATCATTAGTGTCCCGTTAAAATTGGGACGAGTTAAATATTAATCAAATAGCCCCAGAATGAGGGGACAATCGAGTTCTTTGACATTGTTGAATTTAGTCTTATCAAACAGGTCAG
>ERZ779791.153-NODE-153-length-28435-cov-8.49366_pt1 | contig 28435 bp, 25 predicted proteins | sample MGYA00511351_ERZ779791 | MGnify/ENA primary metagenome ERZ779791 (study PRJEB29588, sample SAMEA2143745) | human gut metagenome | biome: human gut; feature: human-associated habitat; material: faeces | place: Denmark | collected 2008/2010 ...
CTACTGACTTAGGTTATAAAACAAAAAAGTGTCTAGTGAAATCAGGAAAAGACACAGTACTAACTTTTCTTAGAACCAGTACTAACTTTCCTTAGAACCAGTACTAACTTTCCTTAGAACCAGTACTAACTTTCTCTAGAACCAGTACTAACTTGCCATTCCCTACCGGGTAGGATGCCCGCAAAGGGAGATATGGAGACGGCAGCCAACCGGGCCAAAGCTATCCGGTGAGGCAGATCGAAAAGAATGGCAACCTATTTTTATTTACACGCTATGGCTTCGGATGCCGCAACAAACGATGCGGGCCATCCGATAAAGACAGGAAGATCCGATAGGGATCATTTCCAAGTATGCCGGTTGTTGTGTCCTTCTGGCTGTGACGGTCGGCAAGGCTGGATCGGAAGGATCAGAATTAATATGTATAGCCGTATGCGCCACGCCTTGCCGTAAGCGTTTCGTGATTGCCTGTCTCCACTACCTTACCTTTATCCAATACCACTATCTGGTCGGCATTCTTTACCGTACTCAGTCTATGTGCCACGATAACCACCGTCTTGCCCTTGTAAAACTCGTCGAGGTGCTCCACTATCATACGTTCGTTATTGGCATCGAGCGAGTTGGTGGCTTCGTCAAGGAGGATATAGTCGGGGGGCTTATACACGGCTATGGTCGCCCATCAGCTTGGTGTCGAAGACACGACATAGGAAGCTTTAAGAGCTTAATAAAGAAGTCGCTTACCAACGAGATGTTAATGCGTAGCGAGATATGGAGCAGCAGCCATCGACGAATAAAATCAATGGCTGTTCGACTAATGGTAAGCATCAGCTGTCCCAAGAGTATCAGCCATATAAAACCGATATTCTGATTCTTGATGCCCACGTCCACAATGGACTGCGTGAGGAAGGGAAGGATAAGCTGCAGCAAACTTCCCACCAACATATTCGGCCACCTTTAATTCAAACCCCTTAGGCTCTTCTGCCAGTTCCGATATGGAATGCCCCAGCGGATCCACAACCGTAACAAACCCCGCCCAGCCGAAGTTGTAGGGATAAAGTACGGGGATGTTCCGGTCCTTGCAGATCTCATCGAAGACGAAAGGAGTATTGTCCTTAAAGTCCAAGGCGTTGACGGCCACATCATGCCCGTTCAGCATTTTCTCAATATTGCCGGGAGCCAGAAATTCTGTGTAGAATCTAATATGCGCATCGGGATTGATGCTTAGCAAACGCTCTGCCAAACACTCCGCCTTGTATCTGCCAATATCATTCTCCGTATAGTTCTGTCTGTTAAGGTTGCTTCGCTCCACTTTGTCGCCATCTATAATGGTGATGTGTTCAAAGCCAAACCTTAAGGCACATTCTGCCACAATACTGCCTATTCCTGCAGCGCCAAGGAATATTTTATAATCCTTGACCATATTTTGTTCCCTTTCGCTCATATAGAGCCGGTTCCTACTGTATCTTTCTTCCATAATAAATCTATTTTTTGCAAAAAAGGCGCAATAAAATTTCTAAGCACTACACAAAAGTGTAAAAGATTGGCATTACAAGAATTATTTTAGAACTTTTATAATGACGTGCCCAATGAGTCGGACAAAAAACTTTATTGACTTCCGTAAGCGCGGAAATCTTGAAGGACTTGTACTGCACTCGGACCAGGGATGGCAGCACAAACAATACGGATACCGCAAAAAGCTTCAGGATGGGCCCACCGTGCAGAACATGTCGAGGAAGGACAACTGCCTTGACAACGCCGTCAAGGAGAACCTCTTCGGCATGATGAAGACCGAGCTTCTGAATCCGGGAAACTACAGCTCGCTAAAAAGGTTCGGCAGAGAGCTCAGAGAACACTAAGATACTACGGATAAGATTAGACTGAAAGGTATGGCACCCGCTAAATACAGAAACGAGTATAAGAACATATTATAATTTAACCTCCAACTTATTGGGTGCACGCCATAGGGTGCGTCCGCATATCATAATCCCACACCCATCATTCGTACCTACAAATAAGGTGTATCGGTCTAATAGCGGATTGATACTAAAATAAGCCCTCCGGAAATGTGAAAATGATTCATTCCCAGAGGGCTTTTATTTTATGTGATAGGTTATGGAAAAGATAACCTATATAATTATGTGCGAGATCATGCCAATGCCATTACAAGAACCTGCGTGACAATGATATGAAGGAACATCGCAAACGGATAAACCGTTGCATAGCCTACTGATGGGGTATCTGAAGAAGTCAGGCCTGATGCATAGCTCAAAGCCGGAGGATTGGTATTGGCGCCGGACAACACACCCAGAAGGGTGTAGAAATTGAGATGCAGCACATAACGGCCAATGACAGCACCCAAGATCAATGGTATCAACGTTATCAACAAGCCATAGGCAAACCATTGTAGTCCCACCATGGTAGGCACCGTGGCAAAGAAGTCCTTTCCTGCACCAATGCCGACACACGCCAGGAAAAGACAGATGCCTACCTGACGGATCATCAAGTTGCCACTAATCGTATTGTACGTCACCAGATGATACTTAGGTCCAAAATATCCGATAAGGATGGCAACGACCAGCGGACCGCCAGTCAGTCCCAAACGTACAGGCGTAGCGATGCCGGGGATGGGGATGGGCAGATCGGCCAGAAGAGCACCTAAGGCGATGCCGAGGAAGATAGGGATCAGATTAGGATAGTTCAACCGCTTCATCTGATTGCCTAACAGTTTCTCCACATGACTGATTGCCAGCTCCGTACCAACCACTGTGAGTTTGTCGCCCAACTGGAGTTTCAGAGTAGGCGTAGCCACAAGGTCTACGCCGGCACGATTGATGCGGGTCACACTGGCACCAAGGTTCGACCGTACTTTCAACTGTGACAGTGTCTGACCGTTGATGCCGGGACGTGTGACGAGCACCCGGCGGGAAATCAGCATGCCATCGTTCTCGTCCCAGACGCGGTCTACAGGCTTGCCCAACAAGGTCTGAATAGGCTCGACATCGGCAGGTCCGGAGATGACCAACACGAGATCGCCATGATGGATCGTCGTGCTGCCGTTGACAAGCTCTTCCTCTCTGTTGCTTTCCTTCTTGATGATACGGGAAATGACGAACTTACGGTTCAGTATCTCACGTATCGTACGGATATTCTTGCCTTCAATCATCTCATTGTCCACCTCGACAGTGAAAGGCCGCACGGTAAGATCCTCAAGATGTCCAAGACCCCGCTCGGCATCCTCTTCCTCCCGCTCCTTATTGATACGCATTACAAAGCGCAGGAGCAGGAAGCACAGCACCGTACCGATGACGCCCATGGGATAAGCCACCGAATAGCCGACAGAGATGTTGGGATCGTCCAGACCATTGCTCAGATAGCTCCATGCCTGCTGTACGGCACCCAGTCCGGGAGTACTTGTGGTGGCACCCGAAAGAATGCCGGCCATGACAGTAATGGGAGTACCACTGGTATAATGTAAAACGATGGTCACCACTACAGCCAGCAAAACGACAACCACTGTCAGCAAATGAAGTGACCAGCCACCTTTTGCAAAGAGAGAGAAAAAACTCGGACCGGCTTGCATTCCAATGGAATAGACAAAGAGCACAAGGCCAAACTCCTTGAAAAAGTGCATGATATGGCCGTCAAGAGAGAAGCCCAGATATCCGAAGAGAATACCGATGAAAAGTACCCAGGCCATACCTAATGATACTCCCCGTACTTTCACTTTGCCTAAAGCCAGACCAATGGTGATCACCAACGCAAGAATCAGGAAGCTGTGTGTCACGCCCCCACCCCACAAATTGGGAAAACCATAAAATAGATTTTTGATTAATTCCATAATATGTTTAGAAATAATGTTGTTCTCAGGTAATCACGTGCAAAAATAACAAGTTTTTTTCGATTATCCATCACAACGGCAGGATTATTACCATTATAATTCACCTTGCCACCTCAATTCCCTTTAGTATGCCATTAGAGGTCTTGAGGAATTTCGCATCCATAAAGACAGAACAGGATGAAAAGCCGTAAATGATTCTTGACACAACCGGGCTGCAGCTGACCGCTCACATCTCCACGGAAAGCCGATTAGGACCGGCAAGATATGATGTCGTGACTCTTTGAGGGATATAGCCTATCCTTTATCATCAAAACGTGAAGCCATCTCTTGCATCTAAGCGGATTTTCGCCTGCGTTGAGGGATCATATCTTCATCGGCCCGAGACTATATAACCACCGGCCTTTGACTATATAATCATCAAATCCCTAAAGCCATATTACTTTTGCGGGCATATAAGAGTGATTTCCCCTAATTTAACCAGACCGCTTCGCTTTTTGGCAGACATCTTATAGAAAGCCATCCTAAAACAGCAGGCCACAGGCCAGAAGAATTCATCCTATTTTTCCTTACAGGCTACGATCCCCTGACAGGCAGCCGTCCGGACGTATTGTCTGTCATGACTGAATATATCCTTCGGAACATTCGACCGGAAAACACCCATATCGTTCCCTGAACCTATTGCCTGTCCTTGCAATGATACCATCTTAAAGCTGGAGATACCGAATATGGACTTGCATTATGTCAGATAATCTTTCATGGGCTTCCGCCTGATCAATCAAGTGAGTTCCGTCCAAAAGAAAAATTCATAAGGGTGGCTTTCCATCACATAACCGGCTAATTTTAAAAAGAAAAGGAGATTGATTCCCAAAATAATTATGTATATTTGTGCCCAAAATCCATCATAATATGTATTTTACAGGACTGATAATCGCTATACTTACTTTTCTCATCATCGGCGTGTTCCATCCCGTAGTGATCAAGACGGAATACTATTTTGGAACCCGGCCATGGTGGATTTTCCTCATTACCGGTGTCGCATGTGTCGTCATCTCCATCCTGGTGGAGAACACCGTTGCCTCCGCACTCATTGGCGTGCTTGGAGCCACGCTGCTTTGGTCCATCGGTGAGCTCTTCGAGCAGAAGAAACGCGTGGAAAAAGGATGGTTCCCGATGAACCCCAAACGGAAAGACCAGTACAAAACGAAAGAATAGCACCCCTGAACATCCCCCTTCCTCTATAACGGCTATGGTGACCTTGCCGTTTACGATCCTCTATCCATTCTAAAATTTCTATGAAGACAGAATTAATCCTTGTAGGCAAGACGGTGGACAAACATCTGAAAGCCTTGCTCGATGAGTATGCCGCACGCATCCCCCACTACATGCCATTCGACATACGTGTCATTCCGGAACTGAAAAACACAAAAAGTATGAGCGAGGCGCAGCAAAAGGAACGTGAGGGAGAGCTCATCCTCAAATCACTCCAACCTTCTGATACGGTTATCCTGATGGATGAGCATGGCAAGGAATACCGCTCCATCGAGTTCGCTTCCTGGATGCAACATTGTCAGAGCATAGCCCGTAAGCTGGTCTTTGTCATCGGCGGTCCCTACGGCTTCAGCGATGCCGTCTATGCCCGGGCAAATGGTAAGATATCGCTTTCCAAAATGACCTTCTCCCACCAGATGGTTCGTGTCATCTTCGCCGAACAGATCTATCGTGCCTGCACGATTATCAAGGGAGAACCGTATCACCACGAATGATCCCATACCTGCACTTTTCCGGTAAAAGGCAAGAAAGCCATCCATCATACTCACACTACGGGGCATAGGGATAAGAGCCACACCGACATTTATCCCGGACCGCAGGCCTGTCACTGCTGACACTATCCCCGCAACCCGGACAAGCACGACATCACCCTGACTGCCACCTTGACTGACGGAGCCTGTTACTTACCTCCTTGGCATTCGAATTTTGACACGAATAAGGTGGAAGTCAACCAAGGTGACGGTCATGAAATGAAAGCTTTAAACTCATCCGACAGTGAGACAGCACGTCTGCTAAATCAGATTGCCCTTTCCCTGACGCACGACCTCCGGCTCTCCATTCGTACAGTCGACAATGGTGGAAGGCTCGGTACCGCCTATGCCCGCATCGAGAATAAGATCGACCTCCTCTCCCCAACGCTCGTTGATCAGCGACGGGTCCGTAAGATATTCCATGTCATCGTTTTCGTCATAGGGCACCGTGGCAGAAAGCAGCGGAGCGTCCATCTCCTTGCAGATCAGGCGCACGATTTCACAGTCGGGCACACGGATACCTACCTCCTTACGACCTCTGAAAATCTTGGGCAGATGACTGCTCGGATTGAGAATGAAGGTGAACGGGCCGGGCAAATTGCGCTTGAGCGTTCTGAACGTGACATTATCGACCTTAGCGTACTCGGCAATGTGGCTCAGATCCGCCGCCACGATTGACAGATAATGCTTCGACGGATCAATACCCTTTATTCGACAAATCTTCTCCACTGCCCGCTCTTTCAATGCACAACAGCCGATGGCGTAAGTGGTATCCGTAGGATAGATCATCACGCCACCGTCCTTCAACACGGCAACGATATTGTCGATGACATCCTGTGAATTGTTCTTTTCGTAAATCTTGATCAACATTGTCTTATCCTTTCTTTTCTAAGAGATCCTGCAAACGTATGAGCTCGTCACGATACTGTGCGGCCTGGATGAAGTCAAGATCCTTCGCGGCCTTCTCCATCAGGGCCTTCGTATTGTCGATCGTAGCCTGCAGCTCCTCCTTATTCATCTTCGCTACTATAGGCTCGGCAGCAAAGGCGGCAGGCTCGGGCTCGATATACGGGCGGGCATAAGCATTGCCCCGGGCCATGGCCGTCTTCGTTCCCGTGTCCTCACCGGTAGGAAGACTACCTTTAATTTCCTTTACAATCTGCTTAGGAGTGATGTGGTGATCCTCATTATACTTAAGCTGTATGGACCGGCGACGGTTGGTCTCATCTATCGTCTGCCGCATGCTCTGGGTGATCGTGTCGGCATACATGATCACCTTGCCATTGACATTACGGGCCGCACGACCTGCAGTCTGTGTCAATGAGCGTCTGCTACGCAGGAATCCTTCCTTGTCAGCATCCAGAATGGCGACGAGTGATACCTCTGGCAAGTCAAGTCCCTCACGCAACAGGTTCACTCCGACCAAGACATCAAATTCGCCTGCACGCAGTCCGTTCATAATCTTAATGCGATCGAGCGTCGCCACATCACTGTGAATGTAGTTAGCCTTCACGCCATGGTTGAGCAGATACTCCGTAAGTTCCTCAGCCATACGCTTGGTAAGCGTGGTGACCAATACACGCTCATTACGTTCTATGCGTTGCCGGATCTCCTCCAGCAGATCATCTATCTGGTTCTCCGACGGACGGACCTCAATAGCCGGATCGAGCAGTCCCGTAGGACGGATAAGCTGCTCTACCACCACGCCATCGGCCTCTCGAAGCTCGTAGTCGGCAGGAGTGGCACTGACATAGATGGCCTGATGGATCAGCTGATGGAACTCCTCAAAGCGCAAGGGACGGTTGTCGAAAGCGGCAGGCAGACGGAATCCGAACTCCACCAGATTCTGCTTGCGCGAACGGTCGCCGCCGAACATGGCATTAAGTTGCGGTATCGTCTCGTGGCTCTCATCGATCACCAGCAAATAATCTTTCGGGAAAAAATCGAACAGACAGTAAGGACGCTCGCCCGCCTCCCTACCGTCGAAATAACGGGAGTAATTCTCAATACCCGAGCAATAGCCAAGCTCCTTGATCATCTCGATATCGTACTCCACCCGCTCCTTGATACGCTGCGCCTTGATATCGTCGTGCAGACTCTTGAAATAGTCTACCCGCTCCGTGAGATCATCCTGTATCTGTCGGATGGCATTGTCCACCGTTTTCTTGTCCGTGACAAAGAGGTTGGCAGGATAAATCTGATACTCCTCAAACTCCTGCACCGTATGCATGCTGACAGGATCCACCTCGGCTATCGAGTCGATCTCATCGTCCCACCATGTCACACGAAGCACGTAGTCGGAATAGGCCATGGCTACAATGACTGTCTCTCCCTTGACTGAGAAATTGCCACGTGCCGGTTCGAGATCGTTGCGTACATAAAGTGCGTTGACAAGCGACCGGAGAAAATCATTGCGCTCGAGCTTCTGTCCCCGCCTCAGAGAGATGATGCTCTCTTTCATGGCCACAGGCCCGCCCATGCCATAGATACACGAGACTGACGACACAATGATGACGTCGTTGCGTCCGGAAAGCAGATCGCTGACAGCCTGCAAGCGGAGCTTGTCGATCTCCTGATTGATGGCAAGGTCTTTCTCGATATAGGTGTCGCTCGAAGGCAAGTAGGCCTCCGGCTGATAATAGTCATAATAGGATACGTAATAGTCTACGGCATTGTGCGGAAAGAAGGCTTTCATCTCCTCGTACAACTGCGCCGCCAAGGTCTTGTTGTGCGAGATGATCAAAGTCGGTTTGTTGGTCTGGGCAATGACATTGGCTACGGTAAAGGTCTTTCCCGAACCGGTCACGCCCAGGAGCACTTGTGCAGGATCGCCCCGCTCAACCCCTTCGACAAGCTGGCGGATCGCTTCGGGCTGGTCGCCCGTAGGCTTGAATTTTGAAATCAGCTGGTAATCCATACCGCAAAAATACTAATAATTTTCAAGGTTGCCTAATTTTATACTAAAAATCACGCTGATGGCTTTGTCAATCGGGGAAGATTGTGTAAATTTGCAAATCAATAATAATGTCATTATTACGAATGAGAAAAAGAATCGCCGTTTATTCTCTCGGTGCTCTCTGTCTTCTTTTCAGCAGTTGTGCCCAAGAATTCAACCAGGTATACAAGTCTCAAGACTACAACTATAAGTACGAGTATGCCAAGGAGTGTTTTGCCAAAGGCAAATACTCCCGTGCCACCACTCTCCTTCAGGATCTCATCATTCAGATGAAGGGACACAAGGCCGAGCAGGAAAGTCTGTACATGCTTGCCATGTCGGAATATTGCGACATGGATTATACTACGGCATCCGAAGCTTTCAAGAAATATGTGAAAAGCTATCCGCGCGGTACTTATGCAGAGCAGGCTACCTACTACATCGGTCAGAGCCTGTATATGTCAACTCCTGAGCCACGTCTCGACCAAAGTCAGACCGTGAACGCCATCTCAGCCTTTCAGGACTATCTCGACATCTATCCTGACGGATCACTGCGTCAGGACGCGCAACAGAAACTGATAGACCTGCAGGAAAAGCTCGTAACCAAAGAGCTTTATTCGGCCCAGCTATATTATAATCTCGGTACCTACTTCGGTAACTGTACCAGTGGTGGCAACAATTATGAGGCATGCATCGTCACCTCACAGAATGCCCTGAAAGACTATCCTTATTCCAACAAGCGCGAGGAGTTTGCCTCACTGATCATGCGAAGCAAATTCGAACTGGCCCAGCAAAGCGTTGAGTCAAAGCGCATAGAGCGCTTCCAGGATGCCGAGGATGAGTGCTATGGCTTCATCAACCAGTATCCCGACTCCAAGGACCGGAAGACAGCTGAAGAATATATCGAGAAGTGCAAGAAGGCATTGGGGAACGATAAGTCGGATAAACCGGAAGAGTAAACCGGCCTCTTGACAGAAAAGTGACGGTACGGAGAATGAGAACGGGATTTCCTGTATCTCCTCTTTCTTCCCTTCACAAAAAACAAGCATAAAGGAAACTATATAAATTCAATCAATAAGTTAATGGATTATAAGAAATCAAAGGCACCGGTAAATACGGTGACACGTAACATTATGGATCTCTGCAAGGAGACCGGTAATATCTACGAGAGCGTAGCTATCATTGCCAAGCGTTCTAATCAGATCGCAGCCGAAATCAAGACTGATCTGAACAAGAAGCTCGCAGAGTTTGCTTCTTATAATGACTCTCTTGACGAGGTGTTCGAGAACCGTGAGCAGATTGAGATCAGCCGCTATTATGAGAAGCTGCCGAAACCGACACTGTTGGCAACACAGGAGTTTGTCGAAGGCAACATCTATTGGCGTGATCCTTCCCAGGACAATCAGGAGGAGCGTAACTAATGATCCAGCGTAAGCAAACTATTTTTCTCCTGCTGGCGGTAATTGCCATGGTGGTGTGTCTCTGTCTGCCTATCGGCACATTCGAACCTGCCACCATGACGCAGGCCACACGATGGTTCAATATCGGCTTTATGTCGGCCGGCCAACCGGTAGCATGGCATCCCGTGCCTTTCGTAATACTTGCCGTAACGGTCATCCTCAGTCTGGTTGACATCTTCCGTTACAATCACCGGGTATCACAGGCACGTTGGTGTCTTTGGTCAATGCTGATCATAATCGTGTGGTATGTCTACGCAGGACTGGGAGCCTTCCTAATCTTCTCTGACAAAGGATCGTTCCATGTCGGATGGGCATCCTGCCTGCCCTTGGTCGCCCTCATTCTCTTGCTGCTTGCCCGTCAGGGTATCTTGGCAGACGAGAAGCTGGTACGCTCAATGGACCGCATCCGATAAACAACGAAGATCGCATAGAAAAAGTTAAAGAGCCAAGTGCCTTAACTCCTTTTCATAAACATTTACCCCCAATCGGTTGAATGACCGATTGGGGGTAAAAAATTAAGGGGGAAACAAGTCTCAATGATTTGCCTCCCCCTTTTGTTTGGTTAATATTATTGTTGTAAGGTCTGTAGATTACTTCTTGAAGTAGCGGTTGTACAGACCGGTGAAGCCGGCAGCGTGACGAGCCTCGTCCTTAGCCATCTCGTGGATGGTGTCGTGGAGAGCGTCAGAACCTTCCTGCTTAGCCTTCTTAGCCATCTCAAACTTCTCCTCGCAAGCGCCACGCTCAGCAGCGATACGCATCTCCAGGTTGGTCTTGGTGTCCTTGAGAACCTCGCCCAGCAGCTCTGCATAACGGCTTGCATGGTTAGCCTCCTCATAAGCATAGTGCTCAAATGCACGTGCTACCTCGGGATAGCCCTCACGATCGGCCTGACGTGCCATAGCCAGATACATACCTACCTCACTGCACTCACCTGCAAAGGTGTCCTTGCAATGCTGAACCAGTTCAGGGCTTACCTTGTCGTCGTAAGCTGAACCCAGCGTGTGAACAGTTGCGAACGTATAGTCATCGGTTGCGGGTGCTACATACTCCTTGATCTTGTCACCTTTAGCGTGGCAAACGGGGCAAACGGGTTCTGCGTCGGCACTCTCAAAGATGTGTCCGCATACACTGCAAATATACTTCTTATTCATAATGTGTGTTTATAAATGTTTAATATTATATTGAAAATTAATCTTTCTGCTTCTTGGCCGCACACTCACGACAAATGCCCTTGTAGTACAACTGGGCTTCATCGATGATATGTCCTTCCACACTTCGCGGGCCTTCCAACTTGGGAGCCGGCTCATCGAAAAGGTCGAAGACACGACCACACTCACGACACATGAAATGCACATGAGGATGAAGATCACCATCATAACACACCCTATGATCATCGATGGTGATCATCTGGGCTGCATGACGCTCCGAAAACATTCGAAGCGTATTATAGACGGTTGTTCTACTCAGTGTCGGAATCTTGTCAACCAACCCGACATACACATCCTCAATTGTGGGATGGATGGGATGGGTGAGCAAGAAATCCATAATCGCCAACCGCTGTAAGGACGGACGGATGCCTGCCTTTTGCAAGCGCTCATATGACTGTTGTCTCATAGTTGATATGTCTAAAAAAACAATAGTATTCTATACGGAGCGTCCCATGACGGTCTTTTCCGTTTAGTGTTCTATTCATCCGACAAGAGTAAATGATGTTACCCAAGAGGATGTCGTAAATCTTATATTGCAAATATAGACAAATTTCCATCAACCTCCAAACAAATATGGAAAATTTACAATTAATTAATAGAGGAATTTGACTATAACCGTTTAAATCACTTGTATGCGTACATTAAGGAAATGAAAGGCATCTCCATGACGTACAAATACCTAATTAAAAACAGCGCACTTGCATCGAAATGTGTTCGCTGACGAATATCAGGAATCCTACCCTATTCCAGGGTTATCGTCTTACTTGTCTTTGAAACATAGACAAAGACCATTTGCAAACACGAAATCACGCAAGTGCGCTGTTCCTATTTTTATTTCACACGTTCGATAAGCTCGTCAACAGATACGAGCTGCTGCTCGCCTGTCACCATGTTTTTCAACGTGATCTTCTGTTGGGCAATCTCATTCTCGCCGGCCAAGGCAACGAAAGCAATGCCTTTAGCGTTGGCATAGCTCATCTGCTTTTTCATCTTAGCCTTATCGGGATACACTTCTGTACGGATGCCAGCCTGACGTGTCTGTGCAGCGATGGGCAGGCAATAGGCTGTCTCCTTCTCACCGAAGTTGATGAACAACAGACGTGTTGCCGAAACAGCCTCCTTAGGATAAAGATCGAGAGCATTGAGTACATCATAGATACGATCGGCACCAAAAGAGATACCCACACCGGAAAGGCCGGGCATTCCAAAGATTCCCGTCAGATTGTCGTAACGACCACCACCTGTGATTGAACCCATTGGCGTATCGAGCGCCTTCACTTCAAAGATGGCACCCGTATAATAGTTAAGGCCACGAGCCAATGTGAGATCAAGCTCCATCTCATTTTTCAGTCCAACGGTCTTCAAGGCATCGAGGATGAAACGGGTCTCCTCCACGCCTTTCAGTCCTGTCTCCGAGGTCTTGAGCACATCGGCAATAACTGCGAGTTTCTCATCGTTGGTTCCCGACAAGGAGATAATTGGCTGCAACTTGCAGATGGCTTCCTCGGTGATACCATCGGCACGCAGTTCCTCATTCACCTTGTCCAGTCCAATCTTGTCGAGCTTGTCGATAGCTACCGTGATATCCACGATCTTGTCAGACTCGCCAATCACCTCGGCTATACCCGTGAGGATCTTGCGGTTGTTGATCTTGATCTGCACACGCACGCCCAGACGCTGGAACACCGTATCAACGATCTGCATGAGCTCCACCTCATTGAGAAGGGAGTCAGATCCTACGACATCGGCATCACACTGGTAGAACTCGCGATAACGACCCCGCTGAGGACGGTCGGCACGCCATACGGGCTGGATCTGATAACGCTTGAAAGGCAGCTGAAGCTCGTCACGATGCATCACCACGTAACGTGCGAACGGCACAGTGAGATCATAGCGCAGACCTTTCTCACAAAGTTTGGCTGCCAGATGCAGACTGTCACGGCTACGCAGCTCATCGTCTGTGATCTTATTCAGATAATCACCGGAGTTGAGTACCTTGAAGAGCAACTTATCGCCCTCCTCGCCGTACTTACCCATAAGAGTGTGAAGCGTCTCGAGAGCAGGCGTCTCAATCTGCTGAAATCCGTAAAGTGCATATACCTCACGGATGGTATTGAAGATATAATTGCGTTTGGCCATCTCTTCAGGTCCGAAATCTCGGGTACCCTTAGGGATAGATGGTTTGTTTGCCATAATTTTTTTTCTTTGACTTATTTACGTACAATGGTCTGTGCACGGTCCGGACCGATGGAGATGATACGGATAGGTGTTTCCAGCTCAGCCTCGAGGAATGCGATGTAGTCCTTGAAAGCCTTGGGGAACTGATCCTCAGAAGTGAACTTCGTCATATCGGTCTTCCAACCGGGCAGATCCTTATAAATAGGAGTAACGTTGTCGATATTGTAGGGGAAATCGCGTGTCTCTGTTCCGTCAGGCAACTTATAAGCCACACAGGCACGGATCGTATCAAAACCATCGAGGACATCGCTCTTCATCATGATCAGCTCCGTCACGCCGTCAACCATGATAGAATAGCGCAACTGTACAAGATCAATCCAACCACAGCGACGCTCACGACCCGTCACGGCTCCGTACTCATGGCCGAGGTCACGGATGGTCTTGCCTGTCTCATCGAAAAGCTCCGTGGGGAAAGGACCGGCACCTACACGTGTGCAATAAGCCTTCATGATACCGAAGACCTTACCGATCTTATTGGGACCTACACCCAGACCGGTACAAGCACCGGCACAGATGGTGTTGCTGGAAGTCACGAAAGGATAAGAACCAAAGTCGACATCAAGCATCGTGCCCTGGGCACCTTCTGCAAGGATGTTCTTGCCTTCACGAAGAAGCGTTCCTACCTCAAACTCGCTGTCTACGATTGGGAACTGACGAAGATATTCCACGCCCTCCATCCAATGTTTCTCTGTCTCTTCCAAAGTAGAGAAATCGGTCCAGCCAAGAGCCTTGAGCATCTCAAGATGACGGGCCTTGTGAGCAGCGTATTTCTCATCGAAATGATCGAGGATGTCGCCGACACGCAGACCGTTACGGCTCACTTTGTCAGTATAAGTCGGGCCGATACCCTTACCGGTCGTTCCGACCTTGGCCTTACCCTTGGCAGCTTCCTGTGCACGGTCGAGCAGACGGTGGGTAGGCATGATGAGATGGGCCTTCTTGGAAATATGAAGATGGTGCTTGAGCTCATGACCGCTCTTTTCCAGGTCTTTGGCCTCGTCCATAAAAAGGTCGGGAGCCAGAACAACACCGTTGCCGATGATGTTAACCTTTCCGCCCTGGAAGATACCGGAAGGAATGCTGCGAAGCACATACTTCTGGCCTTCAAACTCAAGCGTATGGCCAGCATTGGGACCACCCTGGAAACGGGCTACCACATCGTACTGCGGCGTGAGCACGTCGACTACTTTTCCTTTACCTTCATCGCCCCACTGGAGACCCAGCAGAACATCAATTTTACCTGTATTCATCTGTCTCAGCTTTTATAGTTGTTGTTTATTTCTTCTTTCAATATTGACCTAACAGCCATCCTTCTGACACTGATCGGTCTGATGTGGCCAGTTAGGCTGACTACATATTTTTCTGCTCCACAGTCTTATCGATCTGGCGTTGCGCCCTTGTTATCTTCGCTGCGCAAGAAGAGCAAATGCCATAGACATACAGCGCGAACTCTTCCTTTCGGAACCGTCGGAGAACCACCTTCTTCATGGCTTCCTCAACAGCAGGAATCTTCACCTCGGTCACCTTGCCGCAAATCGTACATATCTGATGGCAATGATTATCAGCCCGGGAAGCCACCTCATAAGTGGTCTTCCCCATGAGCCGGTGACGAACGATAAGATTGAGTCTCAAGAAAAGACGCAATGTATTGTAAACCGTGGCACGGCTCACGACAAAGCGCCGCTGCTCAAGGACCTCCTGTAGCTCTTCTACCGTGAAATGGCCCTCAAAACTGAAGATTGAGCAAAGGATAGCCTCCCGCTCGGAAGTATGACGCAGATGCATCGCTTCAATATAAGCATCAAGCACCTTTCTTGCCTCTTCTAACTGCTTGCTCTTCATCGGTAAATTATTTACGGACCAGACACTAACCTTCTTAAAAGCCTTGCAATCCTTTAGTATACTCTAGGACCGAAAATAGCAGTGCCTACTCTTACCATCGTCGAACGGCACTCTATTGCGATCTTGTAATCATGGCTCATGCCCCAAGAGCGTTCGCAGAAGGAGGGCTCATCAGCAAAATACTGTGCCTTCACCTCATCGAAAAGATCGGCGGCTAATGTCATCTCGCGACGGATCTGATCCTCATCGTCTACATTGCTGGCCATCATCATCAGGCCACAAATACGGACATGCTGCAGACCGCGCCACTCACCGGCAGCGAGCATCTCACGGAGAGCTGCAGGAGAGAAGCCATATTTTGACTCTTCCTCTGCGATATGAAGCTCAAGGAGAACATCGATAACCCGGTCATGCTTAGCTGCCTGCTTGTTGATCTCCTTCAAGAGCTTCATGGTGTCGACCGCCTCTATCATCGTAATGTAAGGCGCAATATATTTCACCTTGTTAGTCTGCAGATGACCTATGAAATGCCATTGGATATCCTTCGGCAATACATCCACCTTCTGCGAGAGCTCTTGCTCATGACTCTCACCGAAGATGCGCTGTCCCACCTTATAGGCAGCTTCTATGTAGGTGGCAGGATGAAATTTGCTGATGGCAACAAGCCTGACACCTTGAGGCAGATCGGCCAACACTTTCTTAAGCCGGCCGGCCACATCGATATCATTATATTTTGTTTCTTCCATCATTGTGTACTCTGTTATTTCTCATATTCGGGCTTGTCGTCCTCTTTCTTTTCAGAAGGGGCTCTATGCTCGAACACATCCATGATATGGGTCTCTGTCATCGATGCTACTACATAGTCGATAGATGTCGTGCCCATGACTTCCTGGATATTCTTTACTGCACCCTCAAAGGTGCCGGCCTGCACGAGATAGATGACATTGGAACGTTTTTCCTTTTCCGTCTTCTCGTCAAGTGTGATGAACTGCAGCTTGGCTTTGTACCAACGGTCATCATTCTCACGATCGCTGAAGAAGATCTCATGATAAGCTGCAGGCGCAATGCCCGTGATCTTAAACTCTCCGCTGATGTATGCACTCATCTCATCGATGATTGTACTCTCGGCCTCCGCAAAGCTGAGGGCATCAACGACGTACTGTTCCGTAACGGGCTTCATCATTCCGTTTTCATGCATTTTATCATATCTGATCTTGGTCTCAAACCAACTAGCTGTTCTTGCTTTCATTTCTTATATATTTTACTTTAAATTGTTATCCGAAACTAAATTGTCAGAGCACTTGCAACCTTAATCCGTAACGGCCACGCCATTAAAGAAATTGTCCAGCGACCGATAGGCATAGGCTGCGCGGTCATGCAGATTGGGCATGCTACGGATATGCTGAAGCAGATCTGCCGTTTTCTTCACGGCATTCTGATAGTTCTCCGGGGTGATGCGCTCGCTCATCTTTTCGGCCATCTTCTGGTCAAAGGAGAAATAATGCACAAGCCAGTTGACGAACTGCTGACGCTGGATCTCGCTCACCTTGTCCACAGACGTGTCGCGCAAGATCTTCGAACGGCTGATATGGAACACCAGCTGATCAGGCTCTCCGCCCCGCTGACCATGAAGATATTTTTTCTCATAGTCGAAATAGCAGTCACAGAAACCATTGTCGGCCATTGCTTTCAACTCTGTCTTGGCAGGCTCAAGCACACGACGGCAGAAATCACTGAACTTCTTATAATTCGTCTCCAGACGCAACATCTTCCGGAACTCAAGAGTATCTATCACCGCAAATCCTTTCTTCAGCCAGCTCTCTATGAACATATAGATGCGCTGTGTATAGCGGTTGTGACATGCGAAAACAATCTCCTTGCCGATATGATGATAACCGAAGTCGAGGCTGACAAGACGACGGGCCACATCCGGATCCATTTTCAGAATAGCATACTTCTGATAGATGCCCGGATCCTCCGGAATATAGACATCACATAATGTGGTGTACTTCTGATAGCGGCGTCCGTCATGAGTCTTATAAGGGATATCTACCGGCACAGTGGAAAGCATACGGAGACTATAACGCAGATCTGGATAATGATTCGGATCAATACCAAGATCCTTGAAAAGTGTACGGATTTCTATCTTGCCGTCCGGATCGAGCTCATTCTCCCGAAACAATTCCGGAGCAGACTTCACCTTATTGAGGATATCGTGAAGACTACTCTGCATAAATTGTATGATAGCGACCAGGATACGAATTTGAATAAGGGAATAGTCGTGACGCATCATCGTCACGGCAATAGGTTGTAACAACCAGGTCTCATCTTTCAATGGGATGAGATCGGTAGAGACGGTGGCACGCTTCAGCGTACGTTTCTTTCCTTTGCCTACATTCGCGGTGCGCTTGCGCGTCCGGGTGGCAGTAGTCTTTGCTGTGGTCTTTGTGGATGTTGCAACTGTCATTTGCGTACAAAGATAAAACTATTTTCCGATACCTACAAACATATTCCTCTTTTTTCTGAAACAACAAAAAAACGGGCAAGCCGACACACGTTCGACTTGCCCGGATAACTTATTGGCTGAATGGAATTTCCTGTCTTCCGATCTTCAGTCCGGCAGACGGATATATCCATTCTTTCTGATTCGATCTTTACTTCTTCAGCAGACTCTCAAGTTCCTTAGCCTTAGGATCATTCAGCTGATAGTAAGTGCTGTAGAGATAGTAAGCCCACTTGGCCTGCTCCTGGTTAGGATCGAGCTGCTGAGCATGCTCCAGATAGCCCTTAGCCTCGTTGTAAAGAGCGGTCTGAGCATTCTTGTCATTGACAATGCCCGAAGCCTTCTGATTAAGAACGGCACCTGTCAGGGTCAGCACTGCTACATTGTCAGGCTGAAGCTTCAAGGCATGCTTGTAGCAGTTGATGGTCTCATCCCAGTTTGGCTTCTCAGCCTTTGCCTCCTGATTCATCAGGGTCTGTCCCTTCATAGCCCAACCAAAATAGTTGTCAGGATTCTTCTGGATCATACCATCAAGAAGCTGAAGCAACTCAGTTGTCTTATTCATTGAATAATACATGTTGCTCAGTGCCTGCATGGCAGCCTCGTTGGTAGGATCTTTCTCGATCATACCCTTCACTTTCTCTACATAAGCCAACGAATCTGCCTGAGTCTTCAGGCCACGGGCAGCAAGCGTAAGCTGGAATGCCTTGGCGTCACCAGCTATCTTAGCAGTGTCCGATGCTGCGACGGCAACATACTTCTCTGCCAGATCAGTCTTGCCTGTACGGTCAGCATACACAGCTGCATAGTAAGCAACCAGACCGGCATTGGGATCTTCCGTAGCCTTTGTCGACTCGAAGAGAGGATTGTTATGTGTCTCGGTCAGAGCGCCCCAATACTTCACGAGATTCTCATTGTCATTGTTGCTGGCTGCCCACTGACCGGCATTAAGAAGCTGGATACGGGCATTTGCCACATTGGGACCGAGAGACTTCGTAAACTTGGGAGCCACTTTACCCTTCTCGTTAGGCTCGTTGTCATACTTAGCACATTCAACAGCAGCCTTTGTAGCATTGTAGGCAGCATCGTACATAGCGAGAGAATCGGCCTTTGTAAAGGTCTGCTTGGTCATTGCAGCCGTCTGCATAGCCAAGTTCTTGTCATTAAACTCTGCAAGTGCCAGTGTAGCCAGCTTGTTATAAGCCTTAGCCTTTTCTGCAGCGCTGGTCATAGAGCTCAAGTTGCTCTGAAGCAACTGACTGGCCTCTGCATACGTCTTAGCCTTCATCACGGCTTTCAGGGCATCACTGTCGCCTGCGAAAGCTGCGGATACTCCCAGTACCAGCGCAGCTGCGATCATGAATTTTCTCATAGTTCTTATTGATTGAGTGATTCTAATTCTTAATTATTTGAAGGCTCCTCTTCCGAAGATTGGTCTTCGGTGGTGTCAACAGGGTCCTCAGTCATCTGCTCCTTTACCTCTGTGAGGGGAGTAGCCTTCATATCTTTGGCGATCTCTTCCTCGTTTTGCTGCATCTGCTGGCGGCTCTGCTCTTCCACTGTCGCTTCCAGTTCGGAGCTCATCACCTTGCAGACACTGGCAATGGAATCATTTTTCTTCGTCAAATTAATAAGGTGTACGCCCTGGGCTGTACGTCCGATGACACGAATCTCCTGGACGGGCAAACGAAGGGTTATGCCACTCTTATTGATTATCATCAGATCGTTCTCGTCCGTGACATTCTTAATCGCCACGAGACGGCCGGTCTTCTCTGTGATGTTCAGCGTCTTCACGCCACGAGTGCCACGGTTGGTCTTACGATAGTCTTCCACCATCGACCGCTTGCCATAGCCGTTCTCACTGACTACCATCACGGTCTCTGTCTCGGCATTGTTCACAACGATCATACCAACTACTGCATCATCGTCATTATCAATCCTCATGCCGGTCACACCGGTAGAGTTGCGGCCCATGGCACGGACGTTACTCTCGTCAAAGCGTACGGCACGACCATTGCGGTCAGCCAGGATCAACTCATTCTTTCCGTTTGTGAGACGAACATCTACGACCTCATCGCCCTCAAGGATGTTGATTGCGATGACACCCTTAGAACGCGGGTTAGAATACTGCTTCAGGCAAGTCTTCTTCACAATACCGCTCTTGGTGGCAAAAACGACATAATGGCTGTTGACAAATTCCTCATCGTCCAACCGGTGTCCACGAAGACGCAGGAATGCATTTACAGCATCGCCCGGTTCGATGTCAAGCAGATTCTGAATGGCACGTCCCTTAGACGTCTTGTCGCCCTCCGGAATGTCGTAGCACTTCAGCCAGTAGCAACGTCCCTTCTTCGTGAAGAAGAGCATCGTCTGATGCATCGTGCTCGGATAGATGTACTCAATGAAATCATTGTCACGCGTGTGCGCGCCCTTCGATCCTACTCCACCACGGCTCTGCTCACGGAAGTTAGCTAAAGGAGTGCGCTTGATATAGCCCAAGTGACTGACGGTGATCACTACAGGATCATTGGGATAAAAGTCTTCAGCATTGAACTCATGCTCATCAGGGATGATACGGGTACGACGCTCGTCGCCAAACTTCTCCTTCACCTCCTGCAACTCATCCTTCATCACTTTCTTACACAATTCAGGATCATCAAGAATCTTCTGCAGATACTCAATCTGCTCCATCAGCTCATTGTACTCTTGATGCAACTGATCCATACGCAGACCGGTGAGCTGAGAAAGACGCATATCCACAATAGCTTTCGACTGAAGACTGTCAAGCTCGAAACGTTGCTCCAGATTGGCCTGTGCCTCAGCAGGTGTCTTGCTGTTGCGGATGATATGCACGACCTCGTCAATATTGTCACACGCAATGATCAGTCCTTCAAGGATATGGGCACGCTCCTGTGCCTTCTTCAAGTCGAACTTCGTGCGGCGGATAGTCACCTCATGACGGTGTTCGATGAAGTAGCCGATACACTCCTTGAGCGTCAGCAACTTCGGGCGAAGCTGGGAATGATCATGCTTGCTGGGAACAAGAGCGATGCAGTTAACGCTAAAGCTGTTTTGCAAGGCCGTCATCTTAAACAGCTTATTCAGAATGACTCTCGCATTGGCATCTTTCTTCACGTCAACAACGATGCGCATACCCTGACGACCCGTCTCGTCATTGACATTGGAGATGCCATCCAGCTTCCCTTCTTTCACCAACTCAGCGATATATTCGATGAGCTGCTGCTTGTTCACACCGTAAGGAATCTCCGTAACGACAATCTTATCGCCCTTCTCATCACTCTCGATCTCTGCCTTGGCACGGATCACGATACGGCCACGGCCGGTCTCGTAAGCCTCCTTCACGCCCTGCAAGCCATAGATGTAAGCGCCTGTAGGGAAGTCGGGAGCAGGAATATATTGCATCAATCCCTCTGTATCAATGTCCGGATTGTCAATATAGGCACAGCAACCATCGATCACCTCATTAAGATTATGGGTCGGAATATTCGTAGCCATACCCACAGCAATACCATTACCTCCATTGACCAACAGATTGGGCACCTTGGTCGGCATCACAGAAGGCTCCTTCAAAGTATCGTCAAAGTTATTCACCATGTCGACGGTGTCCTTGTCGATATCGTCCATGATATGCTCGCCCATCTTCGAAAGACGACACTCTGTGTAACGCATGGCTGCGGGAGAGTCGCCATCGACACTACCGAAGTTACCCTGTCCATCAACAAGCAGGTAACGCATGTTCCAATTCTGGCCCATACGAACCAAAGCGCCATAAACAGAACTGTCGCCATGAGGGTGATATTTACCAAGCACCTCACCGACAACGCGGGCACATTTCTTGTAGGGTTTGTCACTGGTATTGCCTAAACCTTCCATTCCATAAAGGATACGACGGTGTACAGGCTTGAAGCCGTCACGCACATCGGGCAGTGCGCGGGCAACGATCACCGACATGGAATAGTCGATGTAGGAGGATTTCATCTCCTCCTCAATATTGATCTTGAGTATTCGATCCTGATCAATGGTCTGATTTTCGTCCATTCTAAAGGATGTATAATATGATTAAATTCGTTTTTAGGGCATTTTCAGGCTCGCTACGCCCTTTCTGCCATCATTTCAGCCTACAAAAATACGAAGCTTTTCTGACTTTTCAAAGCGTTTTCAACAAAAAGGAAGGACAAATTAGCGATTATTAGGATTATTCTCCGACCAAGGCTTTCACAAACAGGTAATCGGACAGACGATTGAGATATATCTCTATGTCAGCAGGATAACCGTATGTTCTGGCAAGTGTTACGAATCTACGTTCACAAGTACGGGCCTTAGTCCTTGCGATATGCAGGAGCGCATTCATTCGGGAAGTTCCCGGACGGACAAAAGCAAAGGGCGCACAATCGCGATGAAGCTCGATATAGGTCTCCATCTTCTCTACTGACGCTTTCAATGATGGAACATCATCATCAGAGTTGAAGCCTGCGATAATTCCCATAATACGCATAAGTTGTTGCTGTATAGCATCGTACCCATTCCGTTCTGCTTCTTTGCTTTCTATCTTGACAAGTCCCAGCCACGCATTAAGTTCATCTAGATTCCCATTCATTTCGATGCGCATATCATCTTTTGCTACGCGCTCTCCATTGCAGAGTCCTGTAGTACCCTTATCTCCCGTCTTTGTCGTTATTCTTGCCATCGTTATGCTATGTTCTGAATGTATGTTTCAAATTTAAAGTACAACTTAATGCTTCAAAAGCACATATATGATCACGGGTGCACCGATAAACGGTGTCACGGCATTCAGCGGCAACATACCTCCACCACCAGGCAATGTGGTAAGCAGATTGCACAGCAAAGCGATCACTGATCCTGTAAGAATCGTCACCGGCAGCAATTGCCGATGATTACCCGTCCGGACCAACATTCCTGCCATATGAGGCACTGCCAAGGCTATGAACGCTATGGGGCCACAGTAAGCAGTAACGACGGCCGACTGCAGTCCTGTAAGGAGCATCAGCAGATTGCGTGTCGTCCGAAAAGAAATGCCCATATTCTCTGCATAGCGTTCTCCAAGAAGCAAGGCATTGAGCGGTTTCATTAACAACAATGTAGAGAGCGTGGACAGCACACACACCACGGCAAAAAAGGGCAATTGCTCCAATGACACATTGCCGAAATTGCCCATACCCCACACAGCATAACTCTTCACCCCCTCCTCGGTAGCAAAGAAATTAAGTACGGTTATGGCGCTCGAGGCAAGGTAGCCTATCATAATACCGATAATAATCAGCAACAAGGAACTTTTCACTGCCCTGCTGCAAAGCCAGATAAGCAATGTCACCACCATAGCGCCTATAAAAGCAGCTACAACGGTCGTCACATGCTGAAGGAAGAGCGGTAGTGCCGTCATACTCGTACCAAGCGTGACGACAGCGACCATCAGACTCGCACCACTGGTGATGCCAAACACATCGGGAGCAGCCAACGGATTGCGAAATGCCGTCTGTAACATCAAACCGCTGGAGGCCAGCGCACCACCCGACAATAATGCCGTCAATGCCTGCGGCAATCGTGACTCTAGGACGATGAACCGCCATGCCGGCCGTACACTTTCTCCTCCCGTCAGGATATCTACGACATCCCTCATGGGTATGTCGACACTTCCTACCACCAAAGAGGCAGCAAAAAGCACAACTATCATAATCAGGAGAAAAAGGTATCTGCGCGTCATCGTCTTATAAACGTAGCAATGCAACGATTATTGTAACTTTTTAAAATACCTGAGCGTTCCCGGATACTCACCAAGGTGACTGAGCAAAATGTATTCTCTAAGTAAATAATCCGGCCGGAAAGATACTTCTTCAAAATAGGGTACCTTAGACGACAGACATTCATACACCTCTCCTGTCTTAAGGGCTTTCAACACTGCATAACCGTGATACTCATCAAGCAAGTCGGAACGCGTCATCATAGTAGGACCACTGACTTTGAAAGCCCATACATCCGTATTACCAGCCTTATCCATCACTTCCTCGGGCGACAAGGCCAGGCTTCCTGTATGTCCGTCTTGATAAAAGGCATATCCAGCATTTGCGTCACGCAAAATGTTTGCAATCGTGCTTCTTCCTCCAGGTGTGTACCATGTGGCACCGGTCTTGCGCTCGGTTAAGATACTTCTTCCACGTTTCAACTTATAAGCACTGGAACACAACATTTTATAATTCTTTTCCACTACGGAGAAAAGACTGTCAGCCTCCCGCTCATGTCCGGTAAGCACTCCGTAGAGCTTCATCCATTCTGCCCGTCCGAGCGCCGTCGGCTCCATATAGTCGGCAGCCTGAATGAGTGTTACACCAATTTTCTCAAGCTTCCCGAAACCACCGCTATTCTCGAAAGGTGAGAGCAGAATGGCATCACAACCAGCACTGACAATTGACTCCACATCCGGATTCATACTTGATCCGAAATCATACATCTGTCTGGCAGCAACAGCTTTCTGTACCGATGGGATAACCATATAATTCAAGTCACATACTCCAGCGATCTCCTTACCGGCACCCAGCCAAAGAAGCAACTGGGTATGTGGTGAGGAAAAAACAGCCAGATGCTGAAACGGCTTCTTGACATCGTACTCCTGAAGTATCTGCCCCTGATGCCACGGATCTTTCACGACAACATGCACATGATCCTCATAGCGTACCATCGTCAGCAAACGTGCATACGAGAGCTTTATCGTGTCACCCAGCTCTGCCCTATGACGTAAGCGACCGCCTCCACACGCCGTGCAGAATAGTACAACGGAAAAGACAGTTGCCATTAGGATCAATGTATGTTTAATCTTGTTCATAAGTGGAAAATATTATCAGACTGTCTGAATGAAAAACAGGGAGCAGAAGGCTACCTCCTACTCCCTTACGCTTTCTTTATTCGGAATACAACGGCACAATGACACCAGGACATACGCCAACGGTCCATTGTCCAGTCTTGACACCCGCTGTCGTATAAGCGACGATATATCCGTCCGTCACATAGCTTGCATAGCCCGTATTCTCATCCTTGCTGAGTGAGGTGACGTATACCTTCCCACTCACACTATCCACTCCGATAGCATAAGGATTAAAAATCTCCGTGCCGTCAATCCACTTGACAGCCGTCTTTGTCGCAAAACTATAGTAGCTGTAAGTAGCCGGGCTGCCATAAGGTGCATTCACAAGATAAAGACCATTCTCATCGGCAGCCATCATCGTATAGTTGCCAATTTTGCTCACCTGATCCTGGTCGTCGATCTTCTGCAACTGTCCAGGCACTGAATAATAGTCGCCTACACTGAGAAGATAAAGACCGTCAGAAGTATTAAGAAGTGCTCCAGGATTGGTCACTACCGTGATGTCCTTCTCCTTGTCGAGAGTCGCTGCCTGCAACTTCACGACATTCGTATTGTAGGTATAATCGTTATTCCAACCATTTGAGACATATACGTGCCCCTTGCGTACAGCAATTCCCTCTAAATTTGTTCCGACTACTTCCGAGCTATCGGTCAGCTCATTGGTAGAAAGCGACATCTTATAGACCTTACCGGTATAGGAGGAAATATAAAGGTTGTCATCATCAGCAGCGAGGCAGCGGGGGGCTTTCACATTCACGACGGCTACGCTCTTAGCAGTCTTCTTGCTGATCACCTCTATCCGATTCTCATTGTTCGTAGCAATATACATATTGTCGCCTTTAATAAGCGCATCATTAGGGGTATCGCCAAGTGAGCGGCCATTGACTGAACTGAAAACGTTACGTGTCACAGTAGAATCACTGGAGATGAAATCCAACGAACCGTCAATATTGCCCATAGAGCCTTCACAGAGTACGTAGACACCTTGAGAGCCTTTCTGTCCACCTGAATCTGGGGTCGTCGCATCATCATCACTGCTGCACGCAGCAAAAGTCAAAACCGTTCCCGCAAGAGCGAGAATACTCCAAAAATTTTTCATGTTGTTATTGATATTAATTATTAACACTAATTATCAAACTTAACCGCCAAGAACGTCCCGGCATAGGATACCGCTTGACTATCTCATACTGCCGGTTGGTCACATTAAGCACTGCGGCCCGGGCCGTCACCTCGGTCTTTGTCCAATGCCACGTTTTCCATGCTGACACATCCATTTGGGCATATCCTCCCAACCGTGTGCCATTGGCATGCTCCAACGTTGTCCACCGTTCGTCCATACCGTCAGCCGACACTACAAGATTGATCCATGGGTTCATCCACGTCAACGTACCGGCCAGCGTATTACGTGGTGTATAAGGAATCTGCCAGTCATACGACGATGCCTTAGGATTGCTCCGATTGACGGCTGCCTGCAGGGTATAATTGGCTGTCCACTCCAAAGATTGCCCTACTGCCAACCGATAGGAGCCGGAGAGCGTCACATCAAACCCGAGTGTACGGCTTTTCGACAGATTCATCATCCTCCATACAAACATATTGTAGGGCACGGCTATGATTTTATCCTTCACATTGACAAGATAAGCATCGGCAGTAAGTCGAAGATTCCATTGGGTGACAGCAACCTGCTTGAAAGGAAGCCCGACCGTCATACCTATATTCCACTGGCTTGCCCGTTCCGGCTTCAAGCCGGTACTGCCCAAATGATAATAGTAGGCTTCATTGAATGTAGGCATTCGGAACAGATCCTTATAGAATCCTCGTATATAGAACGGGACATCGTTTACGGGTTGCCATGACACGTTCAGTGAAGGTGAGAAGCGGTGGGCATTGCCTGTAGAGGCTGCACCTTCATCCACCTTATTTATATAGTTACTTTGCAGCAGTCGCCCTATGACCTTCACATTTCCACTCTTCCATCTGACCGACAATGCCTGCAAAATAGTATGTCGAAGAGGATGACTGGCAATAGGAGGCACACCGGGAGCCTGTCCCTGCGTTGTCGTCAGGGTGGAATTGAGATTATTCAGCATATAATCTACAGAATAATTCCACAGGAACTGACCGGTTGGATGCCAATTCACCGCTGCCGCTCCATAATACTCTCGTTGCCAGTAAGTCTCGTTCTGCTCGCCTCCACTGAGTACAGCTTGTCTGTCGGCAGACATCGCCCAATTCATCTTCGCATTCACCTGTACACTCCAGCTGTCGGCTACGCGACCAATCCACCGTAGCTGTCCAAAGGCAGTCCGCTCGCGCAACCGCTCACTGCTGTCCTGCGTGTAAAGATGTACCTGTCCGGGCAAATGGCGATCAGTATCATAATAGTATGCCTTACCCTGTAGTTGCTGCTGGCCTCCAGCCCAGACAAGATGCAGATTGCCTTCTACATGACCATCGCGCAGCTGCGAGTTTTGTCGTCGCTCATGGGTAGTCTGTGACACATTATGCAGGACAAACGGATAATCGTTATCCGACCGCAGATAATCAGCCAATATACTTGCACTGTTGCTCCCCCATGCTCTGCCTACAGAAAGGGACGGCTTCAGCGTTCCCCAGCTTCCACCTTCCACTTGTGCCTTCAGCTCCAAGCCATGAACAGGCTCAGCCGAACGTAACTGTAAGGTCGCAGCCGTAATGAAATTACGGGCTGGCTGGAAGATGTCGTCATCATCGCCAATGACAAGACGCACAAGTCCCATATTGGTAAGGGAGAAACGACTTAGATCCACTTCACCGGTCTGTGTGTCACTAACTGTAAGGCCATCAATCATAACTCCCGTGTACTTACTACCTATTCCGCGCACACTGACACTCTTCATGCCACCTGCACCTCCATAATCGCGCACAGTGACTCCACTAACATGGCGCAATACCTCCGTGAGCGTCCCTACCCCTCGATGCAACATACTTTCTGCATCCATCTGCTGTGACGGCGATGTGGACGACAAGCTGTTGCCCGGCATAGATCCAATGACGCGCACACTATCAAGCACGATCTCTTGCTTCATGCAGGAGCCTGCCTGTGTTCGAAGTGTCTGTGCCGAGGCAACGCTTGCAACCGACAACAGAAACACAATAAGTGTTGGATTCTTTCGCATTCTTCCTCGAGAACTGGAAATGATATCATCGCTCTACGGCAGGTCTTCTGGCTCGTGGCGTCAGTCAAGCGTCTTCCCATCGATGTAAAGAACAGAAACGAAATGAACCTATCGTCTCTTGATCAACAGTGACTTATTGCTTGACCATAATGCCACACACAGCAGCGGGACTGTCCGGGATTCTCACCCGGTTCCCTATTAATCTCCCCAAAGGAGAACCGTATGCGTTTGCAAAGGTACAACTTATTTTTCAGATATTAAGATATAAAAACCGAATATTCACAATTAACGTGAGTCGAATGAAATTATAATGATTATCTGAATCAGTAAATAACGGCTCACCCGATAAATATAGGGGAGATATGCTGCTCAGATCAAGTATCAAGTACAGGGATGAAAAACAGAGGAATGGCTCAAGGGGGCGCGTATGGAATGAATGCGGGGAATGAAACCTGAATCATGTGGTATGACTCCTGCCGGCTGCCTGTGACCGTTCTTGCCGGACTTCCTGTAACGGTCATCTTGCTCTCCGTCCCTCAGAACAGATAGGATGACA
>ERZ779791.156-NODE-156-length-27763-cov-6.68709_pt1 | contig 27763 bp, 26 predicted proteins | sample MGYA00511351_ERZ779791 | MGnify/ENA primary metagenome ERZ779791 (study PRJEB29588, sample SAMEA2143745) | human gut metagenome | biome: human gut; feature: human-associated habitat; material: faeces | place: Denmark | collected 2008/2010 ...
CATATGCGCCACAGCTCTTATAAAGACCGGCTGGCTCCTGTGCCTTCTTCTCTGCCAAAAAAAACTTATTCTCTCGTTTAACCCCCCCCCCACAGCTACATCCATAGCCTCTAAGTAGCAGTCGATCGACATGCTTACATCTCCAATAGATGCATATATAACTCCCATAAGATTGACAGCCTTTGCCATCTGCTCATATGCGCCACAGCTCTTATAAAGACCGGCTGTCTCCTGTGCCTTCTTCTCTGCCAAAAAAAGCTTATTCTCGCCAAATAAGGCTGCTGCCTCATCCATACATCTGTCTGCCTTTTGCAATATACCCATAAAAACCCTCCTATAGATGACAATACAATCTATTTCTCAGCAAGATACTGCTTATATCCAACCTGTTTCAGTTTCGCATCCTTTGCTACAACCTGAGCCTTCATATCTGCTGTATACTTTTTGATTTTCTCAAGGATTGCATCATCACCTGCTGCGAGTATCTTTGCTGCAAGTATTGCTGCATTTTTCGCACCGTCAATTGCAACTGTGGCAACAGGCACTCCAGGTGGCATCTGCATGATTGAGAACACTGCATCCATTCCATCCAGATTCTTTCCTGAAAGCGGTACTCCGATAACAGGAAGTGCAAAAAGCGCTGCACACATTCCCGGAAGTGCTGCTGCCATTCCAGCTCCTGCTATTATTACCTTTACATCTCTATCACAAGCGCCTCTTGTCCACTCAATAAGCTCATCCGGCTCACGGTGTGCCGAGATGATGGTGAGCTCATACTCTATGCCGAGCTCTTCAAGCATATCTGCTGCCTTACTCATCACCTTTAAATCTGAGTCGCTGCCCATAACTATTCCTACTTTTGCCATTTTATCCTCCTTATATGTCTAACAATTATTTACTTTCTGCATCAAGCGTATCGAGCGGTTTGTTCAACTCTTCTACGCCCTCAAGCACAAATCTGCCATCTCTTATTATATCACATGTTGAGCCATCGTGTCGAATAACTGTGATGGCTCCAAGCTCATCATATGGTATTGTGATATCCGTGTGGCAGTTGAAATATGCCTTTGATATATCATCTTTTCTGCGGATGGAAACTGAATTGTCCCTGGCAATGATTGCTTTTCCGTCAGGGTTGTATGTCATATTGTCCTCATCGTATGTGTAGCAGGTATCACCCACTGCAAAGTGCGGTCCTGTCTTCTCTGCTATGAGAATAGGCATCTTTGCCGCGATATCGTATACTCTCGCCATACGGTAGGCTGTCGTATTGGTGCCTATGGCAAACTCACCCATAGGCAGTGTGTCATGATGGAAAAGTACATTGTCAGATATATACTTTCTGTTTTCTTCCTCATCCTCAAAATTGGTACATGTATATTTATCAATCATGCCATCCTTAAAGTGGATTTCCAGATTAAGGAAATTAAGCTCATTGAGATATACCTGACTGACATGCAGCTTACCGTTTGTGCCCTCTAACACCGGTGAAGTAAACACCTCTCCGACAGGGATATTTACATCAGCCACACAGTTTTCAAAAGCCGTCTCCTTCGAAGGCTCCTTAAGCTCATGAATCTTAACATACAAATCTGTCCTGTTGCCGTTTGTACCGACGATATGCACCCTGTCTGCTGTATCGAGCACATCTATGATTTTCTGCTGCATATCCCTGTAGAGTGCATAATCAAGAGTATTAATCTTTACAGTCTCCGTAAAAATTTCCTTATAATCAGGTCCGATTGCAGCACACGGATAGGCGATGATCGTAAAGCTTCTGTCCTCGCTGTGGATATAGCTGTTCATATACTGTGAGCGCACGCTTGTCATATGGACTACAAGCTTCTGTTGCTCATCATTAAAGTGCGCAGCCTCCTTCTTTGAAACCGGAGCAAACGGCTCCTCTCCAAATATCTCTATGACAGCCGGTCCTCCACATTTGCATGCTACATCCTTCATTCTCTCAAGTGCATTGTGCATGCACTCAAGACGATACTCCACATATGCCTTGTCAAGCCACAGTGCCATATCCTCCTTGTGGTCATAGTCAAACTGCTTATTGACCGATGTGGAAAATGGTCTCATGGCAGGCTTCATACCCATTTTCTCAAAATTCTTTAATGCTGCTCTTATCATACGCTCAAAGCCAAGCGGATAAAGCACCTGAACCACCGACTTCTTTGAGATATCCTTGTTGCAGGTAATAAAGCCAATGCGGTATCCTTCTGTATAGGTATCTGCCATTGCCTGTATCTCCTCATCTGAAAATGAAGCCAGATGCGCTCTGCCGGCGCGCTCATTCTCTCCGACATACAGTCCGTAAGAATACAGATAATCATCATTTGACAAATCTGCCTCATTTACAAGCTCTGTATAGTAATCATAAGCCGGGTCAAGGAGTGCCCTGTTGTCATCCTCTGCAAATATCTCCTCATAATCATGCATGAACGAATATATACATCCCCTTATCTCATCAGGACTCAGCTCATTGGCATTCTCAAAATAATTGTAAAGCTCTACAATAAGCTCTGCATAAATGCAGAGATATTTTATATCCCCCTGATAGATATGTGTAATGCTTCCGGCAATTTTTGCATATACAGCCGATAAAAGCTGACCATACTCATCTCCGAGCACCTTTACGGCGTATGCCGGGTTGGCATAGCTTTTCTCATAATTTTCTTTATCAAACTGTGAATAGAATAAATCGTTAAATTTCTTATCTGCGCTATGGTTTTTAATAGTGTTTAGGCACTTTGCCACACTTGTGAAATAATCTGCAAAAGCCGGCTCTATCGCAGGCTCTCTGATGATCTGCTCTATCCGCTCCTCCACAAGCTCTAATCGCTCTGCGTAAAGCTCATTGGAGAGCTCATAAATCTCTTTATAACTCATATATCCCTATAATCTTTCTATTTTATAATTCAAATATTCATGACAGTTTTATCGCACTATTGATATAATACTGAATCGTTAAAACGCAACTGTACGATGCGCTAAATAATAAAGCCGACAGCATACGTCCCACCCCAGCTGAGCACCGCTATAAGTGCAAAAAACACTGCCAATCGTGGAAATGTCATGAATGATTCCTCATCAAAGAGGCTTCTGATGGCAAACCCGAAATCTGCCAGAGATATGCCAAGCATCAGTATACCGGCACTGCCATAGTACATAGACAGATTGCCATCTCCTCTGAATGCCGCATTCAAAAAAACTATATATACAATCTCTATGAGGATAGCCACAACAAGTGCAGCTATCCCCCTCTTAGATTGCTTCTTTTCCGTAAACTTATACCTGTTACGTTTTCTTCTGCCAAGCAATTTATATTCTCCTATTTGCAGCCGTACTGCTTATAGTACTCATCTATAGCTGCTTTGATTGTGTCATCAATGACTACTCTGCCATCATGCTCTCTGTTGTAGAGATACTCTGTGACCTCTTCCATTGTAACGATTGCCCTGCCCTCAAAGCCGTACTTCTCATGAATCTCATCGAGCGCGCTTACCTTGCCGCCCTGTCCGACTTCCATTCTGTTAAGGCTCACCATAAGGCCTACGATTGTAACATCAGCAGCCTCCCTTACCTTTGGAACTGTCTCCTCCATTGACTTGCCGGATGTGGTGACATCCTCTATCATGACTACTCTGTCGCCATCCTTAAGCTTGCTTCCAAGGAAGCCTCCCTTGTCTGCACCGTGATCCTTTGCCTCTTTTCTGTCTGAGCAGTAGCGCACTTCTTTGCCATAGAGCTCATGGTATGCAATAGCTGTTACCACTGCAAGCGGAATTCCCTTGTATGCAGGTCCGAATAATACATCAAAGTCATCTCCGTAGTTAGCATGGATAGCCTTTGCGTAGTACTCTCCGAGTCTCTTAAGCTGTGAGCCTGTCACATATGCTCCCGCATTCATGAAAAATGGTGATTTACGGCCGCTCTTTAATGTGAAATCACCAAATTTCAGCACGTCACTCTCCACCATAAAGTCTATAAATTCGCTCTTGTAACTTTCCATTGTATGTTAATCCTCCTGTATGTTTTCTATAAATTATCTTTGTCAATTTTACCACATTGGGGCGTGCTTTTCAACGTGGAAATTGGTTACAAAAACAGCATCCCTTCATATTAAATGAATATTGGATGCTGTTCATCTGCTTATATATTTTTATCAGATATACTCACTTGTGTTTACAATCACGCCGTCATATACTGACTGCTTTTTGATAAACTCCGCAGCCTTGTCCACATCTCTGCCGTTTTTGTTCCAGTCCTTTGTGAACTCAACTTTGTCGGCTTCAAGCTCCTTCTCCTGCTTTTGGCTGATAAGCAGAAGTACGAGTATTCCGGCATGGCTTAGGTGCTTGACTACATTTACGAAGTCCTCCCCCTCCTTTGGTGCGTAGAGATAAGTATGGCGTCCGTCTATATTTAAGGCTTTCTCGACATCCTCCACAAAGCCGCGGTTTACACCATCCACTCCGTCTACAAATACGGCGGTGATTGCCTTCTGACCCTTGATTGCAGCTCTTACGTTTCTGTCTACTCTGCCCTCATAGAGGCCGCTTTCCTCTGTGTGTACCTCTTCAACCACACCACAGGCAGATGTCATATCCGTCACACGGTCGATTAAGATGAACTCACCGAGTGTCTTGTGATTTTTGAACTTATCGCAGACTATCTTGTCCGAGAATGCAATCTTTACAACTGCTATCTCGTTCTTTTTAAGCTTGTCGGCAGGCTTTTCCTCACCTGTGTTTACGTCGATAGTATGCTCTATCTCTGTTACGATGCCCGGTATTGACTTGGTACCTAGCTTGAAGAAGAAATTCTTTCCCTTAAAGAGCTCATCATCATCCATCCAGAGTATTGTAGCTGTGATGGATGACGCAACCTTTGCTCCTGAACCGATTGTGAGCACACAGCCTCTTGATACGTCCACCTCTCTGTCGAGCTGGATTGTAACCGGCTGGCCTGTAAATGCGCTATCGCTTAGCTTATCACCCACATGGATGCTCTTTACATGGGCTGTCTCATTGCTTGGCAGTGTGGTGATTTCATCGCCCACCTTTACCTCTCCGGCCTCTATCTGGCCCTGGAATCCACGGAAGGTGTGGTCAGGACGGCAGACTCTCTGTACAGGCATGTAAAAGCCCTCTTCCTCGTTCTCATCCTTTATGTCAACATCCTCAAGGTATGATAAAAGAGCAGGTCCCTTGTACCATGGGATATTCTCAGACTTTGTTGTTACGTTGTCACCCTCTGTTGCAGAGACAGGAATTATTACTACAGTTTTGAGTTCAAGCTCCTTTGTAAGCTCAATAATCTGCTTTGTGATTTCATCGAAACGCTTCTCGTCGTAGCCTACAAGATCCATCTTGTTTACTGCAAATACAAAGTAGTTGATTCCCATGAGCGCGCAGATTCTTGCGTGTCTTCTTGTCTGAACCAATACGCCCTGCTTTGCATCTATTAAAATTACCGCAAGGTCTGCAAATGATGCACCTACAGCCATGTTTCTTGTGTACTCCTCATGGCCCGGTGTATCTGCCACGATAAAGCTTCTCTTATCTGTTGTGAAGTAACGATAAGCCACATCGATTGTGATTCCCTGCTCTCTCTCTGCCATCAGTCCGTCGAGGAGGAGTGAATAGTCGATGGCGCCGCCACGGCTTCCGACCTTACTGTCAAGCTCCAATGCCTTTTCCTGATCTGCATAAAGCAGCTTTGAATCGTATAATATATGTCCGATCAGAGTTGATTTTCCGTCGTCCACGCTTCCGCATGTAATAAATTTAAGTAATCCGCTCATTTTAGAAATATCCCTCCCTCTTTCTTCTTTCCATGCTGCCTGCCGCCTCGTTGTCTATGACACGGGTGGTTCTCTCTGAGGAAACAGCACTGAGTGTCTCATCAATAATCTCATCAAGTGTATCCGCTGTCGACTCTACACCACCTGTCAGTGGATAGCAGCCGAGAGTTCTGAAACGTACACTCTTCATCTGGATTTTCTCACCCGGACGAAGCTTCATTCTGTCGTCATCTACCATGATGATGTTGCCGTCTCTGTATACAACAGGTCTTTCCTTTGCAAAGTAAAGTGAAGGAATCTCGATATTCTCTCTCTTTATATACTGCCAGATATCCTTCTCTGTCCAGTTTGACAGTGGGAAAACTCGCACCTCCTGGCCCTTTTTGATTCTGGAGTTGTAGAGCTTCCACATCTCCGGGCGCTGGTTCTTTGGATCCCATGCGTGGTTTTCATTTCTGAAGGAGAAGATTCGCTCCTTGGCTCTTGATTTCTCCTCGTCTCTTCGGCCGCCGCCAAACGCTGCCGTAAAGCCGTATTTGTCGAGCGCCTGCTTGAGCGCCTGTGTCTTCATGATATCTGTGTATGCTGAGCCGTGGTCAAATGGATTGATTCCCTGCTTTACGCCATCCTGATTTATATATTCAAGCATCTCGATGCCCTTTTCCTTAGCAATGCGATCTCTGAATTCTATCATCTCATGGAATTTCCAGGTTGTATTTACATGTAAAAACGGAAATGGCGGCTTCTCCGGATAAAATGCCTTCATTGCAAGATGAAGCATTACCGAGCTGTCCTTTCCAATTGAGTACAACATAACCGGCTTCTCGCACTCTGCGGCTACTTCACGTATTATGTATATTGCCTCTGCTTCGAGTTCGTCAAGATGTGATAATTCACCCATGTCTGTTACCATCCTTTTCTTTAATATTTATTGGATTCCTTCTTGTTGATAAGAATCTCTTCCTTGCTTCCGTCGCGCTTTTTGATATCCCAGGTCAGCGTGTCCGGCGTGCTTTTTACTGTCATGAGACTTCCCATGCCTCCTATGTCTGCTCCAAGATAAAGAGCAATAGCGCCAAAATGACATTCCTTGATGCAAGAGGCACAGCCCCAGCAGTCCTTAGGATATTTGATAAAGGCTTTTTTCTCTGAGTCCTGATATATCAGGCTTCCGGGGCATACACTTGTACACATGCCACATCCCTTACACTTTGCTTTATCAATCATTATGCTCATAACGTGCCTCCCTTCCGACAAGCTCTCTGTAAATCATATGAAGCTGCCCGTTTTCGTATCTGGAATTGACGTATTTCATCCAGTCATCACTCTTGTCGGGATAATCCAGATTCTCGGCAAAGCTGTGCCATCTGGTTTCCTTTCTTGCACCAAGATGTGCTATGACCGAAAGACATACCGTAAGCCTCTCCTTAAGCTCATATATAAACATAAGCTCATGCATATCCGATGCATATAAATCACCGGTCAGCTCTATCAGATGATTTATCTTTTCCTTTGCCAGCGCAAGCTGCTTGCCGTTGAACTGATAATGTGTGGAAATACCGCCTGCGTAGTTGTCCATGACCTTCTGCATGGCTTCCTCGATAGCCTCTGTTGTAAACATCTTGGACCTTTCAGTGAGGAAATGGTCGTACTCTGAAGCTTTTGCGTCAAGTGCCTTTTTCTCATCAAATGCCGATGTGTCAGGACTTCCATCGGAGGTATCTGCATCAAGCTTTGAAACCATATCTATCGCAGCGATTTCACCCTCTACCATAGCTCCTGTAACATATTTCTGTGGACATCCTCCTGCCACATCTCCGGCGGCATAAAGTCCGTGGATTGTGGTCTCACGCTCGGTATTTACCCAGTAGCCGCTCGCTGTGTGCCCACCTACGATATACGGCTCGGTGCCCTCTATCTCCACATTCTGCTCACTTGGATTCTTACCTGCCTCCACCCACTTGAGTGTCTGGCTTGGTGCCATGTTGAGATATGCCTTTATCAATGACTCATCCTGCTGTGGAGAGATGCCCTCTGTCCTTAAGTAGCAAGGACCTCTTCCCTCGAGATTTTCCATGACCGTTCCGTATACACGCTCTGATGTGGTGAGGCCGTATTTTGTCTCGTAAACCTCTCCAAGTGAATTGACCTGCTTTGCCCCGACTCCCTGTGCAATTGTTCCGGTCGGTGCAATTGTGTCCTTGCATCTGAGTGCGATAAATCTCATCTCAAAGGTGGTCATCTCAGCTCCGCTTCTTATGCCCATCGCATATCCTGCGCCTGTGTTGAAAGGTGGATACCACATCTTGTGCCTTGAAAAGCCGGGATTGTTTGGCCTGTATAAACCGGCCGCTCCGCCTGTTGCACAGAGTACCTTTTTAGCCCTGATTTCATAGGCTGTCGCATCCTCGATTGAAAATCCGTATGCACCCTTTATGGTGTTGTTCTCAACTATATAGTCCGTGATATTGATTCTGTTTATCACTGTACAGTCCGTAAGCTTTGATACAGCTTCTGCCAAAAGCGGCTTCATGTTCTCGCCGTTTATCTTGATATTTCGGTTTCCTCTTGCTACATACTCACCGTTTTCATCCTTTAATATGACAAGTCCAAGCTTTTCCATCTTGTCCGTCACACGATTTAAGCCCTCGGACATAGTCATGAGTAAGTCTTCCCTTACTATGCCGTCAGCATCCTTTTTTGCGTAGTCTACATAGTCCTCAGGCTTTCTGCCCTTTACTATGTATGCATTTATCGCATTGACACCTGCTGCAAGGCATCCGCTTCGCTTTATGTTTGCTTTCTCTGCAATTATAATCGAATAATCCGATTTCTCACGGATGGTGAGCGCTGCATAACAGCCCGCCGTGCCACCTCCTATTATGAGGATGTCCGTGTGTAGGATTTTTTTGTTTTCTATCTTCATTTATCTCCCTCTGCTTCCTCTTTCAATCACAAGCTTTAGACTATTCCTATATCTAAATGTAGAATACATCCTGCTCCTGCATCTCGCTGTTTTCCATCAGGTATGTTTTCTCTTCATCAAATATATACAGCCTGTAAATCAGCACATGTACTTTCTCGCCGACTGCTATCAGGTCCTTTTCAAGTGAGCGCTCGCCGACCACCTCGATGCCGTTTATGCTGACTGTGATATCCATCCTGTTTCCTCTGAATACCACATCTGTAACGATGCCCTCCTCTGCCGCTGACTGATAGCGGTCTAAGTTGCCGCTCTTTGATATCTTGATAAACTCAGGTCTGATTACCGCCTTGTCGGCATTTTCTATCCTGTCAAAGCCCTTTAGCCTGTCATAGTTTTCAACGACTGTGGTGTGTCCTATAAACTGCGCCACAAAAGGTGTATCAGGTGACTTGTATATCTCAAGAGGTGTACCCATCTGCTCTATCGTGCCGTGGTTTGTGATAATGATTTCATCTGCCACCTCAACAGCCTCATCCTGGTCATGTGTGACGAAAATGCTTGTGATCCCAAGCTTTTCGACCAGCTCCTTCAGCCATGTACGAAGCTCACCTCGCACCTTTGCATCTATCGCGGCAAATGGCTCATCCAGTAAGAGCACCTGTGGATTCGGCGCCAGCGCCCTTGCAAATGCCACTCTCTGACGCTGTCCTCCGGAAAGCTGATTCGGATATCTCTTTTCAAGCCCCGATAAGCCTGTCATCTCAAGAAGCTTTGTAACACGCTCCCTTATGAGCTTTTTCGGCATCTTCTGAAGCTCCAGCCCAAACGCCACATTGTCGTATATTGTCATGTATCTAAACAGCGCATAGTTCTGAAACACAAAGCCTATGCCTCTCTTCGAGGCCGGAATATCATTCACCCGCTTTCCATCTATATATATGTCACCTGAATTTGGCGTCTCAAGTCCTGCTATCATACGAAGAAGTGTTGTCTTGCCACTGCCGGACGGACCAAGCAGCGCCACAAGCTTTCCCTTTTCCACTCCAAAGCTCACATTATCGGATGCCAGGAAGTCTCCGTATTTTTTGTATATATTTTTCATCTCAACGTACATATACGTTATCTCCTTCCTGCTTTTCCCTTGCAGCAGATTTTATTAGTGTAAATCATATTTTCCAAGCATATCTCAGTGTAATTTCTTAAATTTATGCTCAACTATATTTCTTGCAAAAAGAATGATTAATGCAATAATTAACAGTATCGACGATACAGCAAATGCCGATGTTATCGAGCTGTCTGTGCCCGACATATACAAGGCATCAATCTCAAGCGGCAGTGTAAATGTCTCGCCTCTTGTCTTCGAGAGCGCATTTACCGCACCGAACTCGCCGAGGGCTCTCGCCGTACAAAGTATGATTCCATAAATCAGGCTCCACTTCATCTGCGGAAGTGTTATTTTCCGAAATATCGTAAAGCCGGATGCTCCCATCAGCGCTGCGGCTTCTTCCTCATCCTTTCCCTCTGCATTGAGCACCGGTATAATTTCCCTTGACACATACGGAAACGTGACAAATATCGTAGCAAGCACAACTCCCGGTATTGCAAAGGTGATTCTCACATTCGTGCCGAATATCTCATTGAACCATCTGATAACCGGATAAAACCACCCAAGCCGTCCGAAGGTCATAAGATACGCAAGTCCTACGATGACCGGAGAAATAGAAAACGGTATATCAATAAGTGTTGCAAAAACCTGTTTTCCTTTAAACGAAAACCTGGTCAACAGCCACGCTGTCCATATTCCAAAGAAGGTATTGATAACTACCGCAAAAACTGTTGCTATCAAAGTCACCTTGAGTGCTGAAAGCACGTAGCTTGTGGAGATAGCTTTCAGATAGAATCCAAGCCCTTCCTTTAAAGCACTTGCCATCACAGAAAAAAGCGGAACCACAAGCATGACAAATATGAAGAGCACCGTGACAGTGACGAGTATTATCTTTGTGATCTTTTTTCTTCTTTCAAGCTTTATCTGTTCGGTCATCGCATTGTGCTCCTTTCCTGTTTGTGTGCATCGCATTTGATTTATATGCAGCCTTCTACAACAAATTAGTGCGCTGTGACTGTTTAACCTGCACTATGTTTACAAATAGCAGCAATAAAAATGATATGACAAGCATCACAAGTGCTATGGCAGTTGCGCTGGCATAATCTATATAGCTAAGCTTCTGCATGATGACGTAGGATACCACCTGCGTCCTGTGCCTTGCACTGTTGCCTGATATGTAGATGACGCTTCCGTACTCTCCTATGCCTCTGGCAAAGGCAAGACCAAAGCCTGTTAAGAGTGCCGGGCGAAGCTCCGGAAGTATTACCTTAAAAAATGTCTTAGAGGGTGTGGCGCCAAGCATATAAGCGGCCTCCTCATATGTATTATCCATCTTTTCAAGCACCGGCTGTACAGCTCTTATTACGAAGGGAATGCCTACAAAAACAAGTGCCACAACTATTCCTGCCTGTGTGTAAGCTACATCTATTCCAAGCTTGCCAAGGCCCTTACCAAAAAAGCCTGTGCCTGAGTACAGCTTTGAGAGCGTGATGCCCGCAACCGCTGTCGGCAGTGCAAACGGAAGCTCTATAAGTCCGTCAAGCAGCCATTTCCCGGGAAAATCGTACTTCACAAGCGTCCATGCCACGATGAGTCCAAATACCACATTTACGATTGCTGCGATAAATGATGAGGTGATGCTTGTGATAAAGGCATTCCTCACATTCTCCTTCATGATAAGTGACACAAAATCGCCCGGCGATATCTTTAGCGAATACACAAGCACTGAGGCTAACGGAATGAGAACGATGACTGAAAGCATCGTGACCACTATTCCAAGCGAAAGATGGTAGCCCGGTATGACTCTGGTCTTTATGTTCTTTGATTTAGTTTTCTCTTTTGCTGTTTTATCAGTTGCCGTATATTTCATCGAACATTGCTCCATCATCGAAATATGTCTTGTAGGCTTCATTCCATCCGCCATAATCCTCTATGCTCCAAAGCATGATATTTAAATCAAACTTGTCGGAAAACCGGTTTAATATATCCTGATTTGTTGGTCTGTAGCCACTTTCGCCAATCAGCTGCTGTGCCTCATCACTGTAGAGATACTGTAGGTATTCCTTGCTTACCTCTTGTGTTCCGTTGCTCTTTGCATTGTCATCCACAATAGCAACAGAGGGCTGTGCTAAGATGCTGACGGACGGATTCACTATCTCATACTTACCCGGATATGAATCCATGGTCGTAAGTGCCTCGTTTTCCCACGCTATGAGCACATCTCCCTGACCGTTTTCCACAAATGTGGTTGTTGAGCCTCTCGCACCCGAATCCATAATTGTGACATTTTCATATAGCTTCTTCATAAACGATTTCTGTTCCTTCAGGCTGTCATAATTTGTCTTCGCATAGCTTAGCGCTGCAAGAAAATTCCAGCAGGCTCCGCCACTACTCTTTGGATCAGGCGTAATCACATCCACATTCTTTTTCACCAGGTCATCCCAGTCACTTATATGCTTTGGATTGCCCTTTCTTACAAGTAAAACGATTGTTGATGTGTATGGTGCCGAGCTGTAAGAAAACTCATCAATCCAGCCCTTATCAATTAAGCCTGTATTTTGTATCAGGTCTATGTCATGCTCAAGTGCCAGTGTGACAACATCTGCATTACAGCCCTCCACAACCGAGCGTGCCTGTGCTCCCGAGCCGCCATGTGATTGAATCACATTTATCTTTTTGCCGTGCTCGCTCTCATAGTAAGACTCGAATATTTTGTTGTATTTCTCGTAAAACTCTCGTGTCGGATCATACGACACATTGGTTATGGTGACTGTGCCGTCATCCTTCCTGCCTGAGCAGCCTGTCAGAAGAAGTGACAGAATCATCACTGTCGACAGCAGGGCTGCCGTATATTTATGTATGTTTCTCATGTATGTTTCTCATTTTTCATGTTACAGTTTCCGGCAAAGCAAGCTTATGCCGTAAGTTTATATGCCGTTAGTTTACTGTAAAAAGCGGTGTGGACAGGTATCTTTCTCCTGTATCCGGAAGCAGCACCACGATATTCTTTCCCTTGTTCTCAGGTCTTTTCGCAAGCTCTGTTGCCGCATATATTGCTGCTCCTGAGGATATGCCAACGAGAAGTCCGTCGCTCTTTGCAACCTCTCTTGCCTTGTCAAAAGCGGCCTCATTCTCCACCGGAATCACCTCATCCACTATATCCATGCGCATGACCTTCGGAATAAAGCCTGCACCGATTCCCTGTATCTTGTGTGGCCCCGGTCTTCCGCCTGAGAGTACCGGTGAGCTCTTTGGTTCAACAGCTACTATCCTTACATCAGGATTATGGTCTCTCAATCCAAGCCCGGTGCCTGTACAGGTGCCGCCTGTTCCGACAGATGATACAAAGATATCTACCTTTCCATCTGTATCCTCCCAGATTTCCTGAGCGGTTGTAGCTCTGTGGATATCAGGATTGGCCTGATTCTCAAACTGCTGTGGAATAAAGGCATTGCCATAATGCTCTTTAAGTCTCTGCGCCTCATCAATTGCACCCTTCATGCCCTCACGCCCCGGTGTGAGCTTTATCTCTGCGCCAAGCGCTGTGACGATTTTTCTTCTCTCAACGCTCATGGTATCAGGCATTATAAGTATCAGGTGAAGTCCCTTTGATGCTGCCACAAATGCAAGTCCGATTCCGGTATTGCCACTTGTCGGCTCTATGATTATTGTGTCCTGATTTATCTTTCCATCCTTTATGCCCTGCTCTATCATAGCTGCCGCCACCCTGTCCTTTACACTTCCAAGTGGATTGAAATACTCCAGCTTTGCTATGATTTTTGCTTCAAGCCCAAGGGCTTTTTCATAATTGGTCAGCTCCAGAAGCGGAGTATGACCTATCAGCTCAGTGAGCTGCTTTGCAATTTTTGCCATTGATATTACCTCTTTTTTTGTTAATGTTTGTTTTGAGTATATTATGAGTTTGATCTTAGTTTGTATGGTTGGGATTTCCTACCATTCAAATATGATTTCTAAGTTATTGATATGTTACCACTAATTGATATTTTTGTAAATGTAATTAGGGTTATTAATATTTGTTAGCGGGCTATAAATTTTATTGATAGCTATAAAAAAAGAGTTCTATCATTCGCAGACACAAAGTCTGTGAAAAATAGAACTCTTTTTGGTCTCCCTTTGGCTACTCCGCCTGTTCATTTGCTTTATCGGTTCTCGTGATATACTTGATGATATACTTGATTCCGACAAAGGTTCCAATCAGGATAAGCACTCCTATGATAAAAGGTACTACAGGATTTCTGACAAAGCCTGCTATGATGTAGGTCAGGCATGATATGGCTGCCACAAGCACTGCGTACGGAAGCTGTGTGGACACATGGTTCATGTGGTTGCACTGGGCTCCTGCCGATGCCATGATGGTGGTATCGGATATCGGTGAGCAGTGGTCTCCGCATACTGCACCTGCCATGCACGCTGAGATTGAGATAATCATCATCGTATGGTTTGTGCCTGAGAAGATGTTTACTACTATCGGTATGAGTATACCGAATGTGCCCCATGAGGTTCCTGTTGCAAAGGCAAGGAAGGCTCCCACCAGGAATATGATTGCCGGGAACAGTCCAAGGAGTGGTCCCGATACGCCTCCCACTAAGCCTGCGACAAATTCCTTGGCGCCAAGGCTTTCTGTCATGGTCTTTAGTGTCCATGCAAAGGTCAGTATAAGTATTGCAGGTACCATCGCCTTAAAGCCCTCAGGGATTGAATTACAACAATCCGTAAAGCTTAGCACCCTTCTGATTGAGTAAAAGCATATGGTGATTATCAGTGCAAAAAAGCTTCCAAGCATAAGACCAATCGACGCATCGCTGCCTGCAAACGCATCGACAAAGCCTTTTCCGTCAAAAAAGCCTCCTGTGTATATCATTCCTATGATGCAGCTTATTATGAGCACCAGTATAGGAAATACAAGGTCTATAACCTTTCCCTTGCCCTTTATCACATCCTGCTTTGACTCTGCATAAGGTCTGTCTCCTGTGGTAAATAAATCGCCCTTTTGGGCATTGGCTTCATGCTTTGCCATCGGACCGAAATCCACCTGCAAGATAACAAGTGTCACCATGGCGACAATGGTAAAGAGCGCATAGTAATTGTACGGAATGGCCTTTATGAAAATAGAAAAGCCATCCTCTCCCTTTACAAAGCCTGTGACTGCGGCTGCCCACGATGATATAGGTGCGATGATGCACACAGGCGCTGCTGTGGCATCTATCAGATATGCAAGCTTTGCTCTGGAAACCTGATGCTTGTCGGTGACAGGACGCATCACACTTCCCACTGTCAGACAGTTGAAGTAATCATCTATAAATATGAGCACTCCAAGCATTATAGCTGCAAGCTGGGCACCAATCCTTGTCTTTATGTGCTCACTCGCCCATTCTCCAAAGGCCGCCGAGCCGCCTGCCTTGTTCATCATGCTCACCATGACACCGAGCACGACTAAAAATATCAGTATTCCCACATTGTACGAATCCGATAGCACTCCGACAAGTCCGTCCTCGAATATGTGAAGCACTGATCTCTCAGCCGAAAAACCAGACTGAAATACATTTCCATAAAACAGTCCGCCGATCACTATTCCGACGAATAATGAGCTGTAGACCTCCTTTGTAATAAGTGCCAGAACTATAGCCACAACAGGTGGAACAAGCGCCCAGACTGTGGCATACATAGCAGGCACGTATTTTACTGCCAGAATCATTATTTTCTCCTCCGTCTATCCCTTATGCTCTATCTGTCAACCGCACCGACAAGCTCTGAAATATCCTTAACTCCATACCTGTCCATGTACTCTGCGATGCCATCCACTATCTGCTCTGTGGTCTTTGGATTCACAAAGTTTGCTGTGCCGACTGAAACTGCCGTAGCTCCGGCAAGTATCATCTCTATGGCATCGGCAGCATTTGTGATACCGCCCATTCCGATAATCGGGATATTGACTGCATGTGCTGTCTCGTAAACCATGCGCACTGCAACCGGATGCACAGCCGGACCGCTCATGCCGCCTGTCTTGTTTGCCAGCACAAAGCTTCTTCTGTTTATATCAATCTTCATGCCGGTTATGGTATTGATGAGTGAAACCGCATCAGCTCCGCCTGCCTCTGCTGCCCTTGCTATCTCTGCAATGCTTGTGACATTCGGAGAAAGCTTCATGATAACAGGCTGCTTTGCATATTTTTTAATCTCGCTTGTGATGGTCTCAACCCCCTTTGGATCTGTTCCGAAGGCAATTCCGCCCTCCTTTACATTCGGGCATGAGATATTTATTTCCATCATATCAATAGGCTCGTCTGCAAGACGCTTTACCACATCAAGATACTCGTCAAGCGAATGACCGCAGACATTTACCACAATCCTTGTATCAAACTGCTTTAAAAAAGGAATATCCCTCTTGCAGAAAAGCTCGATGCCGGGATTTTGAAGTCCGACTGCATTGAGCATGCCGCCGTACACCTCTGCTACTCTCGGTGTAGGATTTCCCTCCCACGGCTTATTCGCAACACCCTTTGTAGTGACTGCACCAAGTCTGTTTAAATCAACAAACTCGCTGTACTCTGCACCGGAGCCGAATGTGCCGGATGCAACTGTAACAGGATTTTTCCACTCAACACCGGCCACATTTACTGACATATTACTCATTACAGCTCCACCTCCTTCGCATCAAACACAGGTCCCTCCTTGCATATACGCTTGTTGTTCACATTGCTGTGAGCATCCTTGTCCTTTGTCTTGCATACGCAGGCAAGACATGCACCAATTCCACATGCCATGCGCTCCTCCATTGATACAAAGCAGTCCATATCATGCTCTGCAGCGTAAGCCTTGAGTGCACGCAGCATAGGCATCGGTCCACATGCATAAATTACATCTGCCTCAAGAGCATTATCCTTTATCGCATCGATGACATTGCCCTTTGTGCCGACACTGCCGTCCTCTGTGGCTACAAAGGAAGCTGCCTGCTCCTTAAACTCATCGAGCAGGAAGGTATTCTCATCACGATAGCCCATGACGATATTCATATCTGCCATTGCTGACTGTCCCGGATTTTTTTCTCCACCCGGTGTCTGCACTATGCCTGAATTTATATCCTTCGCAAGCTGCAGCATAGGCGGCACTCCGATTCCTCCGCCGATAAGGAAGGCTTTCTTACCCGGCTGTACTGTAAAGCCGTTTCCAAGAGGTCCTAAAATCCTTACCTTGTCGCCCATGACAAGCTTTGAAAACTCCTCTGTTCCTGTTCCTTCACCTGTCACACGGTACACGAGACGGATAGTGTCCTCATCTCTGTTTATGCCACAAAGGCTTATCGGACGCGGAAGCAGCTTACTCTTATCGTTTGAGTAAACCGATACAAACTGTCCTGCCCTTGCCGCCTTTGCAATTTTGTCTGTCTTAAGTGTGAGGTCATAGATGCCATTGCCGAGTGAGCTCTGGTCAACTACAACTGCAATCTCCTCAAATTTCTCTGCCATTTTATCTCCCTGGTTTCGTTTGTTAATATATTTAAGCTTTCTGAATAACTTATTAACGATTTGCAAGTGCTCCTGAGATATCCTCAATCATATCCTCAACTGCCTTGCGTGATGCATCTGCAAAATTCTCTGCTGTGATGCCCATATCCTTGTACTTATCCTGCTTGTATGCGCAGATGATTCCACGTGATGAATTGACAATTGCACCAAGTCCGTCCTCATTGAAGAAATGAACAAGGTCTGCCCCCTTGCCTCCCTGTGCGCCGTAGCCCGGTACGAGGATGAAGCTCTTTGGCATTACCTTACGAAGAATCTTACCCTGCTCAGGGTATGTTGCACCGACAACCGCACCTACATAGCTGTATGAATCACCCATGCAGTCAGCTCCCCACTCTGCAACCTTCTCGCCTACCCACTCATATAATGGGCGTCCGTCAATCATACGGTCCTGAAACTCTCCACTTGATGGATTAGATGTCTTTACAAGAATGAAGATACCCTTCTTCTCCTCCTTGCATACATCTACGAATGGCTTGATACCGTCTGTTCCAAGGTATGGATTGACAGTGGCAAAATCCTCATCAAAGGTAGAATAGCTCTTGCTGCCGATCTGTACCTTTCCGAGATGTCCTGTGGCGTATGCAGCCGATGTTGAGCCGATATCTCCACGCTTTACATCTCCGATAACCACGAGATCCTTCTCGTGACAGTAATCCACTGTCTTCTGGAATGCCTTAAGGCCCTCCACTCCAAACTGCTCATACATGGCAATCTGTGGCTTTACAGCCGGAATCAGGTCATATGTGGCATCCACAATAGCCTTGTTGTACTGCCAGATAGCCTCCGCTGCACCGGCCGGTGTCTCTCCAAGCTCATCAAATGCCTTCTTTGTGATATGCTCAGGCACATATGAAAGCATCGGGTCGAGACCTACTACGATAGGTGCGTTTGTTTTCTTGATTTTGTCTACTAATTTGTTGATCATTCTTTCGTCCTCTTTATGCGTATTTTATTATACAGACAGATATTGTGATTATTAAATATCTGCATACAGTTATAAATATTTTATAGCATAAACTAAATTCTTGCAACCAAAAATATAATAGCAGGGAGTATAGCATTAATTGTTGCTATACTCCCTGCTAATTTCACCTTTACAGCTTCCATTTTTCAATCACACATTGATGTTCTTTTGTCTTTTTATCGTAATTTATTCCAACAAGAAGCAAATTACCCTTATAATCCTTCAAGGCTTCCACATACTGTCTCGACTTTATCTGTGAAATGGCGCCATCAACATTCTTATCATATTTCAATTCAATAACAACTGCCGGCTTATCCAAATGACTCACTCTTGGAATAAAGCATACATCAGCAAAGCCTTTTCCTGTTGGTAATTCACGAACTATTGAGTAATACTCCCTGGCCGAATAAAATGCCAAATTAATTGTACAGCTTAAAGAATTCTCATCATTATACCGTAAAATAGATATCTCATTATGTGCCTTATCAATTCCGTCAGCAACCGCAGCACCATTCATATTCCACAAACTCTCAAGCAATTTTTGTGATGCTTTTATTGATTTTGATACTTCATCCCAATCCATTGTACTAATTGCATTAAGATATTCCTTTGACACCTCTCGATTTGGAATTGAAACCTCTTCCGTCTCACTATCATATGTCAGGTAGCCAAGATGTACTAAAAGTGTAAGCACATCATCCTTTGTGGCAAATGATGTCATGTCATTTTCAAATGTGCCTGTATTTATTTTCTCACTTTCACCGGCAAGCATTTTAATCACGGCATCTTTTAGACCATCCATATTCATTTGAATATAAACCTTGAGAGCCTCGTAAGTTTCAGTCTGATTCCAATAAGTACCAAATTTATGCTTTAGCATGGCTTCTACTACAGACTTCGGACTGTACATCGCATATTTCTTTACTCCATATTTGCTATGGGACACGAGCTTATATCCATTGTACCATGCCCTTGCCTCTTCAAAGTCCATATCATATCTGTCACACAATTCTCTGACCTCATCATCTGTAAAGCCAAAGTACTCTGCCAAAGCTCCCATATCTGTCATGGAATATTCCGTGAACATATTAAGAGCAGAATGTGAACCATATTTTTTAATCGGCAGTATACCTGTCATGTATGCAAGCGCTATATAGTCTTTATCCTTAAGCCAGCCTCTCAAAAAATCAAGGTATTTCTTCTGCGCTTCTTTATCCTGCGTAAATTCTCTAAACAGACAATCCCATTCATCAATAAGAATCACAAACGGCCTGCCTGTAGACATAAAAACATCCTGCATTACTCTCACAATATTTGACTTGTCCCGAAAAATAATATCCTTACACTCTATTGAAAAATCATCCGTAATGTATTCGCACAACATTTTAAGCATATCATCAACACTGTGTGTAACACTCAAAAAGTCCTGCATATTAATTTTGAGTACATCATACTTGTTAATATGTCTGTCATACGACTCATCATGACTTATTTTAAGGCCTTTAAATAAATTTTCTGCATCAGTCTTTCGACCATAATATGCTGAAAGCATATCCATGGCCATTGACTTTCCGAATCGCCTTGGACGGCTTACACACATATACCTTTGTAATGTATTTATACACTTATTCGTTTCTTTAATCAGACCGCTTTTGTCAACAAAAATCTCTGAATTTATCGCAAGCTCAAACGATCTTCCTGTCGGATTAACGTAAATGCCCAATGAATATGCCTCCCTGTTAATATGTTACTCTTTATTATACCTGCTATTTGCTAGTTTGCAACAATATTATCTGATGTATTATTTATAAGCCGCGTTATTGCTATAAAAATAGACTTAACTACTAATTCTACAATAACGCAGCATATTATGATTGTGTATAGGTTCATATGCTGATATTTCAGTCCACGCTCCCACGAGAGGAGCGACCTCAAACTCTTTAAGCTTTTCTATCTTTTCAGTATTTCAATCCACGCTCCCACGAGAGGAGCGACCCTTGCCCTTTAATGCGCTGACTGCTACAACCTCAAAATTTCAATCCACGCTCCCACGAGAGGAGCGACAACAGTTACTACACCATAATTATTACCATCATCAATTTCAATCCACGCTCCCACGAGAGGAGCGACCTACACAACCAATAATACCAATGATACACAATAATTTCAATCCACGCTCCCACGAGAGGAGCGACACATTTGCCATTAGTACAATCCGCCTTTCACATATTTCAATCCACGCTCCCACGAGAGGAGCGACAAAAACGTTATATTGCTAATGATGTTCTAGTAGTATTTCAATCCACGCTCCCACGAGAGGAGCGACGGACTTCCTAGTACTGTAGACGCGAGATTTATTATTTCAATCCACGCTCCCACGAGAGGAGCGACGGTATCTGCGTTAGTTATTTTTGTAACATAGGTGTATTTCAATCCACGCTCCCACGAGAGGAGCGACGAAGCCCTTAAACTTGAGCTGCAGAACGTATCGATTTCAATCCACGCTCCCACGAGAGGAGCGACGGCGGAGCGCCTAGTGATGACATAGCCTTGATTATTTCAATCCACGCTCCCACGAGAGGAGCGACGCATACTCTACTTCATCAGCGTCATATTCATTCTATTTCAATCCACGCTCCCACGAGAGGAGCGACTGGAGCATATTTGTTAAGTACATCTCTTATATCTGATTTCAATCCACGCTCCCACGAGAGGAGCGACATGTGCATACGCTGATAAATAATTATACTGTTCAAATTTCAATCCACGCTCCCACGAGAGGAGCGACGGTTCGTTCAGACAGTGAGCGGTTCGGTAATAATATTTCAATCCACGCTCCCACGAGAGGAGCGACGATGAATATTCTTATTACCGTGACAGTACCATTGAAATTTCAATCCACGCTCCCACGAGAGGAGCGACCCCCGACATTGGAAGTTGTTTGTACTCTTGATGTAGATTTCAATCCACGCTCCCACGAGAGGAGCGACAGCAATATTGCACAAAAAATTTGTTTATTTTTATACAATACCGACAATAAATATATAATAAGATAAATAACAAGTAAAACCAAAAACCTATTATTCATTTTATTGTACAAATTTACAAGTAATTTAAGGTGCGAGACAACCGGTACATTCATGTTTACTTATCTTTCGCACCACATTTTATAATATCAATGTCTGATAAGCAGGAATTCCACGGTCAACACCAACATGCTCTATCTTCGTCTGATAACGATTTCCTAAATAATAGAATCTGAGACTATCCACATCTTTATCAATAAGATCCGTTAATATGGCCTTTAGCATCACACATTGAGCATTATCTAGTATACATTCAAACACAGAATTCTGAACTCTTCGCCCATAATTTACACATTGTTTAGCTACTTTTCTCAACCTGGTTTTTCCTTCAGCAGTTTCAGTATTCACATCATATGTAATCAATACAAGCACACCATCACCTCATTTCCATAGAAATACAGGGTACTCATCCAAATCTTCCCTTAAATATCTTGCCAACAGCATTGCCTGCACATACGGAACCATTCCCCATTCCACCTTTTCATTAAGATATGGGTGTGTAATAATCTCCTTTTTCTTATTTTGCCATTCTGATAAAAGCTTTTTACGAATATCTGTATCCATCAATACAGCACCGTTTTCTTTTTTTATAAAATTCTTACCGTTTACAATCTTTTTATTAATCAATGATAAAACAAATCTATCAGCCATGACTGCTCGCAATTCTTCTATAAGATCTAATGAAAGTGATACTCTACCGGGACGTTCCGTGTGCATGTAACCAACATAGGGATCTAACCCTACAACCTCTAGCGCTGATGTAATTTGAGTTGTAAGCAATGTATACGTAAACGACAACATTGCATTTACATTATCAAGAGGCGGACGCCGATTTCTCCCTTGAAAGAAAAAATCTTTCTTTTGTTGTAAAATCAACTCATCAAATACGCCAAAATATATACTTGCAGCTTCACCTTCATATCCTCTTAACTGATTCATAGACTGTGAATTTTGGATATAATCAAGAAATTCTTTCAGCTTTATAGATGCTTTTTTTACCTTATCCACATCTATCTGCATTGAATGATCTCTAATTGCTCTTTCCAGAACCCATCTTGAATTATACACTTTTCCAAGAATACAGTTTTTTGCGATTTCCAGGCACTTTATACTTTCACTACTGCTTTGGAATTGTTGTTTCCTTAGCACGACATTTCCCTTAACTTTGCCTGAAACTCTTGCAAGAAATTTCCCCTGTGGTGTCAGATAACAAAGAGAAATATTTCTATCCGCACAAGCTCCCATTAATGCCGGACTTGTTCCTCTATATCCAAATGAAACTATTGCTTCGAGATTGTGTAAAGGTAATCTGCCTATTTCATTTTTATCATCATATACAACAACATTTTCTCCATCCAACCCCAGATAACTATTTTCCGATGTAACATACAATGTATTCAATAATTTCTTCATAACGTTTCCCCCAGCATCTTATTGATATACGATTTCACCGAACCACTTTTATCAATCTTTGGCATACAAATATCTTTTAAAGAGCAAGATACACACCCTTTCGACGTTTTGACCTTAGGTGTATAATTTCGATCATAATAATCATGCATTTCTCCAAATATTTTTTTCACTTCATCCCGAAGTTCATCTGTAAACACTATCGGTTGGCGTCTTCTTGTCTCACCATAAAATATAGCACCCTCCGCTATTTTTGTTGAAAACATTTCTTCCAGACACATAGCCTGCGCTATTAACTGAAGTTCATCTTCGTTTGACTCTTTGGGTTTCCCCTTTTTGTACTCAATTGGATATAATGAATATGTTCCACGATGTCCATAGAGCTTCACTCCATCTTCACATTTGTGAAATTCAACAATATCACACTCCCCACTCACACCCATGCTTCTTGAGGATACAGGAAGATCTCTGACAACCAGAATATCTTTTCTCTTTTCTGTCAGATATGGATCATGCGCTTTTTTATGCATAAGTTCGCCAATAACAGTATGTTCATTTTCAGCCCACTGCTGCTCAACATGAATAAGCGCCCATTGTCTTCTGCAAAATTTAAAATGCTGTATTCCAGAAATCATCAGATAATCATCTTGAGAATATTCCATTAAATCATCCTTTTCACTTCTACCGTATCCGGTATCTCATCATCATTAATAGTAACTGTATAATCCTGATATTTTCTTGGATATTGTATATCATCATTTTTCTGTACTTTAACTGCATCAAATAATTTATAAGCAGGACAGTCACCAAGCTCTTTACTATGTTTAAAAACAATAAGCTCACGAACTGCCATCTTTCCTCTTGCAGCAGAATGGTCATTTTCAAACATATTTATTACTGCATCCCATAACAATTCTAGATCCTCCTCAGAAAATCCAGTAACTTTTCTTGCAAGATTTGCTGAAATATAACCTTCTACACGATACAAGCCATATGGAACAATACTCTTTCTTCCCATCTCGTTACTCTTATTCTCAGCATCTTTTTCTGTTGTAATGGCAACTCTCGTAATAGTTACCTCCTGACTAATAACAGGATCAATACTTCTTGCAAATCCAAGCTGTACAGGACCTCTTACCTGCCCACAATTCAATGAAGCTTTAACAAAAGTTGTCATTACAGCACCAAATGCACGAATATCATAAAAATTTCTGCACATATAATCCCTTAATTTTATATCTGCATCCTTATCTGACTTTTTTAGTTTTTTTAATGCTTCTGTAACCTTTTTATCTTCATCATCATTTATACCAAGACTTTTGCATGCCTCCCTGTCACTTCTGTTAAGAGGAACATTCTCCTTGATATAAATTTTATATCCATCTTCGTCCTCCTTCACAGTCTCTATGTAATTTCGGATCTTACGTTTTAAACATACATCAGTTACAATTCCTAAGCCACTTTCCGGATCAATTCTTGGCATATTGCCAGCATCAGGATCCCCGTTAGGATTTCCATTTTCCACATCAAATAAAACAACAAACTCATATCTGTTTTTAATAACCTCTCCCATTTATTTGTTCTCCTTTTTTTCATACTTCTTTTGTGTCTGATGATAATATCCCAACATGAATTTTCCTTGTTCTTCTAAAGACAAACTCCGTGGAAATAATACTAATTTTTCCATAAGGTTTCCTATTATTTTTTCATAAAAAATCTTAGAACCGCTACCTTTTTCACGCTCAAGTTTTTTTATATGACTATTTTCTAATTTAAATAAAATTGGAAAAACAGATGCAGGCGTAGCACATGCTGAATTAAAATACCTGTCTTTAATTGTAGCATTTATTCCCTGATTCGCCTCCTTTTGGATTGACTCCAAGACTGAAAATAATCTTCCCAATACGTATGCAGTGTCATTGCATGTTTCTTCTAATCCCATGTAGTTTTCTCCTTCCTTCCATGAATAATTTTTTATTAAATAAGCCTTGATAATTGAAGCTCGTCCCCATGTAACATTTCCCTGCTCAGATCGTATTCTGATAACAGTGTCTGTATAAAGACTTGCAGGATATCTGTTTCCCGATAAAATACTTTGAAGTACCATTGCAGACATATTAGGGATTGGAGTCTTATCCTTTGAATTAGGATTGACAGTCTCTCTTAACAATTCATATACGCTCAGATATTTCTTTTCCACCCACAACGGTTTCACAATATCCAACCGTTTATAATGTTCTTTTATATTTTTTAAAATATCACCAAATGTGTTTTGATAAAAGAAACGAACAGATAACCTCGCAGCATTCGGTGCAAGGCATAAAATATAAAATGACTGCTCAAAGTCCATCTGAACATTATCTACATCCACATATCTTGATTTTTTCAAGCTGTCAAATATTCTTTGAAGCTGTTCCTCATTATCTATATGAGGATTCATAACAAAACTAAATGTTTTCTGATATTCTTCCATGCCATTTTCAGCCCAATAAACCACCATGGAATCACCTAATTGAAATGTCTTATCCCTATTACTCAACAAATAATTCAATGCAGTTGTATATGCAAACTCTGCATATTTTCCTACAGGTGCATTATAGCTCTGTTCCTTGCCATAAGATTCAAATGCAGGTGCATTAAACGAAACCAAAGCAGCTCCACTTGTCTGTGCTCCTGGAACACCTTTTATTCCACGATGAATTCTTGCTATCTCCGTTTTTTCACCAGTTGCAAGACAAATACCATCATTGGTATTTTCTGTCTGATGTACAACATAGTTGTCCCAAATTTTTTTAATTGTATCATTATCCTGTGCGAAATCATTTCCCATACAGAAGATGACATTACCACCCTCATTTAATTCATCTGATTTTTCTCTTACACATGCATTATCATAAGCCGTCTCTGGATTCCATAAATTAAAAAAATTACAAATTGCATTTGCCATAGGCTCATCAACATTCTTTAACAACGCTAAATGTTTTTCCTTCGCTGCCTGAAAGCACTCCTGCACCCTTGCATTAGTTCCGCTTTGATCAATCCCTAGCATGTATTTTACATTATCACAGAGAAAATTAGCTGCCACGCCCGATGAACGTGTAACCATTTCAGGAACACTCTTCGCAACTGGAAGAAAAACCTTCTTTTTTCCACTAGTCTGTTCTGTTTTTAGTGGATAAATTTCTTTGATTTTCCCATTAGGATTTAAATCTATTGCATAAGAAACCTTGGCCTGACACCAGCCTCTCTTCGGCACCAGATTATTCTCTGCAAGATTCTCATATTCTTTCACTAATGCCTGTAAGATCATCTTATCACCTCACAGTCCCTTAAATCTATTACTCCACGCTTCATCACTGCTCTAAAAAATATTGGACTAATATTGCCTCTTTCACAATCACTATAATCCATATCATATAGCATAAATCCCAAATCTTTCTCCGGAATATTATCATAAAATGTATGTATATTTTTCTCTTCACAAAGGCAAAAATTTGCCGGAAACTCACGACAGCCAAAATATGGCATATGATGACATTCCCCACGCTTAAGTCTTCTCATCATAATATCCTTAAATTTCCCGGGATTATCTGTATTATTTGCTTTTTCCGTCATCTCAAAATGTGCCTCTATAACATAAGACACATCCTTCAAAATAAGAGATGCCCTCTGTACAATATCATCCTTTGTACTTATGTACAAAGGCTTATCCGCACCATTATATACCTGTAATATATTATTTGCGGAAGCTTTACTTTTTATCTCATTTCTTCTGACACTGGTAAATCTGATTGGATTTTTCACATAGATTTTATCAATCACCCAACTCAATCCCGGATGCCAATATATCGCCTCAAGTATTCCCCTTGCTGCCGATGGAGTCATAACATCATATGAGCATCTCTCAACCTTCATTTCCGGTCGTGAGAATAATGCATAATCTCCCCATACCTTAACTCTTACACCTACTCCCATTTACAGGACATCTCCTTCCTCATAACAAGCTGCAATGTAGTCTCGTGGCTGATAATAAAAATCGGTATTATAATTTGATATCTTGTCACTTATCCACGAATGATACACTTTCCATATACCATGAAGTATCTCATCATCACTAAAACAATCCTCTATCAATCTCTCATATACTTCGCCAATATCCCAGTAATCCGGAATCCTATATTTACAATCATGTATATTATCATAATTTCCATTATTCATACTGCATTCCGTAATAAACTCATCTGCAACTTTTTCAATTGGTTCGCAATGGAGAATATCTGCATATTTATATATACGTTTAATCCGTTCTTTTGTCAGTAAATCAACCACCTCATAACGTTTCCTTTTAATCTGCCTGCCAATATATTCAATCAGACTGCATGTATAGAATAGATTATTATTATTTTTAATCGCCATAAACAACCTCATTTCCAACATATCTCAAAGTACTAAGCGCACTTACCGTATGAAAACTTATTTGATGAGTCGGATGATTAAACTTCGCCAGTTCCCAAAAAGCTGCTCTGCTTATCTTTCCATCAATATAATTCTGTATATAATTATATATTGTATCATCAGCCATAGGTCCTTCAACAATATCATACGAGTGCGCTATTCCTCTTCTGCAATCAACAATAAAATCAAGCCATTCTTCTGTCATTTTTTCAAATACAAGATACTTAAGCTTTGAATTTTCAGTATATTCATATTTATTCAAATAGCCTCGCGTTCCATATCTCGTTGCCCATCTCACTGCCTGCTCTGGCATCTGTGTGCAATAAAACCCAAAATAAAAATCCTTGTTATAACGAGCTGTTCTAATTTCAGGAAATTCTACTATTTCTTTACTTCCATGATATAAAATCATCACCCTACTCCTTTATCTAATTTATTTCACGTACATTATCTTCTTA
>ERZ779791.161-NODE-161-length-27185-cov-7.9017_pt1 | contig 27185 bp, 23 predicted proteins | sample MGYA00511351_ERZ779791 | MGnify/ENA primary metagenome ERZ779791 (study PRJEB29588, sample SAMEA2143745) | human gut metagenome | biome: human gut; feature: human-associated habitat; material: faeces | place: Denmark | collected 2008/2010 ...
CCAGGCATCCTATCGGGTAGGATATAGGTGCTCGAAAAAGTAAGCATTGGATCTATGAAATATTTCCATTGATGCGAAGAGAAATTTCCATTGGTTCGTGGGATAAGTAAGCATTGGTTTCAAAATCAAGTGATTATTGGTCCCAAATGGCACTTTTCAGGGTCTTTTAGCAGATTTTGGGGGAAAATGAGAATTGCGTACTTTTTGCCTGCAAAGGTCGGACATTTTCACCGGAGGTCCTTTGCCCTATCCGGTGGTGTGCACAGGATCCTGCATGCCCGAACTGTCGTGTGTTAAATAAAAACACCATGGATTCCTTATTGCCGGCCATCTTTCCCGACATCTTCATTCCGCTATCGGGCAGCCATTCTTCCATATAGGGCGTGGCAGACTTATAGATGCCCGCACCAGATGATCTTATAGTGTCCGGAGGCAAGATGTTATGTGTTGATAGGGTGTCTACCTATGTCAGTATAAGTCAGTATGGCGTCATAATGAGACTGCCAACACAATGCCGCCCTACTGTGTGACATTCCACAGCAGGGCGGCACTTCTTGTCCAAACAGGCACGCTGACATTTATCATTCGGCTGCCGGTCTCTTCATGATCTTTCTTACGGGCTTGTTGAGGGTGTCGTTGTCCAGGGCGCGGGTCTTGGAAGGTGCGTAGTTGGGATATCCGTACCAGCTGTCCCATCCCCAGTCGTAGTCACCCCAGTTGGGCGATGATGTCTTGCGCAGTCTGAACTGCATGGGATCACCATCCTCGCTCAGGATAGTACCGCTGAACCAGTTGTCAGAGAGCGAATAGTCGTATATGGTGAAGTAGGTGTCGTCTTCACGCGAATAGATCTCAATGTTACGGTTGTTTACCTGCCATATAATGTGGCTCGCATAGTAGTCGCGTGGAGCATCGCTGTAGTAGTCGATCCAGTAGCCGGTGCCGGAAGAATATTCGTAGGGGTCCTTGTCGAAGGCCAGAACAGAGTAGGACGAGTAGTAGGTGTGCCCGTTCCATTCGCTCGTTACGTACATATCGCCTTCCCATACTCCCCAAAGGGAATCGGCTATATAGCTATCGTCGTCGCAGCTGACAAATGTCAGTGACAAGACAGCCAATATCATCGTTGCGAAGATAGATGTAAACTTTTTCATAATATTTCGTTTTTATGATTAATGTTCTTTTTCCTTGGAATTTATTTTATGTTACAAATTTACTGCATCGTTTATGCTTCTGCAAGCATAAATCCATATTATTTTTAGGAAAATCCCTATTTACATTATCTGGTTATGAATGAACCCGAGACCAGCAACGCCGGTATGCGTACTTGGATGGGGGCGTTTCGTGAAGAAGTGCGGAAGGATTGGAGATGGTTAGGAAGATCATCTCAAGTTATTAAATCACAAACTTTTAATGCTGATTTGGGATAATGATTGATAGGATATGGAGACGGCGGGGACACATCGATGGTGATGTGTCTCCGCCGTTATTGTCATGGGGCAGCTCGTGACGGCTTATTCCGCTTTGGCTGTCTTCTTCCCGCTTCCACGGGGACCTCCTTTGGGTGCAGGCGTGGGTTGGGCGTCGGCCTCACCGTCGATATGCCGGTCGCTGTTGTCGCGCATCACATCGTGTACGATGGAGGTGATCTGCTGCTTGAGCTCGTCGATGAACCGGGCGGCATCGTATTTATGGTGTTCGATGTCGCGGAGCTTCTTTTCCCAGATACCCGTGAGCTCCACGCTGGTGAGGAGCTTCTCGTGGATGGTGTCGATGAGCTGTATGCCTGTCGGTGTAGCCACGATGTTCTTACGCTCACGGCGTATGTAGTGGCGTTTAAAGAGTGTCTCGATGATGCCGGCACGTGATGAAGGACGTCCGATGCCGTTCTCCTTCATGGCAGCCCGGAGCTCGTCGTCGTCGACGAGCTTGCCTGCTGTCTCCATGGCCCGTAGCAGGGAGGCCTCGGTGTAGTGCTTGGGAGGAACGGTCATCTTCTCCGTGAGGGTGGGCTTGTGCGGACCCGACTCGCCTTTCACGAAATGAGGCAGGATGGAAGTCTGCGGCTTGGCCTTTGTGCCTTGGGAGCTGTCACTCTGGCTGTCGCCTTCCGTGTCGCCCTGATTGTCCGATCCGTAGACGACACGCCAGCCCGGCTTGAGGATCTCCTTTCCTGAGGCCTTGAACTCCAGACTCAGATCCTTGTCGGGCTGACCGTTGGCATCGGCGACCGTACCCGTGACGGTGGTCGTCGCGAACTGACAGTCGGGATAGAACACGGCGATGAACCGTCGGACGATGAGGTCGTAGACATGCCGTTCGGCATCGCTCAGTCCTACCGTCACCTGCCCCGTGGGGATGATGGCGTGGTGGTCGGTCACCTTGGAGGTGTCGAAGACACGCTTCGACTTTGGCAGCGTCTTTGAGATGGCAGCCAGGTCCTTGATGAGTTGCAGGTAGACCTTTTGCCCGCTCACGGTCATCTGGCTGACACCGTTGAGGATGCCGGGACACTTGGGATAGATATCGTCAGAGAGATACTGGGTGTCGACACGCGGATAGGTGGTGAGCTTCTTCTCGTAGAGGCCTTGGATCAGGTTGAGCGTCATCTCGGCCGAGTAGCCGAACTTCCTGTTGCAGTCCACCTGTAGGGAGGTGAGGTCGTAGAGCTGTTTGGCCGGCTCGCGTCCCTGCTTCTTCTGTACGCCAGTGATGATGAAGGGCTTTCCTTCTATGAGGCTGAAGTCCTTCTCACCCTCTTCCTTACTGTTGTAACGGCCTTTGGTAGCGGTGAAGGTCGTATCACGGTAGACGGTGGCGAGGACCCAGTAGGGCTCGGGGACGAAGGAGTCGATCTCCTTCTGGCGTTGAACGATGAGGGCGAGGGTGGGAGTCTGTACGCGGCCGATGCTCAGCACCTGCCGGTTGCGTCCGTAGCGCAGGGTGTAGAGACGGGTGGCATTCATGCCGAGGAGCCAGTCACCGATGGCACGGCAGAGGCCGGCCATATACAGGCTCTGGTAGTCGTCCTGGGGCTTCAGGGAGTTGAAGCCTTCACGGATGGCCTCGTCAGTCATGGAGGAGATCCACAACCGGCGTACGGGACAGCGCACGCCGGCAAGCTGCATCACCCAGCGTTGGATGAGCTCACCTTCCTGACCGGCATCACCGCAGTTGATCACCTCATCGGCCTTGGCATAGAGACTCTTGATGGTGTTGAATTGTTTCTCAATGCCACGGTCGGGGATGAGCTTGATGCCGAAACGCTGAGGAATCATGGGAAGGGCAGCAAGAGTCCAGAAACGCCAGTTGGGCTGGTAGTCGTTGGGCTCCTTGAGCTCGCATAGGTGTCCGAAGGTCCACGTCACCTGGTAGCCGTTGCCTTCCATATAGCCGTCGTGCGGCTCGTTGGCTCCGAGGATGCGTGCGATGTCCTTGGCCACGCTGGGTTTCTCCGCGATACAAACTTTCATCTGTCTTGTTTTTGTTTTGTCTGCAAAGATACGGATTTTTGGACAGACAACGGGCCGAACATCACAAAAAAGGCGTCCGCCGGCCCTTGTGACCGATGAACGCCTTGTATATCAGATAATGAATTCCGAACAGGTTCGTATTACTCAATTACGACCGTTGTCCAGCCGTGCTTGTCCTCGACGGTACCGTACTGGATGCCGCGGAGGGTGTTGTAGAGCTTTGTCGACCATGGGCCCGGCTTCTCACCGAAGTTGTACACCTTGCCCGTCTCCAGATCATCGAGGTGAGAGATTGGTGAGATGACAGCGGCTGTACCGCATGCTCCGGCCTCCTCGAAGGTGTCGAGCTCTTCTTCGGGGATGGGACGACGCTCCACCTTCAGACCCAGATCCTCTGCGATCTGCATCAGGCTCTTGTTGGTGATGGAAGGCAGGATGGAGGTTGACTTCGGGGTCACGTATGTGTTGTTCTTGATGCCGAAGAAGTTGGCGGCACCACATTCGTCCACATATTTCTTCTCCTTTGAGTCGAGATAGAACTCTGACGCATAGCCCTTCTCGTGAGCAATCTTGTTGGCCTTGAGGGAAGCGGCATAGTTGCCACCCACCTTATAGATACCCGTTCCCAGAGGAGCGGCACGGTCGTAGTCGCGGATGATGACATAGGGATTGGAGGAGAATCCGCCCTTGAAGTAAGGACCTACTGGTGTGACGAAGATCAGGAAGCAGTATTCCTTTGAGGGATGCACGCCTACCTGTGCGCTCGTACCGATGAGCAACGGACGGATATAGAGTGTGGCACCGCTCTCATAGGTGGGGATGTACTCCTGGTTGAGACGTACTACCTTCTTCACCATCTCCTCAAAGAGCTCGGTGGGCACCTCGGGCATGACAATGCCGCGGCAGGTGCTCTGCAGACGGGCAGCGTTCTCGTCCATGCGGAAGACGCGTACCTTGCCGTCAGGACAGCGGTAGGCCTTCAGACCCTCGAATGCTTCCTGGCCATAGTGCAGGCAGGTGGCTGCCATGTGCAGGCGGAGATACTCGTCGGAGCAAACTTCTATTTCGCCCCACTTGCCGTCGCGATAGTAGCAACGGACATTGTAATCTGTCTTCATATAGCCGAATGACAGATTAGCCCAGTCTAAGTCTTTCATTTTTTTATGCAGTTTAGTTAAAGTCTTATTAATATGAATGCAAAATTACGGGTTTCTGTGATAATATGCAACTTTTCGTCGCAATTTTTCCTGATACCGATTATTCTTCCTCTTGTTCTGTCCGGTGTACTTTATCGTTTGGGGATATGGCGGTCTCAGATTTGTCGCCTTTCTCGAGTATCCGGCGGATCTCCGTGTCGGTTTTTGTCAGGCGGTCTTTGCAGAGCTTGATGAGCTGTTGGGCATGCTTGAGCTGTGAGGTGAGCTCGTCGAGACCTAGCTGGTTGTTCTCCATCTTGTCGACAATGGCCTCGAGCTCGTGGAGGGCCTCTTCGTATGTCTTGTGTTCTTGCTTCATAATGCTTATTTTATGATAGATGTGAGCGTTCCCTTTTCTACTCTTGTGACGATCTCGTCACCCTTCTTCACCTGAGTGGCATCCGTCACGACATGTCCGTTGAGTGTCGTGATGCTATAGCCCCGCCGCAACAGGATCTGGGGATCGAGAGCTTGCAGTCTCAGACTGTATTGCTCGAGGCGGTGGTGGTCGAGCAGGAGACGCTGGCGCACGGCGGCGCCCAGCCGTTGGCTGAGCGTAGAGAGGGTGTAGCCCTCGTGCTCGACTTGCTGCAACATGCCGTTGGCCAGCCGGACGGCGAGGTGGGTGAGGCGGGCCTCTTCGCGAGTCTTGACCAGAGAGAAGAGCATGGGGATGCGTCCGGCACAACGGTCGAGGCGCTGTCGCCGCTCTTCGAGCACCCGTTGCACGCGGTCGGCAATGCGGATGCGGCAGTCCTCAAGCAGTGCATCGGTCTGGGCGAGATGGTCGATGAGATAGGCCGCTGCCGCCGTCGGTGTCTTGACCCGTGTGTTGGCAACCATGTCGAGGATGCTTTCGTCGCGTTCGTGTCCGATGCCCGTGATGACGGGTAGGGGAAAGTTGGCGACGTTCTCCGCGAGAGAGAGGGTGTCGAAACCGCTGAGATCGGCCGTGGCCCCGCCGCCTCGGATGATTACGACACAGTCGAACTCGTGCAGGCGGCTGTTGATGGCATTCAGGGCAGCGATGACCGATTGCTCTACCTGTTCGCCCTGCATGACGGCGGGGAAGAGAGTAGGCATGAACGCATATCCGTAGTTGTTGCCGGCAAGCTGGTTGCAGAAATCGCCATAGCCGGCAGCCCCCTCACTGGAGATGACGGCGATGTGTTGGGCGAAGACGGGCAGGGTGAGCTCCCTTTGCAGATCGAACACCCCTTCGGCCTTCAGCTGCTTGATGATCTCCAGGCGCTTGCGGGCCATGTCACCGAGGGTATAGGTCGGGTCGATATCCTGCACGATCCATGAGAATCCGTAGGCCTCGTGGTAGTTGGCGGTGACAGCGAGCAGCACTTTCATGCCCGCATGGATGGTCTGTCCGGTCACACGCTCGAAGCGGACGCGCAGCCGGCTCCATGTGGAGTGCCAGCATTTGGCCGAGGCACGCGCTACGGGTGTGGGTGAGAAAGGCTCTTTCTGTATCAGCTCCATATAGCAGTGGCCACGCACCTCACGGGCTTCCGACAACTCTGCCTCCACCCAGTAGGTGCCGGTCAGGGTCGTCTCTATGGTCTCGCGCAGCAGACCGTTCAGTTCATAGAGTGTAAGAGGTCGGACCGAATCCATATTGGCTTATTTGACTGTTAATCCCATTTGGTAGGCTTCCCAGAAATTGGGGATGCCGTAGCCGTAGATGTTGTCGGGGAAGTCGTAGCGGTCGGCACTGCGGCGTACAAGGTCCATGATCTGGTAGGCCGTGAGGTTGGGAAGTGCCGACCAGAGGGAGGCCACCATTCCGCAGAGGATAGGCGAAGAGAACGATGTGCCGTTGGCCGTTGTTATGCGGCCGTTGCCACGCACGACGGTGGAATGGTATCCCATCGCGCTGACGTCGGGCTTCACGCGTCCGTCGAACGAGGGTCCTACCGAGCTGAACCCGGCATTGACAGAGTCGGCCTTCAGGGCTGCTACGGTGAGGATGTCGGAGGCATCGCCGGGCACGTTGATGCGTTTCCACGAGCTGTCGCCCTCGTTGCCGGCAGAGTTGACGAGGATCATTCCCTTTGAGGCCATGAGGGATGCCGTGCGGGAGATGAGCGCGGTCTTGCCGTCCTGCTCGCGGTAGGTGTGGTCCAGATCACGGTCGTCGAAACGGGTGTAGCCGAGAGAGGAGTTCACTACATCGGCACCGATCGAGTCGGCATATTCGGCAGCCTGTGCCCAATAGTCTTCCTCTACGGGGAACTCCGTGCGTCCGTCCTCACTGCGCAGGAGGAAGAAGGAGGCATCGGGAGCAGTGCCCGTGAAGAGGCTGTCACGGTTCATGGCCATGGTACTCAGCACCATGGTGCCATGATCGAGGAGCTTGAACACATCGGCATCGTAGGGATAGGCGCAGTCGTGATGTCCGAGAATGCGGATATTGTCGAACAGGGGAATCTGGTTGGCGTTCATGAAACCGCCGTCGATGATGGCGATCAGCTTGCCCTGACCGCGGAAGCCTGCCTCGTGGAGCTTCTTGCCGTTGAGCATCAAGATCTGGTGCTCGGCATCGCCATAGCGGTCGGAGACAGGATAGAGGAGTGTCTGCTTGCCGTGGAAGACGGTATCGGGACGGACATCTGCGCAAGAGTCGGGAGCGGTGAACACCAGACAGGCTGACTTCACGAAAGGCAGAGTCCTCAGCTGGTCGATGGTCTGTGCCTTCTCTTGTGGGATGCGTACCAGTACGGTGTTGTTCCACTTGCTGCTTCCCACCACTTCAAAGCTGTGGGCCTTCATCTCGCTGAGGTAGCGGGCGGAGACGGGCAGGTCGGTGGAGTCGACGGTGAGGTGCTGGCGCTGACGACGCTCCAGTGCCCGTTGTGAGAGGAACTGCTCGGGATGGGACAGTGAGCCTGTCGTCCCCTGCTTGTCGGTGAGGTAGACGCGGTAGATCTGGAAGTGTCCGCCGGGATAGGCGAGACGGGCCTTATTGCCACGGGCTGCCATGGACGGGAGCAGGCTGCAAAGTAACAGGAGTGTTGTAAAGATGATCTTCTTCATAATTGTTTCGTGTGAAAGCTATTCTATTTCTTGTTTTGGTTGTATTACTGCAAAAGTAATAGTAAAAGGGCAAAGAGCCAAGCATGCGGCCGGAAAATTTGGCCGGACGGTAAGAGTAGACAGAAATGACAGATATTTCAAAAATACATTTACGTTTCTTAGAAAGTGGGATATGGGACAGCTGCCGTGGCTATGTTCGGCTTGCCGGATGAGGTTCTTTAAGGACCAACAAGGAATGACGGGTATCTTGTGTGTCCCTGACGGTAGTATGCCGCCGGTACGGAGATCCTTATTTCTGATAGGCTTCAAGGGCCTTCTCCACTGATCCGTACATCAGCAGGATACGCCGTGCGTGGTCGTAGTCCAGTCCGAGGGAGTCGACGATCATGCGTGTGCCCCGGTCGATGAGCTTCTCGTTGGTGAGTTGCATGTTCACCATCCTGTTGCCTTTGACACGTCCGAGCTTGATCATCATAGTGGTGGAGATCATATTGAGGATCATTTTCTGTCCGGTGCCCGATTTCATGCGTGATGATCCTGTGACGAACTCAGGACCAACGATCATCTCCATGGGGCAGTCGCATACGGCGGCCATGGGCGTGTCGGGGTTGGAGGTGATGCAGCCTGTGAGGATGTCATGTTCCCGGCAGGCTTTCAAGGCTCCTATGACATACGGTGTGGTGCCAGAGGCGGCGATGCCGACGATGCTGTCCTGCGGACAGACGTGATGATCCAGCAGCTCCTGCCATCCTTGTTCGGCATCGTCTTCCGCATGCTCTACGGCGTTGCGCAGGGCCTTGTCTCCTCCGGCAATGAGGCCGATGACGAGGGTGGGCGGTACGCCAAAGGTCGGCGGGAGCTCGGATGCGTCGAGCACGCCGAGGCGTCCGCTTGTGCCTGCCCCTATATAGAAGAGGCGTCCACCCCGCTTCATACGCGGGATGAGACGCTCTACGAATGTTTCAATCTGAGGCAATGCCCTCTCTACAGCGTCGGCGACGAGATGATCCTCATGGTTGATGTCATGCAGCAGTTCGCCGACAGATTTCTCTTCGAGGTGATTGTAGGGTGACGGTTGCTCTGTGATCTTTTTGAACATAGGCTATTTGTGAAAATCAATTAACCCCTCCATGGGAGCCTTGATGATGGTGCCGAGACGCATGCCGTGATTGCGGAGCGCCTCTTCGAGAGGCTCGCGGTTGAAGAACGCCAGACTGCCGATGAAGTGAATGGGCTCGGTATGGCAGGTGGCGTAATTGGAGAGGATGCGGCCGGCAAACTCGTCGAAGTGGTCGACCACCATCTGGCGTACTTGCCTGTCGTTGAGATGCTCGTCGATGAAGGGAACGAAGGAGGCGAGGTACTGGTTGGGCAGCTTCTGGTGGTATACACGGTCGAGCACATCGCCCTGTGTGAGGTGGTAGCGCTGCTGCCATGCCTCTGTGACCTCCTCGCTGAGATGTCCGCGGAGCACCTCACGCAGGAACGTCGCTCCGAGACGTGCTCCGCCACCTTCGTCGCCGAGGATGAAGCCGAGGGTCGGCACATTGTGGGTGATCGATGTGCCATCGTACTCACAGGAGTTGCTGCCTGTGCCGAGGATGCAGGCTATGCCCGGCCGGTGGCCGCAGAGCGCGCGGGCAGCGGCCAACAGGTCGCTGGCCACCTCGCAACGGCCATTGACCGTGATGCAGCTCTTTAGCACCCGTTCCACAACGGGCTGCTTCTCAGGCGTGCAGCCTGCTCCGTAGAAGAAGACATGGTCTACGGCGGGCTTACCGGTGCTTCCGGCATCTTGTCCGGTAAGGGTCTTGAGCTCGGGTACGAGATCCTCCCGTACAGCCTGTGCCATCTCTTCCTCGGTCAGGAAGAAAGGATTGGCACCACCCGTCTTGATGGTTTTCAGCGTCTTGCCGCCGTCGAGGACGGCCCAGTCGGTTTTCGTGGAACCGCTATCTGCTATTAGTATCATAGTCGTATTGTGTGATTCAATGTTTTGGGAAGGCCATTGGCTTGCTTCCTCTTTTATATCTATTTCCGGACTGATTACCGGTAGGAGCAGTCTGTTCTTATTTCTTGCCGTAGTCTGCATCGACATGTTTCTGTGCGAGTCGAGTGACGACGAGCGTGGCCAGGCAGCATACCATCACGATGATGAAGAAGCCTTCATAGCCGACGGCTTCCTGAAGATAGCCGGCCACCATGCCGGGCAGCATCATGCTCAGGGCCATGAATCCGGTGCAGATGGCATAATGGGCAGTGGTGAACTCGCCTTCGGAGAAATACATCATATAGAGCATGTAGGCCGTGAAGCCGAAGCCGTAGCCGAATTGCTCGATGGCCACGCAGACGGCTATCGTCACCAGGGAGGAGGGCAGGAAGATGCTGAGATAGAGTACGGTAAGGCAGGGCAGTGTCATGCAGGCCGCCATAGGCCACAGGCTCTTGCGCAGTCCCCAGCGTGAGGCGGCGATACCTCCGAGGATGCCGCCCACCGTGAGGGCGATGACTCCGATAGTGCCGTAGACCAGTCCTACTTCCTCAGTAGCCAGTCCGAGTCCTCCCTTGGAGGTCGGGTCGAGCAGGAAGGGATTGATCATCTTGATCAGAAAAGCTTCGGGCAACCGATAGAGCAGCATGAAGACGATGGCCAACCAGGCACCCGGCTTGGCGAAGAAGGTGACGAAGGTGCGTCCGAACTCCCGAAGGATGCGGGAGGCATCGGAGCTGCCGGTCGTCGGGACAGCCGTTTCCTTGGCGTCAGTGCCGGCTGTCCTCTCTGCGTCAGAGCTGATCCGCGGCAGGGCAAAGTAGTGCCAGAGAGTGACGAGGCAGAAGATGGCGGCTGCGAGGGCCACGGTGATCTGCCAGGCCGTGGGTATGTCTCCGCTGCTTTTCTCGAGTAAGCCGGCGATGAAGACGAGCAGTCCCTGGCAGAAGACGGACGAGATGCGGTAGGCCGTCGAGCGTATGCCGACGAAGAAGCTCTGCTGCTCCTTGTCGTTGGCGAGCATATAGAATCCGTCGGCCGCAATGTCATGGGTGGCCGATGCGAACGCCGTGAGGACGAAGAAGATGAGGGTGAGCGTGAACATGGACACCGGCACCTGCTTCTCGGCGATCAGCGTCGTAGCGGGATGAGGGATGGAGAGCGTCAGCAGGATGAAGGCGGCGCTCATCAGAATCTGCATGGCTACGATCCACCAGCGCTTTGTACGGATGATGTCGACGAAAGGACTCCAGAACGGCTTGATCATCCACGGGAGATAGATCAGCGAGGTGAATAGGGCCATCTCACCATTGGGTACGCCCATTCGCGTGAACATCGTTACAGAGATATTGTTCACCATGAAATAGGGGATGCCCTCGGCAAAATAGAGTGAGGGTACCCACCACCAGGGAGATCGGGAAGATGTTAATCCGTTCATGTCGTCTATATTATAAAGGTATAAGAATATTGGGGAGTCAAGATCATTTGCCGGCGTTCTGACGAATACGTGCCTGCAGCTCCCATGTGCGGATGCGGTCCTTGTAGGTGTTGTACCGGTTGGCCTTCTCTACGGTCAGGTCGCCGTCGGAGTTGTCGTCCCAGCGCCGGCAGTTGTAGAGCACGTCGTAGATGCGGCCTATCTGGTAGCGGCGTGAGATGGCCAGGCCGAGGGCATAGTCCTCACCATAGCATACATTGGGAAGCATGATGTCGCGTACGACAGGTGAGAAGAAGGCACGCGGAGCACCAAGTCCGTTGATGCGGAGGGCATTGTTGCGGCCATTCTCGGGCGTCCATTCACGATGGTCGATCTTACCCGGAGGCAGGATGTTGCCGTTGATGTCGGTCAGCTGGTAGGCACCGATGATCATTGGTGTCTGCTGAGCCATGAAAGCGTCGTAGAACTTCTGAAGGGTGTCTTCGCCGGAATAGATGTCGTCGGAGTCGAGCTGTACGATGAAGCGGCCACATGAGGCATGGTGTGCGCAGGCGTTCCATGATCCGCCTACGCCGAGATCATTGCGTGTGGGGACGATATGGATGATGCGGGGATCGCTGGCGGCCATCTCCTCGACAGCCTCGGTCGTGCCGTCGGTGGAGTGACACTCGGGACCGTTCTCCACGACAAAGATGTTGTATTTGAAGGTGGTCTGCTGCCGTTGTGCACTCTCCACGGCATCGCGGATGGTACGGATGCGGTTGCGTACAGGAATCATCACGCTCACCTCTACCGGGAATGAGCCGGCCTTCACGTCCACCTGCTCGAACTCGGGCTTCAGATAGCCGCCGATCAGCTTCAGATGATGGGTGCATGCCTGTTCCATCTCTATCTGGGAGGCACGGTTGCGGGGATCAACATAGTCGAAAAGCTTCTCGCCCGACTTACGGGTGTCAAGCTCCACTTCCGAATACAACGGCTCGGGGATATGTTCCAGGCGTCCTGCCCTTGAGATGGCCAGACGCAGGGCGTACCATCCGGCGGCCTGATAGTCGGTTCCCTGCAGGTCGCGGGCTGCCTGTTTCAAGACTTCGGTACGGATCATCACCAGTGAACCGAAATCGAAGTCATCGCGGAGCGATCCTTGTTGGTAGTCGATCACGGGAGCCTCTTTTCTGAGGCCCTCGGCTGTGGTGTCATAGTGGTCAGAGTAGAGCATGGCGGCATCGCCCGTCTCTGCCACCTGCAGCCAGCGCTCTGTGGAGAGATAGCCCATCTGCAAGGCCTGTTCCTTGAAGTAGATCATCGTATAGGGAGCTTGGGCCTGTCCGGCGATGGCGATCATCGTCTGTGAGGCTTTCACAGGTCCGTCAGGGAAGTCGAGCACACGTGCGACGCCACTCTGGCTTGCGATGCTTTTCAGTGTGGCCTGCTTGTTATTGTCGTTTGTCTTAGGCAGGAAAATGTCGATCATTGGTTTCATATTTTAGAGTATTTTATTGCAAAAGTAGTAAATAATCAAAAGGAAGCAAAAGAAAAGAAATAAAAAAAGAAGCCGCATCCTCAAGATGCGGCTTCTGATAAGGGTTATCTGCGCTGGCAGTCTTTGCCAGTCGGGCCGGTTCGATCGTCTTTCTTTGTCCGGTTGCCCTTCTGCTTGAGGATGATGTCGCGCAGCTGGCAGTCGGTAGATTGGCAGTCGGCACAATGGCCGTGATATTTTCTGTTACGCCGTATTTTTCTGCGGAGTATCCAGAAGGCAACGACGATAATGGCTGCCAATAGAAGGAAGCTGATCGCATTCATGGTGTCTTATCCGATGACCATGGTCGCGATGCCGTAGACGAGCAGGGCGACAAGATAGGCGATGACCGTCTGCCATACGACCATACCGATGGCGAAGGCTGTTCCCATCTCACGTTTCACTGTGGCGATGGAGGCCACACAGGGCGAATAGAGCAGGGCGAAGACGAGGAGCGAGAGGGCGGCGGTCGTTGTGAGGACGCCCTTCACGGCTATCGGACCGCCCGCGAGGACGGTCAGCGTGGCTACTACACCCTCCTTGGCCATGAATCCGGCGATGAGGCTTGAGACGATCTCCCATGAGCCGAAGCCTACGGGACGGAAGAGCGGTGCCACCCATCCTGCCACCGTGGCGAGGATGGACTGTGACGAGTCGGCCACCATGTTCAGGCTCCAGTCGAACGACTGCAGGAACCAGATGATGATGGTGGCGAAGAAGATGACACTGAAGGCACGCTGTATGAAGTCCTTGGTCTTGTCCCAGATAAGACGTCCGACAGACATCGCGCTCGGCATCCGGTAGTTGGGCAGCTCGAGGACAAAGGGCACCGGCTGGCCTTTGAAGATCGTCTTCTTCGTGATCAGAGCGACGATGATGCCGACAATGATGCCGCCGAGATAAAGCGCGGTCATCATCAGACCACGATAGTGGGCGAAGAAGGCAGTGACAAAGAAGCCGTAGATCGGCAGCTTGGCTGAGCAGCTCATGAAGGGTGTGAGCAGGACGGTCATTCGCCGGTCGCGCTCGGAAGGCAGCGTGCGTGCGGCCATGATGCTCGGCACGGAGCAGCCGAAGCCTATGAGCAACGGAACGATGGAACGTCCGGAGAGGCCCAGCCTACGCATGCTCTTGTCCATGAAGAAGGCTATGCGTGCCATATAGCCGCTGTCTTCCAACATGGAGAGGAAGAAGAAGAGGATGACGATGAGGGGCAGGAACGATACCACTGTGCCTACACCGGTATAGATGCCGTCGATGACCAGCGAATGGATTACGCTGTTGACATGCCAGTTGGTGAGAGCCTGATCGCTGACGGCGGTGAACCAGTCGACTCCTTCCTGGATGAGATCCTGCAATGTGCCTCCGACAACATCGAAAGTGAGCCAGAAGATGAGGATCATAATAATCAGGAAGGTAGGGATGGCGGTCCACTTGCCTGTGAGCACACGGTCGATGGCGCGGCTGCGTGCATGCTCTTTGCTCTCCCGGGGCTTTACGACCGTGTCGGAGCAGGCTTTGAGGATGAAGCTGTAGCGCATGTCGGCAATGGCGGCAGCAGGGTCGAGGCCCCGCTCGTCCTCCATCTGCTTGCGGATGTGATAGACCATGGATTTCTCATTGTCTTCCAGCTGGAGCCTTTCCATCACCAGTGAGTCGCCTTCAAGAAGCTTCGTAGCGGCAAAGCGGCGGGGGATGCCGACACGGGCGGCATGATCCTCGATGAGGTGGCTGATGGCATGGATGGCACGGTGGACAGCACCGCCATGATCGTCGGGCGAGCAGAAGTCCTGGATGGCGGGTCCCTCGTCATATCGTGCCACATGGAGAGCATGGTCGACGAGCTCGGCTACACCTTGATTGTGTAAGGCGGAGATGGGTACGACGGGAACGCCCAGGCGCTGCTCAAGGATGTTGACGAGGATCGTGCCTCCATTGTTCTTCACCTCGTCCATCATGTTGAGAGCCACAACGATTGGCAGACCCAGCTCGATGAGCTGCATGGTCAGATAGAGGTTGCGCTCGATATTGGTGGCATCGAGAATATTGATGATGCCTGTGGGATGCTCGTTGAGGATGAAGTCACGGCTGACGATCTCTTCGGCGGTATAGGGAGACAGGGAGTAGATGCCCGGCAAGTCGACGACCCGTGCATCGGGATGTCCCTTGATCGTGCCTTCCTTGCGGTCGATGGTCACACCGGGGAAGTTGCCGACATGTTGGTTCATGCCGGTAAGCTGGTTGAAAAGCATGGTCTTGCCACAGTTCTGATTGCCTATGAGGGCGAAAGTGAGTTCGCGGGGCACTGCTTGTGGCTTGTCGTTGTCCTCTCCCGGGGCAAGCTCATGTCCGTGACGAAAGGATTCTCCTTTACGGTGAGGCTCACCGTAGCGGGGATGCTCATGTCCGGAGTGCTCGTAGGCGTAAAACGTGTCGTGAGTATTGGTAGCTGTAGTGGCTCCATTCTTGTTGTCAGACGGCTTCACCTCTATCTCATTGGCATCGGCCAGTCGGAGTGTCAGCTCATAGCCGTGCAACCGCAATTCCATGGGGTCGCCCATCGGCGCCAGCTTTACGACGGTGATCTCTGTTCCTGGGATGACTCCCATGTCGAGAATATGCTGACGCAGTGCGCCGTCGCCTCCTACAGAGAGGACGGTGGCCGTCTGTCCTATTTTTACTTCTTTCAGTGTCATGGTCTTGTTCTTATATTTTCGTCTTATGACTTCTTGGGAAATGGATTGCATATCCGGAAAGTCATTGACCGTGTTTTTTCACATATTATTATAGACAGCTTTGTCATCCATTACCATTCATCTCTTGGCCGTCTTGTTGCAGTTGGGACAGATGCCGTGGATGATATAGTTGGCGGAGGTAGGTCGATAGCCTTCGGGCAAGTCGATCGTCGGGAGAGCCAGGTCGGTGAGGCAGAAGGTGCGGTGGCACTGTTCACAATAGAAATGTACATGGGAGTCGTCACATTGCTCGTGACAGGTGCTGCGGCAGAGCTCATAGCGCACGCCACCCTCTTCACCATCGATGACGTGGACGATATGATGATCGCGGAAGAGAGATAATGCACGGAAAATACCACTCTTGTCGATAGATAGGATCTTCTCTTCCAACTCACGCATTGTCAACGGACGGTCGCTTTCCGCGAGTGCCTTTATTACCACAATACGGTTGGCCGTCGGCTTCACGTTGTGATGAAGCAAATAATCTGTTGTCTCCTTCTCGTTCACTTGCTTTTTCTTTATGACTGTTTGTATAGTGCAAAGTTACGCATTTTACCTGAAACGCGTTCCATCACTCCCTTTTTAATTATGTGTTCATAGCACAAAATACCTACTTATAGTGAGTGGGCAAATAGGAATGAGGGTATGAGCCATATAAGAATGCGGTTCCCATCCAAAGGAATAACTATAGGTCAACGACTTACAGAGTTCTTAACACTTGTCTTAAAAATGTTTGTGTGCGAACACAAACTTTTGATATAGGTCAAGAATAACGTGCTTTTTGAGCAAAAAAGGGTTCTTGCTATTGTGGAGTATAGAAAACGTTGTATCTTTGCATCGTCAAACAGAGAAACCAAGATCTCAAGTGAGAGAATACTTCTCTAAGTTAGACATGAGACACATAAAGAAGATAATTAGTAGATTGTTTCATATAGGTTTTTAGTTTTTAGGTTTAAGATTAGTTTTAGGTTTTTCATTTAGGTATTTTATTTTCTTAGGCGTAAGAAAGATAGATATCAGGTAACGCAAATCCCTGTCACCGTTGAGGTGATGGGGATTGTGCGTTTATATAGGTCTGGTTGGTCGAACGGCAAGGCAGAAGATGGCTTTTCCTGATGGAGAAGAGACAGTCCGTTCCTCCCCACTTGTTTTCCTTTATGAGAATTTTATGTTAGGGGCTTATTGCATCACGGAAATAGGCTGTTCTCTCTTTATCATATCATATTATTTTTACATATGATTCTTGTTGTAAGGAAGCTAGAAGTGGGAAAACCTGCTGTATGGAACTAAATAGGATATATCGGTTCAAAGAGTAACATAAAGAGTATTTTGGACGGAGAAAATGAATGAAAATAGGAAAAACGCATAGATGGATCCGTATTCCGGTCTGTCCTTTTTAAGCAAGATTGGGAAGTCGCTCGAATTGCATTATATCGTTAGAATGATAGGAAAGAAAAGTAAAAATCATTTGTTAATCTCGGGAATTTCTTCTTAAATAGTGTTCATAAACAGACAGTTACGCGGCTTCAAGGTATAAAAGTCTTAACAAAATTCGTTGATTAGAGATTTATTTTGTACCTTTGCAGGCGACAAAAAGGAAAAGGGCAGGCTTCGTCTCTCGTATTGACGAAGGTTGCCGCCTGTTTTTTTAACGGAGCTGAGGCAGATGGAGTAGGTTGCTCTCTTGTAGCCCATCGCCGCCGATCCAACACCCTTGAAGTGAAGATCTTTATCTTTTTGCTTTGTGATCCAGGCTCCATAAACACTATGTTATGAAGAAGAGATTAAGAAAGATTGTTTTACTATTTGTTGCTACATTATTGACACTTCCTGTTTGTGCGGCTGTGAATGATACCACTTCGATGGAAGAAACAGAGAGTACAGACACGGTGGAGGAAGTGAATGGCGAGATGGATTGGGAACCGGTGATGAATGCGATCATTCAGGTAGAGAGTGAGGGAAATCCCAACGCCCGTCATGGTTCATCTGTCGGCGCAATGCAGATCACTCCGATCTTGGTGGCTGAATGTAACAACATCCTAAAGGCTAGAAAGAGCAGGAAGCGCTATAAGTTGCGTGACCGTCTGAGCGTCCAGAAATCCAAGGAGATGTTTCTTCTTTTCCAGTCTAAGTACAATCCGCTCAACAGTATTGAGCGTGCCATTCGATCGTGGAATGGCGGTATTCATTACGGTATCAAGCAGACACAGCGATACTATGAGAAAGTGATGAAGGTTTTGCATTAAGCATATTTCTCATATTTGCAGAAAAGTCCGGTCGACATAATATAAATTTATGTGTCGACCGGACTTTTTTCATTTCCTGTTAGTTCACAACATGACAATTGTGTACCTTTGCAGATATATAAATTATGTCGAGGTCTGTTTTATCCCCAACTGATCATTGAAGGTCTGATGAATTTCGGACTATTGTCGGTAGTTGGTCTGCTCCTTTGCCAAAGGCGTAGTGGCTGCGTCGGGGCAAAGTGACAGGCGGGATACTCGGCAATAGGACGAAAAACGTCGGAAAACCCGATAAAATAAATATTTGCGGTCTACTGACGATCCGGGAATATAGACGACAAATCTGACTACTATGCGACTCAATCATTACAAAGATCTTCTGAAGTTAGGCTTTCCGATTATTGTCGGACAGTTGGGAACGATAATATTAGGTTTTGCCGACACGCTGATGATCGGGCACCATACGATGCCGGAGCTGGCTGCGGCTTCTTTTGTCAATGCTCTTTTCTCTTTGATTTTTGTCATCTCTTTGGGTTTTACCAATGGTCTGACACCTATCATTGGCGGGCATTATGGCCGGGGAGAGTCGGCCTCGATAGCGTTAGTATTGAAAAATGCCATTGCTGTGTGCGGATTGTTGGCGGCTGTGCTGTTCTCTGTAATGACGGTAGTCTATTTCTGTCTGGGGCATCTTGGCCAGCCGGAGAGTCTGTTGCCCTTGATGCGTCCTTATTTTCTCATTCAGCTGGTCAGTCTTCCCTTTGTCGTGGCATTCAATATGATGAAGCAATTCTCTGATGGCATGCTCCGCACGCAGACGGGCATGTGGATTGTCCTTGCAGGCAATCTGTTGAACATCTTGGGCAACTGGCTTCTGATCTATGGGCATTGGGGCTTGCCAGAGATGGGATTGACCGGTGCCGGACTTTCCACCTTGTTCTCACGTGTGCTGATGGCATTGTTCTTCATGGGTGTGCTCGGTTGGGGCAGTCATTATAAGGAGGTGCGCAGCCATCTTAAGTCTGTGCGGGTGGAACGCAAGGAGATGCGCCGCATCACGGCGCTGGGTGTCCCTCTGGCACTGCAGATAGGCATGGAGACCTCAGCCTTTCAGCTCAGCAGCATCATTGTCGGTTGGATTGGTGTGTCGGCCCTGGCGGCCAATCAGATTGTGATGGTGGCCAGTCAGTTCTGCTATTTTATCTCATTGGGTATGGCGGTAGCGGTGTCGATCCGTGTCAGCCTTTATTATGGACAAGGCGACTATCAAGGTGTACGTGCCAACGTGCGCGCCGGTCTGGTGCTGGTCTTTATACTACTGGCCATTACAGGTAGTGTGGTATGGACGGTAAGATGGAAATTGGGCGGGTGGTTTACCACAGGCGGGGATGTGACCCGGCTGGTAGCACTCACGGTCATCCCCTTACTGGTCTATCAGGTGAGTGATGGCGTTCAGAACACGTTTGCCAATACGTTGCGTGGCCTGTCACATGTCAAGGTGTTGGTGCCGGTGGCCTTCCTGGCCTATTTTGTCGTGACACTTCCATTGTGTTATGTCTTTGGCATCACGCTGGGTGGAGGACTGGTCGGTATATGGTGGGCCTTCTTCTTTGGTCTGAGCATTGCCGCCGTTCTCTTTGTCAGGGAATATCTGAAAGTGATGAAAAGAGTGGGACAGGGGCTTAAATCTGAGAGCCGGGAGTAATAGAAATGAAAAGGATCTCATGAAGGCCACGACGGCGGGCCTTCATGAGATGAGCAACTTATACATTAAAATAATCTTCCAGTGCGGTACGTGCCGATCCGTCGGTGTTGGGTAAGTCGTTGATGATCTTTCCATGCTCGAGAAGGGCTATGCGCGTGGAGATGTCGATGGTGTGCTGTAGGTTATGGCTGGAGACGAGGATCGTGGCTCCTGTCTCCGTATGATATTGTGTGAGGATGCGTTTCAGCAGATTCTGAGAGGACGGATCGAGAAAGTTGAACGGCTCGTCGAGGATCAGCAGTTGCGGGCGGGCGTAAAGAGCCGCAATGATTCCAATCTTCTGCTTGTTGCCTGCAGAGAAGTCGCGGATGAGTTTCTTCTTTCCAAAGAGTTCTCCGGCGGCAAACTGAAGCAGCAGGGGACTGATAGACTGTGCTGTCGGATGGATTGTGTTGTCAGTTGTCTCCGCATCCCGCTCCGGGCTTTCTGAATGTGCGGATGTCGCTTCGCTGTCGTCGGTATGCTCTGGGGCGGTTGCCGTTTCGCTCCAGTCGATGGCCGGCATGCCATTTACCTTGGCTACGAAGTCGAGATATTCTTCCGGTGTCAGGAAGTTGATGAGGAAGCCTTCATCGATATAGGCCCCTGTATATTTCTTCCATGTTTCTGACCGGGCCGGATCAACGACGAGCGCCCCGTCTTCCTGGGAAGAGAGGTAGTGCTGTCCGGTATGTTTGTCTGTGATGGAGTCGAATGTCATCTGAACATGGCCTTCCGTAGCCTCAATCAGATCAAGCAGAAGACGGAAAAGGGTGGTCTTTCCGGCACCGTTATTGCCGACAAGACCGAGTATGTCGCCGGAGTGGATGGTGAATTGGGGAATATCGACGGCCACCATTGTTCCGAAAGCTTTCTTGAGATCCTGTAGAAGTATTTCCATAAGTGTCTTGTTGGTATCCGGCTGCAAATATAAGTATTATATCTTAAAAGGATGGGACTGATCTCATTTTTAAGGGGCTTTAACCCAATAATTCACTAGATCGCAAATCTTTATTTTAATATTTTATTGGTTTATCTGGCGTTTCATCCTCTTGTCGGGTATTCCATCGCTCATCTCACTTTAGTATAATGTACAATGTTGTAATAAGGGTGACGGACGGATAGTCCGGCAATGGTATAAGGCCCTCGAATTTTTAGTGACGATTTGGGCTTAATGAAGTTACTTATAAATAAGTCAATCCTTATGTGTTTCTTAATATGTCTTTAGGAAAAGTATAACTAGATGGACAGAACAGGATGGGAAAACATTTTCATGGATGGAAAATAGTAGATGTTAATGTCTTTTCTGTTGAAAGAAATGTATTACCTTTGCGTTATGGACAAACTCAGGGTACTTTTTATATGCCTGGGCAATATCTGCCGGTCACCGGCAGCCCAGGGTGTTATGCAGGATTTAGTAGACAAGGAAAACCTCAGTCAATGGTTCGTCATCGACTCGGCGGGTATCGGCAGTTGGCATGTAGGCCAGTTGGCTGATCCGCGTATGCGCCGGCATGCGTCTCTTCGTGGCATTCAGCTTACGCATCATGCCCGTTGTTTCGATGCGGCAACAGATCTGCAGCGGTTTGACATGATCGTGACGATGGATGAGGATAATTATAAGATTATCAGTCGGGCAGCCGACGGTTGTCAGGGAGGAGCAAAGGTGATCCGTATGGCCGACTTCTTTACCCAACATCCGGAAGCGACAAGCGTGCCTGATCCCTATTATGGAGGTGACAAGGATTTCGAGCTGGCTCTCGACCTTATCGAAGACGGCTGCCGTGGCATCCTGAAAAGATGGAAAGACGAAAATCGCGTTAGAGGATCACACGAGGTATAAAAGAGACAGACGATGGATGAGAAGATAGAGAAGACGGGATGGCGTCCCCGACTCGTGATACTTGATTTTGATGGTACTATCGGTGATACCAATAACGTAATTGTCTCGACGATGCAGGCTACCCTGCGGGAACTGGGGCTGCCGATGCAGACACCGAAGGCTTGCAGCTCAACGATTGGCCTGCCTTTGGGTAAAGGCTTTGCGTCACTCCTTCCTATGGATGAGGAGATGGAGCAGCGGTGTGTTGATACTTACAGGCGCATCTTCGCAGTGAACAGCCGGCAGAACGCCGTACCGGTGTTCCCGCATGTCGTAGATACGCTTAGCCGTTTTCATGAGGAGGGGATCACGCTCACACTGGCCAGTTCGCGCGGACATGAGTCGCTGGCAGAATTCGTTCGGACGATGCACCTGGAGGACTATTTCTCACTGATTCTGGGTGCGGAGGATGTAGAACGTGCCAAGCCCGATCCCGAACCTGTTCTGAAGACGATGCGCGAGCTCGGGTTCAAGCCTGAGGAGACACTTGTCGTCGGCGACATGACTTTTGACATCCTGATGGGAAGGCGAGCAGGTGCCCATACATGTGGCGTCACTTATGGCAACGGTACACGAGAAGATTTGTTGAGAGCCGGGGCTGAAAAGGTAGTTGATGATTTTGCAGATATTCTATAAAATGAAAAAGGAAGTTGCCAATCGCAACTTCCTTTTTCATTATTTGTTCATGACTTTATCGACCTGCTCCATCAGCCATGCGTCTTGCTCGGGGATGGTCAGCTGTCCGTTGTCGAGGAGGATGGCGTCAGGTGCCTGACGGAGAGGAGCCACCTCACGATGGGAGTCGATGTAGTCGCGCTCTTTCACATTCTTCAGGATATCCTCGTAGTCGGCGGGCATGCCTTTCTGTTGCAGTTCATCGTAACGGCGCCGGGCACGCACCTCGGCAGAGGCAGTGACGAAGATCTTCAGCTCTGCATCGGGGAAGACGACAGTGCCGATATCGCGGCCATCCATCACGACGCCTTTGTCGCGACCCATCTGTTGCTGCTGACGTACCATTTCTTCACGGACGAAAGGCAGGGCTGCGACGGGACTCACGTGAGAGCTTACTTCGAGAGTGCGGATCTCGCGTTCTACAAGTTCGCCATTAAGATAGGTCTCTGGTAGTCCTGTGTCGTTGTTGAGCTTGAAGTTGATCTTGATGTCGGGCAGGGCTGTTCTCAATGCCTCCTCATCAATCTTGCCGTCTTGATCGAAGAAGTCGTGACGCAGGGCATAGAGTGTCACGGAGCGATACATCGCGCCGGTGTCCACATAGATGTAGCCCAGTTTCTTGGCCAGGGCCTTTGCCATCGTGCTCTTGCCGCACGAAGAGAATCCGTCGATTGCTATTGTTATCTTTTTCATAGTCATTTGTTGGAGATAATCGTATGTTAAGGGATGTCGATCCCATATTGATCATATCGCTAAGTGGTTCTGGGCCTTTAAAGATTGTAGCCAAGGTTGATGAGGAGGCTGGAGGAGCTCACATGATATTTGCCGTAAGCGACTCCCACATGGAAACGCTGGAGCGCAAGACCGGCTCCTAGGCTGAGACCGGCTCCGTGAGAGGAGCTTTTGCCGTCGCTGCTGTCAATCTTCATCTCGTGTGCCCTTCGGCAGTTGTAACCGGCTCCGATCCAGAAGTTGTCGCTAAAGAGAAATTCCGCTCCGAGTACGGCATGGTCGAGAAAGGCATAGCCCCAGTGGGTCAGGTCGACCATGGTCAGCGACAGTCGGAGAGGGATGCTCGTCAGGCGTTTGCTCACACCTATCTGAAAGTCGATGGGCATCGGCTCATAGTCCTCGTTGTAGGCCTTCAGCTGTCCACCCAGATTCTTTGCCACTGCCGAGATCGACCACTCGTGTTCGGAGTCATAGTAGTTCAGGCCGAGATCGACGCCGAAGCCTACAGAATTGTAGCCACCGATATAAGAGAAGATCATTTTGGGTGCGAGGCCGCCGGAGAGTCTGTCGGTGAGCAGATAGCTGAAGTAGCCGGCCACACTGATGTCGTGGGCGGAGAACGTACCCAGGTCGGTATTGTTCTCGTCGGTCTCTGTCATCTTTCCGTAGTCGACATATTGTGCACTGACGGCCCATGAGGCGCGCTGCCCGACGGTGCGCGAGAAAGAGGCACTGGCAGCCTTCACCCCTTCCATATAGTTCATGTAACCCAATGTGATGCTCTTGTCGCTGACAGAAGAGAGCAGTGCGGGATTGTGGTATATCAACGTAGCGTCATCCTCTATCAGCGTGATGTTGTCGCCACCCACGGCAGCGGCATGCGCACTGACAGGCAGACGGAGAAAATTGTAATCTGTCTGATCTACCTGAGCATCGGCATCATAGGCGGTGAGGAACAGGATGAGAGCGAGGAGGGCTTTTTTCATTGATTTTCCTAAATAGTTGGGCAAAGATACGGCTTTTTCAAGAATCTGCTGTAAATTTGCATCAAGATTCATTTAAATAACGTACATCGCAGTAGATTTATTGCTGCGTTGGAAAGGCAATGATAAGAATGAAGACAAATATAGATTCCCCGCAGGACAGCAAACGCCTGCGCGGGTTCCTTCTGGGACTCGTGTTGGGCTTGGCGTTGCTGTTGGCCGGCCTGGAATATACGTCTTATCCTGCACGGTATGATGACGATGAAGATGCGTTGAGCGACATGGATCAGGATCTGGAGATGATGTCGCCGGTTCATCAGTCAGATATGATATCTGCGGTACAAGGTGCCGCATCGAAAGCTGTCACCGCCAATGTGAAGGCGGTGGACAAGGCATCGGAGATGCCCAATAAGGTGAGTAGCACCACGAGCACGCTTGTCATCGGCAACGGTGAGGGGGAGACAAAGACGGCTAATGTGACGGAGGCTCTTCCACAGGTGCCTGCCGAGGCAGAGGATACGACAGTTCTCCGTACAGTGGAGAAACTGCCCGAATATCCGGGTGGTATTGTGGAATTCATGAAGTGGCTGTCGCATAGTCTTCATTATCCTCCTCAGGCACGAGCCAGGAAGATACAGGGTAAGGTCGTCGTTTCGTTCATCGTAAATAAGAACGGCACCATCTCCAGTCCGAAGATAGAAAAACATGCAGACCCTATGTTGGATGCTGAGGCTCTGCGCGTGATCAAACTGATGCCTCGCTGGAAGCCCGGCATCATGAATGAGAAGCCCTGTCGGACAATGATAGCCATCCCTATAAATTTCGTATTATAAATGAAAACGTCAGAAGAACTCTTGAAAATCATCAATGACGGCTTGGAACATCTGGCCTACGACCGTCATCCCTCATCACTCTATGAGCCCATGCGCTATGTGCTCTCCATGGGAGGTAAGCGCATCCGTCCGACGCTGATGATGCTGGCTTACAATCTATATAAGGAGGATCCGGAGACGATTCTCATGCAGGCTCTTGCCCTCGAGACCTATCATAACTATACCCTCCTTCACGATGATCTCATGGATCAGGCACCGCTCCGTCGCGGCCATACGACGGTTCATTGCAAGTGGGATGCCAACACGGCCATCCTGTCGGGCGACTCCATGCTGGTGATGGCCTATCAGCGGATGGCTGCCTGTCCGGACAATAAGCTGCGTCCTGTGATCGACCTCTTCACTGAGACAGCCCTGGAAATAGGGGAGGGACAGCAGTATGATATGGATTTTGAGCAGCGCAATGATGTGTCTGAGGAAGAGTACATCGAGATGATCCGCCTGAAGACCAGCGTGCTGTTGGCCTGTGCCCTTAAGATTGGAGCCATCCTGGCCGATGCTCCTGAGGAGGATGCAGACAATCTCTACCGCTTCGGAGAGCAGATCGGTCTGGCTTTCCAGTTGCAGGACGACTATCTTGATGTATATGGCGATACGGAAGTGTTTGGCAAGAAGATCGGTGGTGATATACGGTCGAACAAAAAGACCTATATGCTTATCAATGCTTTCCTTCGTGGAGATGATACGCAGCGTAAGGAGCTGACCCGTTGGGTGACGGCGGCAGATCCAGATCCTGACGAGAAAGTGGCGGCAGTGACCCAGCTCTATAATGAGATAGGTATTGATAAACTGGCCATTGCCAAGATAGAGTCGTTCTTTGACGCTTCAAAGCAGTATCTTGATGCTGTGCATGTCGACGAGAGCCGTAAGGCGGAGCTTCGCGCTTATGCAGAGGCGATGTTGCACCGTAAATTTTAATCATGTATGCTCCAATATATTGATACCCATGCCCATCTTGACGGACCGGAGTTTGGCGACGATCTGGATGAGGTGATCGGACGTGCCCGCGCGGCAGGTGTGGCAGCGGTTTTTGTTCCCGGCATTGACCGCGCAAGTATCGCTTCCGTACGTGACATCTGCAACCGTTATCCTGGTTATTGCTATCCTATGGTCGGTCTGCAGCCCGAGGAGGTGAAGGACGACTGGGAGGATGTGCTCAGTGAGATGAAGCGGGCATTGGATGAGAGCATCGCAGGCGATGCGTCCGTGCCGTATATCGCCGTCGGTGAGGTAGGCCTGGATTTCTATTGGTCGCGTGAGTATGAACGACAGCAGCTTGCCGCCTTTGAGCGGCAGGTGGAATGGAGCGTCGAGACGGGTTTGCCTCTGATGATCCATTGCAGAAAGGCACAGAACGAGCTGTTGGCCATTATGCGCCATTATGAGAAGGAACTTCCCGGAGGAGTGTTCCATTGCTTTACAGGCAATCAGCATGAGGCAGAGGAATATCTTCGTATGGACAGATTCGTATTGGGTATCGGTGGCGTGTCGACTTTCAAGAGCAGCCATCTCCGCGAGGATCTTCCGGCCGCTGTCCCCCTCTCGCGTATTGTACTGGAGACAGACAGCCCGTATATGGCTCCCGTACCTCATCGGGGACAGCGCAATGAGAGTGCCTTCACGTTGGAAGTGCTTCGCAACCTAGCCCGTTGCTATGGGGTGAGCGAGGAAGATGTCGCACGTATCACGAACGAGAATGTCGCACGTGTGTTTAGAATAACGCTTAATAAATGCTAAATTATCTCTAAATATATTGCATTCTCGTTGAAAAGTACTATTTTTGCAACCGCTTTATCGAAAGATAGACAATAAGGAACTCAGAGGGACGACAGAAAGTCTTGTCTGACCATTATTCAACCAGGAGAGATGCTCGAGTGGCTGAAGAGGCACGCCTGGAAAGCGTGTAACCGTCCAAAGCGGTTCCGGGGTTCGAATCCCCGTCTCTCCGCAATGAAAGGTGTAGACCTATGATTATGAGGTCTCCACCTTTTTTTATATAAGATCCCTATTATATATAAGATAATTGTACAGTATGGTCAAGGGATGGCAATGCTGTTGCAAAGTATTGTGATTTTGTGTAGTACTAATGCTAGTGCCTGTTCATACATATCTGTGAGAAAAGGTATGGGTCTTTAACTTCTATACCTTATTATATATATCCCCATTTCTGTTGATCATATGAGGAGGGGAGGTATCTTAATTTCTGCTCCTTTCTTTGTTGGCCAGTAGAGAAATAATGACCACAGAATATTTGTAGAGGCCATTCGGCTCACCCGATGAATATGGGGGATTGTTTAGCTTGGGTCAGAAGAAGACATCGTATCCTTGCAAGACCGAACGACAAGTTTGGGGTGACGCTGAAGCCGTGCACATCCGTACAATTTCAACGTGGTCTAAAAATAAGAAATATTCTTGACACGACCAAAAACTCTTCGGCCTCTTGTGCCTTTATCATCCGTCTGTTGAAACGATTCGGAGAGCCGGGCTGCCGCTCCACCGGAGTCGTGAACTGCCATTATTTCCAAAACTTATGTAATCCGCTGTATATAAACAAATTACCGACCTGAAAAGTCGGATATATATTCAACCTACATCGCAGTATATCTTCATCTGCCATCGCAGTATATCTTCATCTGC
>ERZ779791.172-NODE-172-length-26674-cov-8.08393_pt1 | contig 26674 bp, 25 predicted proteins | sample MGYA00511351_ERZ779791 | MGnify/ENA primary metagenome ERZ779791 (study PRJEB29588, sample SAMEA2143745) | human gut metagenome | biome: human gut; feature: human-associated habitat; material: faeces | place: Denmark | collected 2008/2010 ...
GGTAAAAAATACAGGAACTGTCTGCCGGTTGACTCATAATGACGGAATTAAACGATAGTCCCTATCATAAAGTGATGGCGATGTAAAGTGTAGCAGGTATTGAACTAGGTGGAAGATCTGTATAGTTTGGATTCTGACTAGAATTAATTTGGTGATTATATTCTTTCTTGATATATATAAATAAGGGAGGCCCGGTATTCTTTTGAATACCAGGCCTCCGCATATTTGTCGGTAACTATTCGTTACTCGGGCAGGCTGATAGCCTCATTGGGGCATACAGAAGCGCAAGTACCGCACTCTGTGCACTCATCGGGGTTGATTTTGTAGATGTCGCCCTCAGAGATAGCTCCTACGGGGCACTCGTCGATACATGTACCGCAAGCAACGCAGTTTTCACCAATTACGTAAGCCATAATGATTTTGTTTTATAGTTAATAATAATGTTTTGTTTTCTTGTGGCAAGTAGACGTCTCTGTAAAGAGAGGCTTGTTCACACTTTGCAAAGATAGAATTTTTTCTGCAAATACCTACAAATGGTGATATATTTTTTCTCTTATTTATACTTTGAATAAAAATAAGTACGCTTTTATAACCCCAAATAATATTGTTAGTGGTCTTACGTTATTTGTATAGAATGAAGAGAACAGTTCTTTTTTCCGTGTGTCTGCTATTGACGAGTTTGAGCCTTTTTGCTCAAGAACGGACGGTTGAGAATCGTCCGTACACAGATCTGCGTCCTTTTCATTTCGGTATCCTGGTAGGAACTCATTTACAAGATTTGGAGTTTACTAATGTAGGGCCTCAGGTGTTGACCTCTGCCGATGGCACTACACAGACCTATTCGATCGGTTGTGATCAGGATCGTTGGGATGAGGGCTTCCAGGTAGGAGTATTGGGTGAGTTTCGTCTGACAACTGTCTTTCAGTTGCGTATTGCACCTACTTTGTCATTTGGCTCCCGTCATATTACTTTTAAGAACTATCTTGCAACAGAGGATGAAGCGCGGGTTACTCCTACCCAGACCATGAAGACTGTTTATTTTGGTTGTTCTTTTGATCTGATTTTCGCTGCCCAACGTTTTAATAATCATCGTCCTTATCTTATGGCAGGTTTTCAGCCTGTTGTCAATCTAACGGGTCGCAGTAACGATTATCTGAAGTTGAATCGAACGGACAGCTTTTTGGAATGTGGTGTTGGTTGCGATTTCTATCTTCCTTATTTCAAGCTTCGACCTGAATTGAAATTTATGTATGGATTGTCCAATTGTCTGGATACGAAGCATCCTACCCAGCTACGCGACGAGGCGATGATTCCCTATGCATCGGCTGTCAGTGCCGCTCATTCAAAGATGATAGTGCTTACATTCTATTTCGAATAGTTTATGAAGTCTTCAAGATCCTCATTTGTCCGTTGTTGTCACCACCGTTGGTTATTGGGTACCGGTCTTGTGTTGGTCGTCCTATTACTTGCGCTTACAGGTGCGTCTTTTTATATGCTTTCGTATTCTCTTTCTCCCAATCCACAGCGTGCCACGGAGAACGAACGGATGTTGCGCGAGGCAGAAGAGACCTATCCGGAGATTGTTCCTTGGATCGATAGTCTGAAACAGGCAAAAGCCTTGCGGGATACGTTTGTCGTCATGCCGACGGGAGAACGTCACCATGCTTTTTTTGTTTATGGTCCTCGTCCTACGGTCCGCACGGCAGTCCTTGTACATGGCTATCATGATTGTGCCATGCGCATGATACAACTGGGATATGTTTATCATCATCTCTTAGGATATAATATCTTGCTTCCCGATCTTCATGCCCATGGACAGAGCGAGGGTGATGCTGTGCAGATGGGGTGGAAGGACCGGCTCGACATACTGCGATGGACAGCCATTGCAGACAGCTTATTCAGGGCGTACAATCAGTGGAAAATATCGGATAGCGTTGTGTTGGCAAGAAGAACAATGCATCCGGAGACAAGTTCCACGCGTATGGTAGTCCACGGTGTGTCGATGGGAGCGGCTACGACAATGTCACTGTCGGGAGAGGCAACACCATCTTATATCCGTGGCTTTGTGGAGGATTGTGGCTATACCAGTGTGTGGGATGAATTTTCCTATGAGTTGAAAGAGCAATTCAGTTTACCGTCCTTCCCTTTGATGTGGTCGACGAGCATGTTATGTGATCTTAGGTACGGTTGGTCATTTGGTGAGGCGAGTCCTTTAAGGCAGGTGGCGAAATGTCGCAAACCGATGCTTTTCATTCACGGTATGGACGATCATTATGTGCCTACCCGAATGGTATATCCGCTTTATGAGGCAAAACGAGGTGAGAAGATGTTGTATCTGGCACCGGGATCGCAGCATGCCGTAAGCTACCGCGATCATCGTAAGGAATATGTTGCTTATGTCCGTGCGTTCTGTAAGAAGTATGTAGAATAGCCTATGATGGTATTTCTTGCAGGCGGTTGGTAGTTTGTGCTCCTTGACGGGCTTTATGCTTCTGTTGCTTATCTTGCCGTTTCTCGGCAAGCATTCCTTTCTGTGTGTGGGCTGGCGTCTTCTGTACTCTTGCCGGCTTCCCGCCGTCACTCTGTCTCGCTGTAGCCCACTACGTTTTCAGCAAAGGAGGCAGACAGACCATGCCTCTGCAAGGGCATGAAATCCTTCGAACCTTTAATGATGGATTTGGGTTAAAAACAAAGTTTAATTTTTTGCCTTTTGATGGCTTTTCGTTACCTTTGCAAAAGATATGACCTTTCTATAAGGTAATAAAATGAATGGCAAAGGAATAGACAATGAAGGTAATAGATATACTCAGGCAACAGACGGGCCAGCGAAGGTTTTCTTTCGAAGTGCTGCCCCCTTTGAAAGGTAACGGTACGGAAGCTCTTTTCCGCACTATTGATAAGTTGAAGGGTATGGACCCGATTTTTATCAATATCACTACACATCATTCCGAGTATGTCTATCGTGAGACAGACAATGGACAGTATGAGCGTCTGAGAATACGTCGCCGCCCCGGTACCATTGCCATTGCTGCTGCCATTCAGCAGCGTTACGGCATTCCGGTGATACCTCATTTGATCTGTTCGGGTGCTACCGCTGAGGATATCGAATATGAGCTTATCGATCTTCAGTTTCTCGGAATAGAGAATATCTTGTTGCTTCGTGGCGATAAGGCTAAAGATGATCGTATGTTCACGCCTATTGCCGGAGGTCATGCTCACGCCAGTGATCTGTGTGAGCAGGTGAACCGCTTTAATGAAGGCTTTTTTATTGACGGTACGCCTATCAAGCATCCTGGTACACCATTTCATTATGGTGTGGCTGCTTATCCGGAGAAGCACGAGGAAGCCCCCAATCCTGAGATGGATATGGCCTATCTGAAAATGAAACAAGATTTAGGTGCGGAGTATGCTGTCACGCAACTCTTCTATGACAATCAGAAATATTTTGATTTTGTCAGACGAGCCCGTGAGGCAGGAGTGACGATCCCTATTATCCCGGCACTCAAGCCGTTTGCCAAGCTCTCACAGCTCACGGTCGTTCCTAAGACATTCCATTGTGACCTACCACAGGAATTGGCTGCGGAGGTGGTGAAGTGTAAGACGGATGATGATGCTCGTCAGTTGGGTATTGAATGGGGTATACAGCAGGCTCGTGAGCTATACGCCTCTGGTATTACGAGTATCCATTTCTTTACGGTGTCAGCAGTCGACAGCGTAGTTGCCATTACGAAAGCACTACTCTAGGACAGAAAGAAATCGGTAATACCGATGCCATGGGATGATTTTTTCTGAAAGGCAAACTGTCCTTTTATATATCACTCTATAAAGGTAATTAGAAACAGGTGCAGTTTAAAGAAGTTATAGGTCAGCGTAAGTTTATCGGCCATTTGATGACGATGGTCGATGAAGGTCGTGTGCCTCATGCCATGATGTTCTGTGGCCCCTCGGGCAACGGGAAAATGGCTGTAGCCCTGGCTTTTGCCTCTTATCTGTTGGGCGAGCGTTATGAGGGACGATCGCTTCTAAAAAATGAGGCGCAGATCAGCAATGCAGAGGCCATGCTTCGCGTATGGCAGCATCCCGATCTGCATTTTACGTTTCCTGTGTTCCGCCCTGCAGGTGCTTCGGCAGGTTACCGTCCTGTCAGTGATGATTTCTTGACGCCATGGCGCTCATTGCTCAGCAGAGGTCCTTATTTTACCTTTGAGCAGTGGCAGAGTGAAGCGAAAGTGGAGACACAGCAGATGTGGATCTATGAGGGTGAGAGTGACAGTCTGCTTCATAAGCTCAGTCTGAAATCAGGTATGGGCGGTTATAAGGTGAGCATCATTTGGATGCCGGAGCGGATGAATGAGACTTGCTCAAACAAACTGCTAAAGCTATTGGAGGAGCCTCCTCAGGGCACTGTCTTTCTTCTTGTAAGTGAGCAACCTGAACAGCTGTTGGAAACTATCCGCTCGCGCGTGCAGCGTTTTGACATCCCCCGTATAGATACGTCTGATATGGAAGAGGCGTTGGTGAGCCGTCGCGGATTAGAGCCGGACATGGCCCGGTCGGTGGCGCACACGGCGGAAGGCAGTTGGTTGAAAGCTTTGGAGATGCTTGACGCCGGTAATGAGAACCGACAGTTTTTCGATCTTTACAGAATATTGATGCGGCGGGCTTATATGCGTGATGTCAAGGAATTGAAGCATTGGGCAGAGAGCATCGCTTCTTTCGGCCGGGAAAAGCAGAAACGGTTCTTTGCATATATGCTCCGTATGACGCGGGAGAACTTTATGTATAACTTCCGACAGCAGGAGCTTAACTATATGACGGCGGAAGAGCAGGAGTTTGCAGCCAACTTTGCGCGATTCATCAACGAGCGTAATATAATAGAGATGAGCGAGCTGCTTCAGCAGGCTATCCGTGAGGTAGGCCAGAATGTTAACTCAAAGATGGTACTCTTCAATATGGCCCTTGAGATTATCATTCTGTTGCGGCGATAGATCTCTAAATAATGAATATTGTATTTTCGAATTTTTGAATATAGATATATATGAGAAATAGTAATTCTGGAACTGGTCATGATCACGGTCTGTGCGCTTTGGGTGTAGGACGTCAGGATCGGCAGCTCAACACCTATGACTGGCTGGCCGACGTACCGGGGAATGCCTTGTCGACCGATCTGGTAGAGGTGCAATTCAAGAATACGCGCAAGGCATACTATCACAACGTCAACCACCTTGATCTTCGTAAGGGTGATATCGTGGCTGTCGAGGCATCGCCAGGACATGACATTGGTGTTGTGACACTGACGGGCCAGCTCGTGAAGTTGCAGATTAAGAAGGCCAATCTCAAGTCGGCCGATGATATCAAGCGGATTTATCGTATCGCCAAGCCCGTGGATATGGAGAAGTTCCGTGAGGCTAAGAGTCTTGAGCACGACACGATGATTGAGTCGCGACAGATTGCCAAGCGTCTTGGTTTGCAGATGAAGATTGGCGATGTAGAGTATCAGGGTGATGGCAATAAAGCCATCTTCTATTATATTGCCGATGAGCGTGTCGACTTCCGACAGCTTATTAAAGTGCTGGCCGAAACGTTCCATGTGCGTATAGAGATGAAACAGATTGGTGCACGTCAGGAGGCAGGGCGCAATGGTGGTACAGGACCATGTGGCAGAGAGCTATGCTGTGCCACATGGATGAAGAATTTCTCTTCGGTGTCGACGAATGCTGCCCGTTTTCAAGATATTTCACTCAATCCGCAGAAGTTGGCCGGTATGTGTGCTAAGTTGAAATGCTGTCTCAACTATGAGGTAGACCAATATATGGAGGCAGGACAGAAGTTGCCGCCAAAGGATGTGCTTCTACAGACTCAGGACAGTGATTATCATCTTTTCAAGACCGATATTCTGGCTGGCCTGTGTACTTATTCGACCGACAAGAATCTTGCTGCTAATGTGGAGACGATTACTGCCGGGCGTGCCTGGGAAATCATTGCGCAGAACAGACAGGGGATCAAGCCTCTCTCGCTTATGCAGGATGATAAGGCAAAGGTGCTGAAGCGGCCTGTCGATTTGCTTGCCGATGCAGATGTGAGCCGTTTTGACAAGAGTAAGAAAAAAAGGAAGAAGAAGGGACGCAGACCTCAGGAGGCGAAGGAACAGGTGCCTGTCTTGCAGGAATCGAAGGGTAATGACAGTCCTTTGAAGGAGGCTGGGCAGCCGAGTGTCGTCCAGGAAAAGACGCAGCAGACCCGGCAGCGAGACAACCGTCCAAATCCTCGTCGCGACTACCATCAAAATGGAGAGCAGGGCGACCGGCCTGTCCGTCAGGATCGCAGACAGCAGCGCCAACGCAATAGAGGTCCCCGGCAGGTTGCCGATCAGCAACCCCAGCAAGAAAGACAACAGCAGAGAAATAACGACGTACAGCGACAGCCGAAGGGTAAGGTTGCTTCACAGCAGCCGCAGGACAATAAACCTTCTGAGGTATGAAAAGACTAGGATGGGTTGTCGCTGTATCGGCCCTGATTCTGACGGCTTGCGGCATGAGGACGGTGTACTATCATTATGAGCATACAGAGCTGGCTGGATGGGAGAAGCTCGACACATTGGTATTCAATGTACCGAAGGCTCAGGAAACATCCGATTATGGCATGTCATTAGGCTTGCGGGTGACGGGACAATATCCTTTCCAACGGCTGACACTGATTGTTGAGCGTACGGTGTATCCTTCACATAAGTCAGTGGCCGATACGATCAGTTGCCGATTGGTGACCCGTGATGGCCGTATGCTTGGGCATGGAGTGAATGCTTATCAGTATACGTTTCCTGTTGCAGACTTCTCTGTACAGGAAGGCGATAGCCTGCATATTACAGTCCGCCACGATATGAAGCGTGAGATCCTTCCGGGCATCAGTGATGTAGGCATCAAGTTGACGAAGCATTAAGGACGCAGCAGGATCGGTGATCTTAGAATGGAGTTTCTTGCCATGAATCAACAAACTATGGTGAGACCTTTCTATGTCCTCCAATGAGTCATAAGGCTGCAAGTATTTATTTTATGGGTATGCTCGAAGTCTTTCGTCTTTATTCGGATTCCTTTTTCTACTTGTCTTAGCCCACGATGCTTTCGACAAAGTTGGCGTTGCTTGACGATAGTACGGATGTTCTTCGAGCTTTTGGATGGGTTAAGGTTTAAGGCCTGTGATAAAATAATGGATTCTAATATTAAGAAGGCCATGTGGTCATCATGATGATGTACCGCATGGCCTTTATTATATTTTTTATAGTCGTGCTAGATTACGTCCCGCATCGATTCTCAAAAAGATGAATAATAAAATCGTAAAGCCCCATAGGGAAGAGCCTCCGTAGCTGAAGAAGGGTAGAGGAATACCGATCACTGGGGTAAGGCCAAGCACCATGCCAACGTTGATAAAGACGTGGAAAAGGAAGATGCTTAAAACGCAATAGCCATAGATGCGTCCGAATTTGAAAGGTTGTCGCTCTGCCAGATGGATAAGGCGGAGTATCAGTGCCAAAAAGAGAAGGAGCACGCTGGCAGAGCCTAGGAATCCCTCTTCCTCTCCTACAGTACAGAAGATAAAGTCGGTGTCCTGTTCGGGAACAAATTTCAGCTTTGTCTGTGTGCCATTGAGAAATCCTTTACCCTCCAGACCACCCGATCCGATGGCTATCTTACTTTGGTGTACATTATATCCGGCACCAGCCAGATCCTCGTCAAGACCGAGCAGCACATTGATACGTACGCGTTGGTGCGGTTCCATCACATCATTGAGAACATAGTCGGCCGAGTAGAAGAATACTACTGAACCGACAGCAAAAAGGGCAGTGAAGAGATAGCTCATGATACGGGTTGACAGTCCCTGATAGATAAGATAGCCGATGATGCCGGCTGTCGTCAGCACTTCCACCCATACCACATCAAAAGGAATGACATAGACGGAGAAGAGCATGGCGATGACAGCTACCCCTACGCAGATTCCGATCATACGGATGGCATGCCGTTTGTCTTTATCATACACCCAGATCATTCCCGATGAAAAGATCTGTACCAACAGCAGGACGACGAACTTACCGACGGAGGTGGGGGTATCGAACATGAACACTTGTTCATATTTGATACCGACGACAAAATAGATGACCATTGCCAGTCCGGTGAAAAGTACCTCTCCCGGCATGCCCTCACGATAGAACATGAGGAAAAAGGCTAGATAGACCAATGCCGATCCTGTCTCTCGTTGAGCGACAATGAAAAGCATCGGTACAATGATGATAGCTGCGGCACTGGCAAAATGCTTCCATTTGTGAATATCAAATCCGTAGGTGCTCATGAATTTTGCTACGGCTAGGGCCGTGGCAAATTTCGCGAATTCGGCCGGTTGCAGTCGCAGAGGACCAAGGACGAGCCAGGAGCGTGATCCCTTGATCTCATGTGGGTTGAATATCGTGGCAAAGAGCAGGAGCAGTAAGGCCCCATAGATGACGTAGGAAAAAGTGTCGTAGATACTTTCATCCATCATGAGAATGACGAAACCGAGCACGATCGATGTTGCGATCCATACGATCTGCATGCCGGAGCGTGTTGAGAGGGAAAAGATATCTGTCTCACCGTAAGTGTAACTGGCACCGCAGACGCTGATCCATCCGAAGATAAGCAGGCATAGATAGATCGCAATGGTCCACCAGTCGAGACTGCGGAGCACACTGGGTTGTTTATCTGTTCTGGGATCCATAGGCAATTCTTCGTTTCTGCAGCTGGGCAGCTTCAGCCTCGCGTGCAGGTGATAGTTTTCCTTTTATATATTGTTCGAAGAGAACACCGGCGATGGGCACGGCGAAGTCGGCGCCGAATCCACCATTCTCTACATATACGGCAATGGCGATCTTCGGATTGTTCATAGGTGCGAAGCCCATGAAGACAGAGTGGTCTTGTCCACGGTTCTGGGCAGTACCGGTCTTTCCGCAGATGGGGAAGTCATAGCCATTGAGATGTTTGCACGTGCCGCCGAGGACGGAGGCGCGCATGCCGGTCACGACATAGTCGAAGGCGTGTCTTGATGCCTTGGTGTAGTGGCGCTTGGTGTAGGCGGTGTCAAGTGGCAGTCCCTCTACCTGTTTTACTACATGGGGACGGTAGTAGTAGCCGCGGTTGGCGATGAGTGCACCCATATTGGCTATCTGCAACGGGGTGGCGTTCACCTCACCTTGCCCGATGGCAATGGAGATGATGGTCAGACCGTTCCAGGAGCCTTTGTATGCCTTGTCATAGTAGGATGCGTTAGGGATCATACCACGTTTCTCACCAGGCAGGTCGATACCCAGTTTGTAGCCGTATCCGAAACTCACCATATAGTCGCGCCAAGTATTCATCGCCTGCTGTACGTTCTTATATATGCGGCGGTTGCCCATCATATAGTACAGTCCCCAGCAGAAGTATCCGTTGCAGGAGGTCTGTATGGCCTCTATGAGGCTGAGTGGTGATTTATGTCCGTGGCAGCCTACATGCAGGCCTCGGTAAGAGAAGCCGTGGTGACAGGGGAAGGCTGTCGATGGTTGGATAATTCCTTCCGTGAGGTAAGTGAGGGCCTGTGTGGTCTTAAATGTAGACCCTGGAGGGTATTGACCCATGATGGCACGGTTGAGCAGCGGCTTCCACACGTTGCGCATCAGGGCGGCGTGTGTCTTATTGCGTCGCTTGCCTACAAGTGTGCGGGGATCGTAGGAAGGGGAGGATACCATGCATAGTACTTGTCCTGTAGACGGCTCAATGGCTACGATGGCACCGATCTTGCCTTCCAACATGCGTTCGCCGAGCGCCTGTAGCTTGATATCGATACCCAGGGTGAGGTTACGGCCGGCTATTGGCTTGCGGTCGTATTTCCCGTTCTGATATTTTCCTTGTATGCGGCCGTGGGCATCGCGTAAAAGGATCTGCACGCCTTTCACACCACGCAGTACCTGCTCGTAACTCTTTTCCACACCGAGCTTACCGATGTAGTCACCGGCCTGGTAGCTGGAGTCTTCGTCGAGATCGCTCTGCGATACTTCGGCTACATTGCCGAGCACGTGGGCTGCATAGGGATAGTTATATTGGCGGACGCTACGTTTCTGAATATAAAAACCGGGGAAACGGAACATCTTTTCTTGAAAGACGCTGTATATCTTCTGATCCACCTGGCTCATGAAAAGTTGTTGGGTAAACCGGGAGTAACCGGGATTTTTCGTCCTGTCCTTGATGTCGTTCATGCGTTTGATAAACCACTCCTTCGTTATGCCGAGAGTCTGGCAGAACTCCATCGTGTCAATACGTCCTTTTTCCTCATTCATCACCACCATAATGTCGTATGCCGGCTGATTGTATACCAGCAGGTGTCCGTTACGATCGCGGATGAGACCACGCGAGGGGTACTCCACCTTCATGAGAAAGGCATTGGAGTCGGCACTCTTGCGGTAGTCATCGCTCACGAGCTGTAACGTAAAGAGGCGTATGATGTAGAGGAGGACGATGGTGATGGCTACGCCTCCGATTACCAGTTTTCTATGTTCCAGATCAAAGTCTTTCATTCCGTATTATTTCCTCAGATTATCGATCACCAGTATAAGTACGATCGAGAGGATGGTACTGGCTACGATATTAAGAATCCAGTCTAGCCAGTTGAAAAAGGAAAATGCCTCGAGGGTAAAGAATATGAGACAATAGGTCAGCGTGAGCATCGATGCAAAGAAAGAGTAGCTGCGCAGACCCATCGTGGCGATGGCCGGTTGGTAATCTTCGGCATCGTCACGATTGACAAAAAGTTCCAGCAGATAGGGTTGTATCAGTCCCACCAAAGTCATGGTGGCGGCTGCTAGTCCTGGTGTGTTGGAAAAGATATCAACGCTTATTCCCAGACAGAAGCTCCACAACAAGATAGCCCACTTAGGGTAGCCACGCTTGAAGCTGATGACGAAATAGACATAGAGCAGTGGCGTGGCATATCCCAGCAGGTGGATATGATTGAGGATGAGTGCCTGTACTAGAAGAAGCACCAGAAAGAGTGCTGCCCGTTGTAAGAAATTAAGGTTCATCGCTTACGTACAACAATTTAGTTCTCCTCTTCTTTTACCTTAATAGAATCTTCGGCAGCCTCCATCAGCTGCATACGCTCCTTCATGGCAGTATTGTCGACAACACAGACATTGCGCAGGTTGCTAAAGTCAGTCGATAGAATGATCTTCAGCCGGTACGACAATCCGTCAGCGGAGTTGTACACGTGACGGATGCGTCCCACGGTGATGCCCGGTGGAAATACGGAGCTATAACCCGAGGTCTCTACCCAGTCGTAGAGCGCGAAACGTGCATGACGCGGCACATCTTCTACGTAGGCCATCCGTGGATTACCGCCAGTCCAGTGCAGGTAGCCCAGATAACCACGGCGGCGGATTGTACAGCTAATGCTCGACTGTGAGTTAATGACAGGGATCACAACGGCATAATGGGCTGATGTAAGATAGACAATGCCTACCACACCCGTACCGCTTACTACGCCCATGTCAGGATGGACGCCATCGGCCTCACCCTTGTTGATCGTAATCAGATTGTCCATCTTGTTGATAGAGTTACTGACCACGTTAGCGGGGATGAGACGATAGCCTTGTAACAGAGACAGTTGACCGCGCTTTACCCATCCCGAGTCTTTCGTAGCCTCGGTGAGCTGCGTAGAGAGCTGTTTTACCTGTTGCTCCAGATAGACATTACGCTGTGTGAGTTCCTGGTTCACCTTTGAGAGCGCGAAGAACGATTTTACATCGTTATCCCATGCCAATAATTGACCGGATACGGCATTGGCTGAGGAGAACCACACGCTATTCTGGTAGCTGTTGTATTGGAACAACAGCACCAGTGAGAAGATTTCCAGTAGAACAAAGACGAACCAGTGATTGTACCGTGTGAGGAACTCAAGTAAATTGCGCATTATCTCATCAGGAATGAGAAGCGGTTGACATTCTTCAGCGCCACACCGGCACCCTTAGCAACAGAGTGGAGAGGATCGTCGGCAATGTGGAAGGGTATGTTGATCTTGTCGGTCAGTCGCTTGTCCAAACCGCGGAGGAGTGCGCCACCGCCGGTAAGCCAGATACCATTTTTCACGATGTCGGCATACAGCTCAGGAGGTGTGGCCTCAAGGGCGGAGAGCACGGCATTCTCGATCTTGGCCACCGTCTTGTCGAGACAATGGGCAATCTCTTGATAGCATACGGGCACCTCCATAGGCAGGGCTGTGATACGGTTAGGGCCATGCACGATATAGTCTTCGGGTGCCTCGTCACCCAGATCTGTGAGGGCGGAGCCCACATGGATCTTGATACGCTCTGCCATACGCTCACTCACTTTCACATTGTGCTGACGGCTCATATATTCCTGGATGTCGGCTGTCAGATCATCACCGGCAGTACGGATGGAGTTGTTTGACACGATGCCGCCGAGAGAAATCACAGCGATCTCTGTCGAACCGCCACCAATGTCGACGATCATGTTGCCCTCAGGAGCTTCCACATCGATACCGATACCGATAGCGGCAGCCATAGGCTCGAAGATCAGATACACGTCACGGCCATCGGCATGCTCTGCCGAGTCACGAACGGCGCGCAGCTCAACTTCTGTAGAGCCTGAAGGGACACCGATCACCATACGTAGGGAGGGTGAAAATAGGCGTGAGCCTGTATGCACCATCTTGATCAGACCGCGCATCATCTGTTCGCAGGCTGAGAAATCGGCAATCACACCGTCGTGAAGTGGACGGATAGTGCGTATGTTGTCGTGCGTTTTTTCATACATCATTTTGGCCTTCGCACCTACGGCTATCATCTTGTCGGTACGACGGTCAAGGGCTACAACAGAGGGCTCGTCCACCACGATCTTATCATCACTGATAATAATAGTATTGGCCGTACCCAGGTCCATTGCAATTTCCTGAATAAACGAAAAAAATCCCATTTACAGTTTTCCTTTTAGTTAGTAAGCCGGTGAGTCAGTGAGCTGACGAGCCGGTGATCGGCTCATCAGAAAGTCACTATTCTCTCTTCTCTTACTAACGCTTACCTTTTTTATTTATTTTATTAATCTTGTCAGCTCATTGACTTACCGGTCCACTCTTGATGGCTTATTTGGCAAACCAGGCATGGATGGCAGTGTCATAGTGGCTGCTCACGCCAAAGGCGCGTGTGGCCAGCAGACGACGGTCCTCAAGATCTGTCTCAGCACCTTTCTTGTTGAGAAGTTCCAGCAAGACGGGATACTCTGCCTTGCTAGGTACGATCACAACGTCCTTGAAGTTCTTGGCAGCTGCACGGATGAGGGAGATGCCACCGATATCGATTTTTTCGATGATATCCTGCTCGGACGCTCCGCTGGCAACAGTCTGCTCAAAAGGATAAAGGTCTACGATCACCAGATCGATAGCAGGAATCTCATATTGGGCCATCTGCTTCTGGTCGCCCTCGTTGTCGCGACGGGCCAGAATACCTCCGAAGATCTTAGGGTGGAGCGTCTTCACGCGGCCACCGAGAATAGAGGGATAGGTAGTCACGTCTTCTACCTTGTCACAGGGATACCCCAGAGACTCGATAAACTGTTGGGTGCCACCCGTGCTCAGCAGACGGACGCCTTCCTCATGGAGTTTCTTCAAAATGTCTTCGAGACCATCTTTGTGGAAGACCGAGATCAATGCGGTCTTGATTTTCTTAGTTTCAGCCATAATCTTTTTGTACGTTGATACAGTTATGGCGCAAAGTTACAAACTTTTTATGTAATAAACCCCACTAACTACAAAAATAATATTCGACCAGATGCGAAAACGTGATTTATGTCATTCGACAGTTTGGATTACGCGTTGATTTATATTGACAGAATTGATGTCTCCCAATCCGGCTTGCCATTAGAAGCTTAGAAAATCTGATACTGTTGAACAGGTGTCCGGTCTGTTACTTTTATCGGAGGTGTGAAGTCAGTTTCGAGGCGAAATGTGACCGACGGCTTGCTCGGGAAGTGAAAGAAGACGTTGGGGCAACAAATGGTCAAAAATCTTCGGCTTAATGTGGCTGGGATTTTAGAAGGAGGTTTTCTTGAGTTTTTGGCTCGTGATGTTATTATGAGCGCAATAAAGGTAAAATTTGCTTGTGTCAATTGTGTATTAAGGATTTATTATGAAAATGAACACGGCTAGTCTCACTTCTTTTTTGTACTTTTGCACACATGAAACGAATATTAATACCTCTGGTCGCGCTGCTGCTCCTTGTGCCTGCTGCTTGCACGGAAAGCGAGGATGATAAGGCCCGTCCTTTGATGAGCGAGATCGATTCACTGATGGCAGCACGTAATTATCCGGCTACGCTGGCAGCCATCACCCGTTTGCGTCGTGACCATCCGAAGGCTATCGAGAGTCGCCGGCGGGCTTTGAAGATATGGCAGGAGGCTTCGTTGCTGATGACTCAGCAGGATATTGGACGCACCGACTCGGCCCTGCAGGCTACGATAGCGCAAATTGACACTGCCCGGACCATTGGCGAGCGCAATTGGCTGCGCTATCGGCGTGATTCCCTGCAGGTACGTTACGACGCCCTCTGTGGAACGGTGCGTGTGATCCATCGCCGGCAGAGTGAAACAGATGCATCTTCTGTACCCGAAAATAATAAGTAATTTTTAAGTTCTAACAGGCGGTAATGCGCTGAAAAATGACTAACTTTGCAATCGCTATGTCAGAGACAAAAACTGAACAAGAGTTTAAGGGTGTGATGACCGAATGTCGGACGCTGTTTGAGAAGAAACTGCATGATTATGGAGCTTCGTGGCGTATCCTGCGTCCGTCGTCACTCACTGATCAGCTCTATATCAAGGCCAAGCGTATCCGTACGTTGGAGACTACAGGGGAGGCAAGAGTACACGAAGGCATCCGCCCTGAATATATGGCGTTGGTCAACTATGGCATCGTTGGGCTGATCCAGCTTGAACGAGGCTATGCTGATAAGGTGGATGTAAGCAATGGAGAGGCAATGTCGCTCTATGACCGGTATGCCGATGAGGCTCTTCAGCTCATGCTTGCCAAGAATCACGATTATGGAGAGGCATGGCGTGAGATGCGTACCACCTCTTACACTGATTTTATTCTCACAAAATTGCAGCGGGTAAAGGAAATTGAGGATCTGAATGGTCAGACACTCGTTTCTGAGGGCATCGCTGCCAATTATGAAGATATCATCAACTATGCTGTCTTCGGTTGTATCAAGTTGAAAACGGTAGTGCAACAAAGCGAGTGATAAACTAATTAAGATGACAAGCGAAGAAAATCAGACAGAGAAGATCATACAGGATGTTCCGGTAGGTGAGCCTGCGGCGGAAGGTCATAGCGTGAAGATGGCAGATGCCCCCGTATGGGTGCGCGTCGTGGTCAATCTGTGTCGTTTCGTGCTTGGATTGGCTTTTATCTTCTCTGGGTTTGTTAAGGCTGTCGACCCATTAGGCACTCAATATAAGTTGCAGGATTATCTTGCGGCTGTTGACTTGGCGGCATTTGTACCCGATTGGGTGACACTTTGCGCGAGCGTTTTGCTCTCGGCTTTTGAGTTCGTCATTGGTGTTCTGCTACTTTGTGCCATCCGCCGCCGTCTGACGGCTCATTTGTCGTTGTTCTTTATGGGCTGTATGACGCTTGTCACCTTGTGGCTTGTCATAGCCGATCCGGTGAAGGACTGTGGGTGTTTTGGAGACGCCGTGCATCTAACCAACATGGAGTCTCTGATGAAGAATATCGTACTGTTGGCTTGTGGCATTATTGTGACATGGCGGCCGTTGCTCCAATATCGTTTTATCTCGAGAAGTAACCAGTGGATAGCTTTCAATTTCACGGTCGTTTTTGTTCTGCTGCTGAGTCTTCATTGCCTTTACCACTTGCCGATCTTCGATTTCCGTCCATATCATATCGGTGCCAATATCGAGAAGGGCATGGAGATGCCTGAAGGAGCTGAGCAACCGGAGTTTGAGACTACTTTTATTCTTGAGAAGAATGGGCAGCGCAAGGAGTTTACCCTCGACAACTATCCAGATTCTACGTGGACCTTCATCGACTCTAAGACCGTACAGACTAAGGAAGGTTATGTACCCCCCATCCATGATTTTTCCATTACAACACAGGAGGGTGAGGATATCACTCAGCAGGTGCTTCGGCATCGCGGCTATACTTTCTTGCTTATCGCCCCCCATTTGGAGCAGGCCGATGACTCACAGTTCGGAGATATTGATATGATCCATGAGTATGCACGGCAACAGAGCATACCTTTCTATTGTCTCACAGCCAGTGATTCCACGGGCATCCGTCATTGGCAAGATCTCACTGGGGCGGAATATCCTTTCTGTATGACCGATGAGACCACGTTGAAGACGATTATACGCAGTAACCCTGGCTTGCTGCTGTTGAAAGACGGAACGATCATCGGAAAGTGGGGACACAACGATTTGCCTAGTGCTGATAAGCTCAATGGTCCGATGTCACAGCTGGAGATAGGGCAGATGCCGTCTGGTAGCAATAAGAAGATGGTGGTGCTTGTCGTATTACTTTTCCTGGTGCCACTCTTCCTGCTTATCCTTGCCGACCGTATGTGGTCGTGGTCGAGATATGTACGTGGGAAGATGCATCAGCAGCGGGAACGGATTCAGAAAATAGAACATAAGACTTTCAATAATATTTCAACCAAAAAAGGTAAACAAAAATGAGAAAGAAAATTGTAGCAGGTAACTGGAAAATGAATGAGAACCTGCAGGAGGGCGTTGCCCTGGCAAAGGAAATCAACGATGCACTGGTGGCTGACAAGCCTAACTGTGGTGTGATCATCTGCACTCCTTTCATCCATCTGGCAAAGGTGGCTGAGGTGCTGGATCAAAACGTTGTTGCTTTGGGTGCTGAGAACTGCGCTGACAAAGAGAAGGGTGCCTACACGGGTGAGGTGAGCGCCGCTATGGTGAAGTCTACCGGTGCACAGTATGTGATCCTGGGCCACTCTGAGCGTCGTCAGTACTATCACGAGACAGCCGAGATCCTGAAGGAGAAGGTTGACCTGGCACTGGCCAATGGCCTGAAGGTGATCTTCTGCTGCGGTGAGACGCTCGAGGAGCGTGAGGCCAACAAGCAGAACGAGGTCGTAAAGGCTGAGCTGGAGGGAAGCGTATTCCATCTGACTGCAGAGCAGTGGAGCAACATTGTGCTGGCTTACGAGCCTATCTGGGCTATCGGTACTGGCAAGACCGCTACCTCTGACCAGGCTGAGGAGATGCTGGCCTACATCCGTTCACTCGTTGCCGAGAAGTACGGTGAGCAGGCTGCTGAGGACACCACGATTCTCTATGGCGGTAGCTGCAAGCCCAGCAATGCTGCTGAGCTGTTCGCAAAGCCTGACATCGACGGTGGTCTCATCGGTGGCGCTTCTCTGAAGTGCGCTGACTTCAAGGGTATCATCGACGCTTGGAAGAAGTAATTAATCAATCAATATCAGAGTTACAGGGTCAATGCTCAGTAAAACTGAAGGTGGACACTGATGGTGTCGGCCTGCATGAGTTACAATAGGCATGACACTGTAACTCTGTAATGTTTATAAATCAAACTTTGAGATGAGAAAAAGTTTCACCTTATTTATTGTAGCACTCAGCTTCTCGATGACGGCCGGTGCCCAAAGCTATACCGATCACGTGCAGCAGAAGCGGAGCGGTATGGGGACCGTGACTATCACACAGAGCCAGGCTATCGACGATCTGGTGAACGGTAAGACGGCAGAGACGAGCCGACAGAAAACGACAGACGACACGGCACATAAATCCCAGTCTGCTCCCTCTTCTCATAATTCACAATCTGTTCATAATCCACAATCTTCGCATAAGTCACAGACTGAGCTGGCTTCCGGCAAGCGTGACTCTGTTCGCCGTACCGATGAGGAAGTGGCGGAACGGCGTCATGAGGCTGCTGAGAAACGGGCTGAGGCAGAGCGTGAGGCCGATAATGAGATGAGCATCCCCACTATCGACATGCGTAAGAAAGTGATGCGCGGTTCTCGCAAGGTGAGAGGCTACCGCGTACAGGCTTTCGCCGGTGGCAATTCAAGGGCCGACAGACAACGGGCGCAACAGATAGGCAATGCCATCAAGATGAAATTTCCCGACCAGCCCGTATACGTTCATTTCTATTCGCCGCGGTGGATTTGTAGAGTAGGCAATTTCCGCAGTTATGAGCAGGCCAATCGGATGCTTAAGGCCGTGAGGGCCATGGGATATAAAGGGGCAACGATTGTACAGGGTAAAATAACAGTGCAGGATTAACAGTAAGCACTCCCATTTATCTACTCATAAACATACATTATTAAATTATGAATCCAGAGACAGATTTCAGACCGGGACTCGATGAGCTCGCTTCACATTATAAGAACATTCTTCAACTCCTGGGTGAGGATCCAGAACGAGAGGGCTTGGTAAAGACACCGATGCGTGTGGCCAAGGCAATGCAGATCCTCACACGCGGATACACGCAGGACCCTCATAAAGTACTTACCGATGCCCTTTTTGAGGAGAAATACAATCAGATGGTGATCGTGAAGGACATTGACTTCTATTCCATGTGCGAGCATCACATGCTTCCGTTCTTTGGAAAGGTGCATGTCGCTTATATTCCCAACGGATATATCACCGGTCTGAGTAAGATCGCACGTGTGGTCGACATATTTTCCCATCGCTTGCAGGTACAGGAACGACTCACACAGCAGATTAAGGATTGCATACAGGACACACTGCATCCTCAGGGTGTTATGGTTGTGATAGAGGCGCGTCATCTGTGTATGATGATGAGAGGTGTGGAGAAGCAGAACTCCATCACAACTACCAGCGACTATAGTGGTGTCTTTAACTCGCTCAATACCCGACAGGAGTTTATGAGCTTGCTGAGGGGAGAAAGCAAACGTATCTGATTTTTTTTCTTCCTTTGGTGCAAGGGAATTAGGGAAACCGCATTATATATGTGGTTTAACAATTCAATAATTTAAATATAGCAATGAAAAAGATTTCAAAATTATTTTTGCTGCTTGTGGTAGCATTTACGACCGTATCACTCACTTCTTGTCTGAATGATGATGACGAGCCTATCTATGTGAAGTTGACTGATACGCAGAAACAGACTGCGATCTTAAAGGCAGAGGGAGGCTATTCTGGTAAGTTCTATTATTTCAAGTATGATACATCTTCTATTTACAAAGTAGCACAGGATTCTCTTTCTACTTACTTCTCGCTGACTGCCATCCACGATACCGATACTATCACTTCTGCTAATATCACCACATCTTTCCCTGTCAGCATCCTTGCCTCTTTTACCAAGGCCGACTCTACGATCGTGAAGAACTGTCCTAATCTGCCGCTTATCGGTAAGGTTTCTATGTATGATCAGCAGTACAAGAACTATGTAGAGCAGAACGCTTACATGTATTACATGGATTTCGGTACTACTCTGACAGGTCGGGATGGCAATAACAATACGATTACAGTGAAGTTACTCAATGATCAGAACCTTATCTTCTTGAATTCTTCATATACCCCGATTATGATGACTTTCAACAACCAGGTGTCTGGTTATATCTTGGTGGAGAGTATCAAGGTGAACGAGAATGAGTATCAGATCAAGGCTCCTATTGCTATTGTCGGTAAGAAATAAAAATAAATAATCAGTCTATGAAGTTTATCTCCTGGAATGTCAACGGTCTTCGGGCGTGTGTGGGTAAGGGATTCGAGGAATCGTTCACTCAGCTTGATGCCGATTTCTTTTGTCTGCAAGAAACGAAGATGCAGGCGGGGCAGCTCGATATCAATTTGCCCGGGTATGATGCATATTGGAACTATGCTGAGAAGAAAGGCTATTCCGGTACGGCAATCTTTACCCGTCATAAGCCCCTTAACGTTTCTTATGGACTGGGTATTGAGGAGCATGATCATGAGGGCCGCGTTATTACCTTGGAGATGGACGATTTCTATTTAGTAACTGTCTATACCCCGAATTCGCAGGATCAGTTGCGGCGTCTTGACTATCGTATGACATGGGAGGATGATTTTCGTACCTATCTTCAGCGTCTTGACGCCATGAAACCGGTCATTGTATGTGGTGACATGAATGTGGCTCACGAGGAGATCGACCTCAAGAATCCAAAGACCAATCGTAAGAATGCCGGTTTCACTGATGAGGAACGGGAGAAGATGACGCAGTTGCTTGCTGCCGGTTTCACTGATACGTTTCGTTATAAGTATCCTGAGCAGGTGACTTACAGCTGGTGGTCTTATCGTTTTCGTGCCCGTGAGAAGAATGCGGGGTGGCGTATAGACTACTTTCTCATTTCTGACCGGTTGCGCGACAGGTTGGAGGACGCGAAGATCCATACCGAGATCTATGGTTCCGACCATTGTCCTGTGGAACTAGACCTGAGATAATATTTCAAAGGCGGTTGCTTTTGGCATCCGCCTTTATGCTATTATATAAGGTATATATCTATGAAAAAGATTCTCTTTCTTCTTTTTGCCCTGTGCCCTCTTTTCTATGTGTTGCAGGTTGAGGCACAGATTGATACGACGAAGTTCCAGGTACACAATTATAAGTATCATGTGCTGATGCATGATGGATTGGAGATGAACGTCGTTGATGTTAGTCTTGATTGGCCTGACAGCATTGATGGTAATGATTGTCTGCCACTCCGACAATATCTTTCCAGAACGCTGGGAACGGTAGGTACGACGGCCGACACCGTTATACGGGCTTTGGCAACAGGCTATGGCGAGCCTGTCAGCGGATTGTTGGACACCATTCCCGACGACCATCGCTTTTGCTATGCCACCTATCAGGTGATACTCCGTTCTTACAAACCTCACACTTATGCTGTCTTCGAGGTAAAGTCCACTGTAGAGCCCGGTAGTCTTTCAAGCCGTAAGGCTGCCTTTACGAGTCATGTCGTCACCTATGATCTTCGCCAGAATCAGCTCTTTGCTGATATATCAATGGTGCGGCTCTATTTCTTGCAGAGTGGTTATGTCACCGACGGCTTTTACGATAAGCTTTTCGCACCGTTGGATGATGATACTTACAGTGACCTACAATGGGCTAATATAGATGCAGCGTGGCCCGATGGAGAGAAAATGATCTTACGGGTACACTGCCGGACAAGCAGTCAGGACATTACGTATGATGTGTCTGTCAACTATGAGGATGTCAGATCGTTTGTTACTCGGAAAGGTCGGAAGGTGATAGAAGGGAAGTTGAAGGTGCGATAAGCCGTGTTCCGGATATATGACGCAAACGCCCCGTTGCTCATTGCAACGGGGGGGTTGTGTCTTTGTAGAGATCGTTTGTACTGGCGGCATTGTCGCTTTTTCCAACAGAGGGTTTCGTATGGATCAGTAAGTGGGTACTCCTGTCACCCTATAGCTTGTCGGCTGATAGTGCAGGGAGCTGGTATTGAGCTTGCAGACGCTCTTGGCGGTTAGCCTTCCATATTCTTTGTCTCTTCTGGTATCACCCTTCTTATTCTGCGTCGTTTGTCGGGCTGTCGTCTCGAGGTGATCAGAGGTACTCGTTCTACAACGACAACCGAGGTGTCCAGGCCGAGTGCCTTTGGCTCACCGATACCTAAGTGACGGATAATGGAGTAGAGGCTCATCAGCATGTTCTGACGGCTGTTCGATGAGTCCTCGGGGTAGTATATGCGGTGAATGATGATGAATCGGAAGTCGCCGGCGATGCCCTTGCTGCGGAGAGAGGGATAGGTGCTGGTGAGATCGAGTTCTCCATCTGCCACCAGGTCTTCTATGATTTGGCGGAGATAGAGGCTGACACGAGGCTCTATCCTGAAGCCTATGCGCAGACTGATGCTGAAGAGTGTGCCTGGAACGAGTGCTTTGGAGGTATATTCCAGTGTGTCAGGGGTATCGGTAAATTCGATGTGAAGCAGCCAGTAATGGTCGGCCCGTTTTGGCTGCTTGTTGATGATGGAATATAGCAGTTTGTCATCGACACTGCCTTCCGTTGGAGCGTGGTTGACATATACGAGGTTGGAGGCGTATTTGGGAATCGTTTGATCAGCTTTGATAGCTGAGATGATGCTGTAATAGTCGCTTAGTTTTTCTATTCTCAGATAGCGGCGGCGAATCTTGCGTGCGCTGATCCATACAAACATGATGAAGCAGAGCAGACCGCCTATGAGTAGTGTGAACCATCCGCCGGCTACGAACTTCGAGAGGTTGGCGGCAAGGAAGAGTCCTTCGATGACACAATAGAACCCAACGAAGATCACCACTACGATCTTTGGTGCCGAGATCTTGCGTAGGTAGAAGCCTAGTAGCAGGGTTGTCATAAGCATGGTGATCGTAATGGCCAGACCATAGGCCGCTTCCATATGTGAAGAGTCACGGAACAGGAGTACGGTGAACACTACCGCCACGAACATAAATGTGTTGACGGCTGGGATATATAATTGTCCTTTCACGTTGGTGGGATGCTTGATCCTCATACGTGGCCAGAAATTCAGGTTCATAGCCTCGCTTAGTATGGAGAATGAGCCACTGATGAGCGCCTGGCTGGCAACGATGGCTGCCCCGGTGGCCATGATGACGGCAAAGATGAGCATACCGTTAGGCATGATGGCATAGAAAGGGTTGTCGTTGCCGGTGGCTTGTCCGGGATAGGTAAGCACCCAGGCGCCCTGACCAAGGTAGTTGAGGATAAGCATGATCTTCACAAAGATCCAACTGATGGTGATGTTGCGCTTGCCGCAATGGCCCAGATCGGAGTAGAGGGCCTCGGCACCTGTGGTACAGAGGAACACAGCTCCGAGGATCAGAAACCATACGGGTGACTCGGTCAACAACTGTATGGCATAATAAGGGTTGAACGCCTTGAGCACTTGCGGACAACCGGCGAGCCAGATAGCGCCGACGATGCCTAGGAGCAGGAACCACAGTAGCATGAAGGCTCCGAAGGAGCGCCCTACATGCTCTGTGCCGAAACGCTGGACGAAGAATATCACTGCAATCACTCCAATTGTCACTTGTGTGACAGGCAGGTCGGGACTGATGCCACGCAATCCTTCAATGGCAGTCGTGACGGTGATGGCTGGTGTAATAATACCATCGGCAAGCAGAGTACTTGCGCCAATGACTGCTATGGCGTAGATCCAACGCCGTTTATGCCGGCGCAACAAGGCATAGAGGGCAAGGATACCACCTTCACCATGATTGTCGGCCCGAAGGGCAATGAGTACATATTTTATAGTCGTCTGTAGCGTTAGCGTCCAGATGATGCACGACAATGCTCCTAGGACATAATTCTCGGTGAGGATCTCGCCGGTGTGGGTGATGGCCTTCATCACATATAGTGGTGATGTGCCGATATCTCCAAAAACGATGCCGAGTGTCATCAGCAGACCGGCCAGTCCAGGATTATTGACTCTAGAATGACCATTTCTTTTAGACAGTAAAGCCATAATAATATTTTCTAAATACAACCTTTATTGACTGCCTGCAAAATTATAATTATTCGGTGAAAGGCAAGCAGTTTCCAGTTTATATATCCTCTTATATATACGACTGGCTACGATTTGTTTTATTTATATTTCTTGAAGTATCAATTTGTGTTTTATATTTCATAATAAGATAAAATGTCTTAAAGTCTGACATTTTATGATTTTTTATGCTGGAATTGGTCGGACTGTTTTTGATGATGATTATCTTATCTCTGATAAGAATAATATTATTGTCGCGTAAGTGTTCATATAAGTATGTTGTCGGTAAGAGTGGGATAACGGCAAAGGAGGATGAAAAAATAAATATTTTGACTTGATGACTGATTGTTAATGATGGAGGACAAATTCACCCCATCACAATATGACTATCGGCATAATAGATATCTGTGAGGGTGTTGAGTTAGGAAATGAAAGTTTTGAGAGCATACGATAAAAAACTTTATGTTTTATGGGGTGTTTTCCCAAAAAATGCCTACATTTGTTGGACATATCTTAAGAGCATGTATAAAAAAGGGTGCTTGGTTCATTACCTAGGCTGATCAGGCATCCGTACAGAGTCTAATTTTAAGCACAAGCAGATGAAGAAATTATTTATCACAATGTGCCTGATGGTGTTGGCATTGGTGACAAAAGCGGACGACGCGGTTCTCGTTGTCAATTTCACCAATGGCTCCTCACAGCAAGAGTTTGCGTTGTCGGATATCGGCAAGCTGACCTTTGATGAGAGCAGTTTTTACATCATCGGGACAGATGGTGCGGCTTCACCGTTCGTCTATGGACAGGTGGGCAGTATTAAGTTTAAAGGTATCAGTACCGGTATCGGCGCTGTCAGTACTACAGAGGGTGGTCTGAAGCCTTATTATCGTAACGGCCAGTTAGGTGTCGATGGCTGGAAGGCCGGAGAGAAAGCCTATGCCGCTGTCTATAGTGTCGATGGCATGACGGTCGTAAGTGTAGACCATTGGGACGGTACACCTTTCTCCACAGGCAGTCTTGCTGAAGGAGTGTATATTTTCAAAGTAAACAACCACACAATTAAATTCGTGAAACAATGAAAAAAATCTTCTCATTAATTATAATGTGCGTTCTTAGCGCAACATCTTTGTTTGCTCAGACATCACCCAATCGTGTCTTGATCACAGACAAGCTTGGCACGACAAAGGGCTTCCTGGCTGAGCGTATCGACAGCATTTGGTTTGCACAGGTCGATGGACGTATCGCTGCAACGATCGACTATAAGGGATTTAAGAGCGGTGAGACGGGTGACACGCTGAAAGTGGCTATCACCCGTACATCGGGATGCCAAGCTTTCCGTATCGACTGCCTGCCGAAGAACAGAGCTGATATGCTGAACAGTGAGGCAGCTATTGCCAACTATCTCGATCAGAGTGGTTCAGAGTATTACTGGCAGGATTTCACCGATGCGGCCATGACAGGTTATACTTTTACTCCTGGTGTTGACTATACGATTATTACAGTAGGTTATGACCAGTATGGTGTTGCATGTGGTGCAGAGCGTTGTGATTTCACTGCTCCTAAGAAAGATGTGGTAGGTGATTGCAGCATTAACTACAATATTGATGAGGTGACCACCGACAAGATCACGATCAGTTTCACTCCTAGCTCTGGTGTTGCCGGATATGCGGCTTGTTCTTATCCTGCAGGTACTGCCGAGCAGCAGTTCCAAATGATGGGTGGAATGTTTGGATTCACACAGATGGGTGACATGATCAAGGCCTTCGGATTTAATAACACAGGTAATGCTACCAATACGTGGGAGAACATGGATCCGGGTACGGACTATGAGATTTACGTGCAAGCTTGGGACGTGAATGGTACTTATGCTGATATGCTGGTTATCCCTGTAACAACGAAGAAATTAGGAGGCGAGGGTGTCGCTGAGATGACGATTGAAGTGGGTAAGTTTGGCGGTGACGCTACTAACGGATATTATCAAGTTGTTACCTATATTCCTAATGACCAGACCTCTGTGCATCGCGATATTCTGATGGAGAAAGAGGGATATGAGAAGGATTGGACGGATGAGAAGGTTATTGAATACCTGAAGACCGACAATCCCACCGATTCTTATTGGAATCAATATGGTGTTGATGAGGCTTGGTGGACTGCAGATCCCAGTACTGATTATATCGCCTTCTCTATCGCACAGAATATCAACGGTGAGTGGGGACCATTGGCAAAGAAGGAGTTGACCACTCCTGATAGTCCGGCTCAGAGTGTTGCTCCTAAGAAAGACGTTATGCCGTCGCGTATTGTCAAGAAGACAACTAGCGGTGTGGCTCCTACTTCTTTATTCAAGAAGATGGTAAAGGCTAAATCGACAAAGATGCAGCTTAGCGGTAAGTAATATATCGTTTTACTAAATGTAATAAGGGTGTGTCAAAGTGCATGTTTAGTTACACTTTGGCACACCTTTTCTATTTTATAAAAAGGCCTGTATTTTACAAGGCCGGGATTTTTTCATGTCTTAAAGTTAGTGTAACTTTAATTTGAGGTAGAGTGTTTACTTACCGTAAGTATACGGTGTTTATCTTTCCTGATTTTACTAGATACTTTTTCTCTTTATAGACGGAAATAGTAGGCACTTTGCGGAAAACCGTCCTAAAAAAGCAGACTGTCTGGCAAAAGTCGTATTGTTTTTCTTTATAGGCTACGATCCTTGATAGGCAAGAGTTCGGACGTGTTGTCTGTCAGGACCGGATATGCCCTTTGTGGTATTGGGCATGAAAAGGTCAGCCGTTCGGACCTATGCTTTCAGATATCATAAGGTTCATCGTTCATCGGATATTCCAGCTTATAGGTGGCAGATCGGAAGAGTGACATTGCATGGAGATGAGCTTTGTCTGTCGGATACAATAGGTGGTATTGCTCAGATAGGGAGAAAGATGGAAGAGAAGTCTCTGTCCTTTCTTCCAATGACGACGTATTCGAATGGGAATAGGGTTGCTGGCATAATCTCAGTGTTCGGATGTTAATATTTTGACGTCAGATAATTCGTTTTGATAGGATATTCTTTCTCAGAGTGCCGAAAACGGAGCATACCCACCCACTCAGAACGGCTTAATCCACCCACAATTA
>ERZ779791.173-NODE-173-length-26573-cov-5.43193_pt1 | contig 26573 bp, 9 predicted proteins | sample MGYA00511351_ERZ779791 | MGnify/ENA primary metagenome ERZ779791 (study PRJEB29588, sample SAMEA2143745) | human gut metagenome | biome: human gut; feature: human-associated habitat; material: faeces | place: Denmark | collected 2008/2010 ...
TTATAGAAATTATATAATGGAGACCCTTCTTCTAATTCTGGATATATTTTCTGTAATCTTCTCTCCTCTTTTAATATTTCTTTCTTTTCAGGAGTTAGTCAGGTTTTTTCTAACTCTTTTTCAATTCTTAAGTACTCTTCTTGCTCTTCTAATATTTGTCTATTAAATCTACTTTCAATATATTTTTCAATAGATTTAACATAACTATATAAATCAGAAGTATTAGTAGGAAGACCTTGATTAATTTTAAGTATCTTTCCTAAGATACGTACTTCATCCGCAGATATAACTTTATCCAGCAATTGTAGATATTTCTCTTTTTTCTTTCCTTCAGAGGTATATGCTTTATCAGCAACATAACGAACTTTATCATAGTTCTGTTCATCACTAAACATACTAGTGGTAAAATCGTTTACTAGTTCGGTTATATCATCATCAATCATTAAATTACCAACTTCATATAATGATTCTCCAAGCATAAGAGAAATAGTATAAATATCTACCCAGTTTGTATCTGCATTAATTTTTTTAAGGATTAATTCCTTTGCATTCAATTTTATTTTGTGAATTTATCGCTTCCATAAATTCGCCTTATACTTTCTATAAGGATTAGACTATATCATATCACATATGTGATTTCCGCACTTCGAACTTGCTTAAGTCCTACTCCACAAAGGGATAGTCGTTGAACCTTGATCCTATAAGGACCCTTGGCTGCGGATTGTGGAATCAATTAACCTTTTTACCATTTCTGAGTAGTTAGTTCAGCCCTTATCTATATTACTATGATAAGTTGGTAGTTAAAAGCTCTAACCATATTCCCGCAGTTCACGGAATTTTAGACCGACAATGTAAAAATATATTTTAATTTATATTGCATAGAAGGAATTATATATGGAGATATTAGCTTATCAAATGAAGGCCTAGACTCTTTTGTAATTTTTAAAGTAAAGTATTTTTTATATGCTTTCTTAATTGTATCAATATTTCATTTTTCTTTCAGTCAAAGTTTTAATAAATCTACCTCATTCTCAGTAAAACCATTTGTAGCTAATATTCCCTCGTAACATCCATCATCCATGAATCAATATGCTAATGCGATAGGATGATCTATCATATCTAAATATTCTTGAGTAATTGTCTTAATGTTATTAATATATAAAGTATTGTATATATTATTAAATATATTATGAGATTTGCTATTACCTCTAATAGTATAGTATGTTTTGTTTGTTCTTTTATCAAAATAACTATTTTCTTTATAAGATCCCATAAACTCTCCTAGAATTTCCACTTTTTTCATAAAAAGTTCTTTTTGCTTAGCAGAATGTACTATAGCTAATCTACAAGTAGGATGCCTCTTTCTAGGAATTCCTATATTCATATCTCCTAAAAGACTACCTAAAATCATTTGTTCTTGTATATGAGATAATTTATGTTCTTCTTGAGAAAATAGAGGTATTATTTTTAATTCTCCTTCATTAATATGTTTCTTTCAGTAACTTATTGCGGAAGGATGTACATTAAAATATTCTGCCATTTCTTTAGTTGTTTTTCCCTCTTTTGCTAGTTTTGATAAAATTACTAAATCAATTTTTCTTTGAGGTTTTATATCATAATTCTCTTTTAAATATTTAGATACTGTATCTGTTTTATGACCTGTTAATTGTCCAATTTTTTCGCAAGTCATTCCTTCTAAATACATTTTGTGAAGTTTTTCAATTTCTTCAGTTGTTAATTTCTTTGCCATATTAATTTGTTTTAAATTATTATTATCTATAGTGCTAAGATAATAATAAAAATTAATATAAGCAAATTATTCAATAATTTTATTGTTTACTATTTTCGTCGGTCGCTGCATTGAGCAGCTCTCCAAGTACCATAGATTGATCATCTAAAGCATCTTCATAACTTATTACTTGAGCTAAAGTTTGTCTAATATCTTCAGGAGTATTTTCAGGTAGACTCTCAAATACTTCCATATTAACATTAGCTAATGTTATTAGTCTATCATTATGGATAAATGTATATCTTTTTAACATCGTTCTAGCTATATCAAAATTACCAGTTTGAATTGCTTCATTAATCTCTCTAAACTTGGTATTATATACGTTGCTTAAGGCAAAGAAACTTTTTAATGCCGTAGCAACATTACCAATAACTGCTTTACCAACCATATTTTGAATCTGCATTAAGTACTTACTTGCTGGATTGTAAGGACTCATATATTTAGCAGCTTCACCCATTTTAGATCTTTTAGCAAGACCTTGCATTCGGTCAGTAGTTACTGGCATTGTTAAGTTAATTTGGTTTCTAGGATTAAGAATAACATTAAATATACCATCTACAACTCTATTTCTTAATGCATCAGCTCGTAAATAAGGTGCTGCATTTTCATCAGTATTAATACGACCATTAGATGATACAGAATAACCTAAAACATAGCTTTTATCTATATCATAATCACTACCTTGTAACCATGTTTGGTTAGATGGAACAAAAATTTCGTTTGTTTCACTATCAGTAAATGTTACAACTTCTACAGGCATGAATGATTGCATGGACTGACAAGGGATACGTGTGCCAACAAAATATAAACTCTTCTCAAAAGATTTATATTTATTTTCTGCTAATTTTCTAATTTGTTTAGTTCAATTATAATCTTGATTTTCAGCTAATGCTCGAATTATTTCAAGTTTATCATTAAATTCAGCAATATTACTAGTAGTATACTTTCTACTTCCAGTTGGTCGGTAAGTTAATTGAATAGATGTTCCTTCTCCAAACTCTTCTTTTACTAAGTCAACATAGTTATCAATTCTGTAGTTTCTATGAGTATAGGTGAACATCTTAGAGTTTTCCAGTTCTTTTAGCCTATCTACTGAATCAATAATAACTACATTATGCTGAACATTATCAGAATCAGTATATTTTAAGAATTGTTTTCCTTCAGAAGAGCAGATTTCATTACCATTAAAGTATACGGAACCGTCAATAATCTTATAATCAGAATCTAAAGATGAATTAGTAAATAGTTCATTAACCTTAGGATTTCTAAGTTTAACATATAACTTATTTCCTGCTCCATCAAATAAAGTTCAATCATAAGTTAACTCATCTGCATTATCATAGAAATTGTAGTAGCTTTCAATTCTATTTATAAAGAACTCTGGACCTTGTTCCTTAATTTTAGCAATAGAATCACCAGGAAGTAATCCTAACTCTTTAGCATAAAGCTTACCCATAATAATCTGTGCTGGGATAACTTTACACTCTGTAGCATTTAACATTAATCCTCCCCAATCAATAGGCTTACCATCAGCTAAATTATTAAGAACAGATTGCTGCTTTTTAATTAAAGCTTTTTTAATATTAGGAATATATTTTGTAAATGAAGTTTTTTCCGTAAATCCGTTTGGCATAAATGGAGTAATTTCATTTACTATAAGTTGTAATCTACTATTAACTATATTCTCTATAACATTTTCATCGGCTCTTTCATTAGGTATTGATTTTATCACTTCACTACGTAGCTCATCTCTGAGGGTTTCTATATTAGTAGCACTGCTATCGCTTTCAATAAAATAATGAAGTACTTGAGCATAAGGACTCTCAAACATACTGTATTTACGTCCATTAGTAACAAAAGTAGTATCTGATCCTTTAAGATTTTTCGCTTTAGTTGTTCATCTACTCATTCGTCCAGGTTCATATAATCGGTAGTATATATATTTATCATAATTATCTATTTTATCTATTTTTACTACTTGATTATTTTCTCCTCAGACAATAATAGTATCCTCAAAATCTACTGGGTTATCTGGAGTAATATCATCAATAAAAGGATTTACAACTACATTTCCATTTGTGTCAGCAACAAAAACTTTATTTATAGCGTCGTCTACGGTCATTCTCTCATAAGTTGTACCTCTTGTAGTCTCTGCAATTAAATCTATTAATTCTTCATATCGATAATTTTCACCGTTAATAGTATGATATTGAACTACATTATATGATGGATTTAATACTGCTGCAACACCATTATAATGACGTCTAATAGCATCTCTTACTAGAGAGGATGTTACTGTAGAATTAAAAATACCATTGATAGAAGAAGAACTAAAAGGTATTCTGTATTCTAAATTATTGTTTTCTAGTCCCTCCTGAGCAAGTTTTACAAAAGATTGGGCTAAACCAAGAGTATCCTTACTACCTCCAGCAAATGCTTTAATGACTGCTTTTCCAAATATTTTGTAAAGATCATCCTTATTTCCATTATAAATAATATCCTGAATTTTACTAATGGCATCGTAACAGAATTTACCAATTTCTTCATAAACTTGTGTTGCTAGATGATGAGTATATCCATTTTGTTCAAGACCACTAATCATTTGAGTCATTTCTGTTACCTCTGCTTCATCAAGCTCATGATCAGCATTCATTTGAACACCCCCGAATTTAGTGGACATTGTAGTAAATAATAATGGAGTACTATCATTTCAAGAAGTTACATCATTGATATTTGAAGCTCCAACTTTAATAGCTGACTTATTTACCAGCCAACTAATCATAGAATCTTTAAGATCATAATCACAAATAATTTGATTAGTATAATCTAGATTATGCTCTGAATATTGAAGATTATTGGTACGGTCATCTATTTTCATAGCCCACGCACCACCAAATGTTTGGTCAATATCATATATATTCCTAATTAACTTATCAGTAATAATAATATTGTCAGGATTAATAGGAACACCCTCTTTGGTAACTTCAACTAATTCTCTATGAGCTACATTATTTGAAATATTAACATGTAATATTTTATAATATTTTCCACTTATACTATCCCTAAAGAATAGATCATCAAATTGTCTATCATAATCTATGGTAACATCTAATGGCAATTCTAAGCTGTGCATTTTCTTGAAAATGTTTTCCATACTAGTGTCAGAACTATTTCTTCTGATAGCATTAGTTATCTCATATTCAGCTCATTTAAGTAATTTTGGTAATCCATGTTTAGCATCAATATCGTGGAAGATAGTTTTCTTGTTAGCTCCTACCGCAGCATCTATAAGAGATACATTCTCTCATCTAGACATAAATGGACTAGTATAACCTGAACCATCCATAGAATCTACTGTACTGGACATTCCTGACATGTTATTTACATTTGATCCCATATCAGATATAACAGCCATTTTAACTCTTTCTGGCACTCCGTTTTTTAAACCTTGTGCAAGAGAATGATATGTAGCTCCATAAATAACCATACGTTTTACCTGAGATATTCATCTAGAAGCTAAACTATGATCTAAGTATCCATTTGTGGTAGGACTTTCTTTTTCTTTATTAGGGTGTGCATAGACATCTCCTACCATCATTTTATTATATTCATTTGATAGAAATGAGTCAGTAATAAAATAAGCACCTAATAAAGGATTAATAATACCATTGACTTCTTTAAGAAGTTTACCATCCCTAACAAATTTAGGATTATTCTGTTTAAAAGAGTTAACAATATTTTGATCTACTGAAATAGTGTCTCAAGCCTTAGAACTATCTTCTAAAAATCTACTAAACTGATTTTTGTAAAACTCATTAAACTTATCTCTGTTACTAAATATATTAGCAAAATTTTCTAATGTTTCATTAAATACTCATCCTGCTTTAGTTTTAGATGCGTGTATTTCATCAACAAATTCCACATTAGCTCTGGCAAAATCTTCTCTAATCCTGTTTATTTTATTCTTGGCTAAGAATACCTTAATATCATGTATAGAATTAAATTCTTTATTTGGATACACTTGCCTATAATCTGACAGAATAGTTTCTATTGCACTCTCTACCTGAGATTTATTACTTTCAAACCAAGCTTTCTTTATAGGTTCTAAGTAACTCTCATCCCCAGATTTAAAATATTGATCAAGGACAGATTTAACATTAAATGAATTACCATTGCCAAAATTCCATGTCTGATTTAAATCAAACTGCATTACAAAGTGTTTATTCTTATCAGAATATACATGACTTTGAATACCAACAATCCCTGATTTAGATCTAGATCCTTCAGCATGAGATTGATCAGTAGTTAAACCTTGATAAAAATCATACACAATAGACAAATGCATAACGTCATCTGCGGTAAGAGCAGATGATTGTTTTGTAACCCCGTTAATAGTTACTTCAGATCTAATCTTAGGGCTCTTAACATGTTGAATATTTTGGTATACTGCATTATCATAATATTGTGATGTGTATCATGAGTTATTTTCTAATTGTTTAGTAATTTCATTAAATATACCATTATGCTGATAACTTAAACAGATCATCTGATATAACGGTAGATTATTACCTTCAGCATTTTTAATAACATTAACTGTATCTGATCCATTAATAACACTAAGAACTCTGCCAAGATCATTACTTTGTCCAAAATTAAGGTTGGTTTGGCTATTATTAATAACATTAAAGATTACAGTTCCCAACACAGGAGCATATAACTCATATTTAGTATAGTTACTATTTGGAAATACTTGACTAGCTATCTGATCAAAATCATCCGATATTAATAAATTAACAAAGTCTCCAACTATTTCATTAAAATTATTTACGGGACCAGTAATAGATATTTTTCCATTTCCCTCTAATGTAATTCTGCTATCTCCAATAGATATAACAGAACCCATAACTCTAACATTATACTTTCTAAGTAACTCATTAAATCTAGTTTTATTTTGCTTCCAATATTGAGTAATAGCCTTTACTGTTTCTACTATTGCTTCTCTCTGCATTTTAACAGGACGCTGCGTTAGATTTCTAACTTCCATGTTTTTACCATCTTTCTGTTCATAACTAACATAGCTTGAAAGAACAGTTTTTTCCATTAGATGTGTAAACATGTTTTTAATATCCTCATGCATTTTAGAGTCGTATATAAACCTTTTTATAGCCGATAATTTTGATCTTAAATAAGTTATATGCTCAGGATTGGAGACTTTTCTGCTAGATAGTTCCTGTTCATATAAAGATATGAGCTTACTAACGTTCATTTTAGTTCCTTTATTAAGTTCTTCTTTTATTTCTGGATTAGAACTTTCTTCTGCCCATAACTTCATTTTTCCCATTACAGAATTAAATCCAGATAACGAAATAGAAGTACCATCAATAATATCTCCATTTACGTTAACTTCTGGAAGATAATTTAAGAGTATCTTAGCAAGATCACTAACACTTTCTTCTTGAGACATAAATTCATTAGTACTAAATCCTGTGTAGTGAGTAACATTAGGACCATTATAAATATATCTATTTCTAGAATATATTGAAGACTTACTATATTCTGGGTTAATAGAGACAAATGGTGTTAATTGCTTTAATAGATCATCAAATGTTCTAAGAGTTACATATGAATTATAAGCTTGATAATATTTATTATCAAGATTAGGAGAATTATTTATATAACCACTAAATTCAGATAGTGCACTTTCCATAGTAGATTCAATATCTATGTCAGTCATACTATCCAAATTAGGAGAAGGTTTTCCTAAATATGATAATACATATCCTAGCAACTCCTTTTTGTATTCAAAAATACCTCTGTTTAATACTGTTATATCTCCAACTTTTCTATTAGCATCTATAAACTGCTCATTTGCTAGATCAAACACTGATAAAGATATAATCTTCTTAACAAAGTCACTTGTCATCTTATTATATTGAACAGACTGTCCAATATAAAACTGTTGTGCTGATTTACTATCAGTTTTTACTTCTCATCCAGTTCTACTACTAATTTTCTTAGGTTCAAATATAGATGTCTGGGTAGGATTTGTTGAAATCCCACCCAAGAACATTCTATATACACTATCTGGATCTATAAAATATTCCTCTAAAAACGATTTAAATTCTTCATCTGTACTTGTATTAAAGACTCTGCTTAATAGAGGATAATACTTAATTGTGTATCCACACTTAACACTCATTGTTCTTTAATTTATTAATTAAATATTCTTCAACTTCTTGCTGCAGCCCTATTAATGCAGTGTTACTATTAATTTCATTTCAATAAGATTCTGCAGTTAATTTATCTACTTCCTGATTTAATATTAAAGCAGTTATATACTTACTTAAATTAGGATTAGCTACAATAATATCACTCATACTATTCATAGCATCTCTAAATTTAATATACGCATCTGCTATATTAAATGTTCTAATATTTCACACATTATTTTTCTTTTCAAGAACGTATGTATAATTCTTGTCTTGCAAAGATACAAAAAATGGTTCAAAGTCAGAAATCTTATCTCTATAAAAATGAATAGTTTCTTTTGGAGTATTTAGTTGATTAGATATCATTACTTTAGGATCAAATACTGATTCTGTTGTAATTGCTTTTCCTTCAACTTTAACTACATCAAATTCTGTAGATTGAACTTTAGAAGCTATTTCAGAATTAATAGATTCAATAGCTGTATCTATGTTATCTTTAGTGACAATAACTTCATTAAGTTTTAACTCTTGTAATTGTTCGTTAACAGATTCTACTACTTTTTTATCTTCTGCTGCTTGTTCGTTATTAACTGCTGACAAATCAATACTATAGTCATTACCAATAATCATGGGTATATTAGTATTATAATCATGACCTTGAATAGCATACCAATAATCTCCAGCAGGATTAACTTGAGTATCAATAACATCTCTTCCATAAATACCCATTTTAAATTCAGGAGCCTCTAAACATAACTGTTTTAATTGTTCAATTTGACCATCATTAATTGAAATTACTGATTCTCTATTTACTATCTTATACAAAATAGTATTCATAGTAGCTACTCCAGACTGATATTTAAAGTCTCCATTAATTTCATAACCAAACTCTATATTAGAATCATTAGATATATTTTGGATAGCTAATTCTGCATCTTTATACACTATACCATTTATTCTAATACGCTGGTTAGGATATTTAGAGGTATTTAAATGTATTCTAATAGCCTCTCTAACTCTATCTGGAGCTACTTTATATACATACTTAGCAATCACTGAGCTTCTATATCCTGGAATAATATCATAATTTTTCCTATTATTAGACTGCTTGATGATATCATCTATAGACACTAATCAGTTCATCCCAATTAGAGCAAATCTGTAATCATGTTGAGTACTATATGTTTTAATAGAACCATTAGTAGTGGCTGCTAAGAATTCTTTAAAATCATCATCAGTTACATAAGGGTCACTTGACACAACCATAAATGTATTACCATTATTTCTTTGATTTAATCATTCTTGTTGATCGCCACTATATTTAGTTCTCTCCGCAGAATTTACTGATAATACAACAGGTTTATTAAATGCTCTAAAGTATCCTTTTGGATTAATAGCTGATTGTCTAAAATTTGATAAATTAACTGAAGTATTTGAATCTATAGCACTTTCCTTACGAAGAGGCGATACTGCTAAAATATCCCCAAAGTACTCTCCAATAACTGGATCTGTAACTAACAATGGGAAATCAACAGTTTTAGAATCTAATGTTAATCTTACTACTAATAGTCCCCTATTATTATATGGTATAATATAAAATTTAGGAGTAGTTTTTAATAGATTTAGAATCTCATTAGAATACTTACGACCTAATGATCCAGGAATAAACGATTGAATTTCTCTAGACAATATTTTAAGAGATGCTTCAAATATTTCTTTATTATCTTTATGTCTATTATTAACAAAGAAAGCTCTTACTAAATTTGAAATTTGTACTGTAATTTCAGGAGTAGTATTAATAATATTCTTCAAATTATTATCAGTAGTTTGATAAAATTTAATTAGATCATTATTAATAAAATCAATCCAACTCTCCGCTGTACTTACATATTCATTAGCTCCTACTACTGGTTTAGCTGGTCTAGTTATAGGTTTACTAGTCTCGATATCTGAAGTAACAGTATTTTGTAAGTTATTTACAGGTTCTGTATGCTCAGGAGCCATAGATACTTGGTGTACCTCTGGCTTTATAGGATTGGTAAACTCAACTTCAGTATCTCTTTCTATTGGGCTTGTAGTAGGAGTGCTATTTTCTGTAGCTACTGAATTATTAGCAGGCTCTACAGGAGCGTTAGCTTGTTCATTATTAGGCTGTTGAGATTGATATTCTTCAAACTCTATTGATTCAGTAATATCTGGAATAGCATTTATTCTTCATTCTTTAAAATCTTGAATTTGAGATTCTGGCATTTCAATGTTTCCAGATGATGTCGAATCTTGTTTAGAAGATATTGTATTTCCTAGTCCTCTAGATACAATAATTGATCCTTTCTTTGACCGTTGCGTTAGAGTATATAAGTCTTTTAATTTATAGAATTCTCCTCGGCTTTTACCTTCATTTGTTAATCCAAAGTTTTTATCAATAATAATATAATCAAATTCATCACCCTGGACACTATTTAAAGGAACAATTTTAACTCCTTTGGTAGTGTTATATTTCTTAGGATTATCGGTAATTATTGCAATATCTGAAGAATACTGTTTTAATTTTTCTATATGTGAAAATATTTCATCTTCCTTAATTATTTTTTCACCTCCAAATATAAAACTACTTTCAAAATACTTAAACTCAACTGGATTAGATTGTAAGTACTTTTCAGCAAATTCACTAAGATATTTTGGTTCTATAGCAGGATTATTGTAATATTGCTTATATATTTTGTCTAATCTCTGAGACAACGATATATAATTATCATATTTAGCTATATTATCAGGCCGTAGTGGGGCAACAAGATCAGGAGTTTTAATGTTAATAGTATCCTCAATCCCACTATCAATAATTTCCTTCCCGAATACTGTTTGAACTGCATTCTGTTTATAATCTCCAAATGCTATTACTGATACATTATTAGTATTAGCTCATTTACTAATTAACTCTAACTCTACCCTATCATATCAACTAATCTCATCTATAAATAAGATTTTATTCTTAGAATCACCAAATAAATTAGTTTTAAGAACTTCTATATTAATATTACTAGTAATGCTTACATTATTATTATTACTATCCTTAATATATGAAATATCAGAATCCTTTATTTGACGTCCTAGTATTTTCTCTACAAGTTCATTCTTAGTAAATGAATTTCCATCACTTTCAACACTATTTGTAAGTCTATCTGTTTGCTTTCTTGTTGGAGCTGATGTTATATAATTTGCATCTTCAAACATCTTCTTTAATAAGAACGCAACTCCTTTAGTCTTACCAACTCCAGCTCCTCCAAATACTACTGTAAAATTAAATAAAGGACTTTTAGTTTTAATATATGTATCAGGATTATCCTGAAAAATATCTTTTAATTTAATTATAATACTATTAAATACATCCTTATTTAGTATTTGAGAATAAGCTACTCTTACTGCATATTCTTGAGAAAATATTGGGGCATTCTTAAATTCACTACTACTAATTATCTCTTTTAATTTTTTATAAAAATTTTGAGAAGGAGTTGATAGTATTGTAGCAATATAAACCATTTGATCATACACAGTAATCTCAGTACTAGGATTTTTACTAAGAGTAGTTGGAGCTGACTTTACTAGTTCGTTACTATCAAACAACGAAACTATTTTGTCAGCTATTTCATCAGCAGAAAGATTTAGATTTTTAACTGCTTCAAAAATACGAGTTTCTAATGCTATAGAAGCCTGCTCTAATTGAGAGAAGTCTATATCTTCTCCACTAGAAGGTATTTCAATATCTGAGGATAATTGTTTTAAATCAATACCAAATATCTTAATAAACCTATCCTTAAGAATAGAAGTGTCATCAGTTAGTAAGCTAATGAATTTAGACTTCATATTTATAGCTATATCTCTCTGCTCTCTAAGTTTCTGAGATTGATTTCTTTCAGAAATATCTATTAAAGTTATTAACTGATTTTTAACTCGTGCTAGATCAGAAACAATATTAATTTGCCCTTGAACACTTATTATAGGTAACAGTTCTTTTTCTAGTGATTCCCTAAATTCATTAATTTTGCTATTAAAACCTCCATCTACTGAAGCATCAAGTATTGCTGATATAGCATCAATTAATTTAACTGTTTCTTTTAATTTATCAAGAGAATGTTTATCTCTAATAATAAAGTCTTCTACTTTCTTAGAATTAATAAAGTTAAACTGTTCCTCTCTAATTAGTTTAGTTACTTCTTGATTATCTAACTCTGCAACATTTGAAGCAGCTTCAATTAATTCATATATAGGATTAGTATTAATTTGTGATTTGATATTTAATACTTCTCCTAAATAATCATAGAATGATCTGCTCCCAAAAGAAGGTAATAAAGTCGGTAGTATATTCTTTAAATCAAGCTGATATATATTACTAAATGTATCAGACAAATCGCTTCTAAGAATATAATCGTAGTGCTCTAATGCTCCTTGAACATTATTCTTTTTAATATAATCAACTATCTTGATTAACTCATTAGATAAGTTTGCTATATCATCATCCATTCCTTCTAAGTCAATTCCTTGACTATCAAGAATAGATTGAATTCTATTAATTCAATTAGCTTGATCATTATTTTCTAAATTATTAATTTGAGTTCAATTATATAATATACTAGCTAAATCTGAATCAATCAAATCAAGATATAGATTATTACGTTTAATGTATTCTAAATATCCAAGATAAGAATCAGTATAGTTATTAAATGCTAAGTTTGTATCTGCTATTCTTATAGGTCTATAAAGAATATTACGTCCTTCTTCACTTAATGCTGGATTTAAAACTTCAAATTTAAGACTTTTAATTTGATTTAAATGGTCTTCTAATTGAGAAATATCTAATTTTAAGTTGTCTATTTCCTCATTAGATGATATTCCTTCTGGAAGGTTTTCAATAGCCTTATCTAGAGCTGTTCTACTCTCTTTTAGTCTATTAGAAATTTGGTCATATATAATATTATAGTCTGTAGCTCCTGGTAGGTATACTTTTCTGCTATCTTTGATTTTTTCTCCTACTGATTTCATAGCATTAATCATACTTTCTTGCATCTCAGAGAAAATATTATAAGCAGTTAATACCTTATGTTTTTCTTCAGAAGAACTATATTCTTTATACTCAGAATCAATTTTATCTTTTTCATCTTGCTGAAGACTATCATATTCTTTTTTATACTTCCAACGAGTATAATTATGTATACCAAATCCTGATACAAAATTATCTACTAATTGAGGACTTGCAGCAAATAATAGCTGTCCTGTATAGAAATCATTTTTCTTTCCAGTAAGTATTTCGTCTCGTTGAGCTCTTAGGGTGTCTATCTTAAGTCTAAGACGTTGATATTCACTATTATTTCTCATAGCTTCAATACGAGCTTCTATATCTTTTGGAGTTTTTGGCTCATTATCTGCTGGAGTCAATAAGTTTTCTAGTTCTACTTTAGTTTTAATTATTTCAGAAGTTAAATTATTTCAATCTTCAAAAATTTGACTATATAAACCAGATGAGATAATCTTGTCCTCTATTGTTTGTTGTCTACTTAACTTCTTAAGATTTAGATACCCTTGTCTAGTCTCTTCAATAGACTTACCAGCTATATCAGCTTGTTGTGTAATATATTGTAATTCAGCGTCACTTAAATCTAACCCTTCCTCTTTAAGAACTTCATTAATTCTATCAATATAAAATCCTATTTGTTGATATAAAAGATCATTTTGTGAATCACCAGAGCTAGTTGCTTTATATTGAGCCTCCGTTATATTACCATCTTTTACAAATTCTATTTCTGTGCCAGAAAGATTTGTACTACCTAACTTACCAGCTTTATGTAATCTGTCTAACTCCATTCTTAATTGGTTTTCCTTACCATCTCTTAAAAGATAAATTATCTCTTTTAGAGAATCATCATTTTGAGTTAGTGTACTATTAAGTATAGGGTTATTTTTTCTATCAAATCTATTATGTAAACTAAATACAGCACCACCAATGCCACCTCCTACAAATGAAGTAAAATATCTAGATATCATATCCTCTGGAGTAATTCCAAAGTTATAATTCCTTTCTTTATCAGCAATACCTAGTGCATTTAAACCTGAATATAATGCTTTTATTGCATCAGATGTTATTTCTTCTACCGTTTCCTCAACACCTTCATTTAGAGAATCATGAATTAGATTTCCAGGTTTCATCTTAGATATGTGGTTTACTATATTCTTCTGCATATCTAGAAGTCATTTAGCCGCCCCTTTAGAAGTAGATGTTTTCTTAGCTGTCTCTAATGCAAATTCTTTAGATGATAATTGTTCAGCAGCTTCTTTAACAACAGAGCGGACTTTTGCTCTATCTAAATATGTATCTCTAAACCAAAAGTCTTTGAAATAGTCATTATTCATCAGGCCATACATAGCTCCCATAGTAGATAACATACCTAAACCTGCTACTCTGTCTGAAGCACCTGCTTCCTTAAACGCATTATATGCTTCAGTGGAGGAAGTTCCCGCCATATAAGCTAAAGCTAATCCTCTGCCTCATTTAATGGCATTTTCACTAGGAATAGAATTTTTTGGAACAAACATCTTTGGAATATTTCCAATAACTCTTTGTTGGAATAATTGCATAGAGCTATCTTCAATTAATTTACCTAAATTTTCTATATTCCAAAAACTCTGTCTTCCATAGTCAGAAACACTACTGTCAAACCTAGAAAATCATGCTTGTATATCAGTTGCTGTCTGAGCTGATCTTGATGTTGATATATCTCCAGTTGCGATGCCTTCAATACTTTTAAAAAGTACAGGAAATAATTTTCCTAATTCCTTAGCTGCAGTCATCGCTCCATAATATTTTCCAACACCTGGAATAAACATCATGCCAACCTTAAAAGCTGTTTTGGCCATTGTGCCAATGACACTTTTATCAAGATCATCTGAATCAAAGAAATTATATTTATCTCACTTACTACCATCGATAGTTAAAGTGTCGGATATATGCAATATATCTTTATTTGCAATATCTCTATTTCCCAGAGTCTCATAAAAAGGATCTCCACTTTCATTAAATTTTAGGTCTCCTTTATTGTGCTTAACAATTCTACCGTTAACCTCATGTTCCCCATCTTCATCTCATTGAGCTAATACTAATGTAGGTCTTGTCACTGCTGATAATCCTCCTCAATCATTAGGAGTCCAATCTTCAAATTGTTGGGTATCATAGTTAAATACCTTATTAGTTTGAGCGACTTCTCTAATAGACATTGTTGGAGCAGAAGATTCTCTAAGGTTACTTAGTCCCCTACTTCTTCTCTCAGGATTAGAAAATTGAACTAATTTTGGTCTTATATTCGTCACTTTCCCCCCTATAGGAGCAAAGTAATCATTAGGATCATATTCATAGAAATCCTGTAAATCCTGAACTAATTTACTATTATCAGCATCATTATATAACTTTAAAGCTGTTTGGTAGTACTGATCAAATTTATTATCGTCAAAATTACCAGACTTGTCTTTAAAAGCTTCTTGTATTTGAGGAACTTTTTTGTAGTACTCCTTGTCTAATAAGCTGGAATTATCAGTTGTTATACCTAAATTAGCTAAGTCTTGCGGAGTTTTATTAGGCGAAAAGAATAAGGTCGCCAACCAATCATTTTTCTTCTGCTCAATCATAATTAGAAATTTGTCTGTATTTGAGACTCTTGTAGTAGTCTCCTGCGATTTAACATATCTGTATAATTACTAGCACTTGTTAATTGATGATTAGATACTACTGTTGCAATAGCACTATCTGTTATTGGAATAAATATAGCACTTTTATACATTGAGGATGCGTCTCCTATACCAAATAATCCTCCATCAAAGTTATTTCTATGTTTACTTTTCGAAGGAGTATCTGACCCATAATTAATATATTTAGAGTATAAATCAAATATATAAGACCCTTCGTCTCTATTTACATGATCAACTCATTCAGAGTCATCAATGTCAACAGCTTTATCACTAACATATCCATTGACAATAATAAAAGGATGGGCTTCTCTAAATGCTCACTCTCCTGTTTCTGGTTCTCTATAAATATCAAGATTTAGCTCATTCAACTTCATAGTTATACTATTTGGAGTAACTCCATATCCAGCATTTAATCATTCTTGGAATTTTTCAAACCTATTTTGTGCATCTAGATCAGGAGTTTTCTTACCTGTTGTCACATATATATTTTGATCAATCGGTAAGTATGTTCTTTCAATATTACTTATTCCGTCATAAACTACTTTGTCTAATTCACTTTCTGTAAGTAATCTATTTCCAAATGTTATTGAGTTTAAAGCTAAACTTGATCCCAGCCTATCTTCTTTAGTAAATACATCTCTAAGTGTACCCATACCAATTTGCTTACCAGTGGTATCTATTGGTTTGCCATAAGGTTGTGCTAAAGCTTTTATACCTCCTTTAGACTTAGAATGTGCAATAGTTATAGGAGTATATTGAACACCTCCATTTCCAGTAGTAATCATTTCCTCACGAGTCATTTCAACTTGTTTACTTGATGATCCTTTACCACTAGCACTACTGGCTGTAGAATCATAATCTAACTGTTGTTTAATTTCTCTAGTATGGTCAGTATGTTCAATAACTGCTATTTTTAATAAATTTTGAACATCTTTAGGATCATTTGGATTTAAACCTTCAGCTGTTGCATTGGCTCTTAACACATTTTTCATATTTCTAGGTAATGTTCTATAAAGGTAATTAACAGCAGCTTCTAAGCTTTTATCGTCATTATATCCTTGATCAGAAGTATTAGTAGATTCTGTAACTTTATATATGCCATCAGGAGAATCAAAACCCAGCAACTGTTCAAATCCTTTTTCAATTTGATCTTTCTGCTTAGAAGTATACCTATCAAATTGATTTGAAGATTTATTAGTACCAAAAGCACCAATAGTTGATTTCACATAATCTACTATTGACTCCATTCCAACAGTATTTGATAAGTCGGTTAAAATATCACTATTGTAAGCTAACTCTGGTTGTTCCTCTCTAAGTCGGATTAACTCAGAGTTTGTTAATATCCTATATTTATCTGGATTTTCATAATATGTATCTAAAGATACTATTTTAACACCATTATCATTATCAAAAACATACATACTCCCAGTATTAGTAATAGCTACTTCTGATCCAGCTCCTTCATCATTAATTTGTTTACTAGCCTGTTGATATAAACTGTTATTATGTTTAATTCTATTAGCCAAAGATTGTATTCTAATTAAATCTGACATATCATAAGATGTTTCCTGATTTCCTCCAAATAGAGATCCTAAATTTTGAGACTTTCTTAGAAATGTATTAGCTTTAGACAGAAAATAATCAACATCATTAGGAAGCCCATTTTCCTTCAATACATTAATAATTTCCTTCTGTATAAGTTCTTCTTTTTTATTATCTGTTGTTGTACTTGGTGTGTTTTGAGATTCTTGCTGAGCTATTGAATCTCTAGAAAAGGGGGTATAGTATATACCCCCTGTTTGATATCTTTTTATCTTCATATTATGACATCATTTTTATAAAAAGCCTTATGATATTATTGTTTAAATCATTCACAGCTTTGTTAATAGCTTTTTGCTGATCTAAAAATGCTTGTTCATTTGTTTCTCTAAACCTTTGGATTGTACCTCCTCTCTTATACCTGAAATATTTAGAGTCAGACAATTTTGGAGATACTTGATTAACATATCTAGGGATATTTAAATCATCAAATCACCTAATCCAAGAATGTCTTCTTTTAGGATCATTAGCTTGGTCTTGATAAATATCAAAGAATGCTTTACTACGTATATTAGACACTTGATCGGGATATTTATAACTTATATATCCTAACCAATCATTTCCTCATTGCTCTTTTTCACCTGCAGTCATACTATTAAAACCACCAAAGCTTTCAAAAAGTTGTTTTAAATCATTCTGATATTTAGTTTCAGTATTAATAGAATTCAACTTATCTTCAATATCAGTTCTATTCTGCAGGTCTTTAGCATAGTCCTGTCTAAACTGATAAATAAGATTTTTAACATTCTGTGTTTGTTGTCCAATCTTGTTAGCATCAGCCATATCTAATTGTGCTAAACCTTGGTACCAACGATTTCTATTTTCATTACTAATCTGATTTCTTATATTTGCATATTGTTGCTTTTGAGCAAGTAGTTTATCATTATACTGGTCTATCATTTGTGAAAATTTAGTATCTCTTTCTCCCTTTATTTGATCAACTCCTGCATCTCTCATTAACCTTTCAGCCATTACTTGATTTGGATCACTAGTGACTGTTTTATATTTACGTATTTCTTTAACACGATCATCATACATTCTATGCAAACCATTATCACTAAATCTAGAGTAGAATTCAGTTGGCATTTGCTGTTGAGAACCTATCATTCCCTTACGAATAGCATCTTTCATCTTTTGAGTAGTGCGATTAATACCTCTGGTAGATGCTATGAAATCACCAATACCAAGTAACATATCAGGATTAATACCAGATCATTTTAAATTTCTACTAGAACCAAACATACTTGAAGATGACTTCTTAATATTATTTGTATTAATTCCTGTAGACTGTTTAGTATATTTATCTATTGACTCTCTTAATTTAGGATCAATGTCATTTAAAGGCTTAACTCCTAAGAAATCTGAGGGAAGCCTAGGGTTTGAAAAAACATCTATTGGTTTTGCAGTAACAATAACTGATTCACTGTGCTCATTTACTGGTTTCCCATTTTTATCAAGAAATCAATTACTATTAGAACCTCCTTGTGCTTTAATAATCTTACCACCCTTTTTGTGAAATCTTAACCCAATATAGTCATCAACTTGTTGTAAATAAGGATCAATATTACGAATCTCAGTAGGATTTTTTATGCCACTTAAAGTCACAGGTATATCTCGTACTCCAGTACTTTCGGATAACATTAACGTAGAAGGAGCTTTAAATTTAATAAATCTTTTAAATACAGGATTTCTATAAAACCAGTCTCCTCCATATCTAGAATTAAACTGTAAAGTTGATGGAAGTAGTCATCCATTAGACTGTAATTGAGAAGCAATTTCAGGATTTCTTCTAATAACTCTTCCTAAAGTTCTTAATTTAGAAGTGTGGCCTGCTAAAGATCTTATATCAAAATCATCTGGAAGTTGTCTATTAGACATTCTAAATCTATAATTTCTACTCATAGGATTTCAACTTCCCGAAAATATATTTGATATAGTAGAATTTGTTTTAGATTTGGCAGCCTCTGCTGTTCATTTAGCCTCTTGTGCTTTAGATATTTTTAGATGGCCTGATTTAGTTAAATCTTCAATTGCTTGCTTATAGTTCTTAACAGTACCATCAGAGTTAGCCCATCGAGCTGGCTGGCCATCAACAAATCCTAATTCCTTATCAGCAACTACTTTATCAATATATTCTCTTTTTAAGCTTTCTTTTGTCTTAGCTTCTAATTTAGGTGATTTTCCTTTATATTGAGTAGATCTTATATTTTGGACTTCATTCTTTATTCCTTTAACAGCAAAAAGACCAGTGGATAAACTTTTTCAATCATCTAAAGTTCCTTTACCAGATACTATATTGTTAACCGCTAATACTGCACTAGTAGCTCCTGAGGCTAATAGTATATTCTTTAATAATGAAGCAGATTTTTTAACTGTTTTACTCATTTTAGCCATTTTACCACCAATTCCAACACCAGGGAGTAAGCTTATTGTATCTAATCCCAGTCCTAGAGCTAAGTTACCAAGGTCTCCTAAATCAAAACCATCACGGCTGACATCAGCTCCAAACTGAGCAAGAGTTGATCCATACCCTAAAGCACCAGCTACTGGATTACCACCAGTAGGGATAGCTGCAATTAATGATGCTAAATCGCCAGCAATGCTAGCTATTTGCATCTTATCCGCTTTAGTTAAATCTTTTCAATCTCCATTTTTTAAAGAGGTTTTAGCAACATCTTTGTCAGTTCTTTCAGTTATTGTCTTAGCTGTGGTATCATTTTCAATATTAGAAACTTTTGCTGCATTGATTCTACCTCCTGATTGAAACTTAGGTTTATTATCAAATATGTTTCTAGATGCTCTATCTCATCTTTCTCCATTAACCATAGGAGTTCTAGTAGTATATAAACTTCTAATTAAAGTAGAAATTGGAAGTAACGAAGAATCTATAATTACACCTCCTAATGTATTGCCTCTAAAATTCTGAGTATTTTGAGAAAGAATTTCCTGTCATTTACGAGATAATGCACCAGTAAATGTATGATTTTCAGGATTAGCAGAAAGAGCTCCTGAGTTTATTAAAGATTGAACTTCTTCTGGTGTCATTTGATAAGGTTGTTCCATTCTATCTCTATAAAATCATACATCATTTACATCATATGGATTTCGAAAGATTGTTGCAGCTGTGGTGCCATTAGAACCTGGAATATTAATTTCATAGTATCCTTTTGCTCTTTCTGACCATTTAGTAACTGGATTAGTAATATCCTCGTAATTTATAGAAACTCCTGATAATGGATCTAACTCCTCAGATTCTCCAGTGTTAATATTGTACTTTAATCTTTTAACTGCTTCAGGAGTTACAAATCCATATCTATCTCTAGCAGAATCTTTGTCATAATATTCATATACTACTGAATTTGGATCATTGGGATCTTTTAATGTTCTAAACATCATTCCTCTATTATTATTTCTTAATCCAGGAAGAAAGAAAGAATCATTATAACTTGTAAAAGGATTAGAACTATTTCCCCAAACATCTATTCCATTAGTACCATATATATTATTCTTGTTGCTATTTATCCACTGATCTAGATTTCTATAAAATACTGAGTTATCATCCTCTGCAACACTCTTTGGGATTAATTTACCATCAAATCAAAATCATCCTTTTAAGGGATCAAATTGATGCTTATCTCTTAGAACTTCATCATTTATGTATACTCGACTACCACCAAAAACTTGATCTCCATCTACATCTGCTAAATTATATGACCCATCTGGATTTGTAGTAACTTTTAAACCAGCAATGGAGTGAGTATTAGGATCAATGTTATCTCTGACTTCCTTTTCAGTAAGTTTAGAAGTTGATTGGTTAGTTGAAGAATTTTTATTAGTAGAATTACTATCTAAAAATATACCGATATCATCTAGAGCTAACTTATCCTCTTCGGTTCATGTCCCATTTTCCACACGCTCCACTAAACTCTTAACACCTTCATCCCCTAAACGATTGTAAAGATCTATATAAGCTTGCTTATCAAGATTACCATAACCCTTAAATGTATCCTTATCAGTATAACTAGCAATATCTTTTAGGGCTTGAAGTCTCCTTCTAACTTGTAAATTATTAGCTCCTTGTATAAAAACTTTATTTCCATTAACTAATTCATAATTCCCATCCTTGTCTCTTTTATACTCGACATTTATAGCATTAGATCAATCATATATCGAATTGCCAGGAGTAGGAGCAGTATAAGTAAATCCCTTTAAAGCATTAATTGCATTTCTAGATGCATTTTCCTTACCTCTTCACGAATTACCAAAAAACCTTCCTATTCTACTTCGACGATTCCCCAATCGATTATTTTGACTATTTGTAACATCAAATTGTACATTTCCATCTAATCTATCAGCATTAGAATCATAGGATAAATTTTCTCCATTCCTTAAAGCATCTGTAATTTTACTAAATTGATAGGCTGTTTCGTCGTCTAATGATTTACCATAGTTTGTTAGTTGATTTAAAAAATTATCATCAACTTCAAACTTATTTCCATCAATAGTAAAAGTACCATATCTTTTATTAGAAGTAGAACCACCTTTTTGATATTTAATTATTTGTGCCATTCTATCACACTTATATTATACTTAAAAAGGGGAATTGATCATCTACAATCCCCCTTTTATCTTTCAATGATCTACTTACGACATTTCTTGCGTTTTACAAGCTTACCACCTTTCTTGAAAACAGGCTCCGAATCAACAGGAGCTCCTATTGGTTCTTGTGCAGGAGCTTGTGCCTGCGAAAGTAACGAAAGGAATGCCTCACAAGCCTGTGCTAGTATATTACAGTCACCAGACTGTAATCCTTGAGCCATCATATTAGCAATTTCTACAAGTGGATCTTGCTGTGCTGCTGCTGGCTGTTGTGCAGCAGGTGCAGGAGCACTACCACCTTCCTGCATAAATTTAATTACCTTCATATAAATATTTACTTTATTTAATTAATAATTTTATAAATTCTTCTAGTTAACTCTTTCATTATCATATATTCATTTAATGCTCAAAGATAATACTTTAGTTTTTAATATCCAAATAAATTCTATAAAAATTACTTCTGTGATAAATTTTATATAAATTGTTTGACATATTAATTATATATTACTATCTTTGTATCACAACCCAAGAATATAAAATAGAGTCTATTTCATTCTCTAAGGAGATGCTAGATTAAACATGAGATAATAAAGGGTTAAAGAAGATAGTTATTATCTTCTTATGGAGAGTAGAATAATTCTACTCTCCTTTTTTATTGGGGCCAGAAACATATTCTGGTTTTCTTTCGTCTTGTTTTTTTAATATTTTGAATATATATTTTCCTAATTTCTTGTAGTCAGAATCCTTCTTAGATTTATTGGCGCGTTTCGCTTTACTAATTAATGATTTAGTTTCTTTAATTGATATAATCCGCTCACCACCAACTAGATCCATTTGAGGCTTGCCATCTGATCCTAATATATACATCTTTTCTACCTCTTCATCAGAAATATCATCATCCTCAAAGTCTAATTCATCTCCTATTTGAATTCCAGAATTAGCATTAACTTCAAGAACATATACTAATTTTTCGTCAGGATCAGCAATACACTCTATAACTTCTTCTGATTTAGGTTCTCCATATTCTACTGCAACTACCTCATCATCATCATTTATAAAGATAATATCAATAGGAAAATCCATATCTTTAGTATTAAATACTAGAGAACCTTGTGGATTACTAGAGTAATTAAACAACATACCCTCTGAATCCTCCATAGACTCTACATTAGAAAGTCCTTGGGTTTTTTCTTCTTCAGTTTCTGCAACTAAGACCTTATATTTCTTATCTGCTATTTCAACTATTGTTTCTTTCATACTACTTAATAAATATTATGCTTTTCTACTTTTTCTCCATGTATTTTACCATCAGATCCTCTTACTAATACATAAGCTCCAATAGATGGCACTGAGGCATTTACTCATTTTGCAAATTCTTCTCAGTTAGTGACAGCATTATACAAAGTAGATATATCATTATCAAATCTTCCAGATTCAATATACTTTTCAAATCCTTGTCTTAAACTTTCTGGGGTCATTAATGTCTTACCATCTGTTATTCCTAAAAAGTTTTTTATTTGTGTGACCCTAGGAGCTACCTCATTTCAACTACTTCCATTTACAAAAATATGTTCACCAAAATAATTTGGATTTGGTCCTTTGTCTAATTTACTAAAATCTAGAAATTTTCCCATAGGACTGTATTGTCTCTTAGGTCCTCTAAAAACTAAGTCAATAGTATGATGTAATTCGTGGTCTAAAACATCTCGTTTTTCTTCCGATGTTAATTTAGAATAAGATCTATCTATATTTTTATTCACTATTTTCTTACCATTATAATCAATTATATCTACTACTCCACTATTAAACCAATATCTAGGAGTTGAAGAATTGTCTAAAACAGGATGCATTGAGCTAGGTTCAATATGTCCAACTCCAGCAAATCTTCCTCTAGTCTCTTGAGTAGGAGTATATCTTTCTACATAAGTTCCTAATGATTCTCCTATTAAATTATCATTGTATTTTTTTACAATTTGCATATGTGGTCCTATTCCACTATGTAATTCTGGTAATGCATATTCTGGATATCCCACTCTTTTAGCTCCTCCTGAATCTAATCTCTTAGCAAATAAAGATGGACTTTCAGAATAATCTTTTGTAGGACCGACATTAATAATATATCTATTACTAGTTTGAGATAATTTAGGAAAATCGTTATATATATTCTGATACTTATTATTAAATGAAAATAGTTTTATTAGATTTTTAGTTTTATTAATAATTTTCTTAGATAAATTGTACCCTCCTAATAAATCTAATATATCTACAGCTCCAGATAATGCAGCTTTTCCATAATTACCAACTTTTGCTTCTCTATAAGTTTTTTGTATACCATTCTTACTAAACAAATTTCTAGCTCCATCCGCTGTTAATCCAATATCAATTCCTGTCCTAATTCATCTTGGTAATTGTCTATATACTCAAGACACTACTTTTCCTGAGGCTGAAATAGACGGAGCTGCTAAAGCTCCTGCTCCAATTATTGCTGGAATATAAATAGCTTTATTTAATCCTTCATACCCTCTTCTTTGTCTAGCTGCATCCTCTCCTACTTTTCCTAACAACTCTCTAGCTTCCTCATTTCCACTATTTGCAGAAGATGTTAATGTAGAAATATAGTCTCTATATTTACTAGGATTAGCTTCTTTCAAATCGTTGATTCTTGTTTCTAAAGGTATAGTTGGTTTTGGAGGAGTATACAGCTCTGGATTTCTATTAATATTATCCAGAGCTGTAACAACTTGTGATCTTATATCTAATGGCATATTACTTTATACTTTTAATTAACCCACTCCTATCATCTGTATTCTTTAACAACTCAAAACAAACTAGTTTACCTGCTTCTATAGCTATATTATCTGAAGGATCCTTCTGATATTGGCTGTATAAAGATTCTAGTTGATCGGTAAATTCTTTTCTAAGAGTTCATTCATTCTTTTCAATCTCAGCAGTTTGAGTGACTCCTCCTTCTGAATGAGTTATTACTGGAATACCTTTTTTTGTAATTTGCCCTTCTAATTCTGGATTTACTTCCTCTAAATTGTGTTTTCTAGCATGTAAAGCTCCCTCTGGAATTAGGTTCATTTTACCTCCAAGTTGAAATTTCTGAGTATCTTGATTTTCTGTAAGTTTAATTGATCAGGAACTAATAATTTCTCTAGCACGATCTAATTCAGGAAATTTCATACCTTTTTTAGATAATAATAGTTTAGGCTCATATCCTGCATATCTATTTTGATTTTGAGATAAATAAGTATCCGCTGCAGAGTTTGATTTTCTTAGTTTAGCCTCATCCATAATACCCAATATTGTATTTTGAGTTTTTCTAGCTTCTTGTATTGCTCTATTTCCTTTTTTGGCAAATCCAAAATCAAACAATCCAGCCTTTTTCCCTGAGTACTTACTAATAGATTCCGAAACATCTGATTGTGAACCTCCATAACCTGACCCAAATTGGTCAGTCATGTCAGCTAATGAATCTACTCTCTTACCCCCAATGCCATTTAATAAATTTAAAGCGGTGCCAACAGCCATACCAACTGGACCAAAATTACTTGCTACTTTAGAAACTGTACCAACAACTGCAGACCCAGTACCCTGAACTCTATCTTTAGTGCCTCCTATTAGATTTCCAATCATTCCTCCAGCAGCATTTGCCATACTTCCTATACCACTACTAGGAATTAATGAATTAACGGTGTTAGTTATACTATGAGCTGTCTCAGCCCCCTTACCAGTTTTTTCATCTCCTATTAATGATGCATTAATCCCACTAATTGCAGATCCTATTGCATTAAATGTTTCTCCATGTTCTGCATCAAGCATAGATAATTTCTGCCCAAAAGACGGTTTGTTAGCTGATTTTGGGAGTTTATTATTAACTTCTGTTTGTATCTTTTTATTTAAAGCTTTATCTGCTTTTACTGGTGCAACTTTATTTAGAGATTTAGTTGCGGATGTTAATTTAGATTCACTGATAACAGGACCTAAATCTGATTTTTTAACTATACTTTGAGTCCCTATAGCATTTGGTATAGTTATTTTACCAGTTCCCTTTCCGTTGCCACCAAAAGTAGCATTGGAAAGGGAATATAGATTATTTAAATTATATTTAAGCATAACTTAATCTTAATAATGTTTGGATTGCATTTATAACTACTAGTTTATCACCAGTATACTTAATTCTAATTTTTAATCACTTGTCTCTAATTCTAGTAGACTTTAAGTCAGATTTTACTCCGTCTTTACGTTTAATTTTATAGTTAATTGGAGTAATAGTATTATATCACCTATCTTCCTTATATTCAATATTTCCTAAACGCCTTCCTACTCTCTTAATATTAAGAACAGGTTGATTTACCTTGATAAAATATTGATTTAATACAGGATCTCTATCAATAGATATATTATCACTAAATTCTTGACTATATTCAGTCCCACTAAATTCTTTAGAATGTTTATCATTGTTATATTTATCTTCATCAAAAGATCCATCAGGATTTCAATAAGATTCCTGATCTACATGTTCTGATTGATAAATCCCAGCTTTATTAAAATCATAAACATCACCAACTAATTCAAATTCTAAACTATTTGGTTCTACATTATTAGATATTAAGACTAAATTATCAAATACCTTATGAATT
>ERZ779791.196-NODE-196-length-24974-cov-8.44749_pt1 | contig 24974 bp, 20 predicted proteins | sample MGYA00511351_ERZ779791 | MGnify/ENA primary metagenome ERZ779791 (study PRJEB29588, sample SAMEA2143745) | human gut metagenome | biome: human gut; feature: human-associated habitat; material: faeces | place: Denmark | collected 2008/2010 ...
ACTATATTTCAATTATTTCAAAGACCAATTCCCATTTTTAACGGGACAGTAGTGAATGAGGTTATTAAGAAATTATTTTGAATTGTTTTCACTTGTGTAGGTAATAGACTTTTCCAACTATAAGTGGATATATCAGATTTACCGCTTGATAAAAAACATTTAGTTTCCTCTTAGTTTCTTTTCTATGTAATCGTTTATATATTGATTTTTCTTCTTATCATAATCACTTGCAAAGTAACCTTTACAAATTATAGATGATAATATAATGGAGATGGGAAAACCGATAAGTCCTGTAAATGCACAAAATCCCAAAACATAGCCCCATGTTGGAACTGTGTATAATTTTCCCCACCATAGGATTAGTATTGAACAGACACCAATAATTGCAGCTATACCGCAAACTAATGTCCCATAGAAAGTGTCTTTGCTGTACTTCTGGCTTCTTATATATCCTTTATCATTTATTAAAATTTTATCCTTATTTCTTTCCCAACTTTCTTCAGCTATTCCCTTTAATAATTCGATGCGTTGATTTTCCTTTTGTTCAATTTTTCGCTGACGTGTGGCTTCTATATAAAGTTGCTGCTGTCTTTCTTCTTCTTGTATTCTTTTGACTTCCTTTTCTTCAAAGTAATGTGTAAGCTCTCTTAAACTCTTAGGGACAAAGTTTGATTTCTGACTTTCATCAATCATAAAAGCAAACTTATTCGTTCCATCTTGTTGCAAAGCAAATATATTCTCATCAACAAATGCAGGATGTAGCATATAAGATTCTTTGGATGTGCTTATTACCAAAGATTTATTTGCAGGAATATATTGCCAAGTGGCATGAGTTACTTTCCCATTAAAAGAGATTATCAGAGAGCCATCCTCTTGAAATATATAAATCTCTTTCTCTCCACTATCATTAAAAATCCACCACGATTTATTGCACAGTATTGTCTTAGCATCCAGCTTTTCACTGAAACGCTTGTATCTATTGAGTGTGTCAAAAAAGAATGTTTTCATAACTTGTTATGAGGTAATTTGTAATTATATCAGGTATCTGTTTCGTATTCAAGGAAAGGTAACTACTCAGCACCCCTATGGGCATGAGTAATCGTCTTACTGTTGTACTACAGCAAGAATTGCATTGAATTTAGAATTTCCGTTCTTCATAGCAGTTTCAGCAATGGAGTGCAACTTGGCAAAATCATCGGCACCGCTGTCTGTTCGGAAGCAACCACAGACTTTCTGTTTTATCTTGATTTTCCTAACTCCCCGCTCACTGGCATTGTTATCGTATGGCACACTTGGATTGGAGAGAAAGGTGAACAGGTAGTCTTTGACCTTAAGGATACCTCTCTTGAATTTTTCAAACTCGTTATCTAAATGCGTGAGGCTTTCACCCAAGAGGTTCTTCATCTTAGTCTTCAGTACCTTTATCTTTCTAGAGGTAATGTTGCCCTCTCTTCTGAGATTTATAGAGTGTTCTATCAGTTGGATGAATCTCCGTGACCAGTTCTGGTTTGAATCCAGTTCGTTCAGATACTCTGCATTCCTAAGGAGATGTGCCAGACAGACCTGATGATCCTTAACATTCATCTTGAAGTAGCTCTGGTGTCTGTCTGTCACAAGTGTCGAATAGGGAAGTCCCTTTGGAAACTTGGAATCTATGGCCTTCTGACCTCGCGATTCTGACTGGAACACGTATGTAAGCAGGTCGTTCTGGAATATCCAGTTCCAATGCAGATGCTTTCCTACCGCAGCACCTGTTTCATCGGCTCCTACGACAGACGCTGTTTCCAGCCTCTTGCGTATTTCCTCGTATGCACTATCAGCCTTGCCGCTATTCTCTTTGAGTATGTTCTGCACTGTTCCCTCACTTATATTCTGGCCGGACAGGTCGGATATAAGTTCTGCAATCCTTTTGAACGGAATACATTGCACTACATTGAGGTATGTCACCAGTGCACGGAGGTTGTCACCATACTTGATACGACAGTTGGGAGCTTCGCAGTTGTTTACGCAACCGCATTCACAGACCTTCTCGTAATACTGTTCCTCGCAGGTCTCTACGACCACCTTGATATCAACAATTTGTGTCTTACGGATCTTCTGGCATGGTATATCAATCAAGAGCCGACCACAGCTTTTACAATAGACTGGTTCGTGCTTTACAATTACGTCTGGTTCTGCTATAGTCTGCAGTGTGTGACCCTTGTGGCCAGGCTGTCCACCGCTCGGCTTTCCGCTTGGCTTGCGAAGAGACTTTGTCCTGCGCTGCTCACGGGAAGCGATACTTTCTTGGGATGGAGGGATACTGCTGTTACTGTTGTTTTTCTCGGACTTTCCTGGTGTACTTGATGTATCGTCATCAGTTTCCTCGAGTTCCTTGATGCGCTCTTTAGCAACGGCAAGTTCTGCCTTTGTGGAAGCAAGTTCTGTCTTTAGATTATGTATCTCCACGTCCTTCTGGTTAATGACACGATTGAGGCGTCCGATCTCCTCAGTCTTCTCGGAGTCGGACTTCTCAAGTTTGCGCAGACGCTGGTTTATCTGGCGCAAAACAACATCTATGTCAGTACAGTCGCTTGCCATTTTTTGGTGCAAAGATAAGCATTTTTCTCCACATGGCAAAATCACGATTTACATCCCTTAACGCAGACTTTAGACTTACGGGGAATGCAAAAACGCATCTCCTGGCAGATAATCTGTTGAAGGGCGATAATAGACAAAGGAGACATGTTGGAGGCATCATCGGAAAAGAACTCGTTAAATGAACTGTTTTAAACAGTCTATGTCCTCATCGACTCAATCATTAAAAAGTTTGTAATGATGAAGAAAATAAGCAAAATCAAGTTTATGCTTTATTAACGAGAAGTTTTCTATAGGGGTGCTGAGTAGTTACAAGGAAAGGTACCATGATTTTTAACATATTCTGTCAGTCTGTCTATTAAGGCTTCTTGGTATTTTTTATATAGTGGCTTGCTGTCCAACTCATAAGCATCTGAATAATCTTGAATAGCTTTTGCTACGAGTTCTCCTGCATCACTTCCTAATTCTTGAAAAGCCTTTGTTTCGTAAGCTGTTGCTCTAACTCCTAAAATATCCGCTTTTTCTTTAGGGTCAGTAACCAAAGCCAATGCTCTTCCTAAATCCACTATCCCATCAAAACTTTTTAGGTCAAATATTTTAATATCCCCTCTCGTAAAATATCCACGATAATAGTCAGGTGCAAGTTCTATTGCTTTGTCACAATCTATGATAGCACCGTTATAGTCTTGAATCATCTTCTTTACATTTGCACGTGCAGCATAAGCCTCTGCTGTTGGATATAGTTCAATGGAATAGCTAAATGCCTGTAATGACCTTGCATATAACTCTTGATTATCACTTGAATATGGATTAGGAGTACCCAATATGGCATATTGATAGTATAGGTTTCCTATGTAAAAAAGAAGTTCTGCATCATAATTTGTAATTTCCAATGCTTTGCCAAATGTAGCTAAGGACATTTCACAAAAGTCTGCATTACCTGTGTTGAGAAATATGCGTAGATAGATTCTTCCTAATATTTTGTAGTAGTAAGATATGTTTTTACCTCGTTCACAGGCTTTATTTAAGTTACCTAACGCCAACTCAATTTGTCCTGCATTGTATTCAATCATTCCTTTTGTAAAGAGGGCTAAATGATTTTGTGGATTCAAGCTCAATTCTTTGTTAAGTAGGGTGAGTGCTTCATTTGTATTGCCTGCAAGGTAAGCATCATTGGCAGACTTTACCAATTCTGTTTCTAATGGATTAGAAACCATTTGAGAAACTTGGATGTTTCGTTTCTGATTGAGTTTGTAGATTTGAGTGGCATTAATGCCAGACCGAGAGAAAAACTCAATTTCTTGACTCCGGCTGAGGTCTTTTTCAAAAATATTTCGTAATGTTGCACTCGCTGGTTGACTCTGCCGATGACATCCGAAAGAACCCTTTCTTAAGATAACACACAAGCAGGAGACAGACAGCTCACCAGAGCGTTTATCTCCTGCTTTTATTTTGTCCTCTCCTATATCCTATTCCTCTTCCTTACATGGCATCCGTCCTAAAGTTGTCCCTTTCATCTTATGGTATCTCCCTTGATGTAGGCGAGACTGTGTCATGTAAAGAAATGTAGTAGCATTTTATCTACCTACCTTTTCACACCGACTGCCTGATGTTTTCCACGCACCTGCTGCGATTGAACGACATATCCATGTGGCAAGACTCATAGCGCCTGCAGGGTACATCCCTGTATAATCAGCCATCTCTTCCCAATATATTATAAAATCTTCTCCATTTTACGAGACCATAAAAAATAAATACTATATTTGCGATGTCATTTGAGATCTACTAAATTTGAGAGCTTTCGTCTGAGACGCACTCTATGAAACACTGCCACAACCCGAAGAGGTGGAAGCCATTCTGAAGTAGCAGCTGCCCCACTGATACGGCTGCCTGATTGCAGGGATTATCCATTCTGTTCATCCAAATTTTATATTTTATATGAGAACGCAACCTCTACTGCTTGTCCTGATATTCATGGCACTCGGCTTATCGAAGGGCCGGGCGCAAAAGATACAGATCTGGGACAATCCTACCACCGAGTATGGAAACGTCTATTTTGACGGATTCTTCAATATCGCCATGGACATCACCAAGGTGGAGCTGAAAGAAGACGAGACCGTCGTTCGCGCTACGATCAAGAAACGCTCGGACTATCCCAATATGGGGTTGTTCCGGTTTTCAAAAGACACTTATCTCCTTGCTGACGGCAAGCACTATCCTGTGCAGTCGGCCGAAGGAATAGAGTTCGACAAGTTCCGCCAGACAGAAAAGAATGGCAGACTCGACGTGACCTTCCACTTCCGCCCTTTGCCAAAGAACACAAAAACGTTCGACTTCATCGAGGGGGATGGAAAGGGGGCCTTCCAGATAAAAGGCATCAAGCCGGTGGAGGAAAGATGGAAAGAACTCTTTCCGTCTTATTGGCGTGACGACCAGACCGGAGAATGGGTGATTGCCTTCCTCGGCAACCGGGCCATCTATGACAACAAGATCTGGGATATGGAGGCTGAGATCACTCACAAGGGGAAAGAGGCAAAGATCACCCTAAGACATGACGGCGAGAAGATCCCGGTTCAGATAGACAAGAACCGGAAAGGCAGGCGCACAATACAGATCGGCAAGCAGAAACGAACCCTCTCATTGATTACCGGCCGCTTTATGCCCGACTATCCCGAGAAGGATACGCGTACGGATTTTGTTGATCTGGGCAACCGGTCCGATACCGTTACGTTCATCGGTTGGCTAAAGGATATGCCTGACTATCTGAAAGACAAGAAACAGATTCAGGTGAACTGTTCCGACTTTATTAAAGACGAACAGGTGGAGCATACCGCCCTACTCGATTCGCTCGGTCGTTTCTCCATAAAGATTCCTCTTGCCAGCAGCTATGAGTTTTTCTTCGATTGGGGCCGGTGCTACATCCGCACGGTCTTTGAGCCGGGAAAAACCTATTTCCTCCTCTATGACTTTAAGGAAGGGCGCCGCTTCTTCATGGGCGATGATGTGCGCTTGCAGAACGAGCTTCTTAAATATCCCCTCGAATGGTTCGACAGGCGGATGGAAAAAGGCAATGACCTGGACGAATTTCTGGATGCCACCGACAGCATTCTAAGAGTTAAATACGCATTGATTGACACCCTCTGCCTTCAGCATCCGACACTCTCCACACGCTTCTGTCAGTTTAGCAAGGAAAATATGACTGCCCAGGCGGCACGCGAACTGGGACAGGCGCGATTCTATACGCCGACACTCCATCTGTCTCCTCGTGCCCGCCAATATGCCTACGAACATTTCTGGAAGGAAATGTCCAGGCCCTACACATTACACCGCGACTGGAGAGTTTTCATTCGCGACTATACAGATGACATCATTCCGAAAAGCGACGTGCTTGATTTTATTGAGGATTTTGCATCCAACGCCGAGGAAATTGAGTTTCTGAAAACATTTAAGTCGTGGATTAAAGAGACCAATGCCCGACTGGCTTCCATAAAAGACAAGGAGGAAAGGCAACATCTCGCGGAGCAAATCAACAAGGAGAACAAAGACCTGATAAGAAAAGGATATGCTCTCCTCAATTCTCCAAAGGTACAGGAAATTATAAATAGTAAGATGTTCGTGAAGAATACGCGCCGGAAAATCCATGTGCTCGACTCCATCGGTGCCGATACTTTCATAAAGAGAGTTCTTCTGTGTGAAGATGCCTATACAGCAATTGACAACACCCGTAAGCCCCTTAGTCTGGAGATAATGGACTCGTTGGCCGTATGGACCGATAACTCGCCGGCTCTTCAGGGTATTAGGGAAAAAAATGAATTCTACACGGCCCTTGCCAACCGGGAACTGGATCAGCTGGTCTTGAAAACGGGCTCGGAGGTGGAGGGCTTGCAGGAAGGAAAGGAAATTCTAAGCAAGCTCACTGAGCCTTATCGGGGAAAATTTATTCTTCTCGATATCTGGGGGACATGGTGCAGTCCTTGTAAGGATGCGCTTTCTCACTCACAGGAAGAGTATCAGCGGTTGGCCAAGTACGACCTGCAGTATATGTATCTCGCCAACAACAGTCCGAAAGACACCTGGGAGAATGTGATCAAAGAGTACGACGTGACGGGCAGCAATGTAGTTCACTTCAATCTGCCGGGCGAGCAGCAGCAAGCCATTGAGAGCTATCTCAAGGTCTCCGCTTTCCCGACCTATAAGGTGATCGACCCGGAGGGCCGCGTGCTTGATGTGACGGTAGATCCCCGTAATCTTGATTCCACCGAAAGGTTGTTCCAGCAGCTTACCGGCAAATAGCTTCCTGACACTTTTGCATGATGAAAGGCTCCTAACACGTCAGAATATCTTTCTGATGTCTTTCAGATTTAAAAACGAACGATAGAACAAGGCATCCACTCCTTTCCGGTCTATGCGAGACCGGAAAGGAGTGGATGCCTTACATCGTTGTGGCATGTCTTTAATGTGATTATACCAACTTCCGTTTTCTTCCCAGACAGACCGACAACCGGATATAGAAGGAAATCATTCGGATCTCCCATATCCAATTCGGAATAAAAAAGCCCTCGCAACATTCTGTACTACGTTGCGAGGGCTCTATGATTAATAGGAACGTGGCTGCTGCCACTCTGATATATCCGGGAGATTATTCGGCACCGCCATTGTCGATGATCTTGATCTTCTGGCGGATAAGCTCGATATCGTCCTTGAGTTTCTGTGCTCTGCGGTTCATCTCACCCACAAGGGAGTTACCCTTCTTCGAAGAGATGCTCAGGAAGCCGAGGTTATTCTCAAAGGTGGTCAGCTCCTGCTTCAGCTGCTCATAACGGCGCACCAGACGGCCACGCTCTGTATCGACAGCATCCTCACCACGCTTAGCCACAGACTTCAGATTCTGCTTGAAGTTGTCGAGACGGCGGTTGTTGATAGAGATGTGCAGCTTGCTATAAAGCTCGTTGAGGGTGTCGTGATACTCCTTATACACCTTGTCCTTCTCTTTATAGGGCACATGTCCTACCTTATTATATTCCTCTACCAGAGCCTGGATCTTCTCCTGCGCATCGTCCGCGGTCTCCTCGAGGAGAGCCTTCATACGGGCAATGATATCACGTTTCTGCTCCAGATTGGTATGCTCTTCGCTGTGCGTGCCTGCATGGGCAGCCTTGCGTGCCTCGAAGAAGTGGTTGCAGGCACCGAGGAACTCAGCCCAGAGCTGGTCGCCGGTCTTATGGGGAACGACGCCAACCGTCTTCCACTCTTTCTGCAGAGCGATGAGCTTATCAGCCGTAGAACGCCACTCCGTGCTGTCCTGCAAAGCCTTGGCCTTCTCGATGAGCGCCTTCTTCTTCTCGATATTCTTAGCATATACTTCCTTCAGATTTTTGAAGAACTCTCCCTTGCGTCCGAAGAAGTCGTCGCAAGCGGCACGGAAGCGCTGGAAGATCTTGTCGTTCATCTTCTGCGGAGCGAAACCGATAGTCTTCCACTCCTGTTGCAGCTCGATGATCTGCTTAGTGTGCTTGTCCCAGTCGCCAACACCTTTATTCTCTTCTTTGGCAATGGCCTCCACCTTCTCACAAAGCTCAGTCTTACGGTTCAGGTTGTCTGCCTCTTTGGCGCGGAGCTCCTCGAAATGCTGCTGATGCTTCTTGTTGATCACCGTGCTGGCAGCCTTGAAACGGGTCCAGATCTGCTCGCGCAACTCCTTAGCCACGGGACCGGTCTCACGATACTGCTGGTGAAGATCCTGCAACTGGTGGAACGCGCTCACTACATCAGGCTCATCGGCCAGTTTCTCAGCCTCTTCGCAAAGGTGCGTCTTGGTCTCAAGATTGCGTTTGAAGTCATACTCGCGTGCCTCACGGTTGAGGTTGAGCAGGTCGTAGAAGTTCTCCACCTGGAGCTGATAGTTACGCCAAAGCTCATTAGCCTGCTGTGCGGGCACATTCTTTATCTCTTTCCACTCCTGCTGGAGCTGTTTGAATTCCTGGAACGACTTGTTGGCCTGATCGGGCGATGTTGCCAATGCCTTGATCCGGTCGATGATCTCGAGCTTACGCTTCAGATTAGCCTCTTTCTCAGCCTCCTGCTCCTGGAAGATGCGGGCGCGCTTCTCCTTGATGATCTGCATCTCGGCCTTGAAAGCATGCTCCACATCGTCGGGCATGATCTGATACTCATCAGGATTGCCACCTTTGTCAAGATAATCTTTCAGCGCCTGATCGCGCTCTGCCTGATGGAGACGATAGAAGCTCGACTTGAGGTGCTCCACCTCGTCTCTCGAAGGATTGTCCTCACTCTGGGCTATCTCCTTGGCACGCTCCAATACCTCTGCCTTAGAAGTATAAACATGCCGGGCGGGACTCTCGGTCCCGGAAACAGCTGCTCCGGCCGGTGTCTCCTCTGCAGAAGCCTGCTCAACGGCAGATGGTTCTTCAGCCACGACTCCTTCTTCGGCAACCGTTGCTGCCGGCTGCTCCTTTACCTCAGAGGCGGCCTCAACCGTCTGCTGCTCTTCTTCTACCGGACGAGTTTCCTCTGTCCCTACCTTTCCCTGCTCCAGGGTGTTTTCTTGAGAGTCCATCATTTCACTGTTTTAAGTTTATGATTCGGATAAATACCATGCCGGCCTCTGCCCGTCCATACGGACGGAGGTGGGCACATGTCATAGAATAATGTTAAATACTTTGCAAACTTATATAAAAAAAATGGAACGCCGTCATCTTTTTCTCTTTTTTTGATTAAAAAAGTTTGATTTTATCGGCTAGTCCCCCAATAACGGCTTTAAAATTTGGCTTTTCATAATATTTCCACTAACTTTGCTGCTCATTAATGCAATGAAAAAGATAGCAAACGACATACTGAAAGTTGCCTTCTCGCTCGTTCTCGGAGGGGCCATCCTATACTGGATGTACCGCGATTTCGACTTCCGCAGCGTGAAATACGTGATTCTGCACGACATGGACTGGACATGGATGCTCCTGTCCTTTCCCTTCGGCATCATGGCCCAGGCATTCCGCGGCATCCGTTGGCGCCAGACTCTCGATCCCATCGGCGAGCACGCGCGTACGTACGTAGCAGTCGATTCCATTTTCATCTCCTACGCCATCAGCCTGCTTATCCCCCGTATCGGAGAGTTCGCACGGTGCGGCGTTCTGAGACGCTGGGATGGTGTATCATTTCCGAAGGCACTCGGTACGGTAGTGACGGAGCGTGCCATCGACTCATTGTTGGTGCTCATCATCACGATGCTCACCTTCGTCTTCAATTTCCGTACCTTCAACACGTTCTTCCAGAAGACCGGCACACGTCTTGACAGTTTCCTGCTGCAGTTCTCCGTCACAGGCTGGATCGTCACAGGCATCTGCGCCGCGGCAGCCATTGCACTGGTCATCTATCTGCTGCGCCGTATGTCACTCTATAGTAAGGTGCGCACCACGATTCTGGGATTGTGGCAAGGCATCCTTTCGGTCAAGGAAGTGAAGAACAAGTCACTCTTCATCTTCTACACAGTAGCCATCTGGGCTTGCTATTTCCTCCACTATTACCTGACGTTCTTCTGCTTCAAGGCCACCTCCCATCTCGGACTGGCCTGCGCCATGGTGACCTTCGTGGTAGGCTCCATCGCAGTCATCGTGCCCACTCCCAATGGAGCAGGCCCATGGCACTTCACCGTCAAGACCATGCTCATGCTCTTCGGCGTGGCTGCCAACGCCGCCCTCTACTTCGTCCTCATCGTACACTCCGTACAGACGCTGCTGGTGGCCCTGCTCGGCATCTACGGCTGGACACACATCAGCTTCACCAAGAAGAGGGCCTTACAGTACTAGAACGACAAGCAGGCACACAACGCCCTGTCCTCATATAAAGGAATGTCGGCCGGACAGGACAAGCCATCCTCTTCGGACATATACAAAAGAATAATAGTTTCACCAAAATAACAGATACTATGAGCGAAATTAAAGATCTGAAGCCAGCAGCCATCTGGCGCAATTTCGATGCCCTCACACAGGTGCCCCGCCCCTCGGGCCATCTGGAGAAGGTACAGCAGTTCCTGCTTGATTTTGCCAAGCGTGTAGGTGTGGAAGCCTTCAAGGACGCCGGTAACAATATCGTCATGCGCAAGCCGGCCACTCCCGGCATGGAGAACCGTAAGACGGTGCTGCTGCAGGCCCACATGGACATGGTGCCTCAGAAAGCACCCGACAGTACACACGACTTTGTCAACGATCCCATCGAGACCTATATTGAGGACGGATGGGTAAAGGCTAAGGGCACGACCCTGGGAAGTGACGACGGCATCGGTGTTGCTGCCATCATGGGTATCATGGAGAGCACTGACCTGAAACATGGTCCCATTGAGGCTCTCATCACTGCCGACGAGGAGACGGGCATGTATGGTGCCAACGATCTGCCCGAAGGCGAGCTGAATAGTCAGATCCTGCTCAACCTCGACTCCGAGCTTTGGGGCAAGTTCGTCATCGGTTCGGCCGGTGGCATCGACATCACCGCCACACTGGGCTACAAGGAAGTGACCAACGATCAGGAGACAGCTTGCAAAGTGACACTGAAAGGTCTGCGCGGCGGCCACTCCGGTCTGGAGATCAACGAAGGCCGCGCCAACGCCAACAAGCAGATGGTACGTCTGGTACACACTGCCATCGCCACGCTCGGCGCCCGTCTGGCCACCTGGCACGGCGGCAACATGCGCAACGCCATTCCTTTCAAGGCTGAGACTGTACTCGCCCTGCCAAAGGCCAACGTCGAGGCTCTGAAGGCTCTTGGTGCCAAGCACAAGGCAATGATCGATAATGAGTTCCACGGCATTGAGAAGGAGTGCGAGCTCACCGTAGAGGAAGTGGCCAAGCCTGCCACCCTCGTTCCCGGAGAGATCCAGGACAACCTGGTAGATGCCATCTATGCCTGCCACGACGGTGTGATCCGCATGATTCCCGCCTACCCCAACGTGGTGGAGACGTCCAGCAACCTCGCCATCATCGACATCGAGGACGGCAAGGCTGCCATCAAGATCCTGGCCCGCTCCAGCCGTGAGGACATGCGCGACTATGTGACGCAGACCCTCGCCAGCTGCTTCTCCATGGCCGGCATGAAGGTGGAGACCAGCGGTGCCTATGGCGGTTGGGACCCCAATCCCGACAGCGAGATCCTCCAGCTCCTGCAGAAGATCTACAAGGAGCAGACCGGCAAGGACGCCATCGTCCAGGCCGACCACGCCGGACTGGAATGCTCGGTGATCCTCAGCAAATATCCCGGCATGGATGTCGTGTCTCTCGGACCTACGCTCCTCTCGCCCCACACGACGAACGAGCGCTTCGAGATCGCCACGGCAGAGCCGTTCTGGCAGTTGCTCACCACAACATTGGAGCAAATCAGCGAGAAGTAAGACAAAAAAGCGGAGAATCGTTTGGTTCTCCGCTTTATTTTTTCTAATTTTGCAGACGATAACAAACAAAATCAATCATTAATATGGACGACTATCACGCGGAAAACTACAAGATCTGACGTGAGGATTCGGCTCTATGCAGCTAATCCCCACGAATTTTTCTTATTATCAAAGGAGATTAGCTACTATGAGAACATATTGGAACATTGAGAAGAGCCTGAAGGCCATCAATGAATGGCAGCCCAACTGCTGGATTCAAGTTACATGTCCTTCAGAGGACGACCAGCGCGAGCTGGAAGAGCGTTTTAAAATTCCCGACTATTTTCTCCCCGACATCAGCGATACCGACGAGCGTGCCCGTTATGAGTACGACGACGGATGGATGCTCATCATCCTGCGTATCCCCTTCGTCAAGGAGATCCGTTCGCGTACGCCGTACACCACCGTACCGTTGGGCATCATCCACAAGCGCGACGTCACCATCACGGTGTGCTACTACGAGACAAACATGATGATCGATTTTGTGAGCTATCAGCAGAAGCGCGGCGTAGGATTCACCGACTATGTCGACATGATCTTCCGGCTCTTCCTCTCTTCCGCCGTATGGTATCTGAAACGGCTGAAGCAGATCAACTCCCTCATTGAGAAGGCTAAGCACAACCTCGACCATGAGGTGAACAACGAGAGCCTCATCGGACTGTCCCGCCTGCAGGACTCGCTCACCTACTTCATCACCTCCATCCGAGGCAACGAGAACCTGTTGCAGAAGCTGAAATTCAAGCTGCAGGTCGACGAGCTTGATGCCGACCTCATCGAAGATGTCAATATCGAGATGTCGCAGGCCCGCGAGACCACCAACATCTATTCCGACATTCTCGAATCGACGATGGACACCTATTCGAGCATCATCAACAACAACATCAACAACGTGATGCGTACACTCACCTCGGCATCAATCATCATGATGAGTGGCACCTTCATCGCATCATTGCTGGGAATGAATGTGCCGAATGGTATGGAACAGAGTCATATCGGCTTCATCATCGCCCTCATCATCTCGTTCGCCGTCAGCCTCCTCTGCTGGTTTATCATGAAATTCAAACGATTGATATAAATATCAGAAAAATACGTCCCATTCCATTTGTCCTCTCTTGTGAGCGTCAAATGGAATGGGACGATTCTTATTCTCCACCCCGGAAATACCATTACGGTGCACGTGTTTTTTGTTAGTACATGTATTATACCTTTTATAATCCATGCACTGATGCAAAGAGGAGCCGTACTGACACTGCAAGAACAGTCTATGCGCCACCGGTTCTGACCTATAATCCCCCACCGGGCATTTAAGCGCCAATATTCATCTTGTATCATTCATTGGCCTGCCCGACATCGCCATCCCCCTTTCCGACAATCCTTCTGCCACCTTTATCCCGGCCTTACGGCCGGAGCGCCGCTGCTTCCATCACTTTCTGAAAACAAGTCATCTCCTGTTCATATTCCCTGACGGCTATATTCTCCGGTGCGCCCCTGCCACATCTTATACAATCTCTCTTGCCTGTTATGCGTCCGTCTATGCTCACAATCGCATCTTCACCATAGGGTTGAACCTCATGGTCAGCTTCCGCAGCGTACCAGTAGAAGGCAACGACACATATACGTTTTGCCTGATTCTATCTGTTTTATGCTGCCAATACATATCAAGTGAACGGGAAACAGAAATTTACGGACTCTAGAATATCCTTTTACAACAAAGTCGTTGCTCTTCATTATATATAAAAAAATCTTAAAAATAATGTTCGCACGATACAAGATTAAGATAAAAACGCATATATTTGTGATATCAATTTGATATCATATTCTTTCATCTAAAACTTCTAAAAACACCTTCATTTTATGGAAAACAAGGAATTCATTTTCAAGGGAATGACACTCAATGGCATCGGTATGCTCGTTCTCAACCTGCTTCTCTACGTCGTGTCCGTAGGCCTGATAGTTATTGCGCTCGAAATGTTTAGTGGTATAACTGCCATAACAACAAGTGTGGCAGGCAGCATTCTGTTCATTGCCAACATCATCGCCAGCTGCGGCTTCGTGAAAGTCGAGCCGGGCGAGGCACGCGTGATGATGTTCTTCGGCAAATACCGCGGCACGTTCAACACGCCCGGATATCATTGGATCAACCCGTTCATCACCACCAAGAAGCTGTCGATGCGCGCACGCAACCTCGATGCCGAGCCTATCAAGGTGAACGACAAGACGGGCAACCCGGTGATGATTGGCATGGTGCTGGTATGGAAACTGAAAGATACATACAAGGCGATGTTCGAGATCGACGCACAGACCATGGCAGAGTCGAAGGCCGCAGGCGACGCCGCTGCAGCAAGTGCAAAGACAGCCAACATTATGAACGCCTTCGAGAAATTTGTACGCATACAGGCCGACGCCGCCCTGCGACAGGTGGCCGGACAGTATGCCTACGACGACGGCGAGCAGGACAACGACGAACTGACCCTGCGCGACGGTAGCGACGAGATAAACAAGGAGCTTGAGGCAAAGATCGACGAGCGTCTGGCCATGGCCGGTATTGAGGTCATTGAGGCCCGCATCAACTATCTGGCCTACGCTCCCGAGATTGCGGCTGTGATGCTGCGCCGCCAACAGGCCACGGCTGTCATAGCCGCACGCGAGAAGATTGTGGAGGGTGCCGTATCAATGGTGAAGATGGCTCTCGACAAGCTTTCGGACGAAGAGATCGTCGACCTCGACGAGGAGAAGAAGGCAGCTATGGTGAGCAACCTGCTCGTTGTGCTCTGCGGTGACGATACGGCACAGCCCGTCATCAACACCGGAACGCTGAACCACTGATATGATTCTCGTCATTGGAGGTGTGCTGTCAGACCGTCAGCGCACCTCCCGGAAATCTCATAGCCCATATCCCATGTTCAAAAAGAAAAGCAAGAAACAGTTGATGGAATTCAGCCGTCCGCCAAAGCTGTCGGGCAAGGTCAACGTGTGTGTCGGTCTACCGCTGACAGCCCTTTGGCTGCTGCGCTGCTGGAAAATTGACTGCTGGTATAATGGCACAACGATATTTTCATACATCGTACTCCTACTGATGCTGAGCACCGGCATCTACCGCTGGGCGTTCCGCAAGGGTGCCATAAGCGACACGGTTACGCTTGGAGGCTTCAGCAACCGTATGTACCTGCGCTACAGACAACTGTATATGCCGGTTGGCATTGCGGCAGGATTTCTGCTGATATTTCTCTTCACGACATTACCCTCACTCATAAGCTATGGCATTAAGGGACTAAGCGTTCAGACGTTTTCAGACGACCTGACTACCTTCGGCTGGATGTATATCCTGGTTTTATATAAAGTTCTGAAGTCATACGTCGACTTCTACGAATATTACCGCTCGTCCGAAGCATCGCGGAAGAAGGTCGACTGATATTGATTATACGGCAGACAAGGAGGAATGAAACATGATTAAACAATACCTAAGCAGCATAGGCATAACAAAATACAGCTGCAACGCAAGACTGTATGGCAAAATACATATCGGCATAGGACTGCTCGCTATGCTGTTCATCATTGCATGTATAGTCATTGAAGGAATGCCGGAGCCGATGAACTTGATTATTACAAGTCTGATAGCCATGGGCCTCTTAGGCTATGGAGCATACTTCACATGGCTGCGCGGAAAACCGCTGAAATGTGAGATTGTGCTCGGCTCATGGTTCAACAGACTGTATCTGCGTAGCAGATGGCTGTTCATCACGGCAGGTATCATCACCAGCATGGCAGGATTTGTCGTCACTATAATGATTGTATCGCTGATTTCCGACGGCTATGAAGGCATGATCTCAGCGATGCCAAAGAAGATGAACGACTGGTTTGCACTGCTGATTCTGCTCATATACAAAGTGTTTCATTCCTACATGAGCTATTATCTGTACTACCGCTCGCCCGAATACAGGGCTTCGCTGAACAAACATAAAGACACTATACGGGCATAAATGGCAGTAGGCTGTAAGACCGCCGGACGCAAACCCGCAAACAGAGAAGATGAAGAAAGACAATAATACCAAGAGCTTTGTCCTGCGTGTGGACTCAGAGACGATGGCAGCCATAGAGAAATGGGCTGCCGACGAGTTCCGTTCCACCAACGGGCAGCTGCAATGGATCATATCGGAGGCGCTGCGCAAAAGCGGACGACTGCCCAAAAAGAAACGCGTGCGCAAAGAGGAGGAGAATGAGGAATGACATACCGTGAACTATGGCGCACGCGGTATGGCAAAGGGGAGGCATACGCCCTTATCGGCTATCTGCCGGATGTATGCCTCGCTCCATATTCTATTCCTCAAACGTGTTCTCGCCCGTCTCGTAGCTTCTCACCATATCCTTGAGGATGCCAACCATCTCCTGACGGAAGTCATCAGGACTGAGGACTATGATCTTCCGGCCATGCCACAATAGCTCCTGCTCGAAATCGCGCGTGGGACTGACATTGAGTTCGTAGTCAGTATAGGAGAGATCTTCAGCATCGCGTATCTTGACCTGGCTCTCATGCAGCGGTACTTCATTAATGTAGTTGTTCTCCGGAAAGAAGGCACGGATGCGTATCTTCCTTGGCGGGAGGTTCTGCTGCCGGATGATGCCATAGTAGCCGTCGTAGAAGGTGTCGGGCTTCAATAGCTCCTGTGTCTTCTTCGACAGATTCTGCTTCTCACATACTATCTCCAAATAGCGAATGCGGTCGAAAGGCAACACACGCGGACGATAATCAGAGCCGTCCTGGTTGGACCTCGGAGCATGGCCATTCTGTTCCATCAGATTGCCAATGACATACCAACGCTGGTGGAACAGGCGAAGGAAAGCAGGAGCTATCTTCATCTCCATCTCGTCACCGTAGGGCGTGCGGTAATCGAACTTGATGGCATACTGTTTGTCGATAGCCTGGATGATATCGTCGAGATAATACGTATTCTCGGGTGCTTTCTCAAGCATCACCTTATCGTAGTGTTTCAGCATGTCGCCGAGTGATGCCATGCGCAGCGAGCTGAGCAGCCAGTCAGTAAGTTTTTTGTCGGAATATGGGTCCTGACGGATGCAATATCGGTATCCACTAGCCTTATCACACTCGATCTCTATGCCAAAGATATCGGATATATCCTCCCGGTAGCGGTGGAAAGTGCGTGTACTGAGCGGTTTACCGTCGATGTTACTCGACGACTCGGCCCATTCATCACATATCTCCGGCAGCGTCATGCTCCGGTGCGACAGCTTACCAATCAGCCAACAATAAAATTTTACCCTACTGTCCATAACATATCAATAATTCCATATACTTCAAATCCCGTGCAAAGGTGTTAAGACCCGACTGCACTTTTCCCTTTCTTTCCCCGATGAGACGTCTCTCAAGGATGACGTAAAGAGCGTCATCGGGGTATTCTCGACTACTCCTTGCCATTCCCTGCCAGCATCGTACCTTGCCCCTTGACAACCAATAACGACAAGGCACGATGACTGCTTCAGGTCCTGACAATGGCGTGAACGCCAACGACTATCCCGATCATATTCCTGTGAATGTCATTTCAAGAAAGTCCCGATCACCTTGTACCAGAATTCCCATGAGTAACCGACAGAGGGATGGTTGACCGCCATGACCTTGACGCGCCCGTCACCGCTCAGGGCATAGCTGCCGGTATAGACAGTGTAGCCGTCGATATTGATGTCCTCGCCATCCTGCCATCGCTCTCCGCCCGGCATCTGTCCCCACAACCGGTTGCCCCAGGCAATGATATATTGCGGGCTGTACTGGTCGAGCACGCTGAAGAAGGCCTCCTCAGCCTGACGGTATTCATCACGGGTTCCTGCCTGTCGTGTCCCGTCCATTGCCACTTGCAGGTAGTTGTAGAACATCACGCTCTGCCAGATGCGCTGCCGCTCCGGCCAGTCCGTCTCATGTCCGACAAGACTACGCTCGAACTTCAGGAATGTGTTCATCCAGCGTTCGCGTGACTTCTGTTCATTGAGATAATCACTGACGACACCATTGGTAAACGCCATACACTCCCGATGATTGGCCATATTGCCGCAATCGGTACAACCCTCCTCACAGTAGTGGCTCTCACCGAGCACCATAATGCGCTTGCCAAAGATGCCACCTGTGGAATAGTCCTTGCCCACATAGGGCTGAAAGAAAGCTTTATTCATCGTTATAGATTTTTTATTTCATCCAACTCTTGCCATATCCGTAAGTAGGGATACTTGAAAGAAAATCTTGGGCGGGTATGATAACTGCCACAGTTGGGGCATCTCAGTGGCTGCGAATATACAGAAGCTCTCCACTCGATGTCCATTCCCTTGAATCTATGCCCGCAGTCGTCGCAGACAAATGTTGTCATTCCTCTAAACATAACACTACTGTTTTATTGTTTACGGGTACAAAGATAGAGGATAGGTGTGTCAAATGATGACAAAGGATGTGATTTTTTACGAGATTTGTGTGTGGCATTATTATTTATAGGTTAAACACGATAACGACTGTCGCGTCTTGGAACCGAATGTCATTCACCGTAATCTGTTGAAGGACTTGGCGTACCTTGTCCACAAATTTTCGGGCAGACACGCAAGCATCGGCCTTTTTTGATTTATCAGACACTCATTTGGGGGCACCACCAACAGTACCTCTCCTTAAGAGAAACAGCTTCTTATAATTTTAATCATCTGAAGCATAAGGCATACTATTTTATTGTTTATAGGTTATAATCTATATGACCGCATAGCTTACTTGTTAGGGAATTACGAAGAAGCCGGTGTGAACTCCTACTGTTCACACTTTCCAAGCAGTCAGGCTCTGATAAACCTATAAGGAAGGGGAATCTGGAAAAGGAATCCACACCGTATACACAGTATGAACCCGCTCAGACTATCTCCATTCTTCTTTATAGCTTCAATTTACCAGATTTCGACTACAAGAACAGTGTTTGTCTGCACGAGGGACATATTCGTGACCTGAGGAAAAGTGATGTTGGAGAAATGCTCCCACTTTCACTATCCGACGGCAAATTTAAGAAACGTTCTCCAAACTGCCAACAGATTCGCGAACTTTTTTTGTGGATTCCCCTATGTTTTTAAGACAATGGAATGACAGCCTTGTCATCATTGACGTAGCCGGTGATGAGTTTCAGGTTGACCACGTAGCTGCGGTTAAGGACATCTCAGTGGCTACAAAAATACATTAGCCCTCCACTCGATGTCCATTCCCTTGAATCTATGCCCACAGTCGTCGCAGACAAATGTTTCCATTCCTCTAAACATAACACTACCGTTTTATGGTTTACGGGTACAAAGATAGAAGATAGGTGTGTCAAATGATGACAAAGATAATGTCATAAAATCATTATTTTCAAATCTGTCATTTTTCTGTCTCCTACCTTGGCTTTAGACGCACGGGATTCAATTCTTTATTCACCAGAAAGGACTCCTAAAGATATCCGAACTCAATAAAATTTTGTTACCAAAACTATCAAAATTAATGGCCACATCAACCATCTGACAAGGGATACAGTCACAATTAAGGCCGTATCGTTTGTTCTTGTCATTCATGTTGCAGTGGCCATCCATAGGAAAATGTTCTCCATACTTACCCCAGTTAATTCTCACATTATAAAAGTAGGAAAATCAGTTGGGGTAAGTCAAATGAAAAAAACTCGATTTTGATATTATCATCGAAAGCTGTATTCCCTTACTTCTTCTTCGATCTTTTGAAAAATACATTCCCCGTTTCTAACAATATCTCCCAAATTCTTGATCTTGATTCAGGAGCAGGATCACAAAATATTTTTATTTTACCCATAGCTATTTTTTGTTACTATTGTTATTATTACTTCCATTAACTTTACCGTCATCAAGCATATCGCCAATGACTTGAGCAATCTCTCCAGCTGTTTTGATTATAACACCCCAATTCATAATTAAAAAAATTAAAAGTTGTATTTCTTATCTCTTTATCCACCCCCTTCCTCCATTCCTGGAGTAGTACAGCCCCTTACTGGTGTTGGCGAGCAGGATGCTGCCATCGACCTGGAGGCTGAAGAAGTCTCCGTAAGAGGCCGTGTTGGAACAACGTACTGAGAACGAGCGGGCGGAATTGGTGGAGACATAGATGCCACGGGAAGTGGCAGCAAGTATCTCACGACCGAAGGCAATCAGATCACGAAATGTGCCGTATGATGTGCTGTTGGCACAGCGTGGTGACCATGAGCGTCCACCGTTGGTAGACACCTCGATGGTATTCTTGCCCGGATTGATGCGAAGCAGCTCTCCCTTGGAGAAGAGGCCACCGCCGATTTTAATCATCTGAGGCATAAGGCATACTATTTTTATTGTTTATAGGTTACGGTCCATGTGACCGCATAGCTTATTTGTTAGGGGAATTACGAAGAAGCCGGTGTGAACTCCTACTGTTCACACTTTCCAAGTAGTCAGGCTCTGGTAAAACCTATAAAGAAAGAAAATATGAAAGAGGAATCCACACCGTATACACGGTGTGAACCCGCTCAGACCATTCCCGTTCTTCTTTATATTTATAGCTTCAATTTACCAGATTTCGACTACAAGAACAGTATTTTGTCTGCACGAGGACACATATTAGTTCGTGACCTGAGGAAAGTGATGTTGGAGAAATGCTCCCACTTTCACTATCCGACGGCAAATTTAAGAAACGTTCTTCAAACTGCCAACAGATTCGCGAACTTTTTTGTGGATTCCTCATATTTTTAGAACAGTGATACAAACCAGCTGCCAAGCTCCATCACCCACTTCACAATGAAGTAAATCAGGACACAGAGTATGACGATGAATATCGCCGACCAGGCAGCCTTCTTATTGACTTCTTGAATGATCTCCTTGTCGTCATTAACATAGCCGGTGATGAGTTTCAAGTTGGCTACGTAGCTGCGGTTGAAGATATCGATAATGTCGCCTATAAAGAAAGGTATTGCGCCAAGCAGTGCGTCCTTCAAGACATTGCATATCACTGCAAGGGTCAGTGGGATGGACCTTACATGCACCAGGGCGAAGTAAATAAACGGCAAAGCGAGGAAGCTTGACAGTATATCGCTGACGCCACCCGGTATTAAGCCGATGAGAGGGTCGATGAAATACTTGTCCATATATTTTGCCGTCTTGTCCATGATGCGGTAAGATGTGGTGCTCATCAATGCCTCACGCCTGGCTTGCTTCTCCGCCTCACGTTTCTGCTCACGTGCGAGCGCCTCCTCCCGCTGCCGGTCTTCCTGCTGGAAGTTCATGCCCATATCTGCCTGGGCCTGTTGTCGTCTGTTGTTTGCCATATCGTCAGAGAATTACCACGACCAGCATACGGCTGGTCTATTATCTTTTACAATGTTATCTGCTTTTTTCCGTTGATGAAGTCCTTGAAGTCCTGCTCCGAAAGACTCTGACCACTGAGTTCGCTGAGCATGAGCAATGCCTGCTTGCGGTCGTCTTCGCTGTTGGCGAGATTGGCACGGCGTATGACCTCACGCACAAAGGCACTTTTGTTGTCGATGGCCTTGATTTGCTTGCGGAAGTCAGAGGCTATCTTGTCAAATGCCTCATCGTAGGCGGCACCGGCAAGCCTGCCCTGAAGTTGCTGTGTTTTCAGCTTGAGTGCACTGTCGAGCAACGAGATACCTTGTTGCAAGGCTTGTTCAGATGCCCCGGTGACCTGTGCGAGGTCTTCTTCGGAATACCCTCGGTTCTCCTCCTCCGTCCCTCGGTAGTCGTCCACGCCATTGAGCACTGCGATGGCAGTGTCACGGTCGGTATGAAGATGGTCTGCCAGAGTAGAAGTGAAGAGAGACAGGTTGTTCTCAATGTCGGCAGGCAGTAGCTCTGTCTCACTGTAGTCAGGAATATCGACCGTACCCACCAGCCGCTTGTCGAGTCTTGTTTCCATGATCTCACGACCAAGCCGGAGCATGGCAATGACCGTGCGGAGATGGGGAAGCATCTTCAACTGCACATCGTCCGATGCATTTAGCTTTGCCCGGATCTGTTTGTTGATCTCATCAAGTTTCTGCTTGACGAGATGCCGTTCCTGCTTCTTGGCATTCATGTCGTTTTGATGCGACGTCAGCTCATCCTTGTCGAGCTTGAGATCCACCTGATTGCTCTCATACTCACGCACGAGCGGATAGCACACGGCATCCCACTCGGCATAGTTGCGGCTATAGGTCTTGTTGGCATGGCCGAAAGTAAAGATGTTGACAAGGAAGAAGGGCTTCGACGGTTTACGTGCCTTCGCATCACGGTAGCTTGCAGCCTTTGACTCGAGCGTCTGGGTAAGGTCACTGATCAGGCTCTGATAGACATCAATGTTCTGCAGGTGGTCGTTAATCTCACCGTCCAATGCCTTCACCCGGGCAAGCAGTTCCCTGCGCTGCTCCTCCAAGGACCGGATCTCCACATTATCATATAGTAATGCCGTGATCGCCTTGATGTCCGACGTCATCAGCTTCGCCGCATGGCGCAGATAGAGGTTTGCCTTAGGGATGACCACATCGTTGAGAGTCTTATAGATGACTAGCAGGCGTCCGAGATCAGCCTTGATGCGTGTGGTGTCGCGCTTAATGCTCGTCTTGAAGGTGGTGAGGTCGGTTCGTAACAGGTTGGTACGCTCCCTGGCTTCCATATAGTGGGTGAGCATGCCCAGTCCCGCCATTGCCAGTCCAAGTGTCTTGTTGTCCTTTCCTGCCGATTTATAGGCCGCCGCACTGTTCTGCAGGGACGTTTGGAAGCTGTCGGATATCTCGCTGATGAGCGCGGAACAGGTGTCGCTTATTCTGTTATACTCCAGTTCCGTATGCTTCAACATGCTGTCGACATCAAGGAACTGTACTTGACTGAAGTCGAAGAGATTAGGGGCTACGGCCTTGATGGAGTCGCCATAGATGTCGATCAGCTGCATGGCATATTCCTGATAGGTGGCTACGATGTCGGTACGCAGCGTGGTGAAGTCAGCGATGTTGCGTCTGACTGTATCCTCACCTTCGTGGTAGGTGCCCACCATCTTTGAGTAGCGATCGAAGAGAGTGGAGGCTTCCGTACGTACGGCCTTCACGCCACTCGTACCCATCACCTTATCCATCATCTTCGAAGCCTCCTTTACCGTAGCCACCTGCATATTCAGGTTGATGTCGTCTTGCAGTTTTGAGAGCGTGAGGGAGGTCTTGTCGAGCTCCTTACGGACCATCTCCATGGCGTCTTCCGCCTTGCCGTTGTCAAGCAAGTCCGTCATTTGGTATTCGTTGATGAGCGGACTGCGACTGTCGTTGGTAACGAAAGCCCGTTTGATGCTGCTGTCATTATTGAAATAACGGTATGCCTCCAGTGCCAGGCGGCTTACGTCTATGGAGTCAGCATTAATGCCGTATTGCTTCAACTCGTAGGCAAGATCCGCACGCAAGTAAGTCTCACCATCCTTACACAGCTTTGCTGCAATGTTGCGGATAGCCTCGTAAATGTTCTGAGAATCATTCTTGTTCATGCCATCATCGTTTTTAGTTGACAATTAAAATAGTTCTGGCATTCTTAGCCATCGATGTGGGTCTGTCAGCTGATCATAGAAGATATAGTGCAGGCCCAATACCAGAAGGAGGGCTATGGCAAATGCCAGTATCTTTACGCAGGATTTCTTTGATATGAACGTCATTGCAATCAATTAAAGTATATGTATGTTCTATTATCTGTTTATCTCGCTCATTGGAAGCTCGTGGTCGTACTCCGCATACACCACAATGGTGAAGCTGTTCATACGCAACACGTCGGCAAGAGAATAGCGGAAGTGGTAGCAAAGAGCATAAAACACATAGTGATGTCTTTGAATGCAGGCTTGCTCAATGCGCCGTCGGCTCGAGTGTCACCATCATCAAGGTGTCGGTGAGCTCCGTGCCTCTTCCTCCGCTACGCCGAAGTTCTGCAAGATCTTATGGATGCTTTGCATCGTGTGGCGGTCTCTCTTATCGTTTTCACAATGCAAAGATATTGGACCGGTGTGCCAAATATTGTCAAAGGCATAAAAAAGTTTGGAAAAATATTTTTTATGACTACCTTATTATATATGATTGTACAATCAGATCTAAACAGCTTGACTGACGGGTTTAGGCAACAGGGCCCAATAAAGAAGATGCCCATAATGGTCTCGCCGCTCCTTTAGGACTTCCCATAGTGGCTTACCCCTAAGGCAACACCGGTTTGCGAAATCGGTAAACCTAATTAACGCCAACTTACATTAACGCAATTCCTACCTTAAAAAGAACTCACTTGGAGCAAGCTAATGACAGAATAATTACGTTGGAACATTAGTGTCCCGTTAAAATGGGACGAGTTAAAATATCAATATGCCGAAGACTAGCCACATACCGAGAATATATTGGGGCCGAAAGTAAATACTGCCAGATTCGTCCTGCCGGATTGCAGCATACCGGCAAATAGGATTGTGTGCACATTTCTTCATCAAACCCATCAAGGACCTACAGAAAGATTTTAAGACATCAAGGATGCTCAATATGGGCCAGTTGCGCAGCAGCCCGTTCGTAATCAATAGGACCGCTCCGCATGAAGGGCGGAAAATGGATGCAGGAACCAGATAGTGAGAAATGACCTTCATACAAGGATATTTAAAAACGGGAAAAATAGGGAAATTTTGCGAAAATTTCCCTATTTTTCCTTATTTCCTCATTTCTTTTCCACAATATAAGCTGTCTTGCGCCACGCACCTGTCAAAGCCTCAATTCAAAGTCTGCCACGTCGATCTATCGCCCAAACCTATAGTCTACATCGTGGAAATGCGACATCTGACTGAAGTACCGTTCGTGATGAAGCTCCATGCTCACCTCACTGCAGCCCGTGCTGCAAGCTGGGCTGCAAGCTGGGCTCACCCGATAAATATGGGGGAAGATATGCTGCTCAAATGAAGTACAGGGAT